>Ga0335080_10006042_pt1 | contig 12505 bp, 8 predicted proteins | sample Lox_Sample_34_FD_206720 | JGI IMG/M metagenome (GOLD analysis project Ga0335080, IMG submission 206720) | Soil microbial communities from Loxahatchee National Wildlife Refuge, Florida, United States - Lox_Sample_3.4 | ecosystem: Environmental > Terrestrial > Soil > Wetlands | place: USA: Florida...
GCCGGTCGCTCCGGTGGCGGCTGCCGGAGCGGCGACGGGAGCGGCGGCGGCCACCGCGGCGGCGGCGGGCACTGCGCCCACGCCGACGGCCGCGCCCGCGAGCACCGAGTGGGACCCAAACGGCACCCATTTTGAGGCGTCGCTGCGGGTGGGGTTCGGTCTCCCTCTGGGAGACGCGTTCGGCGGGAGCGGCACAACCCAGGTCAGCACCAAGATGAGCGACTACTCCTCGTTCACCGTCCCGGTGATGCTCGACGTCGGCGTGCGGCTCGGTGGGTCGTGGTTCCTGGGGGCGTACTTCGCCTATGGCTTCGCCGGATCCACGGACGCGGCCACCTGCGGCGCGGGGTTCAACTGCACTCCGAGCACCCTCCGGTTCGGTGGCGAGGTGCACTGGCATCTGGCCGGAAGCGCCGGCGGGGTGGACCCGTGGATCGGCCTCGGCTCGGGCTACGAGAAGCTTAGCATCGGCGTCAGCGGCGGGAACGGAACCGGCGGAACGTTCGAGTTCACCGGCTGGGAGTTCGGCATTGCCCAGCTCGGCATCGACTTCCCGCTCGGCTCGGTGGTGCGCATCGGACCGTGGGTCAGCTTCTCGGTCGGCCAGTACAGCTCGGGCAGCGTGTCCGGGTCGGGCAGCTCGGCGAGTCAGGACATCCAGAACAAGTCCATCCACGAGTGGCTCATGGGCGGAATCCGGCTGGTCGTCCTGCCGTGAGCGCCGCTGGCGGCAGCGGGGTTGCTCGGGGGACGCCGAGCGGCGACGCTGCCCGGCGCATGCTTCCGCCCACCACCTCCGCCGCCGGAGAACTCTCGCTCGAAGAGCTCTGGATGCCGTTCACCGCGAACCGGGCGTTCAAGCGGGCTCCTCGCCTGCTCGCCTCCGCCTCGGGGATGCACTACCGCGACGTGGAGGGCCGGGTGGTCCTCGACGGCACCGCGGGCCTCTGGTGTGTGAACGCCGGGCACTGTCGGCCGGCGATCGTCGAGGCCATCCAGCGCTCGGCGGCGACGCTCGACTTCGCGCCGGGTTTCCAGATGGGCCACCCCTCGAGCTTCGCGCTGGCCAAGGAGCTGGCAGAGCTCGCGCCGGGAGACCTGGACCACGTCTTCTTCGCCAACTCGGGCTCGGAGGCGGTGGATTCGGCGCTGAAGATCGCGCTGGCCTACCACCAGGCACGTGGCGAGCCGGAGCGGGTCCGCTTCGTCGGGCGGATGCGCGGCTATCACGGCGTGGGGTTCGGCGGCATCAGCGTGGGGGGCATCGAGATCAACCGGAAGGCCTTCGCCGCGCAGCTGCTCCCTCAGGTGGACCACCTGCCGCACACCCACGATCTGGCCCACAACGCCTTCTCGCGTGGCCAGCCGGCGTGGGGGGCGCACCTCGCCGATGCGCTGGAGGAGATCGCCTCCCGGCGCGGTGCCGGGACCATCGCCGCGGTCATCGTCGAGCCCATGGCCGGGTCCACGGGGGTCCTCGTCCCTCCCAGGGGCTACCTCGAGAAGCTCCGGGCCCTGTGTGATCGCCACGGCATCCTCCTCGTCTTCGACGAGGTCATCACCGGCTTCGGCCGGCTGGGGACGCCGTTCGGCGCGGACTACTTCCACGTCCAGCCGGACATGCTCACCGTGGCCAAGGGCATCACCAACGGCGCGGTCCCCATGGGGGCGGTCGTGGTCCGCCGGGGCATCTACCAGTCCGTGGTCGACGCGACGGAGGCGGGGATCGAGTTCTTCCATGGCTACACCTACTCGGGGCACCCCCTCGCCGCCTCCGCGGGGCTGGCGACGCTCGAGGTGTACCGTCAGGAGAAGCTCTTCGAGCGCGCCGCGTCGCTGGCGCCGTTCTGGGAGCAGGCTGTGCACTCCTTCCGCGGGCTGCCGAACGTCATCGACGTCCGGAACCTGGGGCTGGTCGCTGGCATCGAGCTCGAGCCCCGGCCGGGGAAGCCGGGCGCCCGTGGATACGACGCCCTGGTGGAGGCCTTCCGCGCGGGGCTCCTCATCCGCGTGACCGGCGACATCATCGCGCTGTCGCCGCCGCTGATCATCGAGCGGAAGGAGATCGAGCAGATCGTCGACCTGCTGGGCGGCGTGCTGAAGCGGCTGGCCTGAGCCTGGGCGCGGGAGGCTAGAGCTCCCGGAACATCACCAGCGTGTCCACGTACCCCTCGGTGGGGTGGTGGAACGCGCCCGGCACGCGGCACAGCGTCTGGAAGCCCATCGAGGTCCAGAGGTGGACCGCCGGCGCGTTGGTGCTGACCACGATGTTGAACTGCATCGCGCGGTAACCGCGGGAACGGGCCTGGTCGAGCGAGTGCGCGCACATCGCCCGGGCGATGCCCCGCCCGCTGGCCCACGGCGCGGTCGCGTAGCCGCAGTTCGCCACGTGGCTCCCGGGCCCCTGCTGGGTGGGATGGACGAAGTAGGTGCCGAGCACCGTCGCTCCGTCCTCTGCGACGAACACCTCGTGGTCCGGGGCACCCCACCAGGCGAGGACGGCCTCCCGCGTCATGTCGCGGGGCAGGGCGTAGGTCTCGCCGGCCCGGACGATGGGCTCGAGGATGGACCAGATCGCATCCGAGTCGCGTGGAGCGGCGGGGCGGATGTTCATGGGAGAGCGGCGGGCCCGGTTCCGGAGCGCCCGGCCTCCGGCTTTGCTGGACAACGGGCTCTCCAGTTCGCATACCAGGGGAGGAGGCTCCTGGTCGATGCGTCGGTGGACCTTCCTCACCCTCAGCCTCGTCCTCGTCGCGTGCCAGCGCGGTGGCGCGCCGACCGGGACGCCGCCCCCCCAGGAGCCGGAGGCCTTCGTTCCGCTGCTCCCGGACGGTGGGATGGACCTCGGGCGGGGGCTGGTCACGGCTCCGGAGATCGACCTTCCCTCGCTCGCACCGCTGGTGGAGCGCATCAGCCCGAGCGTGGTGAGCGTGAGCGTGCTGGGCCCTCCGGTGCTGCCCCCCGGGCACGAGCGTTTCCTCGGGTCGCGGCGGATCCCGCAGCAGGAACGCGCTGGCTCGGGGTTCATCGTGGACCGCTCGGGCCTGGTGGTGACCAACAACCACGTCGTGGAGCGGGCGAACGCGATCGTCGTCCAGCTCTCCGATGGTCGCCGCTTCGACGCGGAGCTGGTGGGCCGCGACGCTCCCACCGACCTCGCGGTCGTCCGCCTGCGGGATTCGCCCGCGGACCTGCCGGCGGCTCGCCTGGGCGACTCGGACCGGCTGCGGGTTGGCGACTGGCTCCTCGCCATCGGCAATCCGTTCGGGCTGTCGACCAGCGTCTCACTGGGCATCCTCAGCGCCACGGCGCGCAACATCGGTGCCGGACCCTTCGACGAGTTCCTTCAGACCGACGCCGCGATCAACCCCGGCAACTCGGGCGGCCCGCTCTTCGACCTTGCCGGTGAGGTCGTCGGGGTCAACACCGCCATCGTCAACAGCGACAGCGGGGGCCGGATCGGCTTCGCCATTCCCTCCTCCCTCGTGCATGCGCTCCTTCCCCAGCTGGTGCGAAACGGCGGGGTGGTGCGCGGGGCGCTCGGGCTCTACCTCCAGGACCTCACACCCCCGCTGGCGACCGCGCTGGGGCTCGAGGGGAGGCACGGGGCCGTCGTGAACGGCTTCGTGCCGGGCTCGGCCGCCCGCGCGGCGGGGGTCTCGATGGACGACGTCATCGTGTCGCTCGACGGGCGGCCCATCGAGTCCGCACAGGCGCTCACCCGTCTGGTGGGGCTCCACCGGCCGGGAGAGCGGGTGAAGCTGGGGCTGCTCCACGGGCACGAGCCGGGGATGGTGGAGGTCCGGCTCGGCAAGCGGACCGACCTCGAGGGGACCGGGCCGCTGCGACCGGAGGCCCCGGAGCCCGAGCCGCCCGAGCAGATGGTGCCGATGGGCCTCGGGGAGAAGCTCACTCCCTAGGAGCCGCCCGCCGGAGGGAGGGGCCGGACGACGTTGCCGAACCCGTCCGAGCCCTCGGCGGAGACCCCGGTCGCGTACTCCACCACCCCGAAGATGCCCGCCGGGCCGGGCGGCCGGCAGCTGAAGCGCAGGCTGATGGCATCAGGCTCGCCCGGCCGTATCCGCCGGAGGTGCCGCTCGAGGGTGACCTCCTCCCCCTGGCGCACCCTCGCCGGCAGGAGCGGCGCGTGCTGGACCTCGGGCACGAGGACCTCCTCGCTGCCCTGGTCGGCGTGGGCGTCGAGCGCGAGCCGCCCCTCCCGGCCGGCGCGTACCTCGGCGCGCACCACCACGCCGCCGTCGTGCTCCCGGGCGAGGCTCCAGCGCTCCAGCTGGAGGCAGCCCCCGAGCGCACGCAGGTGCTCCTTCTGCTCCTGCTCGCGCTGCCGGAGCTGCTCCTTGAGCTGCCGCCGGGGACCCAGCACCGTCCCGGCGTACAGGCCGAGCAGCAGGGCCACCAGGGGGAGTCCGAAGATCCACGGGCGCGGCATCTCGCCGCGTCACCCTACCGCCGGGGCAAGGCCCGGGCTAAGGGATCGGGTTCCCCATGGTTCTCGCCTCCACGCTCCTCATGCTCGCTGCCACTCCCCCGGCGCCACCCCCGGATCCGGTGCTCCGCCAGCTCGCAGAGACTCGACGGTTCCAGAACGGGACGCCCACCAGCGTCCGCATGGACCGGAGCGGCGCCCACGTCTTCTTCCTCCGGTCGCCGCCGGATTCGCCGGTGCAGTCGCTCCAGGTCTTCGAGGTGGATGCCGGGCAGGCCCGTGAGCTGCTGTCCGCCGAGACGCTGCTCCGAGGGGCTGCCCAGCAGGTGAGCCCGGCGGAGAAGGCGCAGCTCGAGCGGCAGCGGGTCGCGGCGCGGGGCCTGGTCAGCTACCAGCTCTCGGATGACGGACGGACCATCGTCCTCCCGCTCTCCGGCCGCCTCTACCGGCTGGACGTCCCGGCGCTGCTGGCGGGTCGTCCGGCGGAGCAGGCGGTGCGGGCCCTTCCGGGGACGGGCATGCTCGACCCCCGTCTCTCTCCGGACGGGAAGATGGTCAGCTACGTGCGGGGCGGGGACCTCTACGTGGCCGACCTGGCCGCCGCGAAGGAGCGGCGCCTCACCACCGGCGGCTCGGAGCGGCTCACCCACGGGCTGGCGGAATTCGTCGCCCAGGAGGAGATGGGCCGCTTCGACGGCAGCTGGTGGAGCCCCGACGGCAAGCAAATTGCCTTCGAGGAGGCGGACTCCCGGGGGGTGGAGACCTTCACCCTCGGCGACCCGGCGCATCCCGAGTCCCCCTTCCAGCAGGTGCCCTATCCGCGCGCGGGCAAGCCGAACGCCAAGGTGCGGCTCGGCATCGTGGGGACGGCCGCCACCGCCGCGGCCGCGAAGGTCACCTGGGTGAAGTGGGACGCCGAGAAGTACCCCTACCTCACCCAGGTGCGCTGGCCGCGGCGAGGCGCGTTCACCCTCTACGTGATGGACCGGCCCCAGCAGCACGCGCTGCTGCTCGCGGTGGACCCCAAGACCGGGGCCACCACGACCATCCTGGAGGAGCAGGACTCGGCGTGGATCAACCTCCACCACATCGGCGGGGGCCGGCACGGTGAGCCGCTGCCACTCTGGCTTCCGGACGGGTCGGCCTTCTTCTGGGTGACCGAGCGCAACGGGGCCCCGGAGGCCGAGATCCGCGCCGCGGATGGCCGGAAGCTGGGGAGCTGGGTTCGCCCCGACCAGCAGCTGGTGCAGCTGCTCGGCTACGACGTCGCCGAGCGCGCGCTCTACTACCAGGCGAGCCCCGAATCCCCGGACCTGGTGGTGATGCGGGTGCGGGACGGCGGGAATCCCGAGCGGGTGGTGGGGCAGCCCGGAGAGCGCATCGTCGTCTCGGGCATGCTCGCCGACGACGGGCCGACGCGGCTGGTCTCCATCGAGACTCCCACCTCGCTCCCCGACTGGTCGGTCTTCGACCGGGGCGGGCGGTTCATCGGGCGGCTGCCGGTGAGCCGGGCGACGCCGCTCCGGCCGCCCGCTCCCGAGTACCGGAAGCTCGGGCAGCAGGGCTTCTGGTCGTTCGTGCTCCGGCCCCGCGACGCGCGCCCGGGGCAGAAGCTGCCGACCATCGTCTCCATCTACGGTGGGCCGCACGCGGTCCACGTGCAGTCCGCAGCCCGGTCGCTGTTCGACGAGCAGTGGCTCGCGGATCAGGGCTTCCTGGTCGTGGGGTTCGACAACCGGGGGACCCCGCGCCGCGGCCGGGAGTGGGAGCGGGCGATCCGGGGGAACTTCGCCGGGCCGCTGCTCGAGGACCAGGTGGCGGCGCTGCAGCTGCTCGCCCAGCAGGTCCCGGAGCTGGACCTCACTCGGGTGGGCATCACCGGGTGGTCCTTCGGCGGGTACGCCTCGGCGCTGGCGGTGCTGAAGCGGCCCGACGTCTACAAGGCCGCGGTGTCGGGAGCGCCGGTGAGCGAGTGGCGCAACTACGACACCTTCTACACCGAGCGGTACCTGGGCATCCCCGAGGACGCCGCCGAGGCCTACGACCGGAGCTCGCTCCTGCCGCTGGCGGCGGGGCTCGAGCGTCCGCTCCTGCTGGTGCACGGGACGACGGACGACAACGTGTACTTCCTCCACTCGCTGCAGCTGTCGGACCGGCTGTTCCGCGCGGGCCGGTTGCACCAGTTCCTGCCGCTCGGTGGGTTCACCCACATGGTGGCGGACCCGGTGATGCAGGAGGCGCTCGCGCGCCGGAAGGTGGAGTTCTTCCGGATGGCACTGGGCGTGACCGAGCCGCGCTGACACGAAGGCCCGGGACCCTGCGACGACATGGGACCCGGGCCCTCGGGGTGTGACGATGCGGTCTACAGGGGTCGGACGTTCTGCGCCTGCAGCCCCTTGGGGCCACGGGTCACGTCGAACTGGACCTTCTGACCCTCGGCGAGGGTGCGGAAGCCCTCGCTCTGGATCGCGGTGTGGTGACAGAAGACGTCCTCACCTCCGCCGTCCTGGGTGATGAAGCCGAAACCCTTCGCATCGTTGAACCACTTCACGGTACCGGTAGCCATGCGTCTCGCTTTGCTGTGCTCGCGTCGGCAGGAAGCGCCGCGCGGTCTCCTGTCCCGGGGGCGGAGGACGGTCGAAAATTCTGCGCAGGCGCAACCCAGGGTCAAGCACTGACGTCATCCGAGACCAAACAAAGCCCGATTGACGCGCCGCGGCGCGTTCGAGGGCATTCGAAGGTGTCAAACACGTTCGAGGGCGCCCGGGAGGTGTCAAACACCTTCGGCGGGACGCCAGGGGCCGTCAGACCTCGAGGAGCAGCCGCTCCGGGTCCTCGATGCACTCCTTGATCCGGACCAGGAACTGCACGGCCTCGCGCCCGTCGATGAGCCGGTGGTCGTAGCTGAGGGCCAGGTACATCACCGGCCGGATGACGATCTGCCCGTCGCGGGCCACCGGCCGGTCGACGATGTTGTGCATCCCGAGGATGCCCGTCTGGGGCGGGTTGAGGATTGGCGTGCTCAGCATCGAGCCGAAGATGCCGCCGTTGCTGATGCTGAAGGTCCCGCCCTGGAGGTCGGCGAGCGTCAGCTTGTCCGAACGCGCCTTCTGTCCCAGCTCGGCGATCTGCCGCTCGCTCTCCGCCATCGAGAGCCGGTCCGCGTCGCGAAGGACGGGGACGACGAGCCCGCGGCTCCCCGACACCGCCACCCCGATGTCGTAGTAGTGCTTGAGGACGACCTCGTCGCCCTCGATGGAGGCGTTGACGAGGGGGAAGGCCTTCAGGGCCTCGACCGCGGCGCGGACGAAGAAGCTCATGAACCCGAGCTTCACCCCGTGGCGCTGCTGGAACTTCTCGGCGTACTGCTTCCGGAGCGCCATCACCGCCTGCATGTCCACCTCGTTGAAGGTGGTCAGGATGGCGGCGTTGTTCTGCGCTGCGAGCAGCCGCTCGGCGACGCGCTTCCGGAGCGGAGTCATCTTCACCCGCTCCTCGCGGGCTCCGGGTACGCGCGGCGCGGGTACGCTCGCGGGCGCCGGCACGACGGCCGGGGCGGCAGCGGCGCCACCGCGCCCACCCTCGAGCACCGTGAGCACGTCCTCCTTCATCACTCGCCCCGCGGCGCCAGTGCCGCGGAGGGTGGCCGGGTCGAGCCCGTTCGCGTCGGCGATGGCCCGGGCGACCGGGGTCATCGGGGCCTGCCGGCCGGCGTCCGCCGATGGCGCCGCCTGGGCCGCGGGGACCGGGGCCGGCCGGGGCGGCGCGACGGCCGCCGCGGGAGCGGGAGGAGCGGCGGGCCGGGCGGCGGCGGTCGGGCCGGCGGCCACCGCGGAGGCGGCGGCGGAGATGCTCCCCAGCACGTCGCCGATCTTCACCGTGTCGCCCTCGGGGTGGGCGATGGAGGCCAGCGTGCCCGCGGCGGGAGCGGGAACGTCGATGGTCACCTTGTCGGTTTCCAGGACGACGATCGGCTCGTCCACGGCCACCGCATCGCCGACCTTCTTGTGCCACTTCCCCACCACCGCCTCGGTGATGGACTCGCCCAGCGCGGGAACGGTGAGCTCAACGGCCATCGGGCTGTCCTCGTGACAGTGCGGCATCGAGCAGGAGCGTCTGCTCCAGCTCGTGGGTCTTCTGGAATCCGGTCGCCGGGCTGGCGCTGGCCTCGCGGCCCGCGTACCGGAGCGGGAGGGTGCGTCCCTTCGTCGAGCTCCGGCCGGTGAGCCGCGGGAGCACGAAGGACCAGGCGCCCATGTTCTCCGGCTCCTCCTGGACCCAGACCAGCTCCTCCAGCGCGGGGTAGCGGGCGAGCTCGCGCGCGAGCTGCGCCTCGGGGAACGGGTAGAGCTGCTCGAGGCGGCCGACGGCGATGGTGTCGTCGCCGGACTTCGCCCGGGCGGCCAGCAGGTCATAGGCCACCTTCCCCGCGCAGAGGAGGAGCCGGGTGACCTTCCCCTCGCCACCCGGCGGAGGATCGGAGAGGAGGCGCTGGAACTTGCCGGTGGTGAACGCCGCGAGGGACGAGCTGGCCTCCTCGCGGCGGAGCAGGCTCTTCGGCGTCATGATCACCAGCGGCTTTCGCCACGGGCGGATCGCCTGGCGGCGGAGCAGGTGGAACACCTGCGCGCTGCTCGTCGGGTAGCAGATCTGGACGTTGTCCTCGGCGGCCATGGCGAGGAAGCGCTCCAGCCGGGCGCTGGAGTGCTCCGGCCCGGCACCCTCGTAGCCGTGGGGAAGGAGCAGGGTGAGGCCGCTCAGCCGGCGCCACTTGTCCTCGGCCGCGACGATGAACTGGTCGATGATGACCTGCGCGCCGTTGGCGAAGTCGCCGAACTGCGCCTCCCAGAGCACGAGCGCATCCGGGTAGTCGAGCGAGTAGCCGAACTCGAAGCCCATGCAGCCGGTCTCGGACAGCGGGCTGTTGTAGACCTCGAATCTCCCCTGTCCGGGGCCGAGGTCCTGGAGCGGGACGTAGGTCGCGCCGGTCTTCACGTCGTGGAGCACGGCGTTCCGGTGGCCGAAGGTTCCGCGCTCGGTGTCCTGCCCGGTGAGCCGGACGTGCGTCCCGGCCCGGAGCAGCGTGGCGTAAGCCAGGTTCTCGCCGGCCGACCAGTCGAGCGGGGTCTCCCCGTGGGCCATCGCCGCGCGGCGCTCGAGGATCTTCCCCAGCTGCCGGAGCGGGGTGAACCCCTGCGGCACGCGCGCGAGGTGCTCCAGCAGCGGTCCGAGGGTCGTCTCCGGGACGCCGGTCTCGGGCTCGGGGAGCCCTTCCTCGGGTCCGCCCCGGAATCCCTTCCACAGCCCCTCGTGGGCGCTCGGCTCGCGGAGGGCCGGCGTCTCCTTGGCCTGGTTGTAGGCCTGGAGGAAGTGTCGCTTCGCCGCCTCGCGCAGCGCCTCGGCCTCCTCGGCGCTCACCCGACCCTGGCCGGCGAGCGTTCTCGCGTAGAGCTCGGACACCGGCGGGTGGTGCCGGATCGCCTCGTACATCAGCGGCTGGGTGTAGCTGGGCTCGTCGCCCTCGTTGTGGCCGTAGCGGCGGAAGCAGACCAGGTCGACGACGACGTCGCTCTGGAACATCTGCCGGTACTCGGTGGCCAGGCGCATCACGTGGACACAGGCCTCCGGGTCGTCCCCGTTCACGTGGAAGATGGGGATGTCGAGCATCTGGGCGACCGCGGTGCAGTAGATGCTGGAGCGGCCGTCCTCGGGGTCGGTCGTGTAGCCGAGCTGGTTGTTGATGACGATGTGGACCGTGCCGCCGGTGTCGTAGCCGCGCAGCCGCGAGAGGTTGAGCGTCTCCGCGACGACGCCCTGTCCGGCCATGGCTGCGTCGCCGTGGATGACCAGGGGGAGCACCTTGCGCCGGTCCTGCTGCTCGAGCCGCTGCTGCTTGGCCCGGACGCGGCCCTCGACCACCGGGTGCACGAACTCGAGGTGGCTGGGGTTGAAGGCCAGGCTGACGTGGATGCGCTTTCCGGCGGAGGTGGTGACGTCCGACGAGAAGCCCATGTGGTACTTCACGTCGCCCCGGCCCATGAACTTCCGCGGGTCCACCGGCCCGTTGAACTCGCTGAAGATCTGGTCCGGTCCCTTGCCCAGCACGTTGGTGAGGACGTTCAGCCGGCCGCGGTGGGCCATGCCGATGACGACCTCCTCCACCCCCAGCTCGCCACCGAGCTCGAGCATGGTGTCGAGCATCGGGAGCAGCGACTCGCCGCCGTCCACGCTGAAGCGCTTGGCACCCTGGTATTTGGTGTGGATGAAGGCTTCGAAGGTATCGGCGTAGGTCAGCTTCTCGAGAATGCGCCGCTGCTCGGAGGGGCTGGGGTCGAGCCGGTTCTCGGTGTGCTCCATCCGCGGCATCAGCCAGCGGCGGCGCGCCGAGTCGTAGAGCGTCATGTACTCCACGCCGATGTGCCCGCAGTAGGTGCGTCGGAGCCGGCCCAGGAGGTCCCTCAGCTTCACCCGCGTCCGATCGGCGAAGACCTCGGAGCTGTCCACCAGGACCTCCAGCTCGTCGGGGCCGAAGGTGGCGTCGCTGGCCATCGCCAGGTCGGCGACGTGGTTCATCTGCGGGCGGGGTCGCTCGAGCGGATCGATCTGGGCCAGAAGGTGGCCGCGCAGACGGAAGGCGTAGAGGGTCTGGTCCACCCGCGCCTGCAGCTGCATCGCGGCGAGGGACGCCGGCACGTCGCCCACCGTGACCGGGGCACCGCGGGCGGGGGCGACGGCGACCGCCGCGCCGTTTCCGTTCGCGCCGCGGACGGCCCCGGCCCCGGCGGCCACGGGCGGTCCGTTGCCCGGACGCGCCTGCCCGTCGGTGGAGCCGAGCAGGGGACGACCGCTCCCGCTGGTGCTGGCGAACAGCTCGCGCCAGCTCGGGTCGACCGAGGCGGGGTCCTCGAGCCACCGGGCGTACAGGCCCTCGATGAAGTCGATGTTGGTGCCCGAGAGAAACGTGTCCGTGGGGTTCGGCATGGGGGCTTCGCCTCGGGTTTTAACCTCGAACCGTGGGCCGGGCGGAACTTTGTCCCCCTGGAACAGGCATGGAACCAGATGCCGGCGGTGTGGGTGCTCGGGTGCACGTTTGCGGTCCCGGGCTCGAGGGCGGCTCCGATGCGATGGCAGCATCCTCGAGGTGCCGGACTGGCAACCGCCCGGGAGGGGTCGGGGCCCTGTCGCCCGGGCACCTACGCGCCGCACTACCCGGTCGTTTGGGGGGCCGGCCCCCTGGGAACTCTGGTACACACCCGCCCCCATGTTGCTCAAAGGCAAGCGCCTGCTGATCACCGGCGTGCTGACTCCCCAGTCGCTGGCGTACGGCATCGCCGAGCTCGCCCAGTCCGAGGGCGCCGAGGTGGTGCTCACCTCGTTCGGCCGTGGGATGTCCCTGACCGAGCGCTCGGCGAAGCGGCTCGACCCGGTCCCCGACGTCCTGGAGCTCGACGTCACCAATGCCGACCACTTCAAGCGGCTCACCGAGCAGCTGAAGGCGCCGGGCAAGCCCATCCACGGCATCCTGCACGCGGTGGCCTACGCCCCCGAGGACGCGCTCGGTGGCAACTTCCTGAACACCCCATGGGAGAGCGTCGCGACTGCCTTCCGGGTCTCGGCCTTCTCGCTCAAGGAGCTGGCGGTGGCGGTGGCCCCGTTGATGACCGAGGGCGGGAGCATCGTCGCTCTCGACTTCGACAATTCCCGGCAGGCCTGGCCAGTCTACGACTGGATGGGGGTGTGCAAGGCCGGGATGATCTCGGTCATGCGCTACCTCGCCCGCGACCTGGGACCGAAGAACATCCGGGTGAACGCCGTGGCATCCGGGCCGCTGGTCACCATCGCCGCCAAGGGGATCCCAGGATTCAAGCAGCTCGCGGACACCTGGATCCTCTCCGCGCCGCTGGGATGGAACGCACGCGACCGCCACCCGATGGTGGCGAAGACGGTCGTCGCGCTGCTGTCCGACTGGTTCCCGGGGACCACCGCCGAGGTGGTGCACGTGGACGGTGGTCGCCACGCCATCGGCTCGCCGCCGGTGGACATCATGGAGCGGATCAC
>Ga0335080_10006043_pt1 | contig 12505 bp, 10 predicted proteins | sample Lox_Sample_34_FD_206720 | JGI IMG/M metagenome (GOLD analysis project Ga0335080, IMG submission 206720) | Soil microbial communities from Loxahatchee National Wildlife Refuge, Florida, United States - Lox_Sample_3.4 | ecosystem: Environmental > Terrestrial > Soil > Wetlands | place: USA...
ACGCCACTGACGCACCTGTTCCTGCCGGCCGGCATCATCGCCGTGGTCGTGCTGACCGTCGTCTACGTCGTGGCCAGGAACCGGAGCGTCCTGCCGGTGGCGGCCGGAGCCGCGGCGGCGGGCGCCGCCTGGCTGCTGGCGTATGCGGCCAAGGCCATTGCCGACCGCCCGCGTCCGTATGAGGTGATGGCCGACGCGGTGCTGCGCCAGCAGCCGGCGCACGGCACCAGCTTTCCCTCCAGCCACACCGCCGTCACCCTGGCGGTCGCGATCGCGCTCGTGCCGTTCATGGCTCGCCCGCTGGCCGCGACGGGGATCGGGTATGCCGTCCTGGTGGGCTGGTCCCGGGTGTACCTGGGGGTGCACTATCCCCTGGACGTTCTGGCCGGGGTCGGCATTGGCATGACTGTGGGCGGCGTGATCTTGCTGGCACTCGGGACGATCCTCCGCCGCCAAGGCAGGGCAGCGAACGGCCGCCACGCTGCCGCCAATGTCCGGGCACCCGGGGGCGGCCCAGAGCCGTAGCCGGCCTGTAGAACGGCGGAAGCGGTCGGACCCAGAGCTCTAGCCCGCAGGCGCTCCCGGCGTCTGCCTCCTCTGCGGCCGGGTAGGCCTTGATCACGTTCGCCTTCGGTTAGCCGCTGGCCGTCGGGCAGCCGGCCTCGTGCTGGCTGGCCTGGATGTAGGAGACCAGGGCGTCGTTCGGAAACCCCGTGGCCTTCTCGTGGGCGGTGCTGGTCGCCTTGGCGGCGGTGAGGAAGGCCCGCAGGGCGGCGCAGTCGCGGGTTGTGGTGGCGGCGTCGATCCGCGGCTGGAGCGAGGAGTTGTAGGTGGCCCACGGCACCTGCTGGGCGGTGTCGCAGCTGGCGGCGAGCAGGGCGGTGGCCAGGCCGATGACGGCGAGCAGGATCCGGGTGCGTGTGGTGTGCATCTATTTCACCGGGCCTCCGAGCGCGGGGACGGCGACGCCCAACAGCATGGCCAGGCAGGTGAGCACGAGCAGGATGCCCAGCAGCGGCGCGACGAACCTCAGGAACCGGTCGTAACGGACCCCGCTCAGCGCGAGCCCGCCCATCACAACCGCCGAGGTGGGAGTGAACAGGTTCATCCAGCCCGACGCGGACTGGTAGGCGGTCACCACCATGGCCCGGCTCACTCCGGCGAAATCACCGAGCGGGGCCATGATCGGCATGGCCAGGGTCGCGTGCCCGGAGGAGGACGGGACCAGGAATGCCAGCGGGACGTTCACCAGGTACATCACCACGATGAACGCTCCCTTGGGGAGCCCGCTGACCGCGCCCTCCAGGGCGTGCAGCACGGTGTCGGTGATGCCGGCGTTGTTCATGATGGTGGTTACCCCGCGGGCCACCGCGATGATCAGCGCGGCGCCGATGAAGTCGCCGGCGCCGGCGATGATGCCGGTGACCGTGCCTTCCTCGCCGAGCCCGCCGACCAGCCCGACCAGCACGGCGCCGACCAGGAACAGCGCGGCCAGCTCAGGGAAATACCAGCCCAGCGTGATGGACTCCAGGGAAGTGCTGAAGTCCCCCCACGGGATCACCGAGAAGATCATCAGACCAAAGGTCAGCCCGAATATCCACAGCACCGTCTTCTGCCGGCCGGGCATCGCCGCCGGCGGCCCGGCCGGGGCACCGGCCAGGGCCTGGTCCCCTTCGACGGCGGGCAGTATCGACCGGGCCGGATCGGCCTTGACCCGCCGCGCGTACCACAGCACGTAGGCCACGGCCAGAGCGGCGAAGAGGACGTACATAATCAGCCGCAGCCCGATGCCATCCCCTAGGGCCACCCCCGCGGCATCGGAGGCCACCCCGGTCGCGAACGGGTTCACCGTCGAAGCCAGCGTCCCGACCCCCGCGCCGACCATGATGATCCCCACCCCGACCATCCGGTCATAGCCCAGCGCAACGATGACCGGCAAGATGATCGCGTAGAACCCCAGAGTTTCCTCGGCCATCCCGTAGGTGGTCCCGCCGACGGAGAAAATCGCCATCAAGATCACGATCAGCAGCAGCCCGCGTTTGCGGAACCGTTCGGTGACTCGCCCGATCCCGGCGTCCAGCGCCCCGGTCTTGATAGTGACGGTGATGAACGCGCCGATGGCCAGGACGAAGAAGAACACCTGGACCGCGCCGGCCAGATCCCCGCTGTTGTACGGACCGGTGTTCCCCGGCGGGGTGACAATCTCGGCGGGTACCTGCTTGCCGCCTGAGGTCCCGCAGGCCTCCTGACCCTTCTTCAGCAGGTCCGGGGCCGGGTCAGTGACCGCCTCGGCCGGCGTCCGGATCCCGTACAGGCCGTTGACCGGCGACACCCACAGGTCATACAGCCGTTCCTGGAAAGACAGGTCGACCTTGACCGCGCCGAACGTGCCGGGAACCGGCTTGGGCGTTCCCCCGTCGCAGCTGACATAGGAATACGAACCCGGCGGGATGAAGAACGTCAAGATCCAGATCAGCACCAGCACGAAGAACAGCACCGTGAACGCGGTCGGAAACTTAAACTTCCGCTTCGGCTTAGCAGGAGTCTTGTCAACATCGTCTGGATCGGTCTGGGTGCCGGCCGTCATGATGCCGACCCCGGAACATGGGCGTTACTTGCGGTTGGCTTCATTGGCGCACCCCCAGGCGAGGATCGCGAACCGTGACTCCTGCAGCCTCTTTGAGTCGTGCCGAGGTGGCATCGCCCTTCCGGGGGTGATTGCTGCCTGCTCTTGAAGGCCGCGGGCGGCCCGGCCGGAGGGTCATCGAGGATCCACCTGTACCCACCTGCCGCGACTGCTTGCGTGCAAGTGCTTTTCCCGCGAGACACTCCTTCCCCTTCAGCTCCGCGACGATGTCGCTTGACACTGTAATAATGACAGTGTTATTAATCGGGTAATGGATGAGTCGTGGACGATCGCGGAGCTGGCGGAGCTCGCTGCCGAGGCCCTGGGTACCCCAAGGGCTCTAGGCGCGGACACGTCGGCTGCAACAAGCGGGCCGAATGGCGGGCTGGACGACGGTCCGGGCGCCGGACCGCCGCGCACCAACGGCCGGGTCCGTGACGTGCCAAACGAGCGCCTGATCCGCTGGTACGGCACTGTCGGCCTCGTCGATCCGCCGCTGAGCCGCCGGGGCCGGGTCGCCAGGTACGGGCGGCGGCACCTGCTCCAGCTCGTCGCGGTCAAGCGTCGTCAGGCAGAGGGGAGGTCACTTGCGGAGATCCAGGTGGAACTGGCCGGCGTCACCGACGAGACCCTGGCGGCGGTCGCCCGGGTCCCGGCCCTGAGGCCCGCACCGGCAGAGATGGGCGGCTCCTGGCCGGCCACCGGCGCTGGCGCTCTAGCCGCCGGGTCCCCAGCTGCCGTCCCGAGCCGGTTCTGGGCCCGCCAGCCGCGGCAGTCAGCCGCCGAGGCGCCGTCAACTGGCACAGACGAGGACGGCACGGACGTTCCCCCGGCCTCGCTCGTGTACGGAATCCGGCTCGCGCCCGGCTTGACGCTCCTGCTTGAAGGCCCTGACCGAGAGCCTGGCCCGGAGGATAGGACCCGAATCGTGAACGCCGCGCGGCCGCTGCTCGAGGAGGTGGTGAGCCGAGGTCTAGCTGCCTCCGCCGCACGTCATGCAACCGAACTAGACAATCCCCAGGATGGGAGCGGGACATGAGCACTGACATCACGCCGATGGAGACCGGCCTCGCCGCCGAGCCAGGCGGCGGCCTCGGTGCACTCACGACCAGCCGGGGAAACCTGCCCCTGGAAGCGGTCGACGTGCGGGCCGCCATTACCGGCCTGTCTGCCAGCGTTGACGTGACGCAGGGCTTCCGTAACCCGTTTGACGTCCCGCTGGAGGCGACTTACATCTTCCCACTGCCTGACCGGGCGGCGGTCACCGCGATGCGGATGGAGGCCGCCGGGCATGTCGTGGAGGGGCTGCTGAAGGAGCGTGCCCAGGCCCGGGCGGACTATGACCAGGCGATCGCGCAGGGACAGCAGGCGGCGATCGCCGAAGAGGACCGACCGGACGTGTTCACGATGCGAGTCGGCAACATCGCCCCGGGCGAGCAGGTCACGGTCCACCTCACGCTCGCGCAGCCGCTGCCGTACCAGGACGGCGAGGCGACGTTCCGGTTCCCCCTGGTGGTCGCGCCACGGTACATCCCGGGCCGTCCGCTCGACGGCGCGCCGGCCGGCAGCGGGGTGGCAGCCGATACCGACGCCGTCCCTGACGCCTCCCGGATCAGCCCTCCGGTGCTGCTGCCCGGATTCCCCAACCCGGTCCGGCTCACGCTGAGCGCGGAGATCAACCCGGCCGGGCTGCCGCTGGCGGGCATCCGGTGCAGCCTGCACGCCACCGCGGAGGAGGCTCTCGCGGACGGCCGCACCATCGTTAGGCTGCGGCCGGGCGAGCGGCTGGATAGGGACTTCATCCTGCGGATGGCGGTCGCCCGCCAAGACCAGATCGCGACGTCGCTGGTCCTCACCCAGGATCCGGGCGACGGGGAACCAGGAGGCACGTTCAGCCTCACGCTCGTACCGCCAGACGGCCCTGGCCGACCGCGGCCGCGTGACGTCGTGCTGGTGCTGGACCGGTCCGGCAGCATGGACGGGTGGAAGATAGTCGCAGCCCGCCGCGCCGCCGCCCGGATCGTGGACACGCTCACCGACGGGGACCGGTTCGCGGTGCTGTGCTTCGACAATTCGGTCGAGCGAGTTCCGGACGCCTCACCTGGGCTGGCCTGGGCGACGGACCGCAACCGGTTCCGCGCCATCGAGCAACTCGCCCGGACGGAGGCCCGAGGTGGCACCGAGATGCTCAAGCCGCTCGTGGACGCCCGGCGGCTGCTCGCCGACGCGGCCGAGCCGGGGATCACCGGGGACCAGGTCACGGCCGCTCGTGATCGCGTGCTGGTCCTCGTCACCGACGGCCAGGTCGGCAATGAGGACCAGATCCTGAACATGGTCGGCCGGTCGCCGGGCCAGGTCCGGATCCATGTCATCGGCATTGACCAGGCGGTCAACGCCGGGTTCCTCAGTCGGCTCGCCGGCGCCGGGCGCGGTCGCTGCGAGCTGGTGGAATCAGAGGACCAGCTCGATCAGGCCGCCGCCAGCATCCACCGCCGGATCGGCGCCCCGCTGGTGACCGCGCTAGCACTAGCCGGGGACGGCCTCCGGATCGAGGCAGACACGGTGGCGCCGAACCGGCTGCCGGACCTGTCCCCGGCGTTCCGGTGACGATATCCGGCCGGTGGCGCGGCCAGCCGGGCGGGACTGTCACCGTCCGCGGCACGGCGGCCGATGGGGCGATGTTCGAGGCGGCGGTGGCGGCAACCACCGGCGGTACCCCGGCGAGCACCGCGAACTGGGCGCGTGCCCACCTGCGGGACCTTGAGGACCGCTACGCGGGCATGCCCGGCTACGACGCGGCCGAACTGGGTCGCCTGGAGCGGCAGATCACGGATGTCTCGCTGCGCTACGGCGTGCTGTGCCGGTTCACTGCGTTCATCGCGGTGGATTCACGCGTGATCACGGAAGGGGGAGTACCGCACCGGGTCACCCAGCCCGTCGAGCTTCCCGCCGGGTGGGTGCTGGCTGGCCACCGCCCGCCGTTCGCCGCCCTCGGCGGCTCGCAGGGTGCGCAGGGTGCGCAGGGTCGGGGCATCAAGTATGGCGGCCTGGGCGCCGCAGGCGCCGGCGCGCCGCGTCCGGGTGCGCCCCGGCCCTACGGCGCGTCCGCACCGCACGGCCCTCGGCCGGGTCCGCGGCCTGGCAACAACCCGCTCGGCTCGACGGAGACCGGCATGGGTGCCGCCTCGCCGGGCCGCCCACGCGGGCGGCACCCCGGTCGGCCCGCGGGCGACGTGCGGCTGCTCGCGGCCCGCGATCAGGTGGCTGATGAGGTCGCCGCGCTTCGGCTGGCCCAGGACGCGCCGTCCGCCGAGCGGCTGCGGTTCCTCGCCGACCTGGCCACCCGGCTCGACGCGTTGCTCACATCGCTGGCCGGTGAGCCGGCTGGCACCGGGGAGCTCGCCGGGCTGACCGAACTGGCCGTCAAGCTCCGGGCGTGCGACACGCCCGGAGCACCCGCAGGCGCCGATCTCGACGCGCTCTGGGACGAGGCGATTCGCGTGCTGACCGAGTTCAGCCGGCCGCGGGCCGGGGATCCCGGTGCTGAGGACCGCCACTTTTTCTGGAAGCGCCCCCGGTAAGCCCACCCTCGAAGACGCCCCGCCGCTCATCGGCAACGACCTGTCCCTGCTGATCGAAGGAACAATTCAGCTGTAGTGCGCGCCTAGCTGAGTTGCGCGGCGAGGGCTTCGGCCTCGGCCTCGGTGAGGCCGCTGCCGGCGGGCCCGGCGATCATGAGCTTGCCGATCGTGATGGGCGTCTCGGTGACCGGAGTGGACTGTACGTCGCCGTTGATGACGAAGGCGGTGGAGGCCAGCGCCGCGTCGTTCCAGTTGCTCTGGCTAGCCGGGTAGTAGCGCGTGGCCTGGGTGGTGGTCAGTTGCGCGAAGGCCGCGGTGGCCGCGTTGTTGAGTGCCACGTCCACGACCCACTGGCCGGTGTTCTGCAAGTGCTGGGCTGTCGCGGACGTCACCTGCGAGTCGAGGATCACCGCCTTGCCGAGGACGTATTTGCCGCCGGATGCGTCGCAGGAGACGACCTCGCTTCCAGCCGCGTTCCACTGGGCGGCGGTGTAGCCCACGGTCGCCTTCCAGGCGTCATTGGTGACGGCGCCGCTCAGGCTGCTCGGCACCGGGGTGCAGGTGAGCCGGTGGAACAGCCGTAGCGTGGCGGTGTTCACCAGGTGAGCGTTCCCGTACTCCTTCGCGCTGCCCGGCGGCGACTCAAGCAGGACCGGTCGCGCCAGCGGGATGCCGGCGCCGCTGGCCGTCCCGGGAGTGGGGGTCGGCGTGGACGCCGGGCCGGTTAGTGCCGGGATGCCGACCACTGCGGCGGCGCTCAGGGCTATGACGCCAGCCGTTCCGGTGATTGCCGCGATGCGGCGCCGGTGCCTCTTCTTGCCGCCCAGGCGCATCGCCAGCTCGACCGGCGGGTCGATGGGCGTGATCTCGGCGGCGACGTCGTCGAGAGCCTCGTGCAGTCCGGTCATCGTAGTTCGCCCTCCGTGATGTCGGCGTGCTTGCGCAGGGTGGCCAGCGCCCGGGAGGTCTGGCTCTTGACCGTGCCGACCGAGCAGTTGAGCGCCCGCGCGGTCTCCGCCTCGGACATGTCCAGCCAGAAGCGGAGGACGATCACCGCGCGCTGGCGCGGGCCGAGCCTGCTCAGCGCGTCGTGCAGCGCCGCCCGGTCGGCCAGGCTGTCGTCCGCGGCGGTGCCGCGTTCCGGGACGGCGGCGCGCAAGTCCTCACGGACGCGCTGCTTGCGGAACCGCTTGCTGTTCTCGTGGATCACGATGGCCCGCACGTACGCGTCCGGGTCGCCGGCCCGCCTGACCCGCCCCCAGGCCGAGTAGGTACTCGAGAACGCCGCCTGCGCGATGTCCTCGGCGTGCCCCTGGTCGCCGGTCAGCGTGTAGGCCAAGCGGACCATGGCCGACCACCTGCCCCGCATGAAGTCCCGGAACTCCTCGTCCGATTCGGCGCCCATGTCCACCTCCTCGCCTCCTAAGAGGGCGGCCACGCGCCAGATGGTTGCATGATCTCGCCGAGTCCGGCGGCGAGCTAGTGCGCACGTTCAGCGCTCACGAGTTGCAAACCATCCGCGGCCGACGATGCGAGCAGGCAAGTCAGGAACTGTCCGTACAAAGTACCGACCTAGGCGACCTTCGCCGCGGGGCTGACCGTGAGCTCGTCCGATGCCGGGTCGAGGTCGACGAGGACCTCGTCCCCGTCGGTGATCGAGCCGGATAGCAGGGCCCGCGCCAGCTTGTCGCCGATCGCGGACTGCACGAGCCGGCGCAGCGGGCGCGCCCCGAACACCGGGTCGAACCCGGTCAGCGCGAGCCATTCCCTGGCCGCCGGGCTCACCGTCAGCAGCAGCCGCCGGGCGGCGAGCCGCGCCGCCAGCCGCTCGACTTGCAGGTCCACGATCCTGGTCAGCTCGGACGTGGACAGCGAGTCGAAGATAATCACGTCGTCGAGCCGGTTGAGGAACTCCGGCTTGAACGCCGCGCGCACCGCGGTGAGCACCGCCTCCCGCTTCGCCCGGTCATCCAGGGCAGCATCGGCGATGAACGCCGAGCCGAGGTTCGAGGTCAGGATCAGGATCGTGTTACGGAAGTCCACGGTCCTGCCCTGCCCGTCGGTGAGCCGACCGTCGTCCAGGACCTGAAGCAGCACGTCGAACACCTCGGAGTGCGCCTTCTCGACCTCGTCGAGCAGCACCACGCAGTACGGGCGCCGCCGCACCGCCTCGGTGAGCTGCCCGCCCTCCTCGTAGCCGACGTATCCCGGCGGCGCGCCGACAAGGCGCGCGACCGAGTGCTTCTCGCCGTACTCGCTCATGTCGATGCGGATCATCGCCCGCTCGTCGTCGAACAGGAACTCCGCCAGGGCCTTGGCCAGCTCCGTCTTGCCGACACCGGTCGGCCCGAGGAACAGGAACGACCCCGTGGGCCGGTCGGGATCGGACACGCCTGCCCGTGCGCGGCGCACCGCGTCGGAGACGGCCTGCACGGCCGCGGACTGCCCGATCACCCGGTTGCCGAGCTCGGCCTCCATCCGCAGCAGCTTGCCGGTCTCGCCCTCGAGTAGCCGCCCGGCGGGGATTCCGGTCCACGCCGACACGACGTCAGCGACATCGTCAGGCCCGACCTCTTCCTTCACCATCGGCGCCGCGGCCGGGATCCCTACCGCCGTGTCAGCAGGGTCCTCGTCTGGGCGGTCGGTGGCGATTGCCTCCGCGATCTCCGCGTCCAGGGTGGGGATTTCGCCGTACAGCAGCCTCGAAGCCGTCTCGTAGTCGCCGTCCCGCTGGGCGCGCTCGGCCTGCCCCTTCAGGTCATCGAGCTTCTTCTTCAGCTCGCCAACCCGGTTCAGGCCGGACTTCTCCTGCTCCCAGCGCGCGGTCAGCGCGGTGAGCTGCTCCTGGCGGTCGGCCAGGTCAGCGCGCAGCTTCTCCAGCCGGTCCTTGCTCGCGGCGTCCGACTCACGCGACAGCGCGAGCTCCTCCATCTTCATCCGGTCCACGATGCGACGCAGCTCGTCGATCTCGACCGGCGAGGAGTCGATCTCCATCCGCAGCCGGGACGCGGACTCATCCACGAGGTCGATCGCCTTGTCGGGCAGGAACCTCGCGGTGATGTACCGGTCGGACAGGGTGGCCGCCGCGACGAGCGCGGCGTCCGCGATCTGCACCTGGTGGTGGGCCTCGTAGCGGCCCTTGAGCCCGCGCAGGATCGCGATCGTGTCCTCGACCGAGGGTTCGCCGACCAGCACCTGCTGGAAGCGGCGCTCGAGCGCCGGGTCCTTCTCGATCCGCTCGCGGTACTCATCCAGCGTGGTCGCGCCGACCATGCGCAGCTCCCCGCGGGCGAGCATCGGCTTCAGCATGTTGCCCGCGTCCATCGCGCCCTCGGCCGCGCCGGCGCCGACCACGGTGTGCAGCTCGTCGATGAACGTGATGACCTGGCCGTCGCTCTGCTTGATCTCGTTGAGCACGGCCTTGAGCCGCTCTTCGAACTCACCGCGGTACTTGGCGCCCGCGACCATGCTGCCCAGGTCAAGCGCGATCAGCCGCTTGCCGCGCAGCGACTCGGGCACGTCGCCGGCCACGATCCGCTGGGCGAGGCCCTCCACGACGGCGGTCTTGCCGACGCCGGGCTCGCCGATCAGCACCGGGTTGTTCTTCGTCCGCCTGGACAGCACCTGGACCACCCGGCGGATCTCGGAGTCACGGCCGATGACCGGGTCCAGCTTGCCGTCCTTGGCCTGCTGGGTCAGGTCGACGCCGTACTTCTCCAGCGCCTGGTAGGTGCCCTCCGGGTCCTCGCTTGTGACCCGGGCGCTGCCGCGCACCTGGGTGAACGCCTCTGTTAGCGCGTCAGCCGTGGCGCCGGCCTCGCGCAGCAGCGTGGCCGCCTGCCCGCCGTCGGCTGCCAGGCCGACGAGCAGGTGCTCGGTGGAGACGTACTCGTCGTCCATCTGCTGGGCGCGGTTCGTCGCGGTGTTGATGACGCCGAGCAGCTGACGGGACAGTTGCGGCGCGCTCGTGGTCGAGCCGCGCATCTGCGGCAGCTTCGTTATGTGCTCGGCGGTTTCCTTGGCGATGACGCCCGGATCGGCGCCGACCGCCTTGAGCAGTGATGCCGCGATGCCCCCGGTCTGGTCGAGCAGGGCGGCAAGCAGGTGCAGCGGGTCAACCTGTGGGTTGCCGTCCGCCGCGGCGCGGCGCGCCGCGATGGACAGCGCCTCCTGGCTATTGCGGGTGGGCTTGAAGTCCATCGGTGTGTATTCCCCTTGGTTCCTTATTCACTTTTGTCGTGCTCGCCGCCCGCTTGCGGCGACGCCGGGTGCCAGAACGTCACCCGGCTGGTGGCGCGGACCGGCACCAGCGCGGCCGCCGGATCGGGGGTCCTGGACCGCCGAAGCTCGGCCAGCCGGGCCGCGACCGCCCGGGTGGACTCGAGTTCCTCCCGCAGCCGGGCCACCTCGGCGTGCAGCTCGGCCGCCATCAGCCTGGCCTGCTCAAGCTCGCGCTCGAGGTCGAGGATCCGCTTGATACCGGAGAGGTTGATCCCCTCCTCCTGCGACAGCCGCTGTATCTCGCGCAGCGCGAGGATGTTGCGCATGGAGTAGCGGCGGCCGCCGCCGGTGGTGCGCCGCGGGGTGACCAGTCCGACACGCTCGTAGCCGCGTAGCGTCTGCGGGTGCATGCCGGACAGGTTCGCGGCGACGGAGATGACGTAGACGGGCATCTCGTCCGACAGCTCGTAAGGGCTGCTCATGTCATCTCCTTTCTCTTCTGTAGCTGTTCATGGTGAAACTCAGTTCTGCTTGGCCCGCTTGAGCAGTTCCTCCCGCGGGTCGGTGCCTGACGTCGCGATGCGCAGGTCCTCAAGCGCGGACCGGGCCTTGCTGCTCAGGTCCTGCGGCACGGCTATGTCGACCGTGGCGAGCAGGGCGCCCAGCGTCCCGTCCTTCTTGCGGACACCGCGCCCGGGAACGCGGAACACTTGTCCGTTCGGGGTGCCCGGCGGGACGCGGACCGTGACCGCGGGCCCGCGGTGCGTGGGCACCTTGATCTCCGCCCCGAGCGCGAGCTCGGAGATGGTCACCGGCACCGTGACGGTCAGGTTGTCACCGTTCCGTCCGAAGACCGGGTGCGGTTTCACGTGAACCCGGACATACAGGTCCCCGTTCCTGCCGCCGTGCTCGCCGGGGGCGCCCTTGCCGGGAATCCGGATCCGCTGCCCGTCGGCGACGCCGGCGGGTATGCGGGCCTGGATGGTGCGCGAGCTCATCGCGCGGCCGCTCCCGCTGCAGGACTGGCACGGGTCGTCCACCACCAGGCCGCGGCCCCGGCAGGTCTTGCACGGCTCGGACATCCCGAAGCCGCCAAGGTTCCTGCTCTGCTGGCCGGTGCCCTGGCAGTCCGGGCAGACCCGCGGCACGGTGCCTGCCTTGGCTCCGGTGCCGTGGCAGACCGGGCAGGGTCCCTCACCGGTCAGCCGCAGCGACACGGTCGCGCCGTCGATCGAATCGCCAAACGGCAGCGTAGTTTCCGTCTCCACGTCCGCGCCGCGCCGCGCCCGGCTCTGCGCCGTGCCGCCGCGGCCGCGGAAGATGCCGCCGAGCACGTCACCGAGACCGTCGCCGCTGAACAGGTCGCCAAGGTCGAATGTGCTCCCGCCGGCGCCGCCCCGGGTGCCAGTCGGCACCCGGAAGCCGCCGCCGAACATCGAGCGGGCCTCGTCGTACTCCTTGCGCTGCTTCTCGTCAGACAGGACGTTGTACGCTTCGGTGATTTCCTTGAAGCGATCCCCGGCGTCCGCGTTCCCCTTGTTCGCGTTCGCGTCCGGGTGGTACTTCCGCGCGAGCTCGCGGTACGCCTTCTTGATGTCGGCAGTCTTCGCGGTCTTGGGCACGCCCAGCGTCTTGTAGTAGTCCTTCTCCAGGTAATCCTTCGTGCTCATCTGGCCTCGCTGGGCTCTTTAGTCGTTGCTGCTTCCGTCTGGCCCTGTGGCGGGCTCCGCGACCGCCACCCTGGCCGGGCGGAGAATCCGCTCGCCTACTCGGTAGCCGGGCTGGAAGACCTCCACGCAGGTGTCCTCCGTGACGTCCGGCGAGTAGCTATGCGTCAGCGCCTCGTGAATCTTCGGGTCGAATGCGTCGCCGCGCTGGCCGTAGCTGACCAGCCCGAGCTTGGTGAGCGCCGCCTGCAGCGAGTCCGCGACGGACTTGAAGCCGCCGGACAGCTCACCGTGCTCCCGGGCCTGGCCGATGGCGTCGAGCACGGGCAGCAGCTCGGTGAGCGCGCCAGCGACGGCGTGCTCGCGGACTGCGGCCCGGTCCCTATCCACCCGCTTGCGGTAGTTCGCGT
>Ga0335080_10006045_pt1 | contig 12503 bp, 6 predicted proteins | sample Lox_Sample_34_FD_206720 | JGI IMG/M metagenome (GOLD analysis project Ga0335080, IMG submission 206720) | Soil microbial communities from Loxahatchee National Wildlife Refuge, Florida, United States - Lox_Sample_3.4 | ecosystem: Environmental > Terrestrial > Soil > Wetlands | place: USA: Florida...
CGCAGACCGCCTGACCGTGACCTACGAAATAGAACGGGGAACCAGGCGCCGCGTCGACCACGTCCTGTTCACCAACAACAAATATTTCAGCGATCCCGAACTCGCCGACGCCATCCCCATAAAAAAAGCGACCTTTCCGCTGAGTCGCGGCAAGTACAGTGACGCTCTTCTCAAGCAGAGCAGCAACTCGCTGCTGGCGCTCTACCAGAACGAAGGTTTTTCTTCGGCAAGGATCGCGCCGGAAGTGACGCGATCCGGCCACGGCGTCGACGTGGAATTCGTAATCACCGAAGGCCCGCAAGACAAAGTGAAGAGCCTGCAGGTGGTCGATGCCAAAGGGCCCGTGTCTCTCGGGAATCTCTCAAAGCGCTTGCAGCTTGCACCCGGGAAACCATACTCCGCGCGTAACGTCGATCAGGACCGCAGCCGCATCTTGGCGCATTTTCTCAACAATGGCTTTCCGAACGCTGCGATGCAGGCGTCCGCGGCGCCGGTCGCCGATGCACCCCACCAATTTGATGTCACCTATCGCGTGGATGAAGGGCAACTCGTGCGCGTCACGGACGTGGTGCTGCTCGGGCCAGGGCATACCCAACCCAAGTTCATCGAAAACGTCACTGCCGAAAACGTGCGTCCCGAGCAGCCGCTTAGTCAGCAGAAGTTATTCAGTGCGGAAAGCGATCTCTACGGACTTGGGGTTTTCGATTGGGCCTCCGTTGCCCCGATAGACTTCGCGCAAGGTGCGAACCAAGAGCCTGTCGCGGTGCGCGTGCACGAATCGAAGCGCAATTCCCTGGATCTCGGCGGCGGCTTGGAAGTGATTCCTCGTGACGGAAATATTCCCGTCGGTGCAGTTGCTTTGCCGGGATTGCCGCCGGTGAGCCTCGGAAGCAAGTTCACGGTAAGCCAAAAGAGTTTCATTGGTCCGCGTGTGACGGTGCAATACGGCAGACACAACATCCGCGGACACGCCGAAACCGCGACGCTTGCGTTCGTAGTCTCCCGTCTGGATCAACGCGGCTCCTTCAATTACGCCGACCCGCATCTGCACGGCTCGCGCTGGTCTTCGCTTTTCAGCGTAACCGCGGAGCGCACCACCGAAAATCCGATTTTTGCCGCCGCCATCGGACAAGCGTCATTCCAGATCGAACGCCAACTGGACAAAAAGAAAACGCAACGCCTCGTAGCGCAGTACAGCTACCAATGGACCGACTTGACCAATCTCCTCATTCCGGATTTGGTCTTGCCGCAGGACCGCAAAGTGCGCCTTTCGACTCCCAGCTTGCAGTACATTCGCGACACGCGAGACAAGCCACTGGACGCGCACAAGGGCCAGTTTGAAACTGTAACTTTCGCAGTCTCGCCCCGCGCCTTTGGCTCGAGCGCCAGTTTCATCCGGTTCTTTGCCCAATCATCCTTCTACCGGCCCATCAACTCAAAGCTGGTTTGGGCGAACAATTTTCGCCTCGGGCTGGCGGCGCCGTTCAACGGAAGCGACGTGCCACTGAGCGAAAGTTTTTTCACTGGCGGCCCCGATAGTTTGCGCGGCTTTGCCATCAATGCCGCAGGTCCGCAGCGTCCCGTGCAGGTCTGCAGCAATCCCTCCGATTCCTCCACCTGCACGCTGATCAACGTGCCCGTCGGCGGAAAAATGCTGGCCATTTTCAACTCGGAAGTGCGTTTTCCTTTGCCGATTTACAAAAATTTGGGCGGCGTCGTTTTCTATGATGGCGGCAACGTCTACAGCAACATCAATTTTCGTCAATTCGCGGACAACTACACCAATTCCATCGGCATTGGCCTCCGCTACAACACAAAAGTCGGCCCGATCCGCATCGACTTGGGACGCAACCTGAATCCGATTCCGGGACTGCGTGCGACCCAGTACTTCATCACGCTCGGACAGTCTTTCTGAGGTAAACGATAGGTAGTCGAGGGTGCTCGTGAGATTGCGTAGCAAAAAACAAAAACTGGCGGCGGCAACTGCTGCGCTTTGCGCCCTCCTCCTGCTCGTTTTTCTGATTGCCATCGGCGTGCTGCACACCCGGATGTTTCGCAACTGGGCTCGCCAGGAGATTGCCGCCAAACTGCAACAGTCCCTCGGCACTCAGGTGAAAGTGGACAGGTTCGAGTTGGGCCTCACCCCACTCACGGCGGACTTTTACGGAATCCTGATCCGCGGCAACGAAACAGACCAGCATTTACCGCTGCTTCGCGCCCAGCATTTGCGCGTAGTTTTGCAGTGGCGGCCGCTCCTCCGGCACGAAGTGCAAATCGATCAGATTGTTTTGGAAAAGCCCGAGCTGTTTGTGCAGGCCGCCGCCAACGGTCGCACTAATTTACCAACTCCCCCTGCGGCGAAGAGCGCATCAGGGTTTCGAGTTGCAATTCGCTACGCGCAACTCAAGGACGGCTCGCTGATTTACAACGATCTGGCCATTCCGCTCTCTGCGGATGTATACGGCTTACAGGCCAGGCTCGCCGCATCGCCGCTGTCGAACGACACCTATCAGGCCGAATTGCGTTACGACCACGGGAGAATTTTAGCCAAAGATTTTCGCCCTCTGGAGCACAGCCTGTTTGTACGCGCCACGATCGCACCGTCCCAGTGTCGAGTGGAAGAAGTCAAGCTGGCGATGTTGCGTTCGCTAATTCAGGCGCAGGGCGTAATCGCAGACTACAGCGAGCCGCACTTCCAGGGATCCTATCGGGCAACACTTTCCGGCGACGATTTGGCATTTGTGCTGAAGAACGCGAGCTTGCCGACCGGGCAGGCCATACTGGAAGGAAACTTGGAGTATGCGAGTTCGTCGAAGAATGCTGATTTTCTCACCACGATTATTTCTGACGGCAGCTTTCGCAGCGAAGAGTTGCTGCTTCGGGACGGTGGAGCGGTGCTTCCCGTACAGAACCTTGGCGGCCGCTACTCGCTGCGCAACAGCGAACTGCAATTGAAAAACATTGCCGGCGCCGTTTTGGGAGGCACACTGCTCTCTTCTTCCGACGCGATTAACCTGAACACGAATTCAGGCACTTTGCGCGCAGAGTTGCGGAGCATTTCGTTGCCTTCGGCTGGCCGCTTGCTGGATCGAACCGGACACCTGCCCACCGTCGCCAGCCGAGGCAACCTACAGGCTGAAGCCATCTGGAAGAAGGGGTTCGCCAACGCGCTCATGCACGTCAAAGCGCAATTTTCGAGCCAGGGCGTGTCCCGCAAACCGGACGACATTCCCCTCGATGGCACTCTCGATGCTTCCTATGATGTACGGGCGGACAAGGCGACTATCCACAACAGTGTGTTGCGCACCGGCGCAACTGAATTGGATGCGTCTGGAACCATCGCCCGCCAATCGGAACTCGACGTTCACTTCGCCACCACCAATCTCCACGAATTGGCTCTGCTCGCCGCCTCCCAAGGCGCGGAAGATCTCGTGCAGCGCGCGAAACTGGATCAGCTTCGCGGCGCCGCCTCATTCCAGGGCACTATCACCGGAGCCGTTCGCCAACCCCGCATTGCAGGACGCCTGACCGGCAAGGATTTGGCCTTCGAAGAAGACGACTGGAAAACGTTGCAGGCAAATCTGAAATTAGATCCTCGCCTCGCGCAAATCAGCAATGGTGTTCTCGTTGGCGACCAGGGCCGTATTCAGATCGCGGCCGCGATTCCGCTTGCCGACTGGACGCTCAATCAGCGATCCGCCTTTTCGGCTGATATAAAGGCGCAGCAGTTGGCGATCGCGGCCATTCAGCAACTCGCGGGCACCGCCTATCCCGTGCAGGGTCTGCTGAACGCGGACATCCATGTCAACGGGTCCATGTCCGAGCCAAGAGGCACAGCTCACGTGAGTCTCACGCAGGCCACACTCTACGGCCAACCGGCGAGCACGCTAGAAGCGGACGCGCGCGGAGACGCGAAGAGCATTCATGCCAATGGGCAACTGCAATCGGCAATCGGCGCAGCCAAGGTGCAAATAACCTACGAACCGACCTCCCGCCACTACGACGTGAATGGCACGCTGCGAGATCTCACGCCCTCCAAATTGCAAACGAACGACAACACGCTCGCAGGTATTCAAGGGACCATTTCTGCCGACTTCAGCGGAAACGGCACGCTCGACAATCCGCAACTAAAGGCCACCCTGCAAAGCGCGTCGCTGGAAATCCGCGGCGAAGCGGTGAAAAACACGCAAGCACAGCTCACCCTGCAAGACCAGAAGGCTCAGTTTGCATTGACCTCGCTGGTCGTAGGGAACTCGATCACCGCCAAGGGCACGGTAGCGCTGACAGGGGATTATCCCGCAACCATCAATCTCGATACGGGTTCTCTGGACATTGGCCCCTTGCTGCAGAGCTACGCTTCGGCAGCGACCGGCCTGAAGGGTAATCTGGAAGTTCACGCTACCGCTACCGGTCCCCTGAAGCTGCCGAGACAAATCCAGGCCCATCTCGAAATTCCCAAACTGCAACTCACCGGTAAGAACTTGACTGTCGCCAACACGCGGCCGATTCGCATGGAATACGCGCAAGGTACAGTCAAGATTCTCGATGCCGACCTGAAAGGCCCGAACACCGAGTTGGCGGCCACCGGCTCGTTGCCCTTGCAGGGCTCTGGCCCTTTGGACTTGAGCGCCAAAGGCAACCTTGATTTCAAGCTGCTCGAAGGCTTTGTCTCTGACGCGATCGCTGCCGGCCACGCAAACATGCAAGTAAGTCTCCGCGGAACGCGTGAGCGTCCCGACATCTCCGGCAAAGTGGAAATCGCGAACGTCGCCTTCTCGTCCGATTCGCTTCCCGTTGGAATCGAATCACTCAACGGCAGCGCTACCTTGCAAGGAAAACGCATTCAAATCGACAAGCTGAGCGGTATGGCGGGCGGCGGTGAGGTAACCGTAGGCGGTACCGTGGACTTGGGTGACAAACCTGCTTATGCCTTGACGCTCAGCGCGCAGTCCGCGCGTATCCACCAAAACGGAGTCCGCGCGGTCCTCGATACGGATTTGAACTTCAATGGCAACGGCGGCACCCAAACGCTGGCCGGGCGCGTGGTCGTCCGGCGGCTGAATTTCGAACAAGGCTCCGATCTGGACAGCATCATCGTGCAATTGGCGGGAGACGACACTGTCAGCACACCCTCGCCTTTCGAGAAGAAAATCAAATTGAATGTGTCCGTGCAGTCCGAGCAGGAGCTCGGACTCGCGAGCAGCCAACTCAGCGTCTCGGGCGCGGCCAATCTCCAGGTGATCGGCACTCTGGCCCAACCGGTCGTGCTCGGGCGTGTCGCCTTGACCGGCGGGGAAGTCTTCTTCCTGAGCAAGCGGTTCACCCTGCAAAGCGGAACCATCGTGTTTGCCAACACCGCGCGCACCAACCCCATTCTCAACCTCGACGTCGGCGCCACTGTCGAGCAATACGACATCACCATTCACCTTTCCGGCCCGATGGATAAATTGAAGACTACGTATACGTCCCAGCCATCACTCGCGTCTTCCGACATCATCAATCTGCTCGCGTTTGGACAAACCACTGCCGAACAACAAGCGCGCTCGTCCGCAGCCGGTTCGCTGGGAGCGGAGTCGGCGGTTGCCAGCGCCGTCGGCGGACACGTGGCCGGGCAATTGCAAAAAATTGCCGGCATCTCGCAGTTAACCATCGATCCGCTCGCGGGAAACAGCCAAAACCCCGGAGCGCAAGTGGCGATTCAGCAGCGCGTCACCGGCAATTTGCTGGTGACTTTCAGCACCGACATCACTTCTGCGCAAACGCAAACAGTGCAGTTGCTGTATCAGGTGAAACCGAACGTGACCGTCTCCATCTTGCGCGACGAAAACGGCGGATATGGCCTGGATATTCGCTATCACAAGGTTTTTTGATTCGCTTTTCAGAAGGGCGCAGCGTCGCCGTTTAGCAAGAAATTTCGTTCCGCGGAGAACCTGACAAACACGGAGACGCTGAGCACTCCCCTGCATCGAGCCGAACCATGAACGAAAGCGAACAATTGCTGAAGTTGGCCATTCTTGGCCTTCCCGTCGCCACCGTGACCTGGACCATCACGCACGAAGAGATCGTCCGCGATGTGCGGGAATGGTGCCAACACAAAAGCAAAACCTGCCCGCAGTGGTACCAGCGGAAATTTTTCTACCTTTTCACCTGTGAGTACTGCCTCAGCCACTATGTTTCCGCGCTTTTCCTGTTGCTCGCGCGATTCCAACTCCTCTTGCCGGGCTGGCGGGGATACTTGCTCGCTTGGTTCGCCCTGGTCTGGCTGGCGAATCTGTATATGAGCCTGTACGGCTGGTTGCGGCTCGATATTCACCACGAACGCCTGCAAATCCAGGAAAAAGAACAGTCGCCCAGGGACGCAAAGACCCGCTCCTAGCTCCTTCCGGTGGTCCTTTGTCCTGGCGATTCCACGGGACCGAAGCGTTTGCGTTCGCCTAGCCCGGGGTGTACTCTAGCGGTCCCCCTAAAACCCCATTTTGGAGCTGAACATGACTTCTTCGAGGATGCGGCAGGCCGCATTGACCACGCGCGACGCGCATCAGGCGCTGCTAGAGCTGAAGCGATTGGTGGACAGCGCCACCCAAAAGCTCCGTGCGGCAGAACTGGAGATTGTCGGCGAGGCGATCGGCCGTACCCACTCGGACGATCCCTTCAAAGCCTTGCGGGCAGCCATGCAAACTCTTCAATCGCCGGCGATTGATTCGGCCATCTCCGAAGCGAGAGACAAAATGAATCACGCTGCGGCATTCCAGGCGCAAGCGCAGGCGGCAGGCCGATAAATCCGAGTCGTCTCGGACCTTGGACTGAGGGTTTGAGTTGTTGAACTTCTGGCAGGAATTTGCCCCGCTACGTCTCGGTACCCCACGCTGCGAACTTCAGTGCGGCGTCCAGGTCGGGTGATTCGTGAAGAGTCCATTCACGAAGCCCATCTCGTACACGATAAACAGCCCGAACACCACGCTGATCACGCCGCTGGCAATGCTGAGCCCGCGATTGAAGCGCTGAAACCGAGACTGTGACGCGGCAAAGGGCACGGCAATCGCCGCCGTGATCAGCATCATTCCGGCGATCGTGCCAATCCCGAACACCAACAAATACGCCACTGCCCAGGCTGGTACCCGAATCGTGGTCAGCACCAGCAGTGCCACTGCCGCCGAGCCAGCCAGTCCGTGCACAATGCCTACCGCTAGCGGGCGCAAAGTTTGGTAGAGGCCGAGCCGCCCAAACGTACGATCCAGCCAGCCGACCGGCGTGGCATTTTCAGAATGTGAGTGAACTTCCGGCGCGTGCGAGTGCGGATGAGTGTGGATGTAGTCGCCATGCGCGTGAATGTGGGTGTGCGTATGCCCCGAGCCCTCGACAGTGGGCGTAAACGATTGCGTGATCCATTGCAGGATTCCGGACAGGTTGAGCACGCCCAGCAAAATCAACATCAAGCCGACCGACAACTCCATGGTGAGGCCAATTCGGGGCGGAATCACGAGGCCGAACACGACAATTGCCGAGCCCACCAGCAGGATCGTGAGGGTGTGGCCGACGCCCCACATCGCTCCGATCACCGCCGCGTGTTTCACGCTCCGCTGGCGGCTTACGATCGTGGTCACGGCGATGACATGATCAGGATCGGTGGCGTGCCGCATCCCGAGGAAAAAACCCAGCACAATAATGGATAGAAACGTGATCATGAGCAGGCGTTCGCAGCACGGCGCAGAAGCGTCGGCGAACTCTCGAAAGGCTCAACAAGGTTAGCACGGCTCCAAGGGTCAAAAAAGAACGTGCATCGAACCGCAGCAACGCAGTATTGGCTCGCCACAAGCACCACAAGAATAATGAGTACCTAACCTCGCCGCCGTCAAAAGAGCAACTTGCGGCCGCCCGTTTGACTCCATGTCGGAGCGATTTGATTCAAAAATCTACGCCAATTGTGAAGAGAACGCATTTTCGGGGCGGCGCCAGTTCGTGATAACGTGCCGTTTTTAAACTTGCCGGACAGTTGAGAGGGCGTTGAGGGCTATGAAGCGAAGCAGCGCGAAATGGATTTGTGGTTTTGCCGGTGTGGCGATTTGCTTGGCATGGTGCATTGACATCGGGAGCGGACCGCTTCCTGCCGCGAAGCGCCAGCAACCTGCATCCCAGCAACCTACGTCACAGCAGGCAGCGCCAGCGCTGCCGGGACCACATGTCCCGACAGAAGCCGACATCCTCCGCGGAGCCTATGGCCCATTCCGAGCCAACAACGATTTGCTCTATTACCACCTCGACGTGCGTGTCGACCCCGAAAAAAAATTCATCAGCGGCAAGGTGACCACGCGTTTCAAAATGCTCCAGGACGGCACGCGCATCCAATTGGACCTGCAACAGCCGTTGCAAGTAGACAAAATTTTTTTCGGAACCACGGAACTGAAATACGAGCGCAAGTTTTCCGCGGTATTCATTGATTTTCCAGAGACGCTGAAGAGCGGAGCCACCTACTCGATCGACTTCTACTATTCGGGGAATCCCGTGCAGACCGGGCGCTTCGGCGGGTTTACGTTTGGGAAGGATCCCGCAGGGCGGCCGTGGATTTATACGGCCTGCGAGGGCATCGGGGCGAGCATCTGGTGGCCGAACAAAGACCAGTGGCGCGACGAAGTCGAATCGATGGAAATCAGCGTCGCGATTCCCAACGATCTGGCCGACGTGTCGAATGGAAAGTTTATGGGGAAGAAGGACCTCGGGGACGGGTACATGCGGTGGGACTGGCTGGTGCACTACCCGATCAACAATTACGACGTTTCGCTGAACATCGGCAAATACGAACACTTCTCCGATCAGCTCGGCGACCTGCCTCTCGATTTCTACGCGCTCCCCGAAGATCTCGACAAAGCCAAAAAACAATTTGCGCAAGCCAAAGGAATGATCGAGGCCTTCCAGCACTATTTCGGCGAATACCCCTTCAAAAAAGACGGCTATAAATTAGTCGAAGTGCCGTATTCCGGCATGGAGCATCAGAGCGCAGTGACCTACGGCAATCACTTTGCCAACGGCTATCTCGAGCGCGATTGGACCGGCGTCGGCATCAGCCCGCGCTTCGACTTCATCATCATCCATGAAAGCGGCCACGAGTGGTTTGGCAACGCGGTCACCGCGCAAGATCCCTCCGACATGTGGATTCACGAAGGCTGGACGACGTACTTAGAGTGCCTGTATGTCGAATACATGTACGGCCACGACGACTACCTGAAATACGTGAATGGCTACCGGTCCAAGGTGAAAAACCAAGCCCCGATCATTGCCGAGCGGGGCGTGAACGCTGAGCCGCCGCAGGACATGTATTTCAAAGGCGCGCTGTTTCTCAATACCATGCGCAGCGCAATCAATGACGATCCGCGCTGGTTCAAGCTCATTCACGACCTCTTTCAGACCTTCAAATACCAAAATATTTTGACCGAGGACATCGTGCAATTCTTCAATCAGGAAACCGGCAAGGACTGGACGCCGGTCTTCAATCAATACCTGCGCCACACAGCGCTGCCGGTGCTGGAGCTGAAATTCAATGAGCCTGAAGGCACAGTGGCCTACCGGTGGAAAGTTGATGAGGCGAATTTTGTGCTGCCCATCGAAGTCGGCGAGAAAGATCACTGGCAAGTGGTGAACGCCACCAGCGACTGGCAAACGCTGAAAACCAACGTAAAAAAAGACGACTTCGGCGTCGCAACCGATCGCTACTTCGTGAATGTCGAGAAGGAATAGGCGAGGTCAACTGTTGCCTCGCGCTTCGGCATTTTCCAGCGCAGCGGATTTCGACAGCGCAACTCGTTTTAAGGCACTCTTAACTGGCGATGGGCAATTCCGAAAACTCCACCGGCGGCAGCCGCGCCGCATTTCGACACCCTAACTTCTGGCTTTTTCAGACGGCCCGCTCTTCGATGGTTCTTGCCATGGAGATGCAGTCGGTTGCTGTGGGCTGGCAAGTCTATGAAATCACCAAGCGGCCGCTCGACCTCGGCTTCGTCGGCTTGGTGCAGTTCCTTCCGGGGATTTTGCTATTTCTGGTTTCCGGCCACGTCGCGGATCGCTATGACCGGCGCCGCCTCATCATTCTCTGCTACATCGGCTACGGGTTGAGTTTTGCGCTGCTCCTGGCCACCGCGCTCCAACATTCGCAGGCCGTCGGTTTCATCTTCGGCATTCTCGCGTTGCTGGGAACCGTCCGCGCCTTCAACGCGCCGGTGAGCCGAGCGCTTCTGCCGCAGTTGGTGCCGGAAGACGACTTGCCCAACGCGATTACCTGGGCCTCGACATTCTTTCAGGCATCCAGCATCCTCGGGCCCGCAGCGGGCGGAGTAGTCTACGCGGCTTTTTGCGGTCCCGCTGCGGTCTACGCTACTTCCACCGCGCTTACGATCCTCGCCTTGGTCTGCGCTGTGAAACTCCACACAGAAACAAAACGGCGGCCGCCGGAACCGGTGACCGTGAAAACCGCGCTCGCAGGCCTGCACTACATCTGGCGCGAAAAGGTTGTGCTCGGCTCCATCTCGTTGGACCTCTTTGCGGTTCTGCTCGGCGGCGCCGTGGCGCTGATGCCGGTTTACGCCCGCGAGATTCTGCACACCGGCCCTTGGGGCTTAGGCTTGCTGCGCACCGCACCCGGAGTTGGCGCCGCGGCAATGGCCGTCTTCCTGGCGCATCGTCCGTTGCGCCAGAAAGCGGGACGTACCATGCTGTGGTGCGTGGCCGGTTTCGGCCTCTTCACCATCCTGTTCGGAATTTCCCGTAACATCGTTCTCTCACTGGTCGCGCTCTTCCTCGTCGGCGCGACGGACATGGTCAGCGTGATCGTGCGCGCCCTGCTGATTCAAGTCGCCACGCCCGACGAAATGCGCGGCCGCGTCAACGCCGTCGACATGGTGTTCATCGGTGCTTCGAACCAATTCGGCGAATTCGAATCCGGCGTCACCGCGCAGTGGTTTGGAACGGTACCGGCCGTAATTTTGGGCGGGATCGGAACGCTTCTAGTGGTCGCCTTCTGGGCATGGCGCTTCCCGGAGCTGCGCGAAGTGGAGCAAGTCACCTCGCTTCCCACCGCCAAACAGCCGAACTAAATCCCCATTTCCGTTTCAGGGACCTTCGTCGAGCGCCGTCTGAATGTACGCCGACCATCTCATCCGGCGTGCGCACTTGCGTCGGAATCAATCGCCACAGCTCCGGCTCCAGCCCAATCGCGCAAAGGTCCGCATGATGCGCGTGCGAAAGCGGCTCCAAGCGTACATGCCGTCCTTCCAAAGTCACCGGCGCAACATTTGTCGGTTCCACAGGCAGGCTCATTGGGCGCAATCCTAGCGCGCTCTCCGCGTCAGGGGCAGCACTAATTTGGGTCAGTAGCACAGGCTTGCCCTGAGCGTTGAAGGGCACTCCTGCCTGTGCCACTTCGGCCCCTACCTAGCTTCAAATGTTCCGCTTGCTCGAATCAGCGGGACGATGACCTTCCCTTGTAGTGGCGCAGCTTGCTGCGCCCGCGTTGGCAGGCCGCCCCCAGCCGTCTCTGTAGCGAGTCTCGCTCTGTCATCCGCACTCCAGCAAACCTAAACAACTCAGCCAGCGTCCTACTTGGAGTCAAACTTTGGACGCTGCCCGGGGAACTTTTCCCGTACCAGACGTGAACTAGTCAGTGGAGCAGTGTGAGTTCTGCAACGGACCCCGGCTCTGCCGTCTGCGGAAAAAACTCCGCTGCTTTAGGAGGTGGGGCTTCAGCCCCCACGTAAAGACCGGAAACGAACAGGGCTTCAGCCCCTGAAGAAAGCTGTTCGCATTTTTGGGCAAAAATGCTCAGTTGTGGTTAGCGGGGAGGGCCCGACTTTAGTTCACCCTGAGCTGCGAAGGGTCGGGCCGTAAGCAAGCAGTGCCACCGCGGCTTTAGCCGTTGCGGTCCGAATTAGAAGTTGCCACCGAGCTGAGCGATCGAGAGAGCGAGTAAACAAGAGATCATGCCTCGTCACGCTTTCCGCATTGCCACAATTCTGGCGGTGTTCATACTCGCCGCGATCTTTCCCGCACTCCCCGCCCAATCGCAGCAAGACCAGTCACCGCAACCCCAGCTCAAAATTCGCACCCAGGATCAAAAGCCCGCCATCTCCGTCGAAGTCAAAACCGTCAGCGTCCTCGCCACTGTTCGCGACAAGCACGGCAAAATCATCCCCGACCTCAAAAAAGAAGACTTCCAACTCGACGAAGACGGCCGCGCGCAAAAAATCGACTACTTCCAGCACGAAACCGATCTTCCCCTCCGCATGGGCTTGCTCGTCGACACCAGCTTGAGCCAGCGCAAAGTCATCGACGACGAGCGCACCGCCAGCTACAGCTTCCTCGATCATCTCCTCCGCGAAAACAAAGATATGGCTTTCGTCATCCACTTCGATCACGAAGTCGAGCTGCTCCAGGATTTCACGCCCTCGCGCCCGAAATTACAAGCCGCCCTGCAGCAACTCTCCATTCCGCAATCCGACGGCGGCAGCAACTCCGGC
>Ga0335080_10006046_pt1 | contig 12503 bp, 11 predicted proteins | sample Lox_Sample_34_FD_206720 | JGI IMG/M metagenome (GOLD analysis project Ga0335080, IMG submission 206720) | Soil microbial communities from Loxahatchee National Wildlife Refuge, Florida, United States - Lox_Sample_3.4 | ecosystem: Environmental > Terrestrial > Soil > Wetlands | place: USA...
TCGAACATCGCGCGGTGCTCGTCCTCGGGCACGAGCTCGAGGGGCGTGGCGCCGCCGATGCCGGCGTTGTTCACCAACACGTCCACGGGGCCGTGCGCGGTCACCTGCGCGAACGCGCGCGTCACCGATTCGGGCGAGCACACGTCGAGCTCGATCAGCTCGAGCGCGAGGCCGCGCTTCTTCGCCTCGGCGCGCAGCGGCTCGGCCTTGGCCAGGTTGCGCATGCCGGCGAACACGCGGTAGCCGTTCGCGGCCAGGTGCAGCGCGGTGGCGAAGCCGATGCCGGTGCTCGTGCCGGTGACCACCGCGATCTTCCCCGACTCACTCATGGCTCATCCCTTCAGCGCGGCGAGGCAGCCCGTGCGCGCCAGCAGCGCGTCGAGTGCTCCCTTGTCCTTCACCGCGGCGTACTTCGCGCGCAGCGCGGCCAGTGACTTGGCGTGGTACTTCTGCGGCTTCTGGGTCCACTTCCGGCCCGCGAGCTCGACCGTGAACTCGTCCTTGCCGGCGTCGATCGCGGCGGCGTTCGCCACGCTCCAGGGCAGGAACAGCCGGCCGACCTGGCGCTCGAGCAGCGGCGAGAGACTCGGCTCGAGCGCGGCGAACGTCTCGAACTCGCCTTCGACGCGCGGGAACAGCATGCGCTGCACCCAGGCCAGCACCGCCTGCGCGCGGCCCTCGATCCACGCGCCGGGCGTCGGATCGGTCCAGGCCTCGTAGAGCTGCGCCCAGAGCCCGAAGTCTGCGAACGACGGCCGGCCACCGAACAGATACGGCCGGGCCGCGAGATGCGCCTCGAGCAAGTCGATCGTCTCGCGGAACGAGCCCTCGATCTGCGGCGCGGTCTCGGGGCTCGAGCCCACGAACCAGACGCGCCCCACCATGCGCGCGCGAATGCCTTCGCTGAGTCCCGCGTGCTGCTCGTCGCTCGCCTGGGGCATCGAGCAGCGCGCGATCCGGCCCGCGGCCGAGATCTGGTCGACGTCGCGCGCCCAGCGGTAGTGGAACATCCACTTGTTGCCCCACTCGTCGCCGAACTCCTCGAGCAACGCAGACACGAAGGCAGCGACCGGCTCCGGCGGATGGATTGACGGAGTGGGGTAGAGCGCCTCGTAGTGCTCGACGATCGGCGTCGAGTCCTGCAGCGCGTCGCCCGCCGGACTCACCACCAGCGGCACCAGCGGCAGCTTCGCGTACTTCTGGTACTCGGCCTGGTTCTCGGCGTTCCGCGGCAGCCAGACGTGCGGGATGCCCTTGTAGCGGAAGTACGAGCGAACCTTGACCGAGTACGGCGACAGCTCGATCCCGAAGATCCGGTGAACGGAGGTCATGGCCCATCCTCGCACAGGGCCCGCGGCCGTGCATTTGCGTCACTTCTGCGTCTGCCACACCACATGACCCTTGGGGACACAGGAGGGGACAGCTCGGGGATGAGGGCGCGATGCCCCTTTCAGCAAGAGCCGTGCGTCGACTGCTTCCCTCTCAGCGCACGGCGAGCGATCGGTGGTAGCGATTCGCATTCCCGGGTGAGCCGTCGAGGCCGGCGCGAGGGACTCCGCCAAACCGCCCGGTCTCGCGGCGCTCCCCTGTGACTCCTGAGTGTCTCGCCGCGGCTTTGTAGAACGTGTAAAGAAACGGGCCCCGGAAGCCTGAGCTTCCGAGGCCCGTCCGATGCTCGCGTGGGCACCCTGCCCACGCTCGGGAGTCATTCCTGACTACATGTCCATGTCGCCCATGCCCGGCATGCCGCCCGGCATGCCGCCGGCCTTCTTCTTCTCCGGCTTGTCGGCGATCATGGCTTCGGTGGTGAGGAGGAGGCCCGCGACGCTCGCCGCGTTCTGCAGCGCGCAGCGCACGACCTTGGTCGGGTCGATGACTCCGGCCTTGATCAGGTCGCCGTACTCCTCGGTGGCGGCGTTGAAGCCGTAGCCGCCCTTCTCGTTGCGCACGCGGTCGACGACGACCGAGCCCTCGTGGCCGGCGTTCTCGGCGATCCGGCGCAGCGGCGCCTCGATGGCGCGGCGCACGATCGAGACACCGGCCTTCTGGTCCTCGTTCAGCTCGCCCGCGATCTTCTCGAGCGCGCTCTGGGCGCGGATCAGGGCCACGCCGCCGCCGGCGACGATGCCTTCCTCGACCGCCGCGCGCGTGGCGTGCAGGGCGTCCTCGACGCGCGCCTTCTTCTCCTTCATCTCGGCCTCGGTCGCGGCGCCCACGCGCACGATCGCGACGCCGCCGGCGAGCTTCGCCAGCCGCTCCTGCAGCTTCTCCTTGTCGTAGTCCGAGGTGGTCTCCTCGATCTGCTTGCGGATCTGGTTGCAGCGGCCCTCGATGTCCTTCTTCTGGCCCGCGCCGCCCACGATCGTGGTGTTGTCCTTGTCCATCGTGATCTTCTTGGCGCGGCCCAGGTCCTTCAGCGTGAGTGAGTCGAGCTTGACGCCCAGCTCCTCGGCCACGAGCCGCCCGCCGGTCAGGATCGCGATGTCCTCGAGCATGGCCTTGCGGCGGTCACCGAAGCCCGGCGCCTTCACCGCCGCCACGTGCAGCGTGCCGCGGATCTTGTTCACGACCAGGGTCGCGAGCGCCTCGCCCTCGACTTCCTCGGCGATGATCACGAGCGAGTCGCCGCTCTTGGCCGTCTGCTCGAGCAGCGGCAGGAGGTCCTTCATGTTCGAGATCTTCTTCTCGTGCAGCAGGATGCGCGGGTTCTCGAGCTCGACGGTCATGCGCTCGGGGTTGGTCACGAAGTAGGGCGAGAGATAGCCGCGGTCGAACTGCATGCCCTCGACGGTCTCGAGCTCGGTCGTCATCGACTTCGCTTCCTCGACCGTGATCACGCCTTCCTTGCCCACGCGCTCCATCGCCTCGGACAGGATCTTGCCGATCGACTCGTCGGAGTTCGCCGAGATCGTGCCGACCTGAGCGATCTCGTCGGAGTTGCGCGTCGGCTTCGACATCTTCTTCAGCTCTTCGACGATCGCGCCCGTGGCGCGGTCGATGCCGCGCTTCAGGTCCATCGGCGAGCAGCCGGCCGCGACCAGCTTCGTGCCTTCGCGGAAGATCGCCTGCGCCAGCACGGTGGCGGTGGTGGTGCCGTCGCCGGCCACGTCGGAGGTCTTCGAGGCCACCTCCTTCACCATCTGCGCGCCCATGTTCTCGTACTTGCCTTCGAGCTCCACGGCCTTCGCGACGGTGACTCCGTCCTTGGTCACGGTGGGTGAGCCGAAGCTCTTCTCGATGATGACGTTGCGCCCCTTCGGTCCGAGCGTCACGGCCACAGCCTGCGCCATGGTGTTCACGCCCTCGAGGAGCCGTGCGCGCGCTTCCTCGTCGAAACAGATCATCTTCGCAGCCATTCCCAGGTCTCCTATTCCAACACCGCGAGGATGTCTTCCTCGCGCATGATCAAGTGTTCCTCGCCGTCGAACACCACTTCCGAGCCGCTGTACTTCCCGAACAGGATGCGGTCTCCGGCCTTCACGCCCATGGACTGTCGCTTGCCGTCATCGCCCACCTTGCCCGGGCCTGCGGCGACGACGCGGCCCTGCTGGGGTTTTTCCTTGGCGGTGTCGGGGATGATGATCCCGCCCGCCGTCTTCTCCTCGCCGTCCAATCGCAGCACGAGGACGCGGTCGTGCAGGGGTCGCACTTTCACGGTTGTCTCCTCCTCAAGTTGCCCGCAACCCGGTCGAAATGCGGGTGCGCGCGACGCTGACTAAGGCCTGCGCGGCGTGCTGTCAAACGGCCGGCCTCTGTTAGGCTACGCCCGTGGCGCGCAGCGGCGACGTTGGGGGGCGGGTCGCCGAGACTTTTCCGCGCCTCTACCTGGCCCTGTTCGGGCTGGCGTTGATCGTGGCCTACGCCCGCTGGCCGATCCTCGCGGTCGACACCGACCTCTGGTACCACCTGAACGCCGGCCGCTACATCGCCGCCGAGCATGCGGTTCCGCACACGGCGTTCTACTCGTTCCTGCGCCCGGAGCCGCACTGGCTCGACTACTACTGGCTGTCGCAGCTGCTGCTCTACGGCGGGTTCCAGGTCGCGGGCTACGCGGGAATGGTGGCGCTGCGGGCGGCGGTGGCATTCGGAACCTACGGGCTCGTGCTGGCGATCCTGCGCCACGGCAAGCCGCGCGACGAGGGCTGGGGCTACACGGCGCTGGTGTTCTCGCTCGTGGCGCTGCCGCCGGTCGGCCGCTTTCTGGTCGTGCGGCCCTGCCTCTTCTCGTACCTCTTGATCCCGGCGTTCTTGTACCTGCTCGAGGCGCGCCGGCGGCTGTGGCTCCTGCCCGGGCTCGGGCTTTTGTGGTCGAACCTGCACGGGATCGAGTTCCCCGTGATGGAGCTCGTGCTCGGCGCCTATCTCGGCGAGTGGCTGCTGGCGCGCGCGGGCGTGGTGCGCTGGGTCGAGCCGCCGCGGCGCTGGAGCGACTTCGCCTGGGTGGCCGGCGCGCTGCTCACGGTGGGGCTGACTCCGCACGGGCTCGAGCTTTTGCGAGGGCCGTTCCAGTCGGTCGCGTTCGCCGCGCAGTACATCGACGAGCTGAAGCCGCCCGCGCTCTCCGCACTGTTTCCGATCCAGCTCGAAGCCGGATATCTCACGCGGCCGAGCCTGATCACCGCGCTGGCGCTGCTCGCGCTGCTCTCGCTGGGGGTGAGTGCGCTGCGGCGGACGATCCGGCCCGCGCACGCACTCTTGTTCGCCGGCGGGCTCGTGCTCTTGCTGCGCGCGGGCCGCTTCTACGTCGAGTTCGCGCTCCTGGTGCTGCCGCTCGTGGCTGCGCTGCCGGTGCGATTGCGCTTCGTGCCAACGCTGCCCACCCCGCTCCAGTTACTCCTGCTCGCGGGCGTGGCGATCTTCCCCTTCTACCACCTGTATACGGTCACCCAGACGAGCTGCCCGTTCCCGCTGTGCACGCGCAGCCTGCCCGAGGGCTCGGTCGAGTTCCTGCGCTACGTGGGCGCGCGCGGCACCGTGCTGAACCATCCGAACGACGGCGGGTATCTCGAGTGGGAGCTCTACCCGCGCCAGCAGATCTTCGTCGATCTGCAGACGCCGTTCCTGTTCAGCGACCGCGACATCTTCGTGGCGCACGAGGCGTTCCAGGATCCGGTCGTGCTGGCATCGGTGGTGAACGAGTATCACCCCGAGTTCGTGCTGGTGCCGAAGAAGATCCGGCTGTTCGGCGCGTTCGCCGCGAAGGTCTCGAGCTACGTGCCGGTGTTCGTCGACGACGAGTCCGTGCTGTACGCGAGCAGTGAGACGCAGCCCGAGCTGGTGGCGCGCTATGGCCTGACGGCGATCGACCCGTTCGCGCTCGAGCTCGTGGACAAGTCCAGTCCCGAGGCCGCGGCGCGCGCCGCGGCCGAGCTGGCGCGCGCGAACGCGATCTATCCCGGCGGCGCGCGCCTGCGCGTGTTCGAGGGCGCACTGGCGCTCGACCGTGGTGACACCGAGACGGCGCTGCGCATCGCCGGCGAAGTGACTCGTCTGCACCCGGACCGACCCGAGGCGTTCCGGCTGCGCGGCGACGCGCTGCTGCGCCGCGAGCAGTTCGGCGAGGCGGCCGAAGCCTACGAGGGCGCGCTGGCGCGCGGCGGCGACGCGGTCGCGGCCGGCCAGCTCTTCTATCTCGAGAGCCGGCTCTGGGCCTGCTACGCGCGCCTGGGCAAGAAGGACGAAGCCTACCGCGCGATGAAGCGCGCGCTGGCCGGCGACGTGTACGCCTTCGACGTGGGCTATCGCGAGCTGGCGTCGTTCGCGAGCGCGGCGCTCGACGCGGGCCGGACCGAGGAAGGCCGCACGCTGCTCGAGTTCGCCCTGGCCAAGACTCCGGCGAGCGAGGCCGAGCTGCGGCGCACCATGGAGACGCGGCTGCGCAGTCTCTCCAGCGGACGCTAGCCGCGGGCGCTGCGCCGGTCGGCGACCCGCTGGCCGTCCTCGAGCGCGATCTTCCACTCGGGCAGGACGGAGGCGCGCTCGCGCGTGAGCGGCTCGGCCGGGCTGCGCGCGGGCGGGCGCAGCGTGCGCTGCCACCAGCCCACGTCGTGCCAGTCGCCGAGCTTCCAGCCCACCGCGGGATACACGCCGATCGCCGTGAAGCCCTGTGACTCGTGGAGCCCCACGCTGGCCGCGTTGGGCAGGGTGATGCCGGCGTAGGCGCGGTGGTAGCCCTGGACGAAGAGCATGGCCAGGAGCGCCGTGTACAGCGCGTGACCGACGCCGCTGCGGCGCGCGTCCGGGTGCACGTAGGCGGTCACGTCGACCGACCAGCGATAGGCGGCGCGCTCGCGGTGCTGCCCGGCGTAGACGTAGCCTTCGATGCGCTCGCGGTCGGCGCAGACCAGCCACGGGAAGCGCGGCAGCGTCGAAGCGATCCGCCGAGACATCTCTTCGATGCTCGGCGGATCGACTTCGAACGAAATTGCGGTGTCACGCACGATCGGTGCGTAGATCGCGTGGACACCCGCCGCGTCGCCCGGCTCGGCGAGCCGCACGACGCGGCGCACTTTACAAGGCCTCCTCGCCGCGTTCGCCGGTGCGAATGCGGATCGCGTCGAGCACGGGAGTCACGAAGATCTTCCCGTCGCCGATGCGGCCGGTGTTCGCGGCCTTGCGAATCGCCTCGACCACCGTCTCGGCGCGGCCGTCCGCCACGACCACCTCGATCTCGATCTTGGGCAGCATGTCCACGACATACTCGGCGCCGCGATAGAGCTCCGTGTGACCTTTCTGCCGGCCGAAGCCACGGACTTCGGAAACCGTCATCCCCTCGACGCCGGCCGCGGTGAGTGCATCGCGGACCTCGTCGAGCTTGAACGGCTTGATGACGGCCTTGATCATTTTCATTTTCGAGTCCCCCTAGCTTCTGCGCGATCAGTGATGTGCGGTCGCGAGCGCTCCAGAGCCCTCTGCTCCGTGTGCGCCGCCGCCGCCAGCCATGCTCGATCCGCTCGATACGGCGTAGGCGCTCTCGCTGTGGGCGGACAGGTCGAGTCCCTCGAACTCTTCCTCGTCGCTCACGCGCAGCGATCCGAACGCCAATCGCAGGACCATCAGGATCACGAACGACATCGCGGGCGCGTACACGGCCGTGAAGCCGATGCCCTTGAGCTGCACCAGGATCTGCTGGGCGTTCGACGTGATCGCGCCCTCGGCGGGTGCGCCGAAGGTGACCGCGAAGATGCCCGAGGCCAGTGCGCCCCAAGCGCCGCCGATCCCGTGGACGCCGAACGCGTCGAGTGAGTCGTCGTAGCCGCCGAGCGGCTTCAGGAACGTCACCGCCGCGTAGCAGATGAGCGACACGCCGACCCCGACCCCGATCGCGCCCATCGGCGAGACGTTGCCGCAGGCGGGCGTGATCGCGACCAGACCCGCGACGGCTGCCGTGGCGGCGCCGAGCGCCGTGGGCTTGCCGCGGTGGATCCACTCGATCGCCACCCAGGTCATGAGCGCGGCCGAGGTCGCGGTGCTGGTGTTCAGGAAGGCGAGCGCGGCCAGCGGGCTGGCGGACAGCGCGCTGCCCGCGTTGAAGCCGAACCAGCCGACCCACAACAGGCCCGCGCCGATCAGACACAGCGGCAGGCTGTGCGGCGGCATCGGTTCACGCCCGAAGCCCTGGCGCTTGCCGACCATGAGCGCCGCAATCAGCGCCGAGGTCCCGCTCGACATGTGCACGACCAGGCCGCCCGCGAAGTCGATCGCGCCGGCTTTGAAGATCCAGCCGCCGCCCCAGACCATGTACGCCAGCGGGCAGTACACGACGAGCAGCCAGATGCTGATGAACGCGAGGAACGCCGAGAACTTCATGCGCTCGGCCACCGCGCCCAGGATCAGCGCCGGCGTGATGATCGCGAACATCGCCTGGAACATGATGAAGATGTACTCGGGGATCTGGCGCGGCGGCGTCGCGAAGTTCGCAGTCATCGAGTCCAGACTGACTCCCGCCAGGCCCAGCTTGTCGAGATTGCCCACGAAGGATCCGCCGCCGCTCGAGAAGGCCAGGCTGTAGCCGACGACGATCCACAGAATTCCGATCGCCCCCGCGGCGATGAAACACTGCATGAAGACGTTGAGGACGTTCTTCGCGCGGACCAACCCGCCGTAGAACAGAGCGAGCCCCGGCAGAGTCATCAGCAAGACCAGTGCCGTGGCGGCCAGAACCCAGGCCGTGTCTCCGCTGTCGATGACCTTGGGCGCGTCGTCGGCCCATGCCGAGCCGCTGAACAGAAGAGGAAGACCCAGGCCGAGCGCCGCCCCCGCGGCAATCCGGGCCTTCGATCGATCGAATCTCGCAAGCATGACTTCGTATCTCCCCTAGGGTGAAGGACTTCGGGAGCCGGCAAAGCAATCACGATGCCAGGCGAAATATGGCCGCAAATCGACATTAAAGGGCTCAAATCTGCCCAGCTCCGAGGCGCAGCTGCCGCGACTCTGAGCAGCGCCTAGCGATAGCCCTCGGCCACGGGTCGGCGCGGCAGGTTCCACCATACCCCGTCGCACAGCTTCTGGACCTCGGGGTCGAGCTTGAGCTCGGCGCCCGCGACGGTGGCTTCGAGCTGCTCGGCGCGGCTCGCGCCGATGATCGCCGAGGTGATTCCGGGCTGACCGAGCACCCAGGCCGTGGCCACCGAGGCGAGCGAGAGCCCGCGCGCCTCGACCTCCTTGGCCAGCTCCTCGACCGCGCCCAGCTGCACCTGGTCCCAGTAGCGGTGCTGGTACATCTCGCCCGCGCCCTTCAGCGTGAAGCGCGTGCCCTCGCGCGGCTTCTCGCCCGCGCGGTACTTGCCCGAGAGCAGGCCGCCGGCGATCGGGTTGTAGACGATCACGCCGAGCTTCTCCTGGCGCGCGTAGGGCAGGAGCTCCGTCTCGATCTCGCGGTAGAGCAGGTTGTAGCGCGGCTGCAGTGTCTCGTAGCGAGTCAGTCCGAGCTCGCGCGCGGCGCTCGCCGCCTCGGCCAGCCGGTACAGCGGGTAGTTCGAGCAGCCCACGTAGCGGACCTTGCCGGCGCGGACCAGGTCGTCGAGCGCGCGCAGCGTCTCGTCGATCGGCGTGTAGGGGTCGAAGAAGTGAGTCTGGTACAGGTCGATCACGTCGGTCTGCAGCCGGCGCAGGCTGGCCTCGACCGCGCGCTGGATGTGGAAGCGCGAGAGCCCCACGTCGTTGGTCGCGCTGCCCATCTGCCCGCGGCACTTCGTGGCCAGGAACACGCGGCTGCGCAGCCCGCGCTCGACCAGCCACTTGCCGATGATCTCCTCGGTGCGCCCCACCGTCGGCAGGCCGCCGCCCAGCGGGTAGACGTCGGCGGTGTCGAAGAAGTCGACGCCCGCGGCGAAGGCGCGGTCCATGATCGCGAACGAGGCGGGCTCGTCGCACTGCACGCCGAAGGTCATGGTGCCCAGACAGAGTGAGGGCACGCGAATTCCGGTCCGTCCCAGGGGTCGTCTGTCCACGAAGGCCTCCCTCGCTAGAATCGCAGCATGCCGGAGCGGGACCTGAAAGTCTGGATCGAAGTCGAGCGCGAGCTCCTGCAGGACTGCCGCGTGTTCACGGTGAGCCGGATGACTTCGCGCTCGCCGCACACCGGCGAGTCGCACCCATTTTACAGGATCGACTCGTCGGACTGGGTGAACGTGGTGGCGCTCACGCCGCGCGACGAGCTGGTGATGGTGCGCCAGTACCGGCACGGCGAGGGCCGAGTCACGCTCGAGATCCCCGGCGGGCTGGTCGACCCCGGAGAGAGCACCGCGACCGCCGCGGCGCGCGAGCTGCTCGAGGAGACGGGCTACCGCGCGAGCTCGGTCGAGGCGATCGGCGTGGTGAACCCCAACCCGGCCCTGTTCGGGAACCGCACCGAGACGTTCCTGGCGCGCGGCGTCGAGCGAGTGGCCGAGATCGTGAACGGCCACACCGAGGAGACGGTGGTCGAGCTGGTGCCGCTCGCCGAGCTGCCGGCGACGCTGGCGAAGGGACGCATCACATCGGCGCTGGTGATCGCCGCGCTGTATTGGTTCGAGCTGGCAAGGCAGAGGTGAGTCGAGCATGGACATGAAGCCGCGCATGGCACTGGGTGAATTCCTGGTCGCATACCTGCGGCGCATGAAAGTGACTCACCTGTTCGGGCTGCCTGGCGACCTGGTGCTGGGCCTGTTCCAGAGCCTGGCGCGCGAGCGCGAGCTCGAGATCGTGACCTTCTCGCACGAGCCCACCGTGGGCTTCGCCGCCGACGGCTACGCGCGCGCCACCCGCCGGCTGGGCGTGATCTGCGTGACTTACGGCGCGGGAGGTCACAACATCGTGAACCCGATCGCGGGCGCGTACGCCGAGCGCGTGCCGCTGCTGGTGATCTCGGGCGGTCCGGGCGCCGAGGAGGCCCGGCGCTCGAGCATCCACCACCAGGTGAAGACGCTCGACTCGCAGTGGCGCGTGTTCCAGGAAGTCACCTGCGACGCGCGCCGGCTCGTGCACCTGGAGCGCGCCGCGACCGACATCCACGAGCTGGTGTGCAACATCATGCGCGAGCTGCGGCCGGGCTATCTCGAGATCCGCCGCGACCAGGTCGACGTCGAGATTCCGGTGCCGCAGGAGATCCGCGACTGGACCGGTGACTTGCCCCGGCCGTCGTCCGATCCGCGACGCCTGGCCGAGGCGCTGCGCGACACGGTCGAGCGGCTGCGCCGCGCCGAGCGGCCGGTGCTGATCGCGGGCGTGGATCTGCACCGCGTGGGCGCGCACGGTGACTTCCTGCGCCTGGCCGAGAAGCTCGAGTGCGCCGTGGCCACCACCATGCTGGCCAAGGGCGTCTTCCCGATGGATCACAAGCTCCACCTGGGCATCCAGATCGGCCCGTTCGGCGCGAAGGCGATCCAGGAGCGCGTGAGCTCGGCTGACCTCGTGATCGAGCTCGGCACGCAGCACACCGACATCAACCTGGGTCGCGCGGCCGAGATCGCCCCGCCCGAGCGCAGCATCTGGGCCGAGCCCGAGCGAGTCTCGATCTCGTTCCACCAGTACCAGGGAGTCATGCTGCACGAGTTCGTGCGCGGCCTGGCCGACTCGGTGCTGCCGGACTTCCGCGAGAAGGTCGAGTACGCCGACAACCTGGTGCGCACGCCGTTCGAAGCGAGTCGCGACGCCAAGCTCACGACCAACGACTTCCTGGTCGAGGTGAACGAGTTTCTCGCGCGCCACCCGGGCCTGTGGGTCGTGGCCGAGTCGGGCGACATGCTGTTCGGCGGCATGGAGCTGCGCCTGCACGGCGGCATGTACATGGCGCAGGGCTACTACGCCTCGATGGGCTTCGGCGTGCCCGCGGCGCTCGGCGCGCAGCTCGGCACCGGCGTGCGGCCGCTCATCCTGTGCGGCGACGGCGCCTTCCAGATGACGGGCATGGAGATCTCGCACGCGCCCGAGCACCGCCTGAACCCGATCTGCATCGTGGTGAACAACGCCGGCTGGGGCATCTTCCGGCCGATCGTCGAGCGCCAGGAGCTGCTCGACGTGCCCAACTGGAAATACGCCGAGATCGGGCGCTCGCTCGGCGGCGGCGGCTGGCGCGCCGAGACCCGCGGCCAGCTGCGCGCCGCGCTCGAGTCGGCCTTCGCCTCGGATCGCTTCTCGATCGTGGAGGCCGTGACTCCCCCCGACGACCTGTCGCCGATCTCGCGGCGCTACATCACGAGCGGCGCCAAGCGCTAGCTGCCTCAAGCGCGCGCCCGCCGGGCTCGATACGAACGTATGGCCGATGCGGCGGCGTTCCTCGCGAGTCACTATCGCCCGTGTCTCGCCGGCGGCGCTCTTCGCCGCGCGCCTGGCGGACGTGGTCTCGACCCGACTTGCCACACCGAAGCTGCGGCTCGAGGCCAACCCCGTGGTGCGGAAGCTGGGCTGGCCGTTCGCATGGGCCACGCTCGGCGTGTGTGTCTTGCCGTACGTCGCGGAGTGGGGCTGGGCGCCCGCCCTGGCGATCACCGTCACGTCGCTGCAAGTGAGCGCCTCGAACTTCTCGCGGCTGCCTTTCTCGCGCACGCTCGGCGAGGAAGCCTATGCGGAGCTGCTCGAACGCGTCCACGCGCGCGCCCCGCGCCGCTTGATCTACGGCTGCATCGCCGCGTCGAGCGCGCTGATCACCAGCGCCGGCGCGCTGCTGTTGCTCTTCTATCCGAACCCCGCCGAGCCGGCGTACTACTTCGCCGTCGGCATGATCGGCTACGGCCTGGCGATCGCGGTTCACTTCTCGCTGAACGCCCGGCGCATGTTCCAGAGGCGGAGTCAGTCCAGCACGCGACCTTCGAGCGTGACTTCCCAGCCCACGCCGCGCGCGCGCAGCTCGGCGCCGTAGATCGAGTCACGCCGCAGCCGGCGCGACAGCAGCGTGGCGAGCGCGGTGGCGAGCACGAGCGGGAGCGCGATCGCGTAGTCGCCGCTGAGCTCGAAGACCATCACCGCCGCCATCAGCGGCGCGTGAGTCGTAGCGGCGGTGGCGGCTGCCATGCCCACCAGCG
>Ga0335080_10006049_pt1 | contig 12499 bp, 7 predicted proteins | sample Lox_Sample_34_FD_206720 | JGI IMG/M metagenome (GOLD analysis project Ga0335080, IMG submission 206720) | Soil microbial communities from Loxahatchee National Wildlife Refuge, Florida, United States - Lox_Sample_3.4 | ecosystem: Environmental > Terrestrial > Soil > Wetlands | place: USA: Florida...
AGAATAACACCGGGAGCTTGCGATTGGAGGCGGTATTCATCGCTTCCCAGAACTCGCCCTCGCTGGTGGTTCCATCGCCGAGCGAGACGTAGACGACCTCATCGCCGTGGTAGGCAACCTTGCGGAATTCGCGGTAGTCTCCCGTCTTGGGATGAGCGGCATCGGGATGAGTGGCAAAGTAACGGCCCGCTTCGGCGCAACCGACGGCCTGTAGAAGCTGAGATCCCGTGGGCGAGGATTGGGTGACTACGTTGAGCTTGGGGAAACTCCAATGGGACGGCATCTGTCTGCCGCCGGAGTTCGGGTCATCGGCAGCCCCGACGGCTTCCAGCAGCATCTCGTAGGGAGTTGCTCCCAAAGCGAGACATAAGGCGCGATCACGATAGTAGGGATAGAACCAATCGTAGGCCGGCTTCAGCGTCAGGGCGGCGGCTAATCCCACAGCTTCGTGACCGGCGCCGGAGATCTGAAAGAAAATCTTCTGCTGGCGCTTGAGCAAGATTTCCCTGTCATCCAGCCGCCGGGAGGTATACATAATCCGGTAGATGTCGATCAGCTGCCGATGCGTGAGGCCTTCGTAGCTGGTGGAAGTTTCGGCCACACCGGCGGGTTTGGGATCCGTCTTCGTTGCCATCCGATTCATTGTAAATCCAGCATCCGGATTCGGAACAGCGCTTGGGGCCTTCGGCTCTCTTACTTTCGGGCTATGACTTTGCCCCAAAAGAATGCCAGCCTTGGCGATTCGCTGCTCACGTTGAACCCCGGTGCTATGCTGAAATTATCTTCATGATCCGGTTTAATCGAAAGTTCGATCCTCACCGCCTGAAACTCCTGATCTTCGATCTTGACGGCACCCTGGTCGATTCACGCCTGGACCTGGTGCACTCAATCAACGCCATGCTGCGTCGTTTCGGGCGGCCGGAGCTGGCGGACGATGTGGTGGCATCGTATGTGGGCGACGGCGCACCAATGCTCGTCCGCCGGGCGCTCGGAGACCCGCGGGACGAAGGCCTGGTCAAGCAAGCGCTGGAGTTCTTTCTGGGTTACTATCGCGTGCACAAGCTCGATCACACACACCTGTACGAGGGGGTGCGGGAAATGCTGGAGGCGGTCCGCAACGGCAACGGCGTGCAGCGCAAGATGGCGGTGCTCTCGAACAAGCCGGTGAATCCGTCGCGGGCGATCGTGGGGGCCTTCGGCCTGGCGGAGTTTTTCATTCACATTTACGGGGGCAACAGTTTTGCCAGCAAGAAACCGGACCCGCTGGGCACCCAAACTCTGTTGCGCGAGGCCAAGGCCAAGCCCGATGAGACCCTCATAATCGGCGATTCGTCGATAGATGTCATCACCGGGCGCAATGCCGGGCTGTGGACCTGCGGTGTCACCTACGGTTTTGCTCCCCAGACGCTGAGCGTCGCCCCACCCGATGTGTCGGTCGACACCCCGGGAGAGCTGCGCGAACTCCTGGCCTGATCTCCGACGGTCAACAAGAAGAAAAAATCCCGCAGTCGACAATCCAACCAGGGGCGGGGCGCGTACCTAGGGAGAACGCGGTTCCAACCGCCTGGAGAAACCGATGAAGCTGCCCCACCTGCGATCCTCGTTGCTTCTAGTCCTCACCCTGAGCGCCTCAGCCCTGCTTGCCCAAGAGCCTGCCACGCTGGCCCACAATCAGACGGAAGGCTTCGGCGCCGGCGAATTGCTAACCCTTACCTATACAGAGAGTTTCGCCTGCGTCGACCAGCCCACAAGCAATTTGAACTTCAACAAGAAGAAAGCGCAAAGCGACCCGGACGAAATGCAGATTCCCATCTGTCAGGCGGGCACGGATCCGACCATCAACCCGCCGGGGTTCAAAGGAAAGGCTTCCAGGACGACCGATCCCCTCTATGTTCTGGTGCCACTGTTCTCGGTCGACAATGATCAGAATCCGAAGGATGCGATCTCCTGCAACGATGTGGTGCCGGGAACAATATGCGGCGCCGATCTGGGTAAGACGCTGATCAGCCTGTTTGGCGCCCTGCCTGAGGCCTTCAAAGCCAAGCCTCAGGTCTACTCGCAGTGCCCTGACCCGGGGCTGAAACCGGGTACGTGCACTATGCATGCCTCGCGGGTGGACCTGGCGCCGGTGCTTGCGGCACTCGGTTACATCCAAAATCCGCCGACCGCCAATGTTTTCGTACCCAGCCCCAACCACAGCCATGTGCTTAAAGACTCGCAGATCAACTTTCCCGCCGAATGGTGGCAGGTGCTGCCGGTTCTGGTGCTCGACGCCAAGGACTGGCCGCCGCAGGACGGCAGCAGCGGCATTACGTCGGTAAGAGCGCTGAAGGCGGCAGAAAAGGCTGGCCGCGCTATTGAAGCGCCATCCAACTTCTTCCTCTTCTTCAGTACCCAGACGACGGGTCACGCAGGAATGCATCACTGAGTTGGCAATCGCTAAGAATGAGCAGGCAGATTCGGCCGCGACGGCCGGGTCTGCCCCTTTTTTTTGGTGGCATCCCAGCGCGGTGTCCGGTTGGTTAACGTCGAGGCAGCGGGCTTTCTACTACACTGCAGTTGGTCATGACGGATTCAAGCCCGGGCTTCACCCCCGCCCAAATGCGCAGGCTTCGCAGCTTCAAAGACCCGCATGGCATTCAGAAATTCCTCGACGCCATGCCCTACCACCTGGCGGACACGGCCTGGTCACCCCGCCGGGTGCTGGAGGCAAACACCTCCCACTGCCTGGAGGGAGCCTTATTCGGTGCGGCCGCCCTGCGAATGAATGGCTATCCACCGCTGATTATCGACCTGGAGGCGGAGCACGATACCGATCATGTGATTGCTGTGTACCGGACAAAAGGCCATTGGGGGGCCATCGCCAAGTCGAACTACACCGGATGCCGGTACCGGGAGCCCGTATACCGAAGCCTACGGGAGCTGGCAATGAGTTATTTCGAGGTTTATTTCAATCTGCGGCGTGAACGTTCGTTGCGAACCTTCTCCCTTCCGGTGAGTCTCAGCCGGTTCGACCGGCAGAAGTGGATGACGACGGATCAGCAGCTGTGGTTTATTGCGGAGTATCTCTTCACCATCCGCCACTATCCACTTCTCAGCCCGGCGATGGCGCGCCGCCTGCACCGTCTGGACGACCGTTCTTTTCGCGCCGGATGTCTAGGAAGAGCAGAAAAGTAGAAACTCGCATGGTTAGCCCATCTGCTGTAGAACTTCTGGTACCTTGTTTTCCTCAGGCCCGGGCCTACAATTCAACGCCAAGAAGTGAGTCCGCTAGGGTTGTGAAGAAACAACGCACAGCTTTGTGGACGGGATCACAGTCAAGAACCTGGCTTCCAGCCTAATATCCGGGTTCGTGGTACAAGCCGTCACTTCATCGCACCTTCGCGTTTAGGCAGTTGGAGTCAACAACAACCGGAAATCACGCGCAGCCCCGCGCCTCGGCGGTGGTGTGCGCCGAGGACTCAGCGATGAAGAATCTGCCAGCCCTGCTGCTGCTGCTCTGCGTATTGTCGGCCTGTGGAGGCCTGCAATCCAACCCATCTTCATCGGAATCGGCGGCGAAGGCCGCGGGGCGCACCATTGCAGCGCGCCGGCCCAGGCCGACCCGACCCGCCCCTGAGGAAAGCCCCGAGGGGAGGGTGAAGATCGTATCGCCGACTGGCGCGCTCTTTCTCTCATCCGTACACTTCGCCGCCTCTGGTTCGACGAGCTGCGCACAGGGCGTGGCTTCTATGAACCTTTATGCCACGTCCGAGCAACTGTCATATTCGGTAGCCGGAGCAAAACTCGACACCTATCTTGATCTGGCGCCGGGCACATACCGGGCGACGGTGGAGGAGCGGGACAATTGCAATGGTTCGGCTCGATCACAGGTGCGTCTGTCGGTTGCGTCCGCCTCGACGACTTTAAGCACCCAGACCTCGAATAACACCAGCGCGGCCGATAGTTTCCAGCAGCAGAGCAACGGAAATGAGGGAGCGTCCAATGTCAGCAAGCAGGACATTCACTCTCTGCTGTACACGGGCGCAGACACCCAGATCTATGCCGAATTGCAGCCGTGGTTTGGCGACAAACGGCATATGCCGGTGGGCTACACGTCCTGGGATCCTGTCCAGGTGGAACGGCAACTGACAGATATGGAGAGCCGGGGAGCGACCGGGGTTGTCATCGACTGGTACGGACCGGCCGACGATACGGAAGCCACGACATTGGCCTGGCTGAAGGCGGCGCCCAGCCATCCTGGTTTCAAAGTGATGATCATGATCGACAAGGGGGCAATCAGTTTGAGTCCGTGCCGGGGATGCAATCCGCAGCAAACCCTGATTTATCTGACGAACTACGTTCTGCAGCACTACGCCACGTCGCCGTCCTATGCCACCCTGAACGGAAATCCGCTGATTACGCAGTTCGACATCGATCTGCACTTCAGTATCGACTGGAACGCGGTGAAGGCGGCAACCTCGCCCGACGTCGCCTGGATTTTCGAGAATTCCAACGGGTTTACTCATCCCATTACGGCGGGGAGCTGGTCATGGGTCAATATCTCAGAAAACTATGGCTTCGACTACCTGACGAAGTTCTACAACACGGCGCACCAGTATCCGCAAGAGATGGCGTGGGGCGCCGGCTACAAAGGCTTTAACGACACTCTTGCCAGCTGGGGGCAGGGGAGAATCATCGACCAGCAATGCGGCATGACCTGGCTGGAGACATTTAGCCTGATCAACCAGCACTACAACTCCGGTGCTCAACTACCCATCCTGCAACTGGTGACGTGGAACGACTACGAGGAAGGTACGGAGATCGAAACCGGCATCGACAATTGCCTCAGCGTGTCAGCCTCCATGTCCGGACTCACGCTTCAGTGGAAGATCAACGGGAACCAGGAGACGATCGATCATTATGTCGTCTATGTGAGCGCGGATGGGGAGAACCTGCTGGCGGTCGACCGGCTGCCCGCGGACGCCCGCCAATTCGACCTGACCCCGTTCAATCTGGGCAACGGAAACTACGTGGCTTTTGTGCAGGCCGTGGGAAAGCCGGTGATCAGGAACCAGATGTCGGCCGGGGTTCCCTTCCGCAGGTAGCGGAACGCGTCGTCAGAACTTCGGCGCTGGATTCGATGACTTGGGCGGGAACTTTGCGGAACGCGCGGTGTTATGGCCACGTAACATGTTCATGCTCTCCTTTCGTGTGGCGGTGATGTTTCTCTTCTCCGGTCTGGCGATTGCGCAATCGAACGGCACCTTCGTCCCAACCCAGCCCCTGGCCCAGGTAAACCTGCCCGCTCGACCATTGTCGGAGGAGGAGGTTCGAGAGCTTATCCGGCGGTCAGCCGATAATGATCTGGAGAATGACAAGAAGCTGCGCGATTACACCTACCTCGAGCGGGAAGAGGTACGAAAACTGGACGGTAAGGGAGAGGTGAAATCAACCGAGACCAAGAACTACGAGATCATGGAGATTTATGGAGAACAAGTGCAGAAGCTCACCGGCAAGGATGATAAACCGCTCTCCGATAAGGATGCCGCGAAGGAAGAAGAAAAGATACAGAAGCTGATGGAAAAGCGGAAGGGTGAATCCGCGGAAGAGAGCCGGAAGCGGCAGGAGAAGGAAGAAAAGGCGCGGGAAAACGAACGCCAGTTCGTGAAGGAAGTGGCCGACGCTTATAACTTTGAATTCGTGGGAGTGGAGGCCCTCGGGGGAAGGGACAATTACGTGATCGAGGCCGATCCCAAGCCGGGCTATGAGCCACGCTTAAAAGAGGCGCGGATCTTGCCGAAGTTTCGTTTTCGCGCGTGGATCGACAAAGACGAGGTGCAGTGGAAGAAGCTCGACGTGCAGTGTATCGACACGGTCTCATTTGGGCTTTTTCTGGCTCGCGTGCACAAAGGATCGCGCATCGTCATTGAACAGACGCGAGTGAATGACGAAGTCTGGCTGCCACAACATATCTCGGTCAGCGTGGACATCCGCGTGGCCCTGCTGAAGAACTTCAATATCGCTGTTGACGACACCTACCGCGACTATAAGAAGTTTCGCATCGGCACGAAGATCGTGCCGCTGGGCGAAGTGCCCGTACAGCCCTAAGAAACATGCTGAGACATGACAGCCTCTCCTGGAGACAGGAGAGGCTGTAGTGTTTCTTACCAGCTGGCCCTAGAAGCTGATTTTGGCCGCGAACTGTATGCCGCGCGGTCCGCCTCCACCTAGGAAGGGATTGCCGATGCCTACGTCGCCTGTGGCCGGAATCTGGAAGAAGCCGGAGTGCTGGCCGGTGGCGGCATCGGGCGATCCGATGTCGGCGATGAAATTAGGCATCTCAGGGTTGGCGAAGTTAGGGTGATTGAACAGGTTGAAGAATTCCGCGCGCAACTCCAGGTTGACGCGCTCGGTGATGGGGGTGTCCTTGAAGACCGAGAAGTTAAATTCCTTGAAGCTGGGGCCACGCAGCGAGTTGCGGCCTTCGGTACCGAAATGGCGCGTGCCCGGTACGCAGTTGGTTTCATCTGTCGCTCCGGGATCGAGGTTCGGGTTCCAGGTGCAGGGCGCGGCAAAAGCCGCCAGATTCAGATACTCGGCCGGGTTGCCGGGAGAGTACTGCGGCGTGGCAATGATGTCAGGGCGGTCGAAACCTTCGCCGGCGCCGGAGTAATCGCCCTCGAATTCGTAGTTAAGATGCCAGGGCTGACCGTCTTGCAGGTTGAGAACGCCGTCGACGCCCCAGCCGTTCTTCAGCCGGGCCATCGAGCCGCTCATTTTGGGGAACTGATAGCCGAAGTTCCAGGTGAAGCGCCGGCGGATGTCGAAGCTGGAGTTGCCGCGGTCCCCGGCGGGATTGGTACTATTCTGCGGCTGTGCCTGGTTAGGAGTGAAGTCCTCCAGATCACTGGCCGTGTCGATCGAATGGGACCAGACAAAATTTGCCGTCGAAGTCAGCCCATGCCAGCCGGTCATGCGCAAGGAAGCCTGGAGCGAGTGGTAAATCGAGTTGGCGGATGACTTCTCCTGGTCGATGTAGAAGAGGTTCGTGTAGGGACGCGGAACGCCGTATCCGATGACGCCATTGGCCAAATCGGCGGCTGTGATCTGCGCCTGAGTGGGCTGGTTGATGTCATAAAACTGGAACAGCTTGGTTCCCTTCGACCCGACGTAGCCGATCTCAGCGACCACCTTGCTGGCCACTTGCTGCTGGAAATTCAGGTTGAAGTTCTGGATGTAAGGAGTCCGCAAGTTAGGATCAGCGGCGAAAAAGTCCCCTTCCGGGCTGTACCCGGTGTAGACCTGCTGACCGCTAACAATCTGCCCGACCGCGCCTCCGGTAGCGAGCGCCTGCGGACCGGCTCCGGGATAAGCGGGACCGGGGCAGAAGATGCAATTCCAGGGCAAGTGCCCGAGGAAAATGTCCTGCGAGAACGCGTCGTAGAACAGCCCCCAGCCGCCGCGCACCACCGATTTCGCTTTTCCGGTTAAGTCGTAGGCGAAGGCGATACGAGGGGCAAAATTGTTGTAATCCTTATCGTACAGCTGGCCGGTGGGAACATTGTCGCCGCCGTTTGCCGGATCGAAGGTCCAGAACAGATTGTTTTTCTCTCCCACCACGCCGAAGTAGTCCCAGCGCAATCCGTAGTTCAGCGTCAAGCGCGGGGTCACGCGGAAGCTGTCCTGAACGAAGAACCCGTGGTTATTCTGGAAGGTGTGCCGGTGGGAGTCGCCGATAACCTGGTTGCCGTCTACTGGTGTGCCTTCGAGGAACTCGGTCAGATCGTCGAAATCGAGCGTACCCCTGAAATTGTGATCGATGATGTGGTTAATGGTGGTCCGGCGGAACTCATAGCCGAACTTGATGTCATGCCTGCCCGCCTTCCAGGAGTAATTGTCGAGGAAATGCCAGTTGGAATCGATGCGGCTGCGAGGGACGGAAGAGGTCGCGCCGATAGAGGCAAAGCCGCCGACTGAAATCTGCGGAAGCCCGCCATCATACGCGCCGACCCCGGTGTTCAGCCCGATCGAACTGGGAAGGAAACTCAGGTCCTGGGGAAAGAAGCCTTCGTTGAAACGGTTCCATCCGAGACGGGCTTCGTTGACCTGGCTGGCATTCACCACCCGGACCCAGGAAAGTGCCAGCAACTGCACACGGGTGGGTGTGACCGTGTCAAAGCCCGGAAGCAAACCGCCCGCCAACTGAGCGAAGGGGAATGCCTGGTTGCTGTCTCCGAAATAATAACGTCCAGTGAGCACGTTGTTTGGATTGAAGCTGTGATCAATCTTGGCGATCATGCTGTCCACGCGATTGAAGAAGGCGGTGGAGGTTGAGAGATTGTTGGTGGCGCAGCCGGTGGCATCACTGGCTGCGCCGGCGATGTTGGGCGAGGGCCAGGGATTGCGGGCTAACAGGGCGGTCATAACCGGGCTCACATTAGCGGCCCCAATCGCGGCTTCGGTTGCGGCAATGACCGCCGGGTCGGGAACGCAGGCGGTTCCGGCCTGGGCTCCATTCTCCCGCTGTCCTTCGTAGTCGAGATAGAAGAAAGTCTTGTCCTTTACGATGGGACCACCCAGCGAGCCGCCGAACTGGTTATTGTTGAAGGGGCTCTGAGGATCGGGCTCGAAGTTAAAGTAGTTGCGCGCTCCCAGCTTGCCGCTGCGGAAGTATTCCAGAGCCGTGCCGTGGAAATCGTTGGTTCCGCTCTTGGTCACGATGTTGACCACGGCGCCGCTGTTGCGACCGTACTCCGCCTCGTAGTTCGACAGGGTGCGCAACTCGGCGACGGCATCGATGGGCAGGATGGTAGCGGGAGTGCCGAAGACCCCGGCCTCGTTGATCGCGGGCAGGTTGCGGTATCCGTCGTTCATGTCGGTACCGTCGAGCAGAAAATTATTCGAACGGCCACGGGAACCATTCATGGAAAATAGGCCGTAGGAGCCGGGGGAATCGCTGATCTGATCGGGAGAGCCGGCAACTCCGGGATTGAGAAAGATGAGCTTGGTGTAATCGCGACCGTTGACGGGAAGGCTCTCGATAGTGTCGGTGGTGAGAATTCCGCCGAGTTCCGCCGAGGTGGTCTCCACCTGGGGCAGGAGTTCGCCGGAAACCTGGACCTGTTCGGAGACCTGGCCTGGCTTCAGGGCGATGTCCACGCGGCGCTCGGCAGCGACATCGACGGCGACGTCACTGGTCACGGAGGTCTGAAAGCCGCTTTGAGAGGCGGTGACGGTGTAGGTTCCCAGGGGCAGCTCAGTAACCGAATAGCTGCCGTCGGCAGTGGTCTGGGTGGTGCGTTCCAGTCCGGTGTTGACGTTCTTTACCTTGACCGTGGCCCCGGAGACGAGCGCTCCGGATTGATCGGTTACAGTACCCAGAATTGTTCCGCGAAACGTCTGAGCGACCAGCGCCGCGGCCATCAAGAGAACAAAACCGAGGATCAGCCTCGCTTTCATAACCACCCCTTCCTCTCGCACGAACCAAGTTGATCTGCGTTTGCCCGTCAACTGCGACTCCAGTAGCCGCTCATGTCCAGCATTTACAACACGTTGAGCGACACCCGCCCTTGCGGATGGTGAAATCTCGTCAACCGACAGCGCTCAAGTAGAAACAGGCATTCTAGCGCATTGCGGACACAAAGCAAGTGAGAAGGTGGTTTACCTTGAGTGAGTTGGGACAGGAACGCGGGGGGATGTGGGGTGTCCGACCGGACAGTCCCAGCCCTGCCATTTTCCTCGGGTAGCGGGCGCAGAGAAGGCTTGACTTATGCCGGGAGGGGACTAGCATATAAGTATCACCTCCGATCCAATTCAGGATCGAGTGGGCCGACAGCCAAGAAATGTCACCGCTTCTTGGTCGCCGGCCCATTTTATTGTCCGCCAAGCTATGGAGAATCATCTGGCACGAAAAAAGGCGTCCGCAGAAGCGGACGCCTTTGGTAAGCCGTGAGCCATTCCTACGGATGGTTGTAGGTGTTCTCGCAGGTGCCGGGGATGTTGTTGCCGCGCTTCTTTTGCGACAGCTTCAACATCATCTGGGTGATGTAATGCTTGCCCCCGATCTTTTCGTTGTAGTGGGAGCCGTTCGAGGCCACCTTCAACGTGCCGAACTGCCACGCGCAGCAGTCGCCGTTCTCGCCGCAAGGTCCGCCGTTCCAGGCAGTCTGGATACCAACGTTGGGATCGCTGTCCGACTCGGAGTACTCGTGCCACATGATGTTCACGGTACCATCGGCGCCGGGATCATTGTTGGGGCTGTTGCTGTCGCCGATCACCGCGCTGGCTTCGCAGCCGGAGGGGCAGCGGGCAGGATTTCCAACCATCGAGTATTTGATGATCTCGCCCGAAACGATGCTGCGCGAGGGGCTATGATAGCCGCAGAACGACGTGCACTGACCGTCGGGATCCGCTACATCAGCAGCAAGCAGAGAGAAGTAGATTCCGTTCTGATCGTTCGGCAGTTTGCCCTTGGAGATAGCGTTGGCGATGATCTGCTGAACCTGAGCGTCACGGATCGTCTTCCCAAGCGAATAATTGTCGTGATAGCTGTCCGTGGTGGGATCGTAGTTGACCGCGTTCGGGATAAACTTGTTGTTGTTGTCGCTGTAGGTGGTGTTGATCTTGTTCATCGATGTTCCGGACAGGTTAGCGAAGAAGGTGTCGATCACCTTGCGATCCTTCGTCGTCCACTTGCCGTAGTACACGATGTAAACGGTCGGTGCGGTCTCGAATACCGGCCCACCATAGTAGGTAATCGCGAGCGCCGCAGGATTACCTTGCTTGCCGTAGGGGCGCAGCATATGAACCTGAGAGTTTTCCTGCGCGAAAGCGCAGGCTACAAGGCAGAGCGCAAGAATAAACGCAATGCCAACCCAATGCTTCTTCATCGATTTTGTCCTCATTTCGGTTTGAACTGGAGACGACCTGAACCCCTGTTGGCGGGGAGGACGAAATTGTCGGCCCAAGCCCCCACGAAGTCAAGATGAAAAAAAATGCACATCCCGCGACAGGCGCAGGCGGAGACAAATTGTATGTGTCTGTCAAGACGGGCGGTTCGACCCGGAGAGAATCTTCTCGGCAGGCGAGACTTCGAGATCGGGAATGACGAAATCTCTGATTTTCCACATCACGGATTGAGGGGCTTCGACCTCGATTTCCACCCATCCATCGCGGTAGGCGCGGGAGTAAATGCGAGCCTTGGCCTCAAGCAGGGCCAAGGTCTTGCCTTCCTTCTGAGGGACTCGCAGCCGGACGCGGCTCAGCGCGTCATCCTGGAGTATGAGATCAATGCGTTCGAGAAGCGTGCCCAATCCGATCGCCCTGCTGGCCGAGACGTGAACCGTCCGCGAATCGTCGCGCAGGCTGTCACGCTGGCGGGGAGAGAGCAGATCGATCTTGTTGATGACCCGCAACCGAGGCTTCGATTGCGTGCCCAATTCCTGCAGCACCCGTTCGACCTGGGCGTCCTGCTCGGCGGAGAGAGGGCTGCTGGCATCGGAGACGTGCAGAACGAGCGCCGCCCGCTCAACCTCTTCGAGGGTGGCGCGGAAGGCGGAGACCAACGTGTGGGGAAGGTTGCGGATGAACCCGACAGTATCGGAGAGCAAGGCCTTCCGGCGCGAGGGCAGAGTCACAGAGCGAATGGTGGGATCGAGAGTGGCAAAGAGGCGAGACGATTCCAGCACCGACGCGCGGGTGAGGGCGTTGAACAAAGTTGACTTACCGGCATTCGTGTAACCGACCAGGGCGATGGTGGCCACAGGAACCGACTCCCGCCGGCGACGCTGCTGAGCGCGAATTCGGCGCACGTTTTCCAATTGACCCGTCAAATGTCGAATGCGGCGATGGATGCGACGGCGGTCGGTTTCGAGCTGGGTTTCGCCGGGTCCGCGGGTGCCGATTCCGCCACCCAGTTGCGACATTTCCACCCCGCGGCCGGCGAGCCGGGGCAGTAAATACTCGAGTTGGGCCAACTCCACTTGCAGGTGGCCCTCCCGGGTGCGGGCGTGGCGGGCGAAGATGTCGAGAATCAACTGGGTGCGGTCGATGACGCGGGTGCCCACAAGCTTCTCGATGTTGCGCTGCTGTGAGGCCGTCAGGTCGTGATCGAACAACAGCAAGTCGGCGGAAGCCGAGGCTGCGGCGGCGGCAATCTCTTCGAGTTTTCCCTTGCCGATGAGCGTCGCCGGATCGGGCCGGTTGCGGCTTTGGAGAAACTCTCCCACCACCCGGGCGCCGGCGCTGCCGGCCAAGGCGCGCAATTCCTCGAGCGATTCCTCCGCCGTAAAGTCGGGGACCGGCGCCGGCTTGGGGAGAGTTGCCGTAGCAGATGCGTCGCGCGCGGCCTGGCGGACGTTTTCGCTTCTGTTCCTGGCGGGCGTATGCAGACGTGAGGCGCGGTGATCGATGCCGACGAGGAACGCGCGCTCCGCAGGACTGCCGGCTCCGGCCGAATCGCGAAGCAGCTCTCCAGATTTTCGGGAAGATCCTGGACGACTCAATTTACAAATTCCCC
>Ga0335080_10006052_pt1 | contig 12495 bp, 13 predicted proteins | sample Lox_Sample_34_FD_206720 | JGI IMG/M metagenome (GOLD analysis project Ga0335080, IMG submission 206720) | Soil microbial communities from Loxahatchee National Wildlife Refuge, Florida, United States - Lox_Sample_3.4 | ecosystem: Environmental > Terrestrial > Soil > Wetlands | place: USA...
GGTTGCCGAGACGTTGCGGATCATGTAGTGGCCCTGGGTGCAGACCCACAGCTCGCCCTGGCCGTCCGGGCCGACATTGGCGAGGCAGGCATGCGGCTCGATATAGCCCTGGTGCGTGGCCTCGGTCTTGAAGCTGCGCTCGACGATGACGTCGGCCTGCTTGAAGCCGGCTTCGACGTCGCCATGGCCGAACTCGTGGCGGTGGGCGACGTTGGAGGCCTTCTTCGGCGCCGGATCGACGCCGCCGGTGATCATGTCGTCATGCAGCACGGGCGCACCCGGCTTCATCGCCTCGTCGACGTCGGTGACGTGCGGCAGCACCTGGTAGTCGACCTTGATCAGCTTCAGCGCCTTGCGGGCGACCGAGGCGCTGGTAGCGGCGACGGCGGCGACGGCGTGGCCGTCATAGAACACCTTGTCGCGGGCCATGACGTTCCAGAGAACGTCGCGCAGCGACGGCTCGCGCTCCTTGAAATCGTCGCGCGTCACGATCGCCTTCACGCCCGGCAGCTTTGCCGCCTTGGAGACATCGATCGACTTGATCTTGGCGTGGGCGTGCGGGCTGCGCAGGATCTTGCCGATGAGCATGCCCGGCGCCACGGCATCGGCGCCGAACTTGGCGCGGCCCGTGACCTTGTCAATGCCATCCGGGCGGACGGGGCGCGTGCCGACGACGTTGAACTTGTGGGTGGCGGGATCGAGGTTGGGATCGAGCGGCATGGGTCAACCCTTTCTCATCTCGGCGGCGGCGGCCTGCACCGCGCGCACGATCTTATCATAACCCGTGCAGCGGCACAGGTTGCCGGCCAGCCCGAAGCGGATCTCGGTTTCCGTCGGGTTGGGGTTGTGGTCGAGCAGCGCCTTGGCGGCGACGAGAAACCCGGGGGTACAGATGCCGCATTGGAGCGCGGCGTGCTCGAGGAACTTGCGCTGCAGCGGGTGCAGCTTGTCGCCGTTGGCGATTCCTTCGACGGTGCCGATCTTGCGGCCCTCCGCCTCGGCGCCCAGCACCAGGCAGGAGCAGACCAGGCGGCCGTCGACGGTGACGCTGCAGGCGCCGCAATCGCCGGTGCCGCAGCCTTCCTTGGCGCCGGTGAGGCCGAGCCGGTCGCGCAGCACGTCGAGCAGGGTCTCGTCGGCCTCGCAGAGATACTCGACGGCGTCGCCGTTGACGGTGGTGGATACGTGGACTCGCGACATCGTCATTTTCCCTTTGCGCGCTGCAGTGCGATTGTGGCGGCGCGGCGCGCCAGCACGCCCGCCACCTTGATGCGGAATTCCTTGGTGCCGCGCTTGTCGTCGATCGGGCGGCAGGCGGCCGAGCAGGCGGCGGCGAGCGCGTCGAGCGCGGCCGCGTCGACCTTGGTGCCGATGAGGGCCTTGGCGGCCTCGGGCACCAGCAGCACCTGAGCGGCGACGGCGCCGAGGCCGACCCGAGCCGCGGTGCAGACGCCCTTGCCGTCGAGCGTCAGGTTCACGCCGACGCCAACGACCGCGATGTCCATCTCCGTGCGGGGGATGAAGCGCAGGTAGGCGTCGCCCGATTTCGGCGGGCGCTTCGGCAGCAGGATGGCCTCGACCATCTCGCCTTTCTTGAGCGAGGTCTTGCCTGGGCCGGTGCCGACCTTTTCGACCGGCAGGTTGCGCTTGCCCTTGGGTCCCGCGACCACAGCGACGGCGCCGGCGGCAACCAGCGCCGGCACGCTGTCGGCGGCGGGCGAGGCGTTGCAGAGGTTGCCGACGATGGTGGCGCGGCCCTGGATCTGGTGCGAGCCGATGAGGTTGGCGGCCTCGACCACGCCGGGCCAGGCCTTCTTCAGGGCCTTGTGCTCGCCGAGCTCGGCGCTGGAGACGGCGGCGCCGATGCGGAAGCCGCCGCCCTTCGGCGCGATGTCGCGCATACCCGGTATGCGCTTCACGTCGACCAGCAGGTCGGGCTCGATGCGGTCGGTCTTCATCTGCACCAGGAGGTCGGTGCCGCCCGCCAGGACGCGGGCAATGCCGGCTTTGCCGGCGAGCAGCTTCACGGCTGCGTTGACGGTTGTCGGAGCTTCATATCGCATGATGGCCTGTTCGGGCTGATGGGTTTCTGATTGTCGGAATTCTGGTGGCGGATCGCCTAGGTCGACCGGAGCAGCTGGCCACCGTCGACGGACGGCAACGCCGCTGCAAAATTGCGTCGTTTGACGGTCCCTTGTCAACTTGCCGGCAACGCGCGCAGTCTGCCCCGACGGGGGGAGAGGCATGTATCTCGGCATTGATCTCGGCACCTCGGAACTGAAGGTCGTGCTCATCGACCACGAGCAGCGGCTGCGCGCCACCGCGCGCCAGGCGCTTGCCCTGCAGCGGCCACACCCGCAATGGTCGGAACAGGACCCGGCGGCCTGGTGGCAGGCGGTGGAGGCCGCGCTCGCCGATCTGCGCGGGCGGGCGCCGAGGGAGCTGGCGGCGGTCGAGGGCATCGGGCTTTCGGGGCAGATGCACGGCGCGGTCTTGCTCGACGCGGCCGGGCGCGTGCTGCGCCCGGCGATCCTCTGGAACGACGTGCGATCGAGCCGGGAGTGCGCCGAGCTGGAGGCGCGGGCGCCGGCGCTGCGGCAGATCACCGGCAACCTCGCCATGCCTGGATTCACGGCGCCGAAGCTGCTGTGGGTCGCCCGCCATGAGCCGGAGATCTTCCGCGCCACGGCGAAGGTGCTGCTGCCGAAGGACTATCTGCGGCGCCGGCTCACGGGCGAGGACGTCTCGGAGATGTCGGACGCCAGCGGGACGCTGTGGCTCGACGTCGGGCGCCGCGACTGGTCGGACGCCCTGCTCGAGGCCACCGGACTTACCCGCGCTCACATGCCGCGGCTGGTCGAGGGAAGAGCCGCGGGCGGCACGTTACGGACCGATCTCGCGCGCGCCTGGGGCATGGGCGACGGCGTCGTCGTTTCCGGCGGCGGCGGCGACAACGCGGCGACCGCCATCGGCATCGGCGCGGTGGCGGACGGGCAGGCGTTCCTCTCGCTCGGCACCTCCGGCGTCCTGTTCGTGGCGACGGCGGCCTTCCGGCCCAACCCGGCCGAGGCGGTGCACACCTTCTGCCATGCGCTGCCGGGTCATTGGAACCAGATGGCCGTCATGCTGTCGGCGGCGAGCTGCCTGCGCTGGGTGACGCAGCTGACGGGGGCCAAGGACGAGGCGGCGCTGCTGGCCGAGGTCGAGGCGCTGAGCGAGGACAGGCGGCGGCAGGCGCCCCTTTTCCTGCCCTACCTGTCCGGCGAGCGCACGCCGCACAACGACGCCAGCGCCAAGGGCGTCTGGTTCGGCATGACCCACGACACCGACCGCGCAGCGCTCGGCTATGCCGTGCTCGAGGGCGTTGCCTTCGGCATGGCCGACGGCTACCGCGCGTTGCGGGCGGTGGGCACGAGCCTGCGCAATACGTCGCTCGTCGGCGGCGGGGCGCGCAGCCGCTTCTGGGCCGAGCTGCTGGCCAGCGCCCTGGATCTGCCGCTGCAACGGCATGCCGGCGGTGAGGTCGGCGCCGCCTTCGGCGCGGCGCGACTCGCCATCCTGGCGACCGACGCGAGCGCGGATGTCGCCGCGGTGTGCCAGCCGCCGCCGCTGCTCGATTCGATCGCGCCCGTACCCGCCTGGTCCGCCATGCTGGCACCGCGCTTCGAGCGCTTCCGCGAGCTCTACCGGATGCTGCGTCCGCTCTTCGCTGCCGCCTAGCGGCAGGCTGTTGTCGCCACCGGCGTCGCCGACTAGAAAGATCGAAGCTAGAAAGCCCTGCTCTGCAAAGGAGGATCTCTGATCATGGCTGCAGCGGGAAAGTTCGCCGTCGTGACCGGCGCCGGCAGCGGGATCGGCCGGTCCGTGGCGCTGGCGCTCATGGGCGAGGGCTATGCCGTGGCGCTGGCCGGCCGCCGCAAGGATGCGCTGGAGGGAACCGTTACGGCGGGGAAGGCGTCGGGCGCAAGGACGCTGGTCGTGCCGACCGACGTGAGCGATCCCGCTGCCGTCAAGGCACTCTTCGCCAAGGTCAAGGAGACCTTCGGCCGCCTCGACCTGCTGTTCAACAATGCCGGCACCAATGCGCCGGGCGTGCCGTTCGAGGAGCTGACGTTCGAGCAGTGGAAGGCGGTGGTCGACGTCAACCTCACGGGCATGTTCCTCTGCGCGCAGGAAGCCTATCGGCTGATGAAAGAGCAGACACCTCGCGGCGGGCGCATCATCAACAACGGCTCGATCTCGGCCCACGTGCCGCGGCCGAACTCGGCGCCCTACACCTCGACCAAGCACGGCGTCACCGGCCTGACGCGCTCGATCTCGCTCGACGGCCGCAAGCACGACATCGCCTGCGGGCAGATCGACATCGGCAACGCCGAGACGGAGATGGCGGCGCGGATGAAGACCGGCGTGCCGCAGGCCAACGGCACCATCGCCGCCGAGCCGATGATGGAGGTGGCCGACGTCGGCCGCACCGTCCTCTACATGGCCGGCCTGCCGCCGAGCGCGAACGCGCAGTTCGTCACGGTGATGGCCACGAAGATGCCGTTCATCGGACGGGGGTGAGGATACTCTCCGTCCTGATTCCCCCGCGAAAGCGGGGGTCCAGGATCAATGCACGTCGCTCGCCCTGGGCCCCCGCTTTCGCGGGGGAATCAGGGAAGGGGCCAATCTACGCTACGGACGCGGCGGTCTGGCCGAAGAGGATGCGGCGGGATTCCTCCGACATGACGCTCGGCTGGGTATTGATCTGCTTGGCCTTGTCGTAGGCGCGGACGACGGCGGGGCGGCTCTTGATCGTCTCGAACCAGCGCTTCAGATGCGGGAAATCGTCGAGCGACTGGCCCTGGTTCTGGTGGGGCACGATCCAGGGATAGGTGGCCATGTCGGCGATGGAGTAGGTGCCGGCGACGAACGGACGGTCGGCCAGCCGCTTGTTGAGCACGCCGTAGAGCCGGTTGGTCTCGTTGACGTAGCGGTCGATGGCGTAGGGGATCTTCTCCTGCGCGTAGTTGCGGAAATGGTGGTTCTGCCCTGCCATCGGGCCGAGGCCGGCCATCTGCCAGAACAGCCACTGCGTCACCTCGACCCGGCCGCGCGCGTCAGCCGGGATGAAGCGGCCGGTCTTCTCCGCCAGATAGAGCAGGATGGCGCCGGACTCGAAGATGGATATCGGGGCGCCGCCGTCGGCCGGATCGCGGTCGACGATAGCGGGGATGCGATTGTTGGGGGCAACGCGCAGGAACTCGGACTTGAACTGGTCGCCCTTGCCGATGTTCACGGGGATGATGGTGTAGGGCAGGCCCGTCTCTTCCAGGAAGATCGTGATCTTGTGGCCGTTGGGCGTCGTCCAGTAGTGCAGGTCGATCATCGTTTCGTCCCCATGGTTGCGGCGCTCGCGTAAACGACGGAGACATGGGGATGAAAAGCGACGGCATCGACCGAGAAATTCTCAGGCCGACGATAAGCTCCGCTCATGGATCGCGAGCGCCTGGGCGGCGACCGTATCGACGGCGCTGCTGGCGGCGGTGCCAAGTGCCGCGATCGCGTCCAGCGTGAACCAACCGGCTTCGACCGCGTCGTCGGCCGGGGCGCCTTCGCCGGCAATCCAGCGGCAGAGGACGGCGATCAGCACGAAATGGTGCTGCAGCCGGCCGTCGGCATCGCGCTCGATGACATCGATGGTCGTGAACGGCGCGACCGGTTCGACGGCGACGCCGGTCTCCTCGCTTACCTCGCGCCGGGCGGCCGCCGTCACGGCTTCGCCCGGTTCGATGCGGCCGCCGGGGAACCCCCAGCGGCCCTGGTCCGGCGGGTTGGCGCGGCGCACGAGCAGGACGCGACGGTCGCGGACGACGACGGCGATGGCGGCGGGAACGGGACGCACGGGCGCGCTGGCGGACATCGGGGCGGATTATGCCGCCGAAGCGCTGGACCGCAATGGCCCGTGGGCCGCATTCTCCTGGGCCATGACGAAGACCATCAACCTGGCGCTGCAGGGCGGCGGCGCCCACGGCGCCTTCACCTGGGGCGTGCTCGACCGGCTGCTCGAGGACCCGCGCATCGCGTTCGAGGGCATCAGCGCCACCAGCGCCGGCGCCATGAACGCGGCGGTGCTCGCGCACGGCCTCGCCGCCGGCGGGCGCGAGGGCGCCCGGGCGGCGCTGGCCGGATTCTGGCGCGGCATCAGCGAGGCGGCCGTGTTCAGCCCGCTGCAGCCGACGCCGATCGAACGCATCTTCGGCAGCCGCGCGCTCGACTATTCGCCGGCCTTCGTCCTCTTCGACTGGGTGACGCGGCTGCTCTCGCCCTATCGGCTGAACCCCGCCAACTACAATCCGCTGCGCCAGATCCTGGCGCGCAGCATCGATTGCGAACGACTGCGCCAGGCCTGCCCGGTCAAGCTCTTCATCTCCGCCACCAACGTGCGGGCCGGCAAGATCAAGGTCTTCGAGAACCGTGACATGAGCATCGATGCGGTGCTCGCCTCGGCCTGCGTGCCGTTCCTCTTCCAGGCCGTCGAGATCGACGGCGAGGCCTATTGGGACGGCGGCTACATGGGCAACCCGGCGATCTTCCCGCTCATCTACGGCTGCGAGAGCCGCGACGTCGTGATCGTCCATGTCAATCCGCTGAACCGGGCGGAGGTGCCGACGACGGCGGCGGAGATCCTCAACCGGGTCAACGAGATCAGCTTCAATTCCTCGCTCATGCGGGAGATGCGCGCCATCAGCTTCGTCACCAACCTGGTCGACGGCGGCATGATCCAGTACCGGACGCTCAAGCGCATGCTGATCCACAGCATCGCCGACGAGGCGACGATGTCGGAGCTGAGTGTGGCCAGCAAGCTCAACGCCGACTGGGGCTTTCTCGGCGAACTGCACCGGTGCGGACGCGACTGCGCGTCGACCTGGCTCGCCGCGAACTTCGACCGGCTGGGCGAGCAATCGACGATCGATATGCGCGCAATCTATCTCTGAGCGGGCTCTGAGCGGGATCGCTCGAGTCGATGGCGGTGGCGCCAAGGCCGCGGCCACGCGAGAGCGCGCGACCGCGGCCGTGCACCGATGACTCAGCGGCGGTTCAAGCGATCGAGGTTCGCCTTGGTCAGATCCTCGAGCGGCGCCCAGCTCCGCTGCGACAGGTCCGCCGCGAGGCCGAACAGCTTCGTCGCCTCGTCCAGATACTGTCGCGTGGCGTCCCGCGCGTAGTCGCACTCCAAACGGAATGCTTCGTTCGGATCGCCGCACTGCATCACGCTGCCCGACAATGCCACGCCGTCGCGCATGCGGGCCGTCGCGAACTGCATCATCTCCTGCCCGATGGCCGTCATTCCCGCGAGCATGGCCTCGCCCGCCTTGACGAAGGCGGCCAGGTTGGCGCCGTTGGCATCGACCAAGTGCGCCAGATCGGGCGCGCCGGCCGCGGGCGATGCTTCGGGCCGCCCGTTGTCCTTCCTGCTTTCTCTATTTTCCTTCGAAGACATCGTCTGATCCTCCGGAATATGCGTTGATCCGACGGTCGTGGCGCCGGCACGCCGCAGTCGCGGCGTCCCTCCACGGGGATATGCGCTACCCTTGGCGGGGCCCTGTCTGGGTTGGCGTGGAAGGGGTTATGCCGCCGGTCCCCACCACTGAATTTTCTTCTGAATGAATGACAATTCGTACCTCGGTCACGTTACGGGCGCGCCGAATTTATCACAATAGGTACGTCGTCCCACCGAGGCCCGGGATTCCGCCATTTTCGACGTCGAACCATCAATATGTTGTAGGAATCTTGCAACATGATGCCACCTGTTGTAGATTGCGGGCTAACGAGGGGATGACCACGTCAGCCATGGCGCAACTGGTCGCAGGTCGGGTCCGCGGGTCAGGATTCGTTAATGTCTGTTCGGCAACCTTCGTACGGCAATGGCAAAGACGATCGCGTGGAGTTGGGCGTGTCGGATAGCGTACGCAGCGCGCGCGTAGCGGCGATCTCCATGGCCAACGGTGCGGCGTTGGCGAAGCTGTTGCGCGCGCATGGCCGCACCGACCACGCCGACGCCATCGATGCCGCGCTGAGCGAAGTCGCCGCCATCGTTTCGACCGAGGTCGGCCGGCGGACGCTGAGCGAGGCGATGAGCTGGGTGAGCGACCAGGTCTGGAACTGCGACGAGCTGGCGCCGACGAGCTCGGCCCGCCACTGATCCCCGCTTCCTGAGGCGAAAACGTCCGGCGGTCGGCTTGACCGGTCCCCGAACGCGGCATTAGCATGCCGCTGGTATGATAGGTATACCAGCCACCCCAGGTACCATCCGCCGCCGCCGGCTCTACGAGGAGGTCGCGGGTCGTCTCGAGTCGATGATCCACGAGCGCCGCTATCTGCCGGGCGATCAACTGCCGTCGGAACGCGAGCTGATGAAGCAGTTCGGGGTCGGCCGGCCGGCGGTGCGCGAGGCGCTGTTTGCGTTGCAGAAGATGGGGCTCGTCGCCGTCAGCAGCGGCGAACGGGCGCGGGTGACGCGGCCGACGCCGAAGGTCGTCGTCGAGTCCCTGTCCGGCACGGCGCGCCACCTGCTGGCGGCGCCGGACGGCGTGCGCCACTTCCAAGAGGCGCGCAGCTTCTTCGAGATCGGGCTGGCGCGGCACGCCGCGACGCACGCGAGCGAAGCCGACATCGCTGAACTCAAGGCGGCGCTGGAGGCCAATCGCCTGGCGCTCGACGACATCCACGCGTTCGAGCGGACGGACGTCGCCTTCCACTACGTGCTGGCGCTCATCCCGCGCAACCCGATGTTCACGGCGATTCACGAAGCGATGGTCGCCTGGCTCACCGAACAGCGGACCATCACGCTGCGTCAGCCGGGCCAGAAGTTCATCGCCTATCGGGCGCACGAGGCGATCTGCGAGGCCATCGCCGCGCGGGATCCCGACCGCGCCGAGCGCGTCATCCGCGAGCATCTCGATCAAGTCTCAGAAACGTACTGGAAAATCCAGGAAGGGGAGCATGGGAGGCTACGTCGTCATGGTGGAGTTCCGGCTGCAGGCCGGAACGTCCGAGCGTTTCCGCCGCCTCATCGTCGAAAACGCCCGGGCATCGGTCCGTGACGAGCCGGGCTGCCGGCAGTTCGACGTGGTGACCCCGCAGGGCGATACCGACCGCGTCATCCTGTACGAGATCTATGACGACGCCGCGGCGTTCGACGCGCACAAGAAGACACCGCACTTCGCGGCGTTCGACCGCGACAGCGCGCCACTCGTGGCGGCGAAGGTCGTGACGCTCGGGAAGCTCGAATATGCGGGGACCGACGGGTGAACGTGAAAGGTTGACGGCTGACGAGTGGAAGAAATGCGCCGGTCGCACCGGCGGCGAGGGGGAGGCGAGGGGATGGCAAAGACGGCACTGAAAGCGCTGGCCGGCACGCAGAAGTTGAAGGTCGGCCACTTCATCGTCGAGTTCGCGACGCCCGGCATCGGGCACATCATGAAGTCGGCCGGCTGCGACTTCGTGCTCTTCGACACCGAGCATAGCGGCTTCGGCTTCGAGACGGTGAAGAGCGCGATCCGTTACATGCAGGCCGCCGACCTGCCGGCGATCGTGCGCGTGCCGTCGAAGGAATATCATCACATCGCCCGCGCCTGTGACATGGGCGCCGAGGGCGTGATGCTGCCGATGGTGGGTTCCGCCGCCGAGGCGAAGCACATCCTCAACTGCATGAAGTATTACCCCGAAGGCGGGCGCGGCGTCGCCCTCCAGGTGGCGCATGACGACTACCGGCCCGGGCCGACGAAGGACAAGCTGGCCGCCGCCAACAAGCGCACGACACTATTCGCCCAGATCGAGACGGCGGACGGCGTCAAGAATGCCGAGGCCATCGCCGCGCTGCCGGGCGTCGACTGCCTCTGGGTCGGGCATTTCGATCTCTCGGTCTCGCTCGGCATCCCCGGCGAGTTCGACAACCCGAAATTCACCAAGGCGATCGACCGCGTGATCGCCGCCGCGCGCCAGCACGGCAAGTCGCTGGGCCGGCTGGTGCCGACGGTCGAGGTCGGGTTGCAGCTGCATGCCGCCGGCTTCGACTTCATCTGCTATTCCGGCGACGTCTGGGTGCTGCACAACGCCCTGGCGGAGGCGGTCGGCCAGCTGCGCGCCGGCGCCAAGCGCCGCAAGGGCAAGTAGGTCGCGCGGCGAGAGGAGCGGAAATGGCCAAGTTCCGAGTGGCGCTGAGCGGCGATTTCGTCAAGGCAGACGGCAAGGCGGCTTTCCCTATGTTCGACCTGGCGCCGCTGCGGAGCGACGCGAACGTGGAGCTGGACTATGTCGCGCCGGTCGACGGCGTGATGCCGGCCGCCGCTCTTGCCGGCCATGACGCCCTCATCCTGCTGGCGCCGAAATTCGGCAAGGCGAGCATCCCGGCCGACGGGCGGCTCTCGATCGTGGCCCGCTTCGGCGTCGGCTACGACAACGTCGACGTCGATGCCTGCACGGCCAGCGGCATCGCCGTTGCGATCACGCCCGACGGCGTGCGGCGGCCGGTGGCCGTCGCCATCCTCACCTTCATCCTGGCACTCGCCGGCAAGATGATGGTCAAGGATCAGCTGACCCGCCAGGCGGCCAGCGGATTCGCCCGCAAGTCGGAGCATATGGGCGTCGGCCTCATCGGCAAGACACTCGGCTCGGTCGGTATCGGCAACATCGGCGCCGAGATGTTCGGACTGGCCAAGCCGCTCGACATGAAATTCATCGCGCACGATCCCTATGCCGACCCGAAGAAGGCGCAGTCGCTAGGCGTTCGGCTCGTCGATCTCGAGACGGTGTTCCGCGAGTCCGATTTCGTCACCGTCAATTGCCCGCTGATGCCGGAGACCCGGCATCTCGTGAATGCCGACCGTCTCGCCCTGATGAAGCCGACCGCCTACTTCATCAACACCGCGCGCGGCCCGATCGTGGACCAGAAGGCGTTGACGCGGGTGCTGCAGGAGCGGCGGATCGCGGGCGCCGGCCTGGACGTGCTGGAGCAGGAGCCGCCCGCCGCCGACGATCCCATCCTGAAGCTCGACAATGTGATCTTCGCGCCGCATGCGCTGTGCTGGACCGACCAGTGCTTCGCCGGCATCGGCGCGTCGGACGTGAAGGCGGTGCTCGACGTCATGCACGGCCGCGACCCCGGCGGGATCGTCAACAAGACGCTGTTGTCGACGGACGCGTGGCGCCGGCGGGTTGCAGGGTACGCCGCTCAATTCGGGGGATGACCGGAAGGCAGAGAAGCGAAGCGAGGATGCGAACCAAGGCGCACTGAAATCCGGCGTCGAACGCACCACGGGACGACGCCGTCAATTGCTGCAAACCAAACAGGGAGGGACAAAAATGCGTTTCCTGCAGAAGCTACCGATGATGGCGGCCGCGGCCGCGCTGGCGGTGGGCTGGGCCGCTTCCGCCTGGGCCGACTCCGCGGCGGAGCGGGCGGTCAACGAGGCCAAGAAGTATTCCGGCTCGACCATCACGATCGTATGGGAGGCCGGGCTCCAGTCGCTCGACCCGCTCAACTTCTCCGGCCCGATGTGGGAGAAGCTGACGGGGATCAAGGTCAAGGTCGTCGAAGTGGCGACGGCCGAGATGTTCACCAAGATCATGCAGGACTATCGCTCGGGCGCCGGCGCCTATGACGCCCTCAACGTGATCCCGGCGTGGATGCCGGACCTCGCCGATGCCGGCGCCCTCGAGGACCTCGACCCCTATGTCGACAAATACGGCTATCGCGACGAGCTGCAGAAGATCGCGCCGACCTTCCGCGACAACCAGATGACGCACCGGGGAAAAATCTACGGCTTCCCGGACGACGGCGACGTCTTCGTCATGTACTACCGCAAGGATCTCTTCGGCGATGCGCAGAACCAGGCCGACTTCAAGGCCAAGTACGGGCGCGACCTGGCGGTGCCGGCGACCTGGAAGGACTTCGACGACGTCGGGCAGTTCTTCACCGACAAGCTGCAGCCGAACACCTACGGCGCCGCGTTCTTCCGTCAGCCGCCCTACGCCATGTACATGTTCCAGGAGCGTTTCCGCAACGAAGGCGGCAAGTTCTTCGACGCCGACTCGATGAAGGCCACGATCAACAGCGATATCGGGGTCAAAGTCTTCACCGACATGCGCAACGAGAACAAGTTCATGCCGCCGGGCGTCGAGCAGTTCGGCTTCGTCGAGAACCTGGCCGCCTTCCTGCAGGGCCAGACGGCGATGACGATCTCCTGGCCGCCCTACGGCCGCTGGGCCGCCGGCTACGGCACCAACGAGCAGGCGCTCAACTGGGTGCCGAAGTCGCAGATCGCCGGCAAGGTCGGCTATGCCCTCCCGCCGGGCGGGCATCCCGAACTGGCGGCCGGCTTCGCCCTCTCGGTGTCGTCGACCAGCAAGCAGAAGGAGCCGGCCTACCTGTTCATCCAGTGGCTGAACAGCGAGGACATCAGCACGCAGCGCGTCCAGCTGCCCTATACGCTGCGCGATCCCTTCCGCACG
>Ga0335080_10006054_pt1 | contig 12492 bp, 13 predicted proteins | sample Lox_Sample_34_FD_206720 | JGI IMG/M metagenome (GOLD analysis project Ga0335080, IMG submission 206720) | Soil microbial communities from Loxahatchee National Wildlife Refuge, Florida, United States - Lox_Sample_3.4 | ecosystem: Environmental > Terrestrial > Soil > Wetlands | place: USA...
ACTCCTCGGGCAGCGGCGTGCCCTTCGCCTTGTGCAGCGCGACCTTGAGCGTCCCGAGGCCGAGGATCGCGCACTTGAGCCGCACCGGGCTGAGCGGGATCCCGATCTCCTCGAGCAGCTCCTCCTTCGGGAGCACCGCCACCTCGGCCGCCTTCCGGCCCTGCACCATCTCGGTCAGCATCGAGGTCGCGGCCTGGCTGATCGCGCAGCCCCGACCGGAGAACTTGACCTCCTCGATCGTCTCGCCGTCAGCGGCGAAGGCGACGTAGATCGAGACCTCGTCGCCGCAGAGCGGGTTCTGCCCCTCGGCGTGCGCGCCGGGGTCCTCGAGCGTCCCGTGCCCGCGCGGGTTCTTGTAGTGGTCGAGGATGACCTCGCGATACATCTGGTCGAACTCGCTCACGCCGGGCCCTCTCTCTCACACCCGACCACTTTGTGCTCATGAGCATTAGGCATCGCGGGCGCGGTCACGTGAGCACCTTGCGCACCTTGTGGAGCCCCTCGATCAGGCGGTCGATCTCCTCGGGCAGCGAATAGAGGTAGAAGCTCGCGCGCGTCGTCGCGACGACGCCCAGGCGCGTCATCAGCGGCTGGGTGCAGTGGTGCCCGGCGCGGACGGCGATCCCCTCGAAGTCGAGCACCTGGGCCACGTCGTGCGGGTGGATCCCCTCGAGGTCGAACGAGACGATCCCGGTACGGCGGTCGGCGGGCGGGCCGAAGACGCGCAGGCCGGGGACCTCCTGGAGCCGCTCCATCGCATAGGCGACGAGCTCGTGCTCGTGGGCGGCGATCGCGTCGGGCCCGATCGCCGAGACGTAGTCGATCGCGGCGCCGAAGCCGACCGCCTCGGCGATCGCGGGCGTCCCGGCCTCGAACTTGTACGGCAGCTCGTTCCAGGTCGTCTTCTCGAGCGAGACGGAGCGGATCATCTCGCCGCCGAGGTTGAACGGGCTCATCGCCTCCAGCAGCTCCGCCCGGCCCCAGAGCGCGCCGACGCCGGTCGGCCCGCAGAGCTTGTGGGACGAGAAGGCGAGGAAGTCGCAGCCGAGCGCCTGCACGTCCACGGCGCGGTGCGGCGCCGCCTGGGCCGCGTCGACGACCATGATCGCGCCCTGCTCGTGCGCCCACGCGGCGAGCTTCTCGACCGGGTTGATCGTGCCCAGCGTGTTGGAGACGAGGTTGTTGGCGACGACCTTCACGCGCCCCGAGGCGGCGAGGTCGTCGAGCGCGTCGAGCTGCAGCTCGCCGAGGTCGTCGATCGGGATGTGCCTGAACGAGGCGCCCGTCCGCTGCGCGATGAACTGCCACGGCACGAAGTTCGCGTGGTGCTCGAGCTCGGTGATCACGACCACGTCGCCAGGGCCGAGGTTGTCGAGCCCCCACGCGTAGGCGACGAGGTTCAGCGCCTCGGTGGTCGAGCGCGTGAAGATGATCTCGCGCGCCGACGGCGCATTCACGTAGGCGCGGGCCTTCTCGCGCGCGCCCTCGTAGGCGGCGGTGGAGCGCTCGGCGAGGTCGTAGACGCCGCGGTGCACGTTGGCGTACGAGGTCTCGTAGAACGTGCGGAGCGCGTCGAGCACCTGCCGCGGCTTCTGGGTCGAGGAGGCCGAGTCGAGGTACGCGAGCGTCTTTCCGCGCACCGGATGCTCGAACACGGGGAAGTCGGCCCGCAGGAGCCGTGCGTCGAGCGGCTTGGAGGTCGCGACGGCCATCTCCCTAGCCTAGCTGCCTAGGGCGCTCTGAACCCGGTCGGGGTATAGCCGGGGGCGCTCACGGCCATCGCCGCGTGCCGCCTGACCCCCGCCAGGGTCACGATCCCGGCGGCGTTCGTCTTCAGCGTCCTGCCGCCACCCTTCACCGTCGCGCCCGCGACCGGGAAGCCGTCGTCGAGGACGCGAGCCGCGACCTTCGCGACCTTCACGGTCAGCCCCGGCAGCAGCCGCTGGTCCTGGAGGTTCGAGCCTGTGTTGACCACCGCGTCGACGGAGCCGTTCGGGAGGGCGCCGGCCTCGAGCTGGTAGACCGAGCCGGGCGCCGCCGCGTGGACGGCCGCGCCGAAGCTCGCGCCGTGCGTGCGGGAGCGCGCCGCCCAGACGGCGCCGTCCTGCGTCCAGAGGGCCCAGAGGCGGCCGGCCGCGTCGACCGAGAGCGCCATGTGCGGGTCCGGCTGCTTGAAGGCGTGCACGAACCGCACGGAGCGCACCTGCTTCCCGCCGCGCATCGTGCTGACGATGAACGCGTTCGCGTCGGGGTAGCCCGTCTGCCAGCCGACGAACGTGTTGCCCGCACCGTCGGCGACGAGCGGCACGCGCTCGTCGTTCGCGAGCGACTCCTTGCCGCCCGTCAGGTTGGTGTACGGCCCGCCGATCGGCCCGTAGAGGTAGCCGCTCTGGCCGGTCGCGTTCGACCAGAACGCGATCTGCGCGAAGCCGGTCGAGTCGACGGCGAGCGACTCCGCGTAGCCGCAGCAGTACGGGAACGCGTTCAGCGCGAGCGCTCCGGACACGCCGCTGAAGACGTCGATGAAGTCGGTGCCGTCCTGCGAGAAGATCGGCCCGCTCGCCAGGAAAGCGGAAGCCTGGACGTCGCCGGTCTTCGTGCCGGGAAGCGGCTTGCCCGCGGTCCAGGCCGCGCCCCCGTCCGTCGAGCCGTAGGGAACGACCCCGGTGCCCTCGCCGGCGTAGAGGAGCAGCGTGCTGCCCGTGACGAGGATCTGGGCGTCGCCGACGAACGGCAGCCCGGAGGCGAGCGTCTGCGTCGAGCCGTTCCCGATCACCTTCAGGTTGCCGGCCTGCGGCTCGTCGTAGGCGATCAGCTCGGTGCCGAGGTCGGTCACGACCACGGACGGGTCGACGATGTTCTGCAGCGTGTCGCCGGTCAGCTTCGTCCAGGCTCCCGCGGCCGGGGCGGCGGCGAGGGCGAGCAGGACGACACCGGCGGCGAGGGCTCTGCGCACGGTCTAATTCTGCGGGATGCGGGCCTCGAGCGCCTCGCCGAGCGCCACGCGCACCGGCTCGAGCTCGATCCTGTCGAGCACGTCCTGGAAGAAGCCGCGCACGATCAGGCGCTCGGCGTCGGCCCGGGTGAGGCCGCGCGCCATCAGGTAGAAGAGCTGTTCGCGGTCGACCTGGCCCGTGGTCGAGCCGTGCGTGCAGCGCACGTCGTTGGCGAGGATCTCGAGGCCGGGAATCGAGTCGGCGTGCGCCTCGGGCGAGAGCATCAGGTTGCGGTTCTCCTGGTAGGCGTTCGTCTTCTGCGCGTCGGGCTCGACGCGGATCATTCCGCGCCACACCGCCGTCGCCTCGTCGCGCAGCGCGCCCTTGAAGGCGAAGTCGGACGTCGTGGACGGCGCGATGTGCTCCTGGAAGGTGTCGTAGTCGAGGTGCTGCTCGCCGTCGGAGAAGTAGGCGCCCGTGACGCGAGAGGTCGCGCCCGGGCCCGCGAGGTCGTTCTGGATCCGCACCTTGCCCTTCTTCGAGCCGAAGCCGCCCGCGACCCAGTCGAGCTCGGCGTCGCGCTCGACACGCGCGTGGTGCGCGGCGAAGTGCCACGTCTCGCGCGAGAGGTTCTGGATCGAGACGTACTCGAGCTTCGCGCCTGCGCCGACGAAGAGCTCCACCGCCGCGTTCGAGTACGACGAGAGCCCGGGCGTGGCCGAGGCGTACTCCTCGATCACGGTCGCGCGCGCGCCTTCCTCGCAGACGACGAGCAGGCGCCAGAACAGCGAGCCGCCCTCGACGGTGTTCTCGACCTTCACGTAGAGCGGCTGCTCGAGCACGACTCCCTTCGGGACGACGACGAGCAGGCCGTGGCGCCACGAGGCGAGGTTGTGCGCGCTGAACTTGTCGTCGGCGCCGACGAGCGTGCCGAGCAGCTCGTGCTCGACGAGCGGCTCGAAGCGGACCCCGTTGGGCGCGCGCTCGACCAGGATCCCGCCCTCGGACACGCGCGCGACCCCGGCGACCGCGATCTCCAGCAGATCCTTGTGCTCATGAGCATTTGGCACGGCGGCGCCGTTCGCGGAGAACGCGGCAGGGTCGAAGCCGGCCAGATCCGTGAACATCCACGGCTCCTGCGTCTTGTCGGGGACCGGGAGCGACTCGTAGCGCTCCAGCGCTTCCTGCCTATTCATGCGGTGCGTAGCGCCGGTGGAGCATGATCGCGTTTCCGTCCGGATCGTGGAAGAAGGCCATGTGGCAGACGCTCGTGTCGAGCGTCTCGCCGGCGAACTCGACGCCCTTGGCCTCGAGCTCGCGCCGAGTCTCCTCGACGTCCGGGACGCGGAGCGCGATCGACCCGACGTGCGGCCCCGTGAACTCCCGGCCGACCTTCGTCGGGTCGACCAGGTACATGCTCACGTTCTCGCCGAGCTGGAACTCCGGAAAGCCCGGGTCGTCGACCATCTCCAGCCCGAGAGTCTCGCCGTAGAACCGCTTCGACCGCTCCATGTCGGTGACGGGCACCGAGATGAAGTCGACCCGCTCGACTATCAACCGACCGATCCCTCCATCTGCAGCTGGATCAGGCGGTTCATCTCGACGGCGTACTCGAGCGGCAGCTCCTTGGTGATCGGCTCCACGAAGCCCGAGACGATCAGCGCGCTCGCCTCGGCCTCGGAGACCCCGCGGCTCATCAGGTAGAAGAGCTGCTCCTCGCCGATCTTCGAGACCGTCGCCTCGTGGCCGATGTCCACGTCGGACTCGTCGATGCGGATCGTCGGATAGGTGTCGGAGCGCGAGTCCTCGTCGAGGATCAGCGCGTCGCAGACGACCTTCGACTTGGCGCCGTGGGCGCCCTTCGCCACCTCGAGCAGCCCGCGGTAGCCGGCGCGGCCGCCGTCCTTCGAGATCGACTTCGAGGTGATCACGGACGAGGTGTTCGGCGCGACGTGGACGCACTTGCCGCCCGCGTCCTGGTGCTGGCCCTTGCCGGCGAACGCGATCGAGAGCACCTCGCCGTGGGCGCGCTCGCCCATCAGCCAGATCGCCGGGTACTTCATCGTCAGCTTCGAGCCGAGGTTGCCGTCGACCCACTCCATCGTCGCGCCCTCGTAGGCGACGGCGCGCTTGGTGACGAGGTTGTAGACGTTGTTCGACCAGTTCTGGATCGTCGTGTAGCGGCAGCGCGCGTTCTTCTTGACGATGATCTCGACCACCGCGGAGTGGAGCGAGTCGCTCGAGTAGATCGGCGCCGTGCAGCCCTCGACGTAGTGCACGTACGCGCCCTCGTCGACGATGATCAGCGTGCGCTCGAACTGGCCCATGTTCTCCGCGTTGATGCGGAAGTAGGCCTGGAGCGGCATCTCGATCCTCACGCCCGGCGGCACGTAGATGAACGAGCCGCCCGACCAGACCGCCGAGTTGAGCGCGGCGAACTTGTTGTCGTTCTGCGGGATCACGGTGCCGAAGTACTGCTTGACGATGTCCTCGTGCTCGCGCAGGCCCGAGTCCATGTCGAGGAAGAGCACGCCCTGCTGCTCGAGGCTCTCCTGGAGCTTGTGGTAGACGACCTCGGACTCGTACTGGGCGCCCACGCCCGCGAGGTACTTCTTCTCCGCCTCCGGGATCCCGAGCTTGTCCCAGGTGTCCTTGATGTCCGGCGGCAGGTCCTCCCAGGTGTTCGCCTGCTTCTCGGTCGGGCGGATGTAGTAGTAGATGTTGTCGAAGTCGATCCCGGAGAGATCGCCGCCCCACGGCGGCAGCGGGCGCGCCTTGAAGTACTCGTACGACTTGAGGCGCGACTTGCGCATCCACTCCGGCTCGTTCTTGTGCTCGGAGATCGCGGCGACGATCGCCTCGTTCAGGCCGCGGCCGGACTTGAAGAAGTAGTCCTCCGGGACGTGGAACCCGTACTCGTACTCGTCGCGGATCCCCTTGACGACGTCGGTCTCGTGGGTCGACATCTAGCTCTCGCCTCCTACCGGCTCCGGCGTGAAGGCCTCGTAGCCCTCCGCCTCGAGGCGCAGCGCGAGCTCGGGGCCGCCCTCCTCGACGATCTTCCCGTCCACGAAGACGTGAACGAAGTCGGGCTCGATGTATTCCAGGATCCGCTGGTAGTGCGTGATCACGAGCGCGCCGAGGTCGGGGCCGACGAGGTCCTTGACGCCGCCCGCGACGGTCTTGAGCGCGTCGATGTCGAGGCCCGAGTCGGTCTCGTCGAGCACCGCGATCCGCGGCTTCAGCATCGCCATCTGCAGGATCTCGACCCGCTTCTTCTCGCCGCCCGAGAAGCCGTCGTTCAGGTAGCGCGAGGCGAGCTCGCGGCTGACCTTGAGCTTGTCCATCTGCTCGAGCAGCTCCTTGCGGAACTCGGGGATCGGGACCGGGTCGTCCTGGCCGCCGTTCCTCGCCTTGCGCGTCGCGTTGATCGCGCTGCGCAGGAAGCTCGTGACGGTGACGCCGGCGATCGCCTGCGGGTACTGGAACGCGAGGAAGAGGCCGCGCTGCGCGCGCTCGTCGGCGCCGAGCTCCGTGATGTCCTCGCCGTCGAGCAGGAGGGCGCCCTCGGTGATCTCGTAGGCCGGGTGGCCCATGATCGCGTACGAGAGCGTCGACTTGCCCGACCCGTTCGGGCCCATCACCGCGTGGATCTCGCCCTGCGCGACCTTCAGGTCGACGCCCTTGACGATCTCCGTGCCGTCCTCGAGCGCGACATGGAGGTTCCTCAGCTCCAGTACTGCCATTCCTGCGATCTCCGTTCCTCGAAAGACGCGGGATACTTCCCCGCCGAGACGGTTCCAGTCTAGCGGTCCCCCCAAAACCCGCTACCATCCCGGCATGCCCAACGTAGGACCTCTCGAGATCGCCGGCCTCCTGCTGCTGGCCCTGCTGCTCTTCGGGGCGAAGCGCCTGCCGGAGATCGGTCGGTCGCTCGGGTCGGGGATGCGGGAGTTCAAGGACTCGATCGGCGGCAAGACTCATCACGAGGACTCCCACGAGGAGCCCACCGAGCTCGCCGCGGTGCCTGTCGCTCCTCCGTCCGAGCCCGCCGTGACCGTGGCCGCGCCACGCGATCACGACTCGACTCCGTAGCCCGATGCGACCGGTTCCGCGCCGCCTCAGCCACGGCGAGGAGGCGACGCTCGTCGAGCATCTCGACGAGTTGCGTCACCGCCTCTTCATCATGCTCGGCGCGATCCTCGTCGGCGTCATCGTCGCGTTCGTCTTCCACGGCCACATCCTCCACTGGCTGAACTCGCCGCTTCCCTCGTGGATCGACAAGCCGCTCACGCTGAGCGTGTCCGAGCCGTTCATGACCTCGCTGTGGGTGAGCGTCTACGCGGGCGTCCTGCTGGCGATGCCGGTCATCCTCTGGCAGGCCTGGGCGTTCTTCGTGCCCGCGATGGAGGACACGCACGCGCGCACGCTCGCCTGGTACACGCTCCTGGCCGCGGTCCTGCTCGTCGCCGGCGTCTTCTTCGGCTACTTCGTCGCGCTCCCGGCCGCGGTCCACTTCCTCACGAACTACGACCACCAGTACTTCGACGTGCAGCTCCGGGCGAAGGACTACTACTCGTTCGCGACGATGGTGATGGTCGCCATGGCGATCGTGTTCGAGATCCCGATCTTCGTGCTCGGCGCCGTCCGGATGGGGATCATCTCGACGAACACGCTGCGCAACAACCGCAAGATCGGCTACTTCGTCGTCGCGATCATCGGGGTGCTGCTGCCGGGCGTCGACCCGATCACGACCACGATCGAGACGATCCCGCTGATCATCCTCTACGAGCTCACGATCTGGCTCTGCGTGCTCACGGACCGGCGGGCGGCCCGGCACACCGAAGTCGCTAGCATCGGCGAGTCATGAGCACGGTCATCTCCGCCGACTGGGTGCTCCCCGTCGAGGGGGCGCCGATAGAGCGAGGCGCGGTCGCGATCGAGGACGGGCGCATCGTCGCGGTCGCCACGATCGACGAACTCGGCGCGGGCGAGCACCACCCCGGCGCGGCGATCGTGCCGGGCTTCGTGAACGCTCACTCGCACCTCGAGTACGCCGTCTACGCCGGCTTCGGCGACGGCCTCGAGTTCGCGCCGTGGCTCGAGCTCCACATGGCCCGCAAGCGCCGCCTCGACGGCGACGACATGGTCGCGATCGCGCGCCTCGGCGCGGCGCAGTGCCTCGCCTCGGGGATCACGGCCACCGGCGACGCGAGCTTCAGCGGCGCGGCCGCGACGGCGATGGACGAGCTCGGCCTGCGCGGGACCGTCTACCTCGAGGCGTTCGGCGACGAGCTCGCAGACGACGCGCTGCGCGGCCGCGCGGACTCGGGCCGCGTCCGGATCGGCCTCTCCCCGCACGCGCCCTACAGCGCGACGCCGGCCCTCTACCGGGCCTGCGTCGAGACCGGCCGGCCGATCGCGACGCATCTCGCGGAGAGCGCGGCGGAGGAGGAATGGCTCGTGCACGGCGGCGGGCCGCTGTCGAGCTTCGCCCACCTGTTCCCGCCGCCGCTCGGCGAGACCGGGATCCGCGCGCTCGCGCGCGCAGGCGTGCTCGGCCCGCAGATCGTCGCGGCTCATTGCGTCACCGTCGACGAGGAGGAGATCGCCCTCCTCGCCGAGAACGACGTCGCGGTGGCGCACTGCCCTCGCTCGAACGCGCTGCTCGGCTGCGGGATCGCGCCGCTCCACGAGCTGCGGGCGGCCGGGATCCGCGTCGGCCTCGGCACCGACAGCCCCGCCTCGACGCCGTCCTTCGACATGTTCGCCGAGCTGAGGGCCGCCGTCTTCGCGGCCCGGGCGCGCGAGCGCCGCCCGGACGCGCTCTCCGCGACGGAGGCGCTGGAGCTCGCGACGCTCGGCTCCGCCCGCGCCCTCGGCCTCGGCGACGAGGTCGGCTCGCTCGTTCCCGGCAAACACGCCGACCTGGCCGTCGTCTCACTCGATGACTCTCCCTACGTTCCGTGGGAAGATCCAGCTGCGGCCGTCGTCTTCGGCGGCTCGCCGCAGTCCGTCACCACGACCCTCGTCGACGGCGAGGCGCGCTACGAGAGAGGGGGATTCCGATGGCAAGAACTGAAGCGCAGCGCAACAAGCGCGCGAAGTCGAATGCTCGCCGCAAGCGGCCCGGTGGCGGCGTCCCCCAGGTAAACCCGAACGACACCCTCTTCTTCCCGCGCCTGCGCACGCACGCGAAGTGGATGTTCGTCGCCCTCGCGATCGTCTTCTCGATCAGCTTCGTCGCGTTCGGCGTCGGCTCCGGCTCGACCGGGATCAGCGACATCTTCAACAACGGGCTCGGGCTCTTCGGCGGCGGCTCCGGCTCCGGCACCTCGATCTCCAAGCTGCAGAAGGCCGCGGCGAAGCACCCGAACCAGGCGCAGGCCTTCCGCGACCTCGCGACGGCCCTCGAGACGAAGAACCGCAACGACGCCGCAATCGCCGCGCTCGAGCGCTACACGGTGCTGAACCCGAAGGACACGGCCGCGCTGTCGGAGCTGGCCGGGCTCTACATCAAGCAGGCCGACAACGCCCAGCAGGTGGCCCAGGCCGCGCAGGACGTCGCGACGCCGGTCACCGGCGGCGGGCTCTTCGGCTCGTCGGTCGTCACCGGCAAGCTGGCGGCGGCGTTCGCGACCGACCCCATCGTCCAGGCCGTGGGCGACAAGGCCAACACCGTCCTCACCAAGCAGCGCACGATCGCGCTCTCGGCCGCCTCCAACGCGATCAAGACCTACAAGCGGCTCGCCAAGGCGACCCCGCGCGACGCGTCGGTCCAGCTCGAGCTCGCGCAGGCTGCGGAGGGGTTCGGGAACTACGCGGTCGCGATCGCCGCCTACAGGCAGTTCCTCAGGCTCGCGCCGCACGACCCGTCGGCGGCGGCCGTCAAGGCCCGGATCAAGCAGCTCCAGCCCGCCGCGAAGTAGCGCGCTACTTGCCGGCGACGGACGCGACGTAGGCCGCGACGTTCTGGGCGTCCTGCCCGGTGACGAGATTCGCGGGCATCGGCGGCTCCGCGATCCGGATCTGGTCGAGCACGACGTTCTCGATGCTGCTCTCGGCAAAGCCCTGCTTGCGGTCGTACTCGAAGGCGTCGTCGAGATCCGGGCCGACCTTCCCCGTCGTCCCCGCGGCCGCGAGGGTGTGGCAGCCGCCGCACTCCTGGACGAAGAGCTTCTTGCCCGCGTTGAGGTCGGACGGGCCGCTCGCGATCCCGCCGGTGCCGCAGCCGGCCGCGGTGAGCGCCGCCGCGAGCACGGGCAGGGCGAGCAGCCTCCTCACGCCGTCACGCTCTCGACCACGACATGGGTGATCGGCACGTCGAAGCGCTCGCGCGCCTTCTCGACGACGCCCTGCTCGAGCCAGCCCGAGTGCTCGGGCGTGTGCGTCGAGATGACCGCCTCGTCGGGCCCGAACGTGCGGTAGGCGTCGCCGAACGCGACGAGCGGGTCCCCGTCGCCTACCTCGCCCGTCGCCTCGATCCCGGCCGCGGCGAGGTTCGCGAGGCTCACGTCGAGGCGCCCCTGCGCCGCGGCGCGCGCCGGGTCGACGTCGGAGGTCCACGCGTGCGTCCGGTCGACGAGCGCGGGCGCGACGACGAGCACCGTCGCGTCGTGGTCGCGCGTCAGGCGGACGATCGTGTCGAAGAGCTCGCGGCCCGCCACGGTCTCGTTCGCGATCACGAGCAGGCGGTACTCGTCCGGGGAATGCGCCGCCGGGGTCTGTCGCACGGGCTCTTCGCCGGGCTGGCGATAGTAGGACATGAACACGATCACCGTGACGAGCAGGAAGACGAGCGTGCCGGCGATCCAGCCCCCGAGGGCGGTCGCGATCGCGATCGCCGCGAACGCCGCGAGGGTGATGATCACGAACCGGAAGGCCTCGGCCTCGCTGCGAAGCGGGTTCCGCATCAGAGGATGTAGACGGTGGTGTAGACGATGATCCACATCACGTCGACGAAGTGCCAGTAGATCCCGGCGATCTCGACGCCGTTGTGGTGCTCGGGGGAGAAGTGGCCGCGGAAGGCGCGGATCGTCATGCAGGTGAGGATCGTGAGCCCGACGAGCACGTGGGCGCCGTGGAGCCCCGTGAGGCTGTAGAAGACCGAGCCGAACGCGCCGTTGTGGGGCGCGAACCCGATGCGCGAGTACTCCATCAGCTGCGTGAGCAGGAAGGTGAGCCCCATCAGCACGGTGAGCACGAGCCCGGCCTTCATCCCGGCGCGGTTGCCTTTCTTGATCGACTGGAGCGACCAGTGCATCGTGAAGCTCGACGTGACGAGGATCAGCGTGTTGATCCCCGCGACGTAGACGGGCAGGTGGAACGGCGGAGTCGGCCAGGGGACGCCGTTGACCACGCGGATGAAGAAGTACATCGCGAAGAACGAGCCGAAGACCATCACCTCGGAGGCGATGAAGAGGAACATCCCGAGCACCTCGCGGTTGACCCGCGAGCTCGCGTGGGCGGCGGGCGGGCCGTGATGGGCGACGTGCGCTTCCATCAGTGGGCCGGGACCTCGGCGGGCGCGCGCTCGTGCGAGGGCGCCATGATCGCGTGCCGCGCGCCGGGGACGCCGTACTCGTACGGGCCGCCGACGACCTGCGGGATCTCGTCGAAGTTGAAGACCGGCGGCGGCGAGGAGACGAGCCACTCGATCGTGAGGGCGTTCCACGGGTTGGCCGGGGCCTTCTCCCCGAACCGCCAGCTGTAGACGACGTTGTAGAGGAACACGATCGTCGAGGCGCCGAGCGCGAACGACGAGATCGAGATGAACATGTTCCAGTCGGCGAACTGGGGGGCGTAATCCGAGACGCGGCGCGGCATGCCCTGGAGCCCGATCAGGTGCATCGGCAGGAAGGTGAGGTTGAAGCCGATGAACGTGAGCCAGAAGTGGAGCTTGCCGAGGTTCTCGTTGTACATCCGCCCGGTCATCTTCGGGAACCAGTGGTACACGCCGGCGAAGATCGTGAAGAGCGCCCCTCCGAACAGCACGTAGTGGATGTGGGCGACGACGAAGTACGTGTCCGAGGCGTGGATGTCCACCGGGACCGAGCCGAGGTAGATCCCGGAGAGGCCGCCGAGGAGGAACATCGAGATGAAGCCGAGCACGAACAGCATCGGCGTCCTGAAGTGGATCTTTCCGTCCCACATCGTCGCCAGCCAACTGAACACCTTGATCCCGGTCGGCACGGCGATCAGCAGCGTCGTGACCATCATCGGCACGCGCAGCCACGGGGCCATCCCGGCCACGAACATGTGGTGGGCCCAGACCGAGAAGCCGAGCACGAGGATCGCGAGCAGCGACATCGCCATCAGCCGGTAGCCGAAGATCGGCTTCCTCGAGTGGATCGAGATCACCTCCGAGATGATCCCGAAGCCCGGTAACACCATGATGTAGACGGCCGGGTGCGAGTAGAACCAGAAGATGTGCTGGTAGGCCAGCGTGTAGCCGCCCTCCGACACGTTGAAGAAGTTCGTGTGCATCACGCGGTCGAACATCACGAAGAACTGCGAGCCGGCGATGAACGGCGTGGCGAGCACGACGAGCAGCGAG
>Ga0335080_10006056_pt1 | contig 12490 bp, 11 predicted proteins | sample Lox_Sample_34_FD_206720 | JGI IMG/M metagenome (GOLD analysis project Ga0335080, IMG submission 206720) | Soil microbial communities from Loxahatchee National Wildlife Refuge, Florida, United States - Lox_Sample_3.4 | ecosystem: Environmental > Terrestrial > Soil > Wetlands | place: USA...
TAACCAATCCCGGCACCGTCACCGACGGGTCTCCGCTGCTGAGCGAGACCATCAGGCCTCCGGCCGGCGCATTCTGGCTTAGCGTCACGGTACCTGTGGAGCTCGTTCCACCCGTAACGCCCGAAGGGCTGAAGGTCACAGACTGCACGGTCAGAGCGGGCAATATCGTGATGTTGCCCGTCACCGTTGTCGTGCTGGTCATCGCTGTCACAGCCACATTCGTCGAGGTTGTCACCGACCCTGCTGTCGCTGAGAAGGTCTGGCTGGTGCTGTTCGCCGCCACCGTGACGTTTGCCGGGACCGGCAGGGCCGTGGTGTTGCCGCTATGCAGCGTTACCTGCAGTCCGCCGGCTGGCGCCGGGCCGGTAAGCGTAACCGTGCCCGTTGTCACCTGGCCCATGACGGCGTTGGTCGGCATAAACGACAGGCTCACAACTACCGGCGCTACGACGGTCATCGGCACCGTCGACGATGCGCCGCTCGGCAAAGTCGCTGTAATGTTGACGTTCGCGCCCGCGCTGACGGCCAATGTCGTCACATTGAACGTCCCGCTGCTTGCGCCGCCAGCGATGTTGAAGCTGGCCGGGACCGTTGCAGCGCTCGTGTTGCTGCTCATCAGCGTGACCGTCAACCCCGACGGCGGAGCTGGCCCGCTCAAGACGAGAGTGCCCACCGACCCCGTCCCTCCGGTCACGAACGTCGGACTCAGCGTCAGCGACATAAGGGCAGCCGGATTGACTGTCAGTGTCGCGGTCATGAAGCTGGTGCCCAGTGCTGCGCTCACGGAGACATTCTTAGTGGTCGCCACGCCAGTGGTCGTGGCCGTGAAGGTCTGAGTCGTGGTGCCTTGCGGAAAGACGGCGATGGCGGGCACCGTGACAGTCGGATCGGAAGAGCCCACTCCGATAGTGATTCCTCCGCTCGGCGCGGGTTGCGAGAGCGTTACAGTCACAGTTGAACTCGTTCCTCCTGTGACGGTTGTCGGCGAAACGCTCACGCTGCTGATCGTGTCTGATACCACGATTGTCACGTTGGTGGTCACCACCGAGATTCCCGACGTCGCTGTCACGGTTACAGATGTGGCCGTGCCGACCGAGCCAGCGGTGACCATGAAGTTCTGACTGGTCGCTCCCGCCGCCACGACCGCGCTCGCCGGCACAGGAAAGAGACTCGCGTTGCTGCTCATCAATCCGACGGTCAGTCCGCCTGCGGGCGCAGGCCCGCTGAGCACCACCGTCCCGGTGACCATCTGTCCGGAAGCCACGTTGCTGGGGCTGATCGTAACTCTTGTCAGTACAGGGGGATTCACCGTCAACCCAGCCATCATGGCGGCGCTTCCAGCCGCGGAGGCCGTAATGTTCACGTTTCCACCAGACGCCGTGGGCAACGTGCTCACATTGAACGTTCCACTCGATTGCCCTGCCGCAATAACAAACGTCGCGGGCACCGTCGCAAGGGTCGTATCACTGCTCACCACGCTTATCGTGGACCCTCCCGCAGGCGCTGGACCGCTCAGAATCACCATGCCAAGGGACCCCGTCCCTCCAGTCACGGCGCCCGGACTCAATGTGAGGGCGACAATCGAGGGCGGAACGACCGTCAGACTGGCCGAAATATTCAAGCTGGCGCCCGAACTCGCGGAAACCGTTGCCGTCGTCTGTGCCGCCACGGCCGTCGTCGTAGCCGTGAACGAGGCCGACGTGCTCCCCGCGGGCACAGTAACGCCCGCCGGAACAACAACGGTTGGATCAGAGCTCGAGAGCGAGACGAAAACGCCGCCGCCAGGGGCTGTCAGGTTGACGGTAACCGTTCCTGTCGATGTCGAGCCGCCGATCACCGTCGCCGGGATGAAACTCACTCGCACCACCGGTGGCGGCAGCACGGTCAGTCCTTGAATTACCGATGTGGATCCCGACGATGCGGTGAGCGTCACCTGCGTCGGCGCTCCAACTGCCCCCGCCGTTACCATAAAGCTCTGAAGACTCGTGTTCGGCGCAATCGTCACGCTGGCCGGCAGCGCAAACGCCCCGGGGTTGCTGCTGGTCAGATTCACCACCACGCCCCCCGCCGGCGCATTTGCCGTCAGTGTCACCGTCACCGTGGCCGTTTGTCCTGAGCTGACGTTGGAAGGCGACAGCCCAAGGGCTGCCACGACAACGCCGGAGACCACCGGGGGGTTGATCGTCAACGTCCCCGTTTTGGCGCTCGAATTCAGTGTGGCCGTTACCGTCGCGGTCGTTTGCGCCGAGGTGGGATTGGAACGGATGACAAACGAACCGCTGGCCGAGCCCGCCGGGATCGTCACGCTGATCGGCACCACCGCGTTGCTTCCCGTGCTGGAGAGGCTCACCGTCGTCCCCCCCGCCGCTGCCGGTCCGCCAAGCGTCACCGTCCCGGTGGCGCTTTGCCCGCCGGTCACGGTTCCGGGAGCAATCGTCAGGTCCATTACCTGCAGAGGATTCACATTCAAAGTCGCCGCTGCCGTCCCGTTGAGCGCGGCAGTGATGGTCACCGCGGTTGGGGTCGTCACTGTCGCTGTGCTCACTGTAAACGTTCCCGTTGTCTGCCCTGCCGCAATCGAGACTGCGTTCGATGCAAACGTCGCCACAGTGGGCGCGCTGCTCGCCAACTGCACCACCGCCGGCCCCATCGGCGCCTGAGTCAGTGTCACCATTCCCGGAACGCTCTGTGCCCCTTGGACCGTGCTCGGTGGACCGAGCGCTACGGATTGCACCTGCGCAGAGGTCGTGGCGTCCACTTTGAGTGCCGCGTTGCCTGACGCGGTCTGCCCGTTCACGCTGATCGCGGCAATGATGTTTGCGGTCGCCTGTACCGTCACCGCGCTCGTGTTCACCGGGAACGTCACGGACAGTGTTCCGCCCGCGATCATCACCGTCGGATTGGGAAGGACAACGGCTTGGGGATTGTCGACGGTTAGCATTACCGTCAGCCCCGTGGCGGGCGCGGCAGATGACAGGTTCACCGTCACGAGCGCTGACTGGCCGCCTTGCACTTCAGGGGGAGAAACGACGACAGTGACGTTCGGAGGCGGTGGTGGGTTTCCCCCCGAAGCGGATCCGCCGCCACCGGGAGTGCTTGGCAGTCCCGAGCAGGCCACGTTCACCACGCAAAGTACCGCGGCCAACGCAGCCACAAGAAACTGAAAGGTGCGCTTCGCATTGGAACCGCCACGAGGAGCGTCAGCCATGGCCTCCGCGCCCCGAATTCGGTTCGCCCTGAACCAACACGCGCTAAACCCGTTCTGGCTGGTCACCCCGTGCCCCCAGCTTCCGTAGTCAATCACCCGCTCGAGTACTGTTGTGGCGAAAGAACTGGTCGGTCTTACTGCAGCCAACCCCCTGGTTCGGCGATCTCTGTCCCCTGGGCATGGAGAGATTGCCCGCCTAAGTTCACACCCCGAGTCTCGCGAGGAAAATGTTATTGGGGCTGCATGCGCGATGTCAACGCAATCGCACCCCGTTTGGGCTGAACTGATACTGGGCATCCACTACACACGCAACCGGTCGCGCCTTCCAGCCGGCCACCGGACGCTTCACAGGCGACGAGCAACGACGCTCCGCACGGCCACAGCCTTACTCCGCAGATTGGCATGTCCCTCACCCCTCTGGAGAGCATTGGGGGTGCCTGCATCCTCCGAGCCGCATATCCGCAGGCCGAGGAGCCGCTTTGGGTAGAAGCCTGGCGCCTAATAGGCGAAATATGGCCCCGCTCCTCCAGGTGTCGACGCTCCGGCAATCGCCGTGAAAACCGGACGGCCGTAAAAGAACGGCATGCCGAAATCGAAGGACCCGGGGAACGGACCGCCCACGTTTCCGAAGGCCGCGAACGTCGGGCTTGCGCTGAATAGCGTTTCCGCGTTGGCTATGTTGAAGGTCACCACCTGCGAAGTCCCGTTGTTCCCAGTGGTCGTTACCGGAATCGCCGTCGAGGACGCGGGACAATAGAATGCAATCGCCGTGGTGCATGCCGGCACGCTACTGCTCGTAGGATCGAGGAAGAAAAACCCGTTCGACCCCGAGTCAACAAAGCTCTGCGGATACGAGATGTTGTTGAAGGTGGCCGTATAGAAACCGAACGAGTCGGTCGTATACACCTTCGCGCTGCCCAGCGAGTTGTTGCTCTGCGTCCCGATGCCGAAGATCAACGAGCCGGTCACCGAAGTTGCCCCTGCCGCCGGCACCGCCGACATCGAAAGCAACACCCCGTTGTTGTCCTTCGTGAACAGCGCCACTGGGTTCTGCACCTGGTTGAGCAGTGGCACAGAAACCAATGAGCACATCGACGGCACGCACGCAGCGCCAGCGTCGTAGTAAACATTGGCCGGCGGTGAGGTCACGCAAGCCGCACCGCAATCCTGCGTAAACAGGCCCAGCCCCAGGATGCCGTTGGCCCCTAGGGCGGATACCGTCCCGTTATCCGTGCCGTTCGTGCTGCATGTCGCCGGCACCGCAGGGAATCCCACGGAGCCCGTCGTACGGACAATCTGAATCGGCACCGATGAAGCTTTCTCGCCGGCCATCGAGATATCGGCCGTCGACACCGAACCCCACAGAAACGAGCCGTCCGCGAACATCACGCATTCACCAAGCGGATTGCCCGTGGATGCGTTCGCTGTCAGCAGCGGAATCGTCACTTGGGTCGCCAGGACGCGCAATCCCGTGGAGCCCGTGTCCACCAGGACGTTCGTGATGGTCTGGCAATTCGAGCTTCCCGGTACGCAAATGGTCACGCTCACCAGCGGTTGGTTCAGGCTGTTGTTCGCCGGACCCGCGTTCACCGCGATCGGCACGCTGTTACCGGTGCCTCCCCCGCCGCCTCCACCGTTTCCTCCCCCGCCGCTTGCGGCAGAGCCGATGCCGCTGCAACTGGGAAGCAAAAACGCTCCAGCCAGGAGCGCAAACACGCAGCCAAACGTCCCCAGGTTGCGAACCAGGTATTTATAGGCCCTCATCGCACCACATCCTTGTTCAGATTGCTGGGGATCAGATTCGTCAGGTATGCCCGGCCCCGGAAGGCGCGCATGTGCCCGCCCGACTCGATGACGAGCGAGCCCGATTGCACGTAAACAGGCCCGCGACGATGCGGATGCGCCGCTACAGAATCCCGGAAGTGAGGAAAGTAAGCGCCCAGCAGCTGGGACAGGTCAGGCATCGCAGGCCCTTCCCACACGACGCCGAACACGTTTCCCGCCGGCGAAACGTATTCCCGCACTACCGTCCCGCCCGCCGCGGAAATCTCATGCACGCTGTAGCTCTCAAATGTTGCGCTCCTCATCTCCCCGGCCATCCGTTGCCTGTCCTGGTGGACGGATTGCACAGATTGGCCCAAAGACGCGAGCGATGGAGTGGCCCCTAGAACAAGCACAAGCAGGCCTGCGAAGATCTTGCTCATTCCCCCTCCTGCGGTGCAACGCTACGGCCCCCCGAAGGGTCGTGTGAAGTAACCTTATCACGCACCCCGGACGCGCTTGTACTCGCGCCCTCCGGTGGATGTTGCCAATAAGCCACTGCGCCGGCCTCTCGTACCCTCGCCATGGCCCGGCACTCCGTGCGAACGACGCCAACAACCCCTAATTCCCCGATCGCTTCTCCCCTAAAGAAGCAATTCCCCAGCCCGGCCCCGAAAACGGGCCGGACTGGGGAACTAGAGATCCGAACCTTGCTTCACCCGCCGCCTACAGTGCGGCGCACACCGACTTCACTTCTGTGTAGTGCTCGAGCACTTCGTGCCCCATCTCGCGGCCCCAACCCGACTGCTTGTAGCCGCCAAACGGCAGCGACGGGTCGAACACGTTGTAGCAGTTGATCCACACCGTGCCCGCCTTGATCTTGGCCGCGGTGGCATGCGCCTTCTTGATGTCGCGCGTCCACACGCCTGCCGCCAGGCCGTACACCGTGTCGTTCGCCCGTGTGACGATCTCGCTCGGGTCGCTGAACGGAATCGCCGTCACCACCGGCCCGAAGATCTCCTCCCGGACGACCTTCATCTTCTCGTTCGTGTTCACGAGCACTGTCGGCTTCACGAAGTACCCGCGGTTCCCTTCCCGCTTCCCGCCGGTCACCGCCTTCGCGCCTTCCTGGATACCCGCGTCCATGTAGCCGCACACGCGGTTCATCTGCTCTTCGGAAACCAGCGGGCCCATGTCGCTTTCCGGATCGAAGCCCGGCCGCACTCGGATCTTCTCCGCGACCTGCGCCACGCCGTCCACCACCTTGTCGAACGACTTCTTCTCCACATAAAGCCGCGAGCCTGCGCAGCAGCACTGCCCGTGGTTGAAGAAGATCGCGCTCGACGCCTCGGGAATCACCTTCTCCAAATCCGCGTCGTCAAACACCACGTTCGGCGACTTCCCGCCCAGTTCCAGCGACACCTTCTTCAGGTTTCCCGCCGCCGCCTGGATGATCAGCCGGCCCACTTCCGTCGACCCCGTAAACGCCACCTTGTCCACGTCTGGATGCGCCGCCAGCGCCGCGCCCGCCGTCTCTCCATAGCCCGGCACAATGTTCACCACGCCGTCCGGGAAGCCCGCCTCTTGAATCAGTTCGCCCAGCCGCAGTGCCGTCAGCGGCGTCTGTTCTGCCGGCTTCAGTATCGACGTGCATCCCGCCGCCAGCGACGGGCCCAGCTTCCACGCCGCCATTAGCAGCGGGAAGTTCCACGGAATGATCTGCCCCACAACGCCGATCGGCTCTCGCACCGTATACGCGTGATACCGGTTCCGCGGCGCCAGGATCAACGGAATCGTGTTCCCCTCGATCTTCGTGGCCCAGCCGGCGTAATACCGCATGTGCTCCACGGTCAGTGGAATATCTGCCACGCGCGCAATGGCCAGCGGCTTCCCGTTATCAAGGGATTCGAGCTGCGCGAACTCCTCCAGGTGCTTCTCGATCAGGTCCGCCAGCTTCCAGATCAGCTTGCCCCGCACCGCAGGCGGCATCTTCGACCACGGTCCGTTTTCAAACGCCTCGCGCGCCGCCTTCACCGCGCGGTCAATGTCTTCGCGATCTCCCTCCGCCACGTTGGCCAGCACTTCGCCCGTGGCCGGGTTGTACGTGGGAAACGTTTTGCCCGATGCCGCCTCCACCCACTTGCCGTTGATCAGCATCTTCTGCTTGCGGGTCACGAAACTCGCGACATTCGGATCAATCGATGGTGCCGACGCTACTGTTGCCATGGTGAGCTCCTTTGCGTAGATGCGCTGGATATCCGGCTACAGAACCTGCGGGAGGATCCCCCTCCCGGAAAGCGGTGTCGTGAACGGTCTGCCTCGAACGCTGCTGGCCGGACCACTGGTCCGGCAGAAGGCGGCGGACAACGCCAGAACGTTACTCCTCCGGGCTAAAAACTTCAACACAGCTCGGGCCGCGCCAGGTGGCTCAGGCCGGTTCTCGCGCCCTTTCCCCGCTGTCGTTCTTGTGCGATTATCAACACCCTCGATTCGGAATCTCGCTCGTGGCCAGAACCTCAGCAGCGCGCCGCAGCACAGTCGAACGCCGTATGGCGCGCGGCAGTGCCCATGTGCCTCGTGATCCCCATGCTCCGCGCTCCCCGCGCCATCCGCCGCCCGTCCCCGATACCGCCGACTTCGCGTCGTTCCAGGGCAGCCCCGACTTCGTCCTCTCGCTGGCCCGCGGCCTCAAGGTCATCGAATCTTTCGAGACGAACACTGCCGGCGTTTCCGTCGCCGACGTCTCCCGCCACACCGACCTCTCACGCGCGGCCGTGCGCCGCCTCCTGATGACGCTCGAAATGCTCGGCTACGCTGAATCCGACGGCGGCATATACCGCCTCAAGCCGCGCATCCTGCGCCTTGGTTATTCCTACTTTTCTTCCAGTTCCCTCGCCGCCATCGCCGAGCCCATCCTGCGCCGCATCAGCGAGACCTTGCGTGAAGCCTTCGCCATGTGTGTGCTGGAAGGTGAGGAGGTGGCCTATCTCGTCCATTGCGGACCGCCCCGCGTGATGACCGTCGGCGTCTCGGTGGGCACTCGCCTGCCGGCCCACTGCACTTCAGGCGGCCGCGTTCTGCTTGCTGCGCTACCTGATCCGGAACTCGACAGGTTCCTCCTCAAGGCCCGCATTCAAGCTCACACGCCCCGCACCATCACCGATCGAGCGGTTCTCGCTGCCGTCATCCGAAAAGTGCGCCGCGACGGCTTTGCTCTCATCAACGAAGAGCTGGAGCCGGGCCTCCGCTCCCTTGCTGTCCCCGTCCGCTCGCGCAGCAACACCGTCGTCGCCGCCATCAACACCGGCATCCATGCCGCGCGTATTTCCGAATCGCAAATGCTCGAGCGCATCCTCCCCGTGCTCCGCGAAAGCGCTACGGCTCTCGGCCGCCAGATTCACTAGGCCCGTGCCGCTTTTCCGCTCCCGCCGCTGCGTTGCATTCGAATTTGGGCGCCATCTCCGCCCGGAAACTCCTTGACACTCTTGGCACCCGTTCCGACAATCGAGTCATTGCGTATATCGCAGAATTGCGCGGTATTCGCACATGACGAGTGGGCCCGCAAAGCATCTCTTCGAACGTCGTTTCCCGGAACGGCGGCCGGCGGTGTCTCTCTCGTGCTCGCAGCCACTCGCGGCACTAGGACAGGACCATGGCCGAAATCACTTCTCTGGCCGCAGCGGTTGCTTCCCTCATCCACGACGGCGATTTTCTGGCCATGGAGGGTTTTACTCACCTCATTCCCTTCGCCGCCGGTCATGAGGTCATCCGCCAGCGCCGCCGGGACCTCACCCTTGTCCGCATGACCCCGGACATTATTTATGACCAGATGATTGGCGCTGGCTGCGCCAGGAAGCTGATCTTTTCCTGGGGAGGCAATCCCGGCGTCGGCTCGCTCTACCGCCTCCGCGACGCCGTCGAGAAGGGGTGGCCCCAGCCCCTCGAAATCCAGGAGCACGGCCATGGCGACCTCTCCAACGCCTACGTGGCTGGCGCCTCCAACCTTCCCTTCGCTGTGATCCGCGCCTACGCTGGCTCTGACCTTCCGCGCTTCAACGACCGCATCCGGTTCATCGAGTGTCCCTTCACCGGCGAGCGCCTTGCCGCTGTGCCCTCGGTGCGTCCGGATGTAGCCGTCATTCACGCCCAGAAGGCCGACCGCAACGGCAACGTGCTCTGCTGGGGCATCCTCGGTGTGCAGAAGGAAGCTGTGCTCGCCTCCAAGCGCGCCATCGTCACCGTCGAAGAAATCGTCGACGATTTGAACGCTCCGCCCAACGCCTGCGTGCTGCCCCACTGGGTTCTTTCCGCCGTTTGCTGCGTGCCCGGCGGCTCGCATCCCTCCTACGCTCACGGCTACTACGACCGCGACAACCGCTTCTATCAGGCGTGGGAAACCATCTCCCGCGATCGCGACGCCTTCCAGCTCTGGCTCAAGCGCCACATCCTGGACACCGAAAACTTCGAGGAGTTCAAGCGCGTCCTGCACGAAGGAATCGAGGAGAGAGTGTCGTGACCGCCGCCCACGACTTCACCGCCGCGGAAATGATGACCATTGCGGCCGCACGCTTGCTCGCCGATGGCGACGTTTGCTTCGTCGGGATCGGCCTCCCATCAGCCGCTGCCAATCTCGCGCGCCTCACTCACGCGCCCCGCATCGTCCTCATCTATGAGTCAGGTCCCATCGGCGCCAAACCCGACGTTCTGCCCCTTTCCATCGGCGACGGCAGCCTCGCCGAAACCGCGGACACCGTCGTTTCCACCAGCGAAATCTTCCGCTACTGGCTCCAGGGGGGACACGTCACCGTCGGCTTCCTCGGCGCCGCTCAAATCGATCGCTTCGCCAATATCAACACCACGGTCATCGGCGACTATCGCCGCCCCGCAACGCGCCTGCCCGGCGCTGGTGGCGCTCCGGAAATCGCCAACTGTGCCGGCAAAGTGATTCTCGTGATGAATCAAACCTCGCGATCATTTGTGGAGAAAGTTGACTTCATCACGTCGGTGGGACACCTCGATGGCGGCGACGCCCGCAAACGCCTCGGCCTCACGGGCGGCGGCCCCGTCGCTGTCGTTACCGACCTCTGCCTGCTTGAGCCCGACCGCGTCACAAGAGAACTGACGGTGACCAGCCTTCACCCGGGAATCACGCGCCAGAAAGTGGAAGCTTCAACAGGCTGGAAACTTCGCTTCGCCCCTCAAGTCGCCGAAACCGCTCCGCCCAAATCCTTCGAACTCGAAACTCTGCGCCAGCTCCAGCGCCGCACCGCCCTGGCCCACGGCCGCGCGCCCGCGGCTTGAATCAGTTCCTACCCGCTAATCCTTATATTCAATCCCCAGCGCCTTGATCTTCGCCCTCAACCCGTACATATCCAGCCCCAGCTCCCCAGCCTTCAGCCTCGCCCGGTTCTTCTCTTCCTTCTCCCGCCGCTGCTCGCTCAGCTCCGCCACTTTCACCGCCAATTCGTGCGGCACCACCACCACGCCGTCCTGGTCCCCCACAATTACGTCGCCCGGATGCACCAGCGCTCCCGCGCACACCACATCGACGTTCACCGAGCCCGGCGTCTCCTTCACTGTTCCCTGCGCGGAAATCGCCCGCGACCACGTCGGGAACTTCATCGCCGTCAGGTCCGCGGCGTCCCGCGCCCCCGCGTCAATCACCATCCCCGCAACCCCGTGCACCCGCAGCGAGCTCGCCAGTAGTTCCCCGAACATTCCGTCCGTCGAATCCGCCACCAGCGCCACCACCATCACGTCGCCCGGCTTGCACACCTCAATCGCCGCGTGAATCATTAGGTTGTCGCCCGGATGGCTCAGCACGGTGACCGCCGGGCCCGCCACTCGCGCCGCCGCGTACACCGGACGCATGTACGGCTTCATCAGCCCGCGCCGCCCCTGCGCTTCGTGCACCGTAGCCACGCCCAGCTCTCCGAGCTGCGCCACCGCTTTCGCATCGGGCCGCGGAATGTTCCGCACAATCACTGGCTTCATGACAGTTCGTCCGTCACCTGCGGGTACACCCGCTGGTACGCCTCCGCATACTTGATCCCCGTCTTCCCTGAATTCCTCACCGCCTGCACGCCCCGCCGCTTCGCCAGGTCCGTGTAGTACTCCCACAAGTGCTGCTGCGCTTCCATAGACTCCATCGCCTTCCGCTTCTGCTCGAACACTGGCGTAATGTCCAGCAGCACCTGCGGCTTGAAGTCGCACTGTTCCGGCTGGTGCGGCTCAAACGCAAACACCGGCGGCGCACCCAGCTTCTTCCCCGGCAGCGGATATCCCGCTGCTTGCGCGTAGATCCGTGCCCGCAGTGTCGCCTCGCACGCGTCACCGTGATCCATGTTGTACGGGTCGCTCGCCGAATGTGTCAGCACAATCTCCGGCTGGCAATCGCGAAACTCCTTCACCATTCCTTCGATCAGCTCGTCGCTCAGTCGCAACGGGTAGTCGCTTGCGTTGAAGAACCGTATCTCCGCGCCCAGAATCGCTGCAGCCTTCTCCGATTCAGCCTGCCTCTCCTGCTTCACGCGCTCCAGCGTCATCCCCGGCATCTTCCACAGCCGCTCCGATTCCCCGCGCTCCCCGAAAGAAAGGCACAGAATCCGTACCCGCCACCCGCGCCCCGCGTACAGCGCGATCGCCCCGCCCGCCCGCCAGACAAAATCCGCCGCGTGCGCGCTCACCACCAAAACCGTCTTCTTCGCCCCTTCCATCGTCTCTCCGTAGGGACGGAGCTTGTGTCCGCCCTCTTCCCCGTCGTTCCTTCCACCCCTCCCTACTCCATTGCCTCGCGCCTCATCCCACCAGCCCAGCCGGATTCTCCACCGCCATCCTCTTCACCTCGGCCCCTGAAAACGCCGCATCCAGCAGCTTCTGTGCGAACATCGCAAATCCCTCCGCCACCGGCGGATTGATCGTCTGCCCCAAATCCGTGGACATCAGGCACCGCTCCGGCCCCACTTTCCGGATGCTGTCGAACACCGCTTCCCACGGCGCCTTTCCCGTGTGCATCGTCGTGAAGCAGTGCTCGATGATCGCCCCCATGCTCGCCAGTTCCCGCTGCTCCTCCGCCGTCAGGTTCTGCGACGGGAACTCCGCATGCGTAACCACCACCTTCTTTGCGCCCATTTCTCGCGCCGTTCGCACCAGCGGAAAAATCTCCTTTCGCCCCAGATGCCCCGTCGCCAGGATCATGTCATGCCGCGCGATCACCTCAATACACCGCCGCGTCTCTTCCGTGACCTTCCCGGCGCCATCCACCAGGCACAGCGGCGAAGGATTGATTCCCGTAGCCGCCAGTTCGCGCTGGATCTTCGCCCAGAACGGCAGCTTCCCCCCGTGCCCGCCGCCCTCGCGCCCCGCCGTTTCGTTTTCCGCGTCCACCGTCGGCATCCACACGATCTTCGCGCCTGAACGCCCCGCAATTTCCACCGCCACGGGATTCATCCCGCCCACCGCGTGGTTCAACGTGATCGCGCCATACGCGGCAATCCCCGGGACCGCCTTCGTCACCACCTT
>Ga0335080_10006057_pt1 | contig 12489 bp, 8 predicted proteins | sample Lox_Sample_34_FD_206720 | JGI IMG/M metagenome (GOLD analysis project Ga0335080, IMG submission 206720) | Soil microbial communities from Loxahatchee National Wildlife Refuge, Florida, United States - Lox_Sample_3.4 | ecosystem: Environmental > Terrestrial > Soil > Wetlands | place: USA: Florida...
TGTTATTTTATTGGAATTCTCGCCCAAAAGCGGGCAATCCAAATTTTCATTGGAAGCAGCCATCTCAGTGGTCGAGAAATTCAACAATGATAATTCTATTGTATTTATTTTTTCTGCCTCAGGGGTAATTCCGGCTAATAATCATTCGGTAATTGATGCCAGTAAGCTAAGCTTAAGGGAAATTGCTCATTTGTCCAGATATTGTACTTTACTGATTGGTTGTTCCAGCGGAACAACTTGGGTAACTACTTCTGATGCAGGAAAACAATTGCCAATGGTGCAAGTACTCGATTCAAATGCATACTGGTTTAATAGTGTCGTAAATGACCATAAGAGATTTGGCTTGCCTGTGGATCATATCATTGAAATCGGAGATTCAAACGAGGAAGTAATTTATCGATGTATTCATACAATTATTAAAGAGAATTTTTCATCGGCCCGCCTCGCTTATCATCAGGATTTTAAAATGCAATTCAGGATTACAAGAGGTATTATTTCTTATTTGTTAGGCAAGGGAAAAATAAAATTTGTAATCAGACATATCCGCATAAATTTTAAATTATTCGGATGGAATATCAGACTTTTAAAGTCAATTTTTCTTGGCATAACAACTTTCCCCGTTACCAATTTTTTGAACAAAATGAAAAAGAAGAATCAAAATATTTATACCAAATAAATATCTCTGTCGTTTAGTATAGAGGCATAAATACTTTAATAAGTGTTTTCCCATAGCTTCCCTTGTCCTACTGATTCTCTTAGTTAACTAATTATTAAATAATATGGGCATTAAATCAATTTTGACTGTTCTTTTTTTTATTTATTTATTTACGGGTTGCAGCAAAGTAGCGGCAGTGATGTTGATTTGAATAAGGGCTTGCTGGCTTATTATCCATTTGACGGTAATGCAAATGATCAGAGTTCCAATCATCTTGATGGCGAAATCCAGAATGGAGTTACTTTTACACAGGATGCTTCCGGTAAAGCTAATAGTGCTGTTACCTTCGATGGAACTAGCGGATATATCCTGGTTCAGGACAATAATGGCATTCTGTCACCAGATGTAGTTTCGATATCATTTCTAGTTAATCTAACGGACGTAGCAAGCAGAAGCGCATTAATAAATAAAGTTGATATAAATAGCTCGTTCGGTCTTAGCTATGGAATTAATGTTTCCTCTCCGACTACCAATGATAAGTTTAATTTTGGAATCGTTCCAAATGGATTTGATTGTTCGTCCAGCAACTATGATTTAACTAATATCATTGATAATGGCATTGCAATCGGTGTAAACAAATGGTACCACGTTGTGGCGACTTTCTCAGATTCGTCTCAAAAGCTTTATGTCAACGGCGCCTTGACGACATCGATTAAGAGAAGCTTTGGAAGCCTAAATAAATGCAGCACCAATAAATCTTTTCTTATGGGAGGTTGGTGGCTAGGTGATATCATTTCCCTTCACGGGTCGCTAGATGAGGTCAGGGTTTATAATCGCGAATTGAATCAGGATGAAATTAATGAGTTGGCAAAACCAGTCAACAAATGACATTAAAACAATTCTTTCCAAAGCAATCGTAAATTCGATTGCTTTTTTTGTCTGGATCATCTTAAGAAAAACACTTACCTGCCAATTTTTCATTTTTCCTTCCATGGCATAATGATTGACAATTAGGTATGGTATTCTATTGTACTAACCTAAAAGCAAATCAATTATATGGGAAAAATTATAGGAATAGACCTTGGTACAACCAATAGTTGTGTCGCGGTTATGGAAGGAAATGAACCTGTTGTCATTCCTAATGATGAAGGACGCAGGACCACTCCGTCTGTCGTGGCTTTTTTGAAAAATGGTGAACGTAAGGTTGGAGACCCGGCCAAAAGACAGGCCATCACCAATCCACTAAATACCATTATGTCGGTGAAGCGTTTTATGGGTCGCCGCTATGACGAAGTGACGAATGAAATCAGCCATTGGAGCTATAAAGTTGTAAAAGGTGACAATAATACTTGCCGTATTGACATTGAAGGCCGTCACTATACTCCCCAGGAGATCAGTGCCATGATCCTTCAGAAAATGAAGAAAGTGGCAGAAGATTATCTCGGCCAGGAAGTTTCAGAAGCCGTGATCACGGTTCCTGCATATTTTAATGATGCTCAGAGACAGGCAACGAAAGAAGCCGGCGAAATCGCCGGATTGAATGTTCGCCGTATTGTCAATGAACCCACAGCCGCAGCATTGGCTTATGGATTGGATAAGGCAGGAAAGGATGAAAAGATTGCAGTATTTGACCTCGGTGGAGGAACTTTTGATATTTCTATCCTCGAATTAGGTGATGGTGTGTTTGAAGTAAAATCGACCAATGGTGATACTCACCTGGGTGGTGACGATTTTGATAAAATTATTATTGACTGGCTCGCCGATGAATTTAAAAAAGACGAAAATATTGATCTTCGAAAAGATCCTATGGCTTTGCAACGTTTGAAAGAAGCTGCAGAAAAAGCCAAGATAGAATTATCGTCTTCCAGTGAAACGGAAATTAATCTGCCTTATATCACGGCAATGGACGGTGTTCCCAAACACCTTGTAAAGAAATTAAGCAGGGCAAAATTTGAGCAGTTGTCAGACAGCTTATTCGAAAGATGTCTCAAGCCCTGTGAACAGGCATTGAAAGATGCAGGTATGAACACTTCCCAGATCGATGAAGTGATCCTCGTTGGCGGAAGTACACGTATTCCGAAAGTGCAGGAAATCGTAGAGAAATTCTTTGGTAAAAAACCAAATAAAGGTGTGAATCCTGATGAAGTAGTAGCAGTAGGTGCAGCAATTCAGGGAGCAGTTTTAACAGGAGAGGTAAAAGATGTGTTGTTGCTGGATGTTACACCACTTAGTCTCGGAATCGAAACCATGGGTGGGGTAATGACAAGGCTGATTGATTCAAATACAACCATCCCAGCCAAAAAATCAGAGGTGTTTTCTACTGCCAGCGATAATCAACCCGGCGTGCAGATTCATGTATTGCAGGGTGAACGTCCAATGGCCAGCCAGAATAAAAGTTTAGGCATGTTTAACCTCGATGGTATTCCGCCGGCTCCAAGAGGTGTTCCGCAGATTGAAGTAACATTTGATATCGATGCTAATGGAATTCTTCATGTGACAGCTAAAGATAAAGGCACAGGCAAGGAACAAAAGATTCGGATTGAAGCGGGTAGTGGATTGAATAAGGACGAAGTAGAGAGAATGAAAGCGGAGGCAAAAGCCAATGAAGCTTCTGATAAAGTTGCACGCGAAAAAGTGGACAAGCTGAATCAGGCAGATAGTCTGATCTTCCAGACAGAAAAACAGCTGAAAGAATATGGTGATAAGATTCCTGCTGATAAAAAAGCGCCAATTGAATCTGCCTTGAACAAATTGAAAGAAGCGCAAAAGTCACAGAATATTTCAGCCATTGATTCATCCATTGCAGAAATCAATGCTGCATGGACAACAGCATCGGAAGAAATGTATAAAGCATCACAGCAGGCTGGCACACAACAGCCGCAGGGTGATGCGGGCAACGCAGGAGGACAGGCAGGAGCTTCCACTAGTTCAGAAAATGTAACCGATGCAGAATTTGAAGAAGTGAAATAAGAATTGAACCGAAATATTGAAAACCGCCGGATCAAAACCGGCGGTTTTTTATTGGTTTTTAAGTTGATTTTAGGCCAATAATGTGTAAAATTTACATATTTTTTTAACATCGCTTTAAGTGCTGATAGTTAAGCTATTATGCAACAGTTAGGCCTGGATTTTTGCCTGAGATTTGTATACTATTGAAAGAATTCGTATCTTTGCGTCGCAATTTTGAGCAATATGATACTTGCAAGCATGGGTTTTAAGATCTAACACTTTCTTTCTAACGGTTCTTCGTGTTTTTCTCCCTGAATTGCTCAAAGATTTTTTAACAGATAAAAAAGAATACATTATGAAGAATGATGTCATTCCATCTATTGTAAAGATGGAAAAGGAATTATTGAAAAGACTGGTTACAGAAGTTAAAGAAACAGTTGCTACTGACGTGCATGTACCTAAAGCAAAAAAGAACGCTTTCAGTGTAGTTGATTTATGGAATATTCAACGCAACATGAAGTCTGCTAGCAGGCTTAGAAGATGACCAAGCTAACAATTGATTATAACCGGAGTAATCCGGAAAAATATATGTGACCATTTTTAACACCGGTGGCTGTTTCCAGCGGTGTTTTTTATTTTATATGATCTCCATTTTTTGCATAAGGAAAGACGCATTTTTGTTTTTTGCGATTCCCTTCCTCAATTTGTAATCGAAATATAATTCGCCTTCCTGAATAATGCTTTCAAAGCAAAAGTTGCTGATCATGGAGGGAAATTCTTTTTCCAGGCTGCTTAAATTGAGATCATGCGTGGCGAATAATACCAGACAGTTATACTGCAACAATTTCCTGATGAATTGTTCCGATCCATGGGTTTTATCGTCCGAATTGGTTCCACGCAATATTTCATCCACCAAAACCAGTGCGGGTAATCCGTTTTGCAGTTGCTTCACGATTTGATGCAGTCTTTTCAACTCTGCCATGAAATAAGAAGTGTGCTCCAGGAGTGAATCACTGATACGTATAGCCGAAAGCAGGCCCATCGGCGAAAATCTAAAGGACTCAGCACAAACGGGTGAACCGCATTGAGCCAGCAGGAGGTTGACTCCAATGGTGCGCAGGAAGGTCGTTTTACCAGACATATTAGATCCAGTGATAAGCTGAAGTTTTTCATTTTTTCCTATCAAAAAGTCATTGACAATTCTCTCTTTTTCGGGTATCAATGGATGAGCTATTTGTTTTGCTTCAATAATTATTTTTTCATCAGCAATCGAAGCATAAGCATAGCCCGGATTATTAAATGCAAATACAGCTAATGAATTTAAATATTCTATCATGCCCACACAGTCGATCCATTGCTGAAATTTATTCTTGTTTTTTCCCTTCCAGTTTTCCAATGCAATGATGACCTGGATATCATATAGAAAAAGACTATTCAGGAAAATGTTGACAACAAGATTCAACCTGCGGTCAAAAGCATTCGCTAGTTTTGAGAGCCTGGAAATTGCCTGATGTGCTTCAACAGCAGAATATCTTAATTCTTCTAAACAGATTGAGGAACCAAATTCAGTATTGCCAAACTCTCGCAGGATTGCAGTGTACTGATCGAGGGTCTGCTGTTTTTTGCTGATCAACTGATGCTGTTCAGATATATATTTTGAAAACAACGTAAGAAGCAGCCAGGTTAATATCAAAGCTATTGCAAATGGTAAGAAGATTCCTGTAAACAGATAAAAATAAGTCGCACCCAAATTATAAATCGGTAATACCCATCTGAGAATTAATATCCATTTTTTTTGTTTGACACGGTTGCTTGTATTCAGCCAGGATCCAACAGAGTTCAGATTCTCTTCTTTTTCTCCATATAATAATCCGTTTGCAGTAAGCAATTGCCTTTTTTCAAATTTTTCAGATAATATTCTTACAGCTTCCTGAAAACTTTCAATATCTGCCTTTCTGTTTAGCGGATGTTGAAGCAACGCAGCGAGCTTCTCACGTCCATGGCTGGTTGTAGTTCTGTTCAATAAGTGAAAAACAGAACCATGACCAAAAATATCTAGGTCGGCCTGATAGGTTTCCTGACTAATGAATTGTTGTCCATTATCGAATTGATTAGGTTGATTTTGAAGAACAGATAGTTCATTCGAATTGATAAATAAAAGCTGTTCGAACAACAATTTTTTTCTCCTCATAAAAGAATTTATCCGGATCAGGCCGATAAATACTGAGAGAAGCAAAATGGTTGTAATCAGGACAGCTATTTGAAAAGTCTTAATGTAGAAATAAATGCTGACGCCGAATATCACGAAGACGGATATACGCAATAATGCAATGAGGTTGAGTTTTTTTTGTAAGACGCCCAGTTTCGAACGATAGTAGTCTGTTTTTTCTTCATATAGGGAAGCAGGAGATGCCATAAGTGATATTTGAAGAAGCAAAAATAATGGCTAAAATCATCAGAAAATGAATTATAAATCGTTATACTTCAGTAAGTAAGGGTTGCGCTTGTATCTTTATCGATCTTGTTGTATTTTGGAACAAACCCCCTAAACGGGTCTATCCATTATCCGTATGATAGCCAAAGCAATTATAAGACAGTTATTGCTTATCGTCTTTTTTTATTGCGGCACTGTAAATGGACAAACTATTTCCGGTGTTGTCAATTCTTACTACCAGGTCACCGCGATTAATACCATCTCCAACACAGTTACTTTGAATACAACTTCCGGTCTTGGCTCCGGTACAAAGGTTTTAATCATTCAAATGAAGGGGGCAACGATCAATTCATCTAATAACAGTTCTTTTGGAGATATTTCAGCCATCGGCGATGCGGGTAATTATGAATTCAATTATATATGTAGCATTAGTGGTAATGATGTGTTGCTACAATATCAATTGGTCAATGCTTATGATCCAACCCAGACCGTTCAATTGGTTTCCGTTCCTGTTTATAATTCAGTAACAATATCCGGTACATTAACGGCAAGTTCCTGGGATCCTGTCTCCGGTACAGGAGGCATTGTTGCATTGGAAGCAACAAACACTATTTTTCTGAATAATAATATCGATGTCAGCGGACAAGGTTTTCAGGGAGGCGCACTGCTGAATTATCCTGAACCATCTCCTTATGATTGTAGTTATTTTATCCCGATTTCAGATTTTTATACATCCGTTCCAACTTCAGATAAATATCATACAGGTGGGAAAAAAGGAGAAGGAATAGCTGCATATATAACAAGCAAGGATTATGGAAAGGGTAAACAGGCGAATGGCGGTGGTGGTGGAAATGCAACCAATACCGGCGGTGCCGGTGGTGGAAATTATGGAGCTGGAGGAGGTGGCGGACAGAGGACTAACCAAACTGGATTTCAGTGTCTGGGGGCAAATCCCGGCGTAGGAGGCCTGGCTCTGTCAACTTACGGTTATTCTCCGGCGCAGAATAGAATTTTTTTGGGAGGCGGAGGGGGCTCAGGGCAGGAAAATAATGGTGTGGGTGAACCAGGTGGAAATGGCGGTGGAATTGTAATCCTGACAGCTTCTGCGATTACTGCCGGAGGAGGTTCAATATTTGCCAATGGCATTTCTCCAGTCAATGCAGCTTGTTTGGATCCAACCAAGGCTGAAGGTGATGGGGGCGGCGGGGGTGGCGGGGGTGGAGCCGTGATATTAAATGTTACTACGGTAAGTGGAAGCATAACAATTCAGGCAAACGGAGCAAAGGGATCAGATGCCAGCAATAATATAACTAACGACTGTACAGGTCCTGGAGGCGGCGGGGGTGGCGGAGCAATCTGGGCATCTGGCGCTGTTTTTCCAGGAGCAATTACTGCATCTGTCAGCGGTGGAACCAACGGTGTAATCGCCCAGGGTAAAGCTGCCTGCACAGGATCATCGAATTTTGCAACAGCAGGAAACAATGGTGCAACAGCAACTGGTTATATCGCGCCAATGGGTACAATTCCCATTTGCAGTGTTTTGCCAATTTCAGCATTGCAATATTTCAAAGGAAAATTAACTGACCAGGGCGCACAACTTAATTGGGCAATGAATACAGTGGATGATGTATTAGATTATAAAGTTGAAAGTTCTCTTGACAATACGAATTACAGTGTTACTGCTTCAATCGATAATACGGGCGAAAAAAGTTTAAGTTATACAGATTTGCACAAAACAGATGGTACTATTTATTATCGGCTGATGCTTGAATTTAAGAATGGTTCAACTTCCTATTCAGGTGTAGTGGCACTATCAAGGCAGGTTGATTTACCCATCAGCCTGGTAAGCCTGCAACCCAACCCCGCTGATGAGAACCTTTATCTTGTTGTATTTGCTAAAAAAATGGAGCAGTTCAACATAGCGATATACAACACTTATGGACAAAGGGTCCATTCATTTAATTATACATTGAATTCAGGTAATACGACCCTGAACATTTCCTTATCAAACATGGCACCCGGCGCCTATTTTTTGCAAATGAAAGGAAGAGATATAGAAATGGTGAAATCTTTCATAAAGAAACAATAATTGCTTCCTGTTAAAATCCCTGCCTGGGAAAAGAAAATGACCAGGTTAACTCACATTATATCTAATGCTTTAGCAAACCAGGTACATACGAACGGCAATGTAAGAATACAAACACCTCCAATAATTTGATACAACCCAAAAAAAGCGCCTACTGATATCAGAAAGAGTACCCAATAGAGGCCTGAAGATTTTTTTGCATTTTCCATTTCAAAATATTTGGTGCGCAAATATAATAAAATCATTAGTTCTCATTACATGCTTCTGAAATTTTCTTTTTAACTCGTTGTTTTGATATAAATTCGCCCGGTGTATAAATTACACATTCGGAGTGCCAATAAGCAATTGGCAATGGGCAATTAAATTAAAGATAAAAGAACATCAAGCCAGACTAGAATATCTTTTTGCTTATTGCCAATTGTTCATTGCTGGTTTATGCATCAAATTTTATCAATTAATGAAGATTCATTTTTACTTACGGTTTCATACAAAGTTCAGGCAGGCATTATATGTAACGGGAAATATTGAGGCGCTGGGAAATGAGGATCCTGGAAAACTTTTTCCCCTTCAATATATGAATAATGATTTCTGGCAGGGAACGATTGAAGTAGATCTGAAAAAAGGTTCGAAGATTCAATATAGTTATTTATTCAGAACTGAAGATGGAGCTGTCATCAATGAATGGGGAAATGATCGCGTGATTGATATTTTCAAACAAACTATCGAAGAAATACAAGTCGTGGATACATGGAACCACGCAGGAGAATATGAGAATGCTTTTTTCAGCGCCCCTTTTCAGCAGACCCTACTCAAACTTCATAAAAAAGAAAAAAGTCCGGTATCCCGAAAACCTTTTACTCATATTTTCAAAGTAAAAGCTCCGTTATTAAAAAAAGATGAAATTGTCTGCCTGTCAGGAAGCGGAAATGCTCTGGGAGATTGGGATACCAAATCTCCTTTATTGATGACCCTGGAAGGGAATTGGTGGGAATATAAAATAGATTTACCAAAAGAATCATTTCCGGTTTCTTACAAATATGGAGTATATGATTTGAAGCATAAGAAATTTCATCATTTTGAAGATGGAGATAATAGAACCTTGTATGGAGATGCATTGCAAAAAAAGATTACTGTCTTGCATGATGGTTTTATCCATTTGCCAAATAATACCTGGAGAGGCGCGGGTGTAAGTATTCCTGTATTTAGTCTTCGCAGCAAAAATTCCTGGGGAGTAGGAGAATTCAGCGATTTGAAATTGTTAATTGACTGGACAAAAAAAGTCGGACTCAAATTAGTTCAGATCCTGCCGGTCAACGATACTTCTGCAACGCATACATGGATCGATTCTTATCCATACGCTGCTATTTCTGCATTTGCACTGCATCCTATTTATCTGGATCTTGAAAAAGTTGCCGGGAAAAAAAATGCTTCCGTAATCAAACTCCTGAAGAAAAAACAAAAACAGCTAAATGCTCTTCCGGAACTGGATTATGAAGAAGTAATAAAACTTAAATTATCAGTCATTAAAGAATTGTTTTCGCTTCAGAAAGATGAGTTTATTCAAAGCGAAGAATACCAGGAATTTTTTGAAAGCCATAAGCATTGGCTGATCCCTTATGCAGCTTTTTGTTATCTCCGTGACCGGAATGACAGCGCAGATTTTACTACATGGAAATGGCATAGCAGGTATGACAAAAATGCGATAGAAAAATTTGTATCACCTCAGGCCAGACATTATGATGCGATCGCATTGCAATATTTTATTCAATACCATTTACATCTCCAATTGCGTGAGGCTTTTGATCATGCTCATAAAAATGGTATAATTCTTAAAGGAGATATTCCCATAGGAATTTATCGTTATAGCTGCGATGCCTGGATTGAACCGGAATTATATCATATGGATATGCAGGCCGGGGCTCCTCCCGATGATTTTGCAGTCAAGGGACAGAATTGGGGATTCCCAACTTATAATTGGGAACAAATGGCCAAAGACGGTTTCACCTGGTGGAAACAGCGGTTCGAACAAATGGCCAATTATTTTGATGCATTTCGCATTGATCATATTTTAGGTTTTTTTCGCATCTGGAGTATTCCCATGCATTCAGTTGATGGGGTTATGGGACATTTCGATCCGATATTGCCAGTACACCTGAATGAATTTCGGGATAGAAATATCTGGTTTGACTATTCCCGTTATACAAAACCCTTTGTGAATGACGCCGTATTATGGGAGTTTTTTGATAACAAATCAGATCATATCAAATCTTTATTCTTCAATCATATCGGTAACGGCCTCTTTGAGCCGCTAAAAGCTTTTGATACGCAACGAAAGGTTGAAAATCATTTTGCTGAATTGGAGAAAAATGATTTCAATGAGAAGATCAAAAATGGTCTTCTGAACATTCTTTCTAATGTCATTCTTTTTGAAGTTCCGGATTCGAACAAAGAGTTATTTCATTTCAGGATTGCTATGGAAAAAACTTCTTCTTTTCGATATCTTGATTGGGGATTGCAACAACAATTGAAGGATTTATATGTCGATTATTTTTTCCGTCGCCAGGATCATTTCTGGGAAGAAGAAGCCATGAAAAAATTACCGCCTTTAAAACGTGCGACAAACATGCTCGTCTGCGGGGAAGATCTTGGTATGGTTCCTCATTGTGTGCCGGATGTAATGGAACAGTTAGGAATTCTCAGTTTGGAGATCCAGCGCATGCCAAAAGATCCCAAAAAAGAATTTTTCCATCCTGCTGATGCTCCTTATTTGTCTGTTGTAACTCCATCAACCCATGATATGAGCACCATACGAGGGTGGTGGGAAGAAGATAAGGAAAGAACGCAGCGTTTTTTCAATCAGGATTTGGGACAATGGGGCGAAGCTCCTTATTTCTGCGAACCCTGGGTTAATAAATCAATCGTTATACAACATCTGCATTCACCAGCCATGTGGTCTATTTTTCAATTGCAGGATCTGTTGGGAATGGATGGAAATATCCGCAGGGAAAATCCACATGATGAACGAATTAATGTTCCTGCGAACGCAAAACATTTTTGGAAATATCGCATGCACCTGCTGCTTGAAGATCTTCTGAAAGAAAAAGATTTCAATGAAGATCTGAAAGGTTATGTACACAACTCAGGCAGATAAATCAGTTATCTTTTGCTTTACCTTATTCATCATCCTGATTTGAAATGAAAATCAACTATACTTCATATAATCTTCCCTTCAGGTATCCATTCACCATTTCAAAAGGCACGAAAACACATCAACCTAGTTTTATAGTGAGCATTGATCATTTAGGGATCAGGGGTTATGGAGAAGCCCCGGCAATTTCATATTATCATATTCCGGTGGAAAAGATGATTGAGGATTTGGAAAGCAAAAAAGCATTCGTTGAAAAGTTTGCATTTACCGATCCGGAAAGATATTGGCATTATCTGCATCATCTTTTTCCAAACAATTCTTTTTTGGTTTGCGCGCTGGATATTGCTGCCTGGGATTTATTCGGCAAGATGAAACAAAAGCCTCTCTATGAATTATGGAAGCTCGATCCTTTGAACGGTCCATTTACAGATTACACGATCGGAATTGATACCGTTGATGATATGATAAAAAAAATAAAAGAGAAACCATGGCCCGTCTATAAAATCAAACTGGGTACAGAAGAAGATATACAAATTGTAAAGGCATTGAGGGAGCATACAAAAGCTGTCTTTAGGGTAGATGCAAATGCAGGATGGAAACCGGAGGAAGCTCTTCATAAAATTATACTTCTGAAAGAACTGGGAATTGAATTTATTGAACAACCATTGGCAAAGGATGATTTTGAAGGAATGAAAGTGTTATACGAACGATCTCCTGTTCCTTTGATTGCTGATGAGTCCTGTGTGCATGAATCGGATGTGGAAAAATGCCGTGGATATTTTCATGGAATAAATATCAAACTTACCAAATGCGGCGGCATTACACCGGCCCGAAGGATGATTCAGAAAACAAAACAGCTTAACATGAAAGTGATGGTTGGAAGCATGAACGAAAGCACGATTGGAAGTGCTGCAATCGCGCATCTGCTTCCTCTATTGGATTATGTTGATATGGATGGACCGCTTTTACTCGCTGAAGATATAGCTACCGGCTTAAAATTTGACAACGGCAAAGTCATAATATCCGGTTTGCCCGGGCTTGGAATCGAATATACAGGACATCCTATTTGATTCTGGCTTAATTTTGTTTTTCAAACTCTTTCTATGGCAGAAGACCTCGTTATTGCACAAGGTACCAAATCGGAAAATTATAAAACAATCTTACCACAGATCAGGGCATTGATTGATGGAGAAGAAGATGTCATCGCTAATCTGGCC
>Ga0335080_10006059_pt1 | contig 12487 bp, 10 predicted proteins | sample Lox_Sample_34_FD_206720 | JGI IMG/M metagenome (GOLD analysis project Ga0335080, IMG submission 206720) | Soil microbial communities from Loxahatchee National Wildlife Refuge, Florida, United States - Lox_Sample_3.4 | ecosystem: Environmental > Terrestrial > Soil > Wetlands | place: USA...
TACTACGCGGCCCCGGGAGCGGAGGGAATCCCGTTGCCGCGTCGAGAATTGCTCACCGCCGCCGAACGCTCGCAACTGCTGGCCTTCCCGACCGAGGAGCGCGAGCTGATTCGGCGCTACACGCTCTCGCGATCGGAGCTCACCTACGTGCGCGCACATCGAGGGGCGCAGAACCGCCTCGGCATCGCAATCCAACTTTGCTATCTGCAGCACCCCGGCCGCGTGTTGGCCGAGGACGAGACGCCACCGCCGTCGTTGCTTGGCATCGTCGCGGCTCAGATCAAGGTGTCACCCGCTCACTGGGATCTTTACGCCGGACGGGACCAGACACGCCGCGAACATCAGCAGGAGGCGATGAACCGATTGGGGTTGAGCCTCTTCGGAGCGCTCCAGTATCGAGAGTTGCGCGAGTGGTTGGTCCCCACCGCGATGCAAACCACACAGGGCATCACGCTGGCCGAGACAGCCATTGCGGAGATTCGACGACAGCGATGGGTGGTTCCGCCAGTCCGGGTGATCGAACGACTGATATCGGAAGCCGCGACTCGGGCGCAGCGTCGCGTCTATCAGTTGCTCACCGAGTCCTTGAGCGATGCGCAGCGTTCAGCGCTCGACGGTTTGCTGGAGGCTCGCGGTGAGGCGCCCTACAGTACGCTCGCCTGGCTCAAGTTTCCCGCCGGTGCGCCCAGTGCCCGAGCGGTGCTCGCGCATATCGAGCGGCTGAAGGTCATCCGTGCGATCGGCTTGCCAGGCGATCTCGATAAACGAACTCATCAAAACCGACTGCTGCGCCCGGCTCGCGAAGGGACGCAGACCGCTGTCTATCATCTCAAGGACTATGAGCCCAGCCGACGCTACGCAACGCTGGTAGCCATCCTGCTAGATACGTCAGCGAGTTTGACCGACGAAATCCTTGATTTGCACGACCGCCTGATTGGCTCGTTCTTCGCCAAGGCAAAGCACAAGCACGAGCGATCATTCGCCGAGGCGGGGCCAGCGATCAACGCCAAGGTCCGGCTATTTGCGCAAGTTGGGGGCAGCGCTGATCGGCGCCAAGGAGCACGGATCAGATCCATTCGCGGCCATCGAGTCGGTGATGCCGTGGGATACTTTCCAAGCCAGTGTTGCCGAAGCCGAAGCGCTGGCCCGCGACCAGAACTTCGACCACCTGGGCCTCCTGGCCGATCACTTCGGACAGCTGCGCCGCTACGGACCGACGTTCCTCGAGACATTGACGTTCCGCGCGGCACCCGCCGTCCAGCCGCTGCTCGATGCCATCGAAACACTGAAGGAGATGAACAAAACCGGCGCCCGCCGCGTGCCCGATGATGCGCCGGTCGACTTTGTCCGGCGCCGCTGGGCTCGATTCGTGTTCGCCGATGGCGACATCGAGCGGCGCTACTACGAGCTGTGTGCGATGTCCGAACTCAAGAACGCGCTGCGTGCGGGTGACATCTGGGTAGTAGGCAGCCGCCAGCATCGGGACTTCGAGGACTATCTTTTGCCGGCGGGTAATGTCCGACAGCAATCGACGGATGGCCGCACAGGTCTCGCCGTGAGTACCGACCGACACCAGTATCTTGAGGATCGGCTCGCCGCCCTGCGTGAATCGCTCACGCTGACCGACACTTTGGCTCGAGAGGATGAACTGCCCGACGCTGAATTAACTGAGCGCGGTTTGTCGGTGACCCCGCTCGTCGATGCCGTCCCTGCGGACGCCGACCAGTTGATCCGGGAGGCGAACGGCCTGCTGCCGCACCTAAAGATTACGGACCTCTTGCTAGAGGTCGATCGTTGGACCAACTTCTCCCGACACTTCACGCATCTAAAGACGGGCGACCTGCCGAAAGATCGCGCGCTGCTGCTCACTGCGGTGCTCGCAGATGGCATCAATCTGAGTCTGACCAAGATGGCCGAGGCCTGCCCCGGCACCAGTCTTGCGAAGCTGTCCTGGCTTGCCGCCTGGCATATCCGCGACGAAACCTACAGCAAGGCGCTGGCCGAGCTTGTGAACTACCAACACCGTCTGCCGTTCGCCGCGCACTGGGGCGAAGGGACGACCTCGTCATCGGACGGTCAGCGCTACCGCGCCGGTGGTCGCAGCGAGAGCGCCGGCCAGGTCAACGCGCGCTATGGAAATGAGCCGGGCGTGCTGTTCTAGACGCATCTATCAGATCAATACGCTCCCTTCCATACCAAGGTCATCAACGCCGCGGTTCGTGATGCGACGCACGTCCTGGATGGCCTGCTCTATCACGAGTCGGAGCTGCAGATCGAAGAGCACTATACGGATACGGCCGGATTCACGGATCACGTGTTTGCCCTATGCCACTTGCTCGGGTTCCGCTTTGCACCCCGGATCCGCGATCTTGCCGACAAATGCATCTACGTTCCAGGTGCGCCCAGCGCCTGGCCAGCGCTCTCGCCGTTGATTGGCGGACCGCTGAACCTCAAACTCATCGAGCAGCAGTTCGACGAGGTCATCCGACTGGCGGCCTCGATCAAGCAGGGAACGGTCACGGCGTCACTCATCCTGCGAAAACTCGCGGCATATCCGCGCCAGAACAGTCTGGCGCTGGCGCTTCGCGAGCTTGGCAGAATCGAACGGACATTGTTCACGCTGGAGTGGCTGCGCGACCCCGCGCTGCGCCGACGAGTCAATACCGGGCTCAACAAGGGTGAGGCCCGAAACGCGCTCGCCCGCGCCGTTTTCTTCAATCGTCTCGGCGAAATCCGCGATCGGTCGTTCGAGAATCAGCGCTATCGCGCCAGCGGTCTCAATCTGATTGTCGCCGCGATTACGCTGCGGAATACCGTGTACCTGGAGCGATCGGTCGCGGCGCTTCGGGAGCGAGGCACCGTCGACGACGCGCTGCTGCGGCACCTTTCGCCGCTATCATGGGAGCACATCCATCTGACCGGTGACTATGTGTGGCACGCTAATCGCCGCGTCGCGAAAGGCCGGTTCAGACCACTTCGTCAGTCCGCTCCGGTACTTGCGGAGGCTTGACGTGCATAAATGTCCGAATCGTGAGCGGACCCCGATCTCGAACTCGGATAAATCCGCTGGCATTCGACGCCAGCCCAGGAACGGCACGTGCCACGCCAGCATGATTTGCTCCCGTCAACGAGCGGAGCGCGATCTTGCTACGCCTCGAACAGTTTGGCTCTACTGCGCTGCAGCGCCCAAACCGGGACTTTTGACATCGATTGCACGGGGAGGCCTACCGGCCGCGCAACTTCGAAGCTGCGCCGGTGGAGCCGAATTTCGATGTCATCACCGAAATGACGTTCGAGACCGAGCTGGACTACCAGAGCATGCGCCAGCGGCTCGCGGACCCGGCCGTCCAGGCACAGATCGCCGAAGATGGCAGGCGCTTCATGGACCGTACGTCAATGCAGATGTTTTTTGTCGACGAAGAGGCGCCCTAGCGCTGCCCTAGCGCTTGAACGCACCGATGTCGATTGAACTTAAGAAGATCGCTCGCTCGCCCGGCGTCCAATCCGCCCAGACGACGTGAACGCCGCCGTAACCGTCGATCGCCATGCCGCTCGGACCATGGTCGCCGACGATCCGGAACGCATCATTCGGGTCATCCGGTGCCGCGGGTGAATTGGCCTTGCTGACCTTCAGGGGCCGACTGAACGTTGCGCCGCCGTCGCGCGACACGGCGGCCCAGACGCTGTAAGGATACGGTTGCCCGCGCCCCATCGTGCTCATCGGATCTGACGCACGGCTGGCCGGGGCCGGCTGCGGGTGGCTCGAATCCGGTTCATAGGTTCGCCACATCAATCCGAAATCGCCCTTCGGTGAGAAGGCCACGTAGGGAGCGAAGTGCGTCTTGCCGGCATCCTCGGTCACGCGAACCGGTTCGCTCCAGGTTTTGCCTTCATCGGGCGTTCGATAGACGAGGAAATCCGCACCGGATGCGTTCATCAGCATGGCCACGAAGTGATGCTTTCGCGAGGGGTCTGCGCCGACGAACAGGCTGAACGCCGCAGCCTTGAAGTCAGCGGGTGTCGGCACGAGCGAGCGATGCCAGGTCTTGCCCGCATCTTGCGACGTCTGAAATACGACGCAGGGCGCCGTGTTGGCGTGGCCTCCAAAGAAAGCACAGGCGTTCGCATCAGCGGCGACGAACAGCGTTGCCACGATGCCGTAAGCGGCCGCGACGCTCGAGTGACCGGCGCCGACATGGCGAGTGCTATCGGTCCCACCCAACGGCTCCGGCTCGGTCCATTGGTGGCCGTCGCGGGTCGAGGCAACCCACCTGTCTGCGATGGGGCCGACCGGCGCGTTTGGATTGCCGGTCGATCGCGGACCTAAGGGCGTTAACCCGGCGATGCCGCTCGTCACGTAGAAGGTGCCGGTGATCGGATCGGCGCCCCCATAGGGCCAGTCCGCCGGTGTATGACTATAGGACACCCACTTCCAGGACAGGCCGCCGTCAGTGGACTTGATGACTCCGACGCCGCCGTCGGGAAAAAAGGTAGGTGGCGTCGCTTCCCAGTTGCCCCAATTGACCGCGTTGAAGCCGATATAGAAGCTGCCATCGGGCATCGCCGCGATCGGTCCCTCGCCTCGCGCTCGCACCTTCGGATCGTCAGGGGGCACCAGATTGGAGATGTCGATCTGCTTGAAGGTCTTGCCGCGATCGAACGAGACGAATACGCCGATGTCCATGAAGCCGGGCGTTTTGGCAAAGCCTCGAGGCTGCTTCATCGCCCTGCCGCCCATGTCGACCGAAATCTCCTCGCAGTCTGACCCTGGCTTTGCCGGCAGACAGGCCTTGGTGTAGCCCATGTTGGAGCTGGCGATCACGACCACGTTGTTCGGGTTCTTCGGATTGACTGCGACGTGCGGAGCGCCAAAGCGCCGGCTCGTATCGCGCGTCACGTCGACGTTCGTGATCTCGGACGATAGCGGAATGGGTGTATTAGGTGCCGCACTGGCGGCACCAGCTCCAAGCAGGCAGGCCACACCGGCCGCCCATGTGGAAGATGTTCGCATGACGCGTCTCCTGGCTTGTCGTGCCATGGCCAGTCCTGGGGGTGGAATTCAGTTCGTCTTCTGCGACGCAGGAGGCTTGCCCCTCACGCCGAGATTCTCGGCGAAGAACTCGGCAATCAGCTTATAGGCCTGCTGTGATTCCGGCAGTGTCGGGTCAGAATAGAACCCGTGGTCCATGCCGTCGAACAACAGCAGCTCGGACTTGACGCCCAGTTCCTTGAGTTCCAGATGACTTTGCGCAGCACCGCTCATTTCCGGCGCTCGGGTGCCGGTCAGAAACAGCGTCGCGGGAAACGACTTCATCACTTCCCTGGACGCGCCCGGGACGGCCAACGGATCCTTGGTGCTGACCCCGGCGAAATACGGATTGCTGGCACCGAAAGTTTCCTCCGGCACATCCGGCGGTATGATCGGTACGGTGCTGCCCAGCCGCGGCTGCAGATGCGCCGAGTCACCTTCTTCGAAGGTATGCAGGGATGCGCAGAACACGCCGAGCGCACCCGGCAACGGCAGTTTCTCCTTCAGGAACCACGGAATCATCTCGGCGCTCAGCATGCCGCCGGCGGAGCAGCCGTAGATACCAATGTTCTGCGGCTTATAAGTCTTGAGCAATTCCCGGTAGACCGCCGTGACATCCTCACTGGCTGCTGGAAAATGATTCTCCGGTCCCAGTCGATAGTCGATCGCGATGATCTTGATCCGCGCCACGCTGGACAGCGGCACCGATTCGATCGCGCCCGTCTGTCCGCCGCCGCCGCCGGTAAAGCCACCGCCATGCACCTGAATCAGCACGCGATCTTTGTTCGCAGGTGCGATACCTGAATTCGGCACAAAGGTTTCCACCGGCACGCCGTCGATCTTCGATCGGGTCGATGTATAGGGGTACATGGCGCGGGACTTCTCGAACAGCGGCCTGAGCTTTTCGTCCGACATCTGCCGCATCTTCGTCATGTCGCGCGAGACCTGCAGCGGATTGCGCAGACGGTGGATCATCGAATCGCGCGCCTCCCGGCTTGCGAACGACGAAAACGGCAGGTCGAACGAAGGCACCGTCACGGTACCGTCGTCTTTGACCGGCGGCGGCTGCGCGATGTTCGGCACATCCGCGGCGCTCGCGGTTCCGATTGCGAAAGCCGCCAGCGCGGCGATGGCGGCAAAGCCGCGTGTCCTGTTCCAGGAATGCATTTTTCGTTTTCCCCCCGGCATTGCTGACCGGCAATTCATCTTTTGAGTGAGGCCTATCGCCTCGAATCGGGGCGGCAAGGCCAACAGATACCCGCTGTCTCGCCGCCGTCTGTATACGTATACATATAGCATCATCGCCGCAGCGTGGATAGGGGCGTGCAGATCTGATCGTCCTAGTTGCTATGATCTTTCGCTGCCGGGATAGCAAGGAGTTCGAAGCGTGCGAGTAGCCATCATTACGGGCGCAGGAAGTGGCATTGGACTGGCAACGGTTCGCCTGCTGTCGCAGGCAGGCCTCGCGATTGTGGGTGTGGGGCGCGACCAGGCCAAGTTGAACGCGCTCGAAGCCCAGCTGGCTACCGCATCGATTGCTACGATCGCCGAGGACGTCACCGCCACGGACGCGCCGGCTCACATCGTTGAGCTGGCGCTCAAACGCTTCGGCCGTATCGATTGCCTGATCAACAACGCCGGCATCGGCAGCCCCAGGCCGCTGGACGAAACCGACGATGCGACCCTGGACCGCTTTCTGGACATCATGCTGCGGGCACCGTTTCGGCTGTGCCGTGCAGTCCTGCCACATCTGAAATCGGGCGCCAGCATCGTCAATATCACCTCCACCTTTGCGCACGTCGGTGGGCGTCGAGGAGGCGCGTATTCGGCGGCCAAGGGCGGCCTCAAGTCGCTCACCGAACATATCGCGTGCGAGTACGGCCCGCGTGGCATCCGTTCGAACTGCGTCGCGCCGGGTGTGACGCGTACCGAAATGGTGGCGCATCGCTTTCAGGATGAGGCCTTCAAGCGTAATAACGTAGATACCACTCCGTACCCGCGACTCGCGGAGCCGGAAGATGTCGCCGCGGTGATCGCCTTCCTGTGCGGGCCCGGCAGCGAAATGATCAATGGACAGTCGATCGTGGTGGACGGAGGCTGGGTCAAGACGAAGTACCTGTCGCCACGGGCAACCGCGTCGAACTGGGTGATGCCACAACCCTGAGAACCGGGATGGGTTCGTCTTCCCATCCCGGTCTTCGTCCTAGGGATTACCGCAGATCGCCACGGTAGAGGGACCGATCCCGCTCTCGATGTTTTTGATCACCTGCAGCGTGGTGCCGTCAAAAATGGACACCTGGCGGCCGTAGGGGCGGACGAAGATACCCTTCAATCCATCCGGTGCCAGCCGTATGAAGCCTGGCAACAGACCTACGAAGGCGCCATCAGAGACGACCTTGGACGACAGGTTGTAAGACTGAAGTCGTCCGGCATACACGTTGGTGATCAGGATATTGTCGCCATCAGGCGTAAAGGTCATGCCATTCGGTCCCGCGGCCGTCTTGATGGTGTCCATCACCTGATTCGTGGTGGCATCGATTTCGATGATCGTATTGCCCATCACATTCGCGACATAGACGCGTGAGCCCTTCGGCGACACCAGCACGTTGAACGGCAGCTTCTCGAGTGCCCGCTGACCTGCGCGACCTCTTCGGCCGGCATCTTGATCCACTTCGCGACGCGTTTGAACGCCTGTGCGATCGCATCGACGCTCAGGCGCTGCGCGATCCGTCCGCGGCCGGCGGGGAGATCTTTCGCCGTGCCTCGTCCGATCACCCGTCTGAACACGGCTCCTTCGGTAATCTCAGCCGCGTCGAACCATAGTTTCAGATACCGCACCGTCGTGCGCGACAGATACGCGGTATTGCCCTCCCCAGCCTGGTCGGTCTTTGATCGCCGAATCGGCGCCCTCCCCGTCCCATCCGTAAAGAATTGGAAATCCTCCACCTCCAACGCCACCAGCTCGCTGCGCCGGGCCATCGTGTCATAGGCCACGCAGATCAGCGCGCGCTCGCGCGTGGCCGGGAGACTTTCCCCGCCGTCTCCAGGAATCTTTTGATTTCTGCCCAGCCCAGTGCTCTCGCTTGGCGTTGCCGCACGCCCACCGCACTCGTGAACGCCTTGATCTCGAGCCGCACCGCTTCGTCGGCACAAGGGTTCACCAATTTGGCGACCCGTCAATCGTCGATAAATAGCGCTGGACGGTGGCCGGCTTCTTGCCTTCCATCCGGCACTGGCCCACGAACGTGGCCACCCTCTCTGGGGCGGCCGGGAGCGGGCCGCATCGCAGCCCTTGAGGCGCAGGTGCAGGATTGCCGTCGGCAGCTGGCCACGGTCATTACGCGAGCCGTGGCCAGGAGTCGCGCGCTGGCCGGGCGCGAGCCACCGAGACGCGAACCGCGCGCGGTCGAGCGAGCCAGCCTAAAGGGCGGCAAAAGGCGTCGTACGATTACTCTATCTGGCAAAAAGGCCGCGACTAAACATCGATCGAAGAAGTAGGCCATAGATGTGAGTGCGAGCGTGTGTGTCGCTCATGATTCTGTTCTCGAGCAATGACCGCGCGGCGGCGTACGACTTCTCATCGATATCTCCGTGTCCGCCACCTTTGCTTTAGGAAAGGCAGCCTCTCTGAGGATTTCCTGCGCCGATCGCGGCACGTATCGTGTACTCCCAGCCGTTGCGGCGATGGCCGTCCCCCGGAGTTAATATGGCTCCGGCATCGCACCTTCTAGCTTTCGCCATCATTCTGGCCCGCTCCCACCAATAACGGCGAATTGTCTTATTGCGGCGACTTGATATATTCTCGGCCAAGTAATGGGGGTGCCCTAGGGCAATAGTAGATGACCGAGAGCGCAACGGCGACCGAAATAGAGTCCACGCTGGATGAGAATCCAGGTGCATCGGCCTCCTCGCCTCAGCCTGTCGGGATGGAAGCGCTGGCAATGATGACCAGCGTTGCGCAGGGAATTCTTTCGTTGGCGCGCAAGCGCGCGCTCGCTCCGAATCTTGAGAAGACACCACGACGCTACACGCTTACTGAAGTGGCTGAGCTCGTCGAGGTGCCACGCAAGACCCTTGAGTATGCGATCCAGACGAAGGATCTGCCCAAAGGCGAGTCGAACGGGCGCAAGCGGCTGTTCAGCTTGCAGGACATCGAGGCATTTCGACGTCACGCGGGCACCCTCCCCTGGCGCGGGCCGGGGACTAAGCCTGCCATCATCACGGTGGCAAACTTCAAGGGCGGTGTTGGCAAGACCAGCGCCGCCATCCATCTTGCGCAGTACTTTGCGCTTCGCGGCTATCGCACGCTCGCCGTAGACCTAGATGCGCAGGCCAGTCTAACGACGCTGTTCGGATTGCTGCCGGACAGTGACATTCCGGACGAGGCCACAGCCCTGCCCTATTTCAGCGGCGACACTCAATCGCTCGCAGCAGAGGTCCGCAAGACGCATTGGCACGGCCTGGATCTGATTCCCGCCAATCTGGCGTTGTCTGATGCCGAGTTCGCCCTCGCGAAGCGCCAGAGTGCCGAGACGGGCTTTGTGTTTTACCGCCCTCTCCTCGCAGGGCTCGAGGAGCTGGCAGCAAATTACGACATCATGATAATCGACACACCGCCGGCGCAGGGTTTCATCACGATGAATGCCCTCTTCGCCGCCACGGGGCTATTGGTGCCATTGACACCAGCAATGATGGATTTTGCGTCGGTAGCGCTTTTCCTACGGATGCTCACCTCCAATTTGGAGGTCATTAACAGCTACGAGGGTCGCGAGAAAACCTTCGACTTCGTGCGTGTCGTGCTGTCCAAGTTCGAGAGCAACAACAAGGTTCATCAGCAGATCGAGCGCTGGGTACGCAAAGGCTTTCCGGGCAATGTACTGGCGAAGAATCTCGCGCTGTCCGCGGCGCTGCGGACCGGACCGGATCTGCAGACCGCGTACGAATCCTTCGTCGGAGACCGACGGACACTGCGTCGGGCGATGGAATTTCTGGACGATGTCAACGAGGAAGTTGAGGCACTGGTGCGTGATCAGTGGCAGCCTGACGCGCGTAACTCGGCCGCAGGAGTCGAAGCGTGAGCGATAAGCGCTCAGTCGGCGATGAGGTGCTCGAGGACCTCGACGCTCTTATGAAGAGCGGCACAATCGCCAGCGTTTCCGCACCGGCGCGTACCTACTCCACTCCGACCAAGCTCGGTCGCGAGATGCTCGAGGGTGCGGGCCCCACCATTGCCCGCCAGAAGGAAACCATCGAGCGGCTCGAAGGCGAGCGTGCCAACGGCATGGTCGTGCTCCGACTCGATCCGAGGCGCATCCGCGCTAGCAGTTTTGCAAATCGTCACGAGCGCAGTCTCGCGGCAAATGATGAAGCCTTCGCAGCCCTGAAGCGCGACATCCAACAACGCGGGCAGCTCGAGCCGATCCGCGTGCGTCCGTCAGGCGGGTCTGACCAATTCGATTACGAGATCGTCTATGGCCATCGTCGTCACGCGGTAGCACTGGCGCTGCATCAGGAGCGCGAAGGCGGCTTTCCGGTTCTGGCCCTGCTCGATGCCAGCGGCTCCGATGCGCGCGAGCACGTGCTTCGCATGCACAGCGAGAATTTTGCGCGGGCCGATCTCTCGCCGTTCGAATACGGACGTATGTACGTTTCCTGGCTTGCGGCCAAGTGTTTCCGCAACCAGGAGGACATCGCCGTCGCGGTCGGGCTCGATCAGAGCATGATCTCGACCTATATCCGGATCGCAAAGCTCCCTGCCCCGGTGCTCGCCGCATTCGGCGATCCCCGCGTTATCTCCGTGCGCTGGGCGCGCGATCTGGCCGCGGCGCTTAAAGCCGCCGAGCCGCAGCTATTAGCCAAGGCGCGTGAGATTGCCGCGCGCACCGGCGATCGCGCCGCGGCCGCTGTTCTGCGGGAACTGTTGCAGGCCACGCAGGCGGCGACGCCTGCCCGTGCTGCGACCAAAACCGAGACCATCAAGGTCCGCGGCAAAACCCTCTATACGATGAATCAAAGTGGCGACCGGCTGCTTTTGAAGTTCGGCAGCCTCGTCGATCGAGGCCTCGCAGCCGAGGCGCGCGATGAATTGAAGAATCACCTGACGCGCTGGTTGAGCGAACGGGTGAAGCCATGAACACCAGCGTTTATGTACGCGTACATGCCGATCGGCATGGCGCCGGACCTCCACGTCTATGTACGCGTACATACCGCTCTAGCGGCAGACAAGAAACCCCGGGCAACCGGGGTTTCGCATTTCTGGGGCTCCAATCGGCCGCACGCCGTTGGAGTGTTGGGATCAATGGTAGGTATCAATCTGCAAACGAAAAGAGGAATAGGTCCATGCGCCAACGTCAGACATAGAAAGGCCCCGATAACGGGGCCTTTTCAGTTTTCCGGAGATTGAAGGCCTTTTGCCGACCAACCGCCGAACGTTGCACTTCGCAGGTTAGTTCCACCTTTCTGGTGGGTCAAGCGCAAATCCCTCCAATTCCCGGCCTTTGAAAGAAAGCAGCTGATTTGCTGAGGGAGAAGTTATGCCTGTCGAAAGCCTACGCGATCCGAGAGACATCCTCGTGCGCAAGAAGTACTTCAGTTTGAGGCCCAGGCCGCTAGAGCGCTGGCTCTGGTCGCAGCGCGTTCCGCCCGCGGCTGAGCGCGTGTTCTGGCTGCACTGGCAGGAGGGATTGCAGCGTGGAGATTGGTGCTCAGAAGTGCCCTTGAAGCGGGTCGCCCGCGAGTGCTGCGTGGACCTGTCTACCGTGACCAAGGCCTACCAGTTGCTCACACGCCTGGGCTGCCTCCGACGCACGGACCCGGGTCGAGACCCCGCCAATCCGTTTCAGCAGGCCGTCGCCGTGACTGAGGTGCGGATCCCGCGCGAACTGCTTGTGGAGCTAGATCGGCACCCCGACCGGCGCTCGCAAACGGCCCCAAAACCTGAAAAATGCGTGCATCGCACGTCGCCCGAGACCACGGAAGAGGCCGTCGTGCCGGCCGATCTCAAGTCGAAAGATCCGTTTGCGGGACTCAGCGCCAGGGAACGCCTTGGCGCGCTGGCGAAGCTGGAGCAGGCGATGTCTGCCGGCGAGCTCGCCCGGTATCGGGAAGCGCACCGACGCCGCCAGCCACACGTGAGTTTCGATGCGGACTCGAAGCTTTCCGCTGAGGATCGGGGCAGGGTGCTGCAGTTGCTGTCGATCATCGCGGCAGCACCCGCGCAAACGGCCCCGCAGCCTTCGGCTCCGCCTGCCGTTGCCAACTCAGGGCCACGACCGCTTTCAGTATTTGAGCTGGCCCGCTTGAAGCGTGACATCCAGGCAGCGGCGGGTACAGGTGAAGCGCCTGAGCTGCTGCGCCAGGTGGTGTGGTCGATTGAGGCAGGGCCCTTGAAACGTTTCGCGCCCACTCACGCGATCCACATTGCCCTGAAGAAAATTCGGGAGGGCGCCTGGACTCGGC
>Ga0335080_10006061_pt1 | contig 12486 bp, 9 predicted proteins | sample Lox_Sample_34_FD_206720 | JGI IMG/M metagenome (GOLD analysis project Ga0335080, IMG submission 206720) | Soil microbial communities from Loxahatchee National Wildlife Refuge, Florida, United States - Lox_Sample_3.4 | ecosystem: Environmental > Terrestrial > Soil > Wetlands | place: USA: Florida...
GGAGCCGGAGGAGGCGGAGCGCGCGCGGATCGGCGACTTCATCTACGAGCCCGAGCCGGAGGAGATTCTCGCCCGGCTGCTGCCCGTGTACCTCGAGACCGAGCTGTACCGCGCGCTGCTCGAGTCGGCGGCCTCCGAGCAGGGCGCGCGGATGACGGCGATGCGGAACGCGTCGAGCAACGCGGGCGAGCTGATCGACCGGCTCACGCTCGCGATGAACCGTGCCCGCCAGTCCGAGATCACCCAGGAGATCCTGGAAGTGGTGGCGGGCGCCGACGCCCTGACCGCCTAACAAACGGGCGTCGGGCCGCGTCATAGCTTTCGTTCGGGTCCGTCGCTATAGTCCGGAGCCTCCAAAGTGGCCACCCAGGAAAAGCCAGAGCTCGTCCCCGGGCCCCTTGGCGCGGATCTCGTCGCGCCCGGCGAGACGGCGTTCGAGGTCACGGGCACCGGGGTTCGCGCGCGCGGCTACTGGGAGGGGATCTGGCTTCGGCTCAAGAAGGACAAGCTCGCGCTCGCGGGCGCCGTCTTCATCATCCTGCTGTTGCTCGTGGCGTTCGTCGGCGCGCCGATCGCCAAGAAGCTCCTGGGACACGGGCCGAACGACCTCTTCATCAACGGGGGCGGCATCGACCAGAACCTGCTCCCGGTCGGGCCGTGGACCCACGTCACGAACCCCCTGACCGGCCAGAGGCAGCTCTTCATCCTCGGCTCGGACGGCACGCTCGGCCGCGACGAGTTCCTGCGCCTCCTCTACGGCGCGCAGGTCTCGCTCGAGGTCGCGTTCGGGGCGACATTCCTGTGCATGTCCCTCGGTGTGCTGATGGGCTCGCTGGCCGGGTTCTACGGCGGCTACACGGACACGCTGATCTCGCGCGTGATCGAGATCACGATGGCGTTCCCCTACCTGCTCTTTGTGATCGCGCTCGCCAGCACCGTCGGCAGCCGGGTCGACAGCATCACGCTCGGCTTCCTGGGCGAGGGCGTCCTCACCCTGGTGCTCGTCTTCGGCTTCTTCAGCTGGTTCTACGCTGCCAGGGTGTTCCGAGGCATCGTCCTCTCGCTGCGCGAGAAGGAGTTCGTGGAGGCGGCGCGAATGGTCGGTGCGAGCAACTCCCGCATCGTCCGCTCCCACATTCTGCCGCACCTCGTTGGTCCGATCATCGTGCTCTCCACCCTGAATGTCGCCGCATTCGTCATCGCCGAGGCCGGTCTCTCGTTTCTCGGCCTCGGGATCAAGCTGCCCACGGCGAGCTGGGGGAACCTGCTCGCGGACGCTCCGAGCTTCTACTCGACCCGCCCGCTGCTGATGGTGTGGCCCGGTATCGCATTGCTCTTGACGACGCTCGCCTTCAACCTTTTCGGCGACGGGCTTCGCGACGCCTTCGACCCGAGGGCGACCCGCTAGCCCAATTTGCTTTTTCGATTGCTCTAACTATCCTGTCGACCTCCCGTCAAATGGGAGCGAGGGTGCAGTTAGTCAGGAACCCGCCCATTTGTGGGAAAACCTGGTCATTTCGAAAGGAGTCCGATGCACAGGAAGCTTTGGCTTTCGCTCTTCGCGGCGGTGATCGGAGCCGGGCTGCTCGTCGCGGCCGCCGTGGCCGCGCCGTCGAATAGCGGCGCGCCGCAGGTCGTCAAGCACGCTACGGCAGGCGGCACGTTCAACATCGAGATCACGAGCGACGTGACGTCGATGGACCCGGCGATCGACTACTACGTCCCCGGGTGGCAGCTGTCGTATGCGACGGCCTGCAAGCTCGTCAACTACCCGGACAAGGAAGGCGCCGCGGGCTCGCAGCTCGTCCCCGAGGTTGCAGCGGGCCTCCCGACCATCTCGAACAACGGGAAGACCTACGTCTTCACGATCCGGTCCGGGTACAAGTTCAACACCGGCGAGAACGTGACCGCGAAGAGCTTCGCGGACGCGCTCAACCGTGATGCGAACCCGAAGATCCAGTCGCCCGCCATCGCGTTCATGGACGTCATCGCGGGTGCGAACGCAATGGCCGACGGCAAGGCGAGCACGATCTCTGGTGTGAAGGCCGCCGGCAACAAGCTGACGATCCAGCTCACGACCGCGTCGCCCGACCTGCTCGCGCGACTTGCGCTGCCGTTCTTCTCGGCGATCAACCCGGCCACCGCGGCCAACCTCAACCCCGCCGGCGACGACACGGCTCCGAGCTGCGGCCCGTACTACATCCAGAGCCGCGTGCCCAACAAGGAGATCATCCTCAAGCGGAACACGTACTACAAGGGCCCGCGTCCGCACAACGTGAACGAGATCGACTTCAAGGTCGGCAACACGCAGGTCGTGACCGAGCAGAACGTCACCACCGGCACGGCCGACTACGCGAACGGCGGCGTCCCTGCGGCCGACTACAAGGCCCTGGCCGACAAGTACGGCGTGAACAAGGGTCGCCTGTTCGTCAAGCCGACGCTGTCCGTGTACTACGTCGCGATGAACCAGGACCGCCCGCTGTTCAAGGGCGCCAACGCGGCGCCGCTCGGTCAGGCCGTGAACTGGGCGCTCGACCGGCGCGCGATCCTCGACCAGGCCGGCTACCTCGCCGGCGTCCGCACGACGCAGGTCCTCCCGCCCGGGATGCCGGGCTACAAGGCCTGCCACTGCTACCAGATCAACGTCACCCCGGGGACGATCGCCAAGGCGAAGTCTCTCGCCAAGGGTCACACCGGTGACGGCAAGGCGGTCCTCTGGTCGATGGGGAACACCCCCACGGCCGTGCTCCAGGCGCAGATCATGCAGTTCAACCTGAAGCAGATCGGGCTCGACGTCGACGTCCAGACCTACACGCGCGGCGTCCAGATCGAGAAGGAGCAGACCCGCGGTGCGGACTTCGACTTCACCGCCGACGGTTGGGGTGCCGACTACGCAGACCCGTACGACTTCATCAACGTGCTGCTGTCGGGCGCCAATCTCCAGGCGTCGAACAACAACAACATCGCGTACTTCAACAATCCGAAGTACAACAAGCTGATGCTCGCCGCCTCGCGGCTCGTCGGTGCCCCGCGCTACGCGGCGTACGGCGCGCTCGACGTCGACATCACGAAGAACGCGGCTCCGTGGGCGGCCTATCGCAACGCCTCCCAGCGGGACTACGTCTCGGCTCGCACCGGCTGCTACGTGTTCAACCCGGTGTTCGAGATGGACTACGCGGCGGTCTGCATCAAGTAGCGCCGCCCGGGCGGCTCGCGAGCGTGGCGCCGGTCTCGGCGGCCCCCACGCTCCCCCGTCTCGGATAGAATTCCGCACCCAGTGTTCCGCTACCTCATCCGCCGATTGCTCTGGGCCGGCGTCCTGTTCATCGCGGTCACGGTCGTCACGTACGTCATCTTCTTCATCATTCCCGCCGACCCGGCTCGACTGGCGGCCGGCCAGCGCGCGACCCCGGACGAGATCGTCCGCGCGCGGCACTTCCTGGGGCTCGACAAGCCCGTGCCGGTGCAGTACGCGCTCTTCCTCAAGCGCCTCGTGATCGACCACTCGCTCGGCCACTCCTTCACGAACCGCCAGGACGTGAACAAGGTCGTCCTGACCGCTGCGCCCGTCACCGCTTCCCTCGTCTTCGGCGGCGTGATCCTCTGGATGATGCTCGCGCTCCCGATCGGAGTCCTGTCGGCGTTGCGGCCGCGCTCTCTCTTAGACAGGGGCGGGATGATGTTCGTGCTGATCGGGATCTCGGCGCCCGTCTTCTGGGTCGGCCTGATCCTGCAGTACGCGATCGGCTTCAGGCTGGGCTGGACCCCGAACTCCGGCTACTGCGACCTGCTCAACACGCAGGGCGGCTGCGGTGGCCCCGCCGACTGGGCGTACCACCTGATCCTGCCGTGGATGACCTTCGCGCTCCTGTTCGCCGCGATCTACGCCCGGATGATCCGCGCGAACACGATGGACACGATGAACGAGGACTACGTCCGCACCGCGCGCGCCAAGGGCGCCCCCGAGTCGCAGGTGCTCCGCTCGCACGTGCTCCGGAACGCCCTGCTGCCGGTGGTGACGATGCTCGGGATGGACATCGGGATCGCCCTCGGCGGCGCGATCTTCACCGAGACGGTCTTCAACCTCCCGGGCCTCGGCAAGCTCGCGGTCCAGAGCATCTCGACCTTCGACCTGCCGATGATCGAGGGCGTGGTCGTCTTCACCACCCTCTGCATCATCGTCTTCAACCTGATCGTCGACCTGCTCTACGCCTGGATCGACCCGCGGATCCGGCTCGCCTGATGGCGCTCCTCGAGGTTCGCGACCTCACGACACACTTCCGCACCGATGACGGGATCGTCAAGGCGGTCGACGGCGTCTCCTTCTCGATCGAGAAGGGCAAGACGCTCGGGATCGTGGGCGAGTCCGGCTGCGGCAAGAGCGTGACCTGCCTCACGATCATGGGCCTCAACCCGAAGAAGATGACCATCTCGAGCGGCGAGGCGCTCTTCAAGGGCGAGGACCTGCTGCATGCCTCGTCGAGCCGTCTTCGCGAGATCCGCGGCAACGACGTCGCGATGATCTTCCAGGACCCGATGACGTCGCTGAACCCGGTGCACAAGATCGGCGACCAGCTCGGCGAGGCGATCCTGCTCCACCGGGACGTGACGAAGCGCCAGGCGCGCGCACGGTCGGCCGAGTTGCTCAAGGCGGTGGGGATCCCGCATGCCGAGCGGCGGCTGGACGACTACCCGCACCAGTTCTCCGGCGGGATGCGCCAGCGCGTGATGATCGCGATGGCGCTCGTGAACGATCCCGACCTGCTGATCGCCGACGAGCCGACGACCGCGCTCGACGTGACCACGCAGGCGCAGATCCTCAACCTGCTGGACCGGCTGCAGGAGGAGTTCGGCAGCGCGATCATCATGATCACCCACGACCTCGGGGTCGTCGCGGAGATCGCCGACGAGGTCGTCGTGATGTACGCGGCCAAGGTGATCGAGCGGGCGCCGGTCGGCGACCTGTTCCGGAAGCCGCGCCACCCGTACACGTGGGGCCTGCTCGGCTCGCTGCCCCGGCTCGACACCGACACCGAACGGCTGGTGCAGATCCCCGGCTCGCCTCCTTCGCTGCTCAACCCGCCGGCGGGCTGCCGCTTCAACCCGCGCTGCGCGTACGCCTTCGACCGCTGCAGGGCGGAGCAGCCGGTGCTCGAGCCGGTCCCCGGCGAGGCGGAGCACCTGCAGGCGTGCTTCCTCGACGAGGAGACCAAGGAGCGCGAGAACCGCAGGCTGCAAGCGGGAAGCCTGGCGGAGGAGGCGTCGTAGATGGCCGAAGAGCTGCTCGTCGTCGAGGACCTGAAGAAGCACTTCCCGATCACCCGCGGAATCATCTTCCAGAAGCAGATCGCCGCCGTGAAGGCGGTCGACGGGGTGTCCTTCACCGTCAACCGCGGCGAGACGCTCGGCGTCGTCGGCGAGTCGGGCTGCGGGAAGTCGACGATGGCGCGCTGCGTCATGCGCCTGCTCGACCCGAGCGGAGGGAAGGTCATCTTCGACGGCCGGGACATCACGAACATCAGCCAGGCCGAGATGCGCCCGATCAGGCGCGAGATGATGATGATCTTCCAGGATCCCTACGCCTCGCTGAATCCCCGGAAGCGCGTGGGCTTCATCATCGGCGAGGCGCTCGAGGTCAACAAGATGGGCTCGGGCCGAGAGATCAAGCAGCGCGTCCAGGAGCTGCTCGACATCGTCGGCCTCAACCCCGAGCACTACAACCGGTTCCCCCACGAGTTCTCCGGCGGCCAGCGCCAGCGCATCGGCGTGGCACGCGCGCTCGCCGTCAACCCGAAGCTGATCGTCTGCGACGAGCCCGTCTCCGCGCTCGACGTCTCGGTGCAGGCGCAGATCCTCAACCTGCTCAAGGACCTCCAGGACGAGTTCAACCTCACCTACGTCTTCATCGCCCACGACCTGAACGTCGTCCGTCACATCTCGAACCGGGTGATGGTGATGTACCTGGGAAGCGTCGCCGAGGTCGCCGGCCGCGACCAGCTCTACAGCGCACCGAAGCATCCGTACACGGGCGCGCTCCTCTCCGCGGTGCCGGTGCCCGATCCCGAGCTGGGCCGCCAGCGCAAGCGGATCGTGCTCGAGGGCGACGTGCCGAGCCCGATCAACCCCCCGTCGGCGTGCCGCTTCCACCCGCGCTGTCCGCGCTTCCACGAGGGGGTCTGCGACGTCGTCGATCCGCCGGTCCGCGAGTTCGGCGAGGATCACGCCGCGACGTGCCACTATCCGCTCGAGGCCTGGCCCCTGACGGACGCCCAGATGCGAGGCGCCGGCGAGCCGGTCGCCAGCTAGTCTGAGGCCATGGTCCGCGCGGCGCTCCGCCGCATCATCCTCCTCCTCGGTGCCACGCTGCTCGTGGTCTCGGCGGCCTCGCTGGCGCTCGGCTATGCGCTCGGCGCGTCACCCGCACGATCGGTCTCGCTGGGGCTCACGCTCGTGGGGTCGTTCCTGCTCCTCTCGGGGTTCTTCGTCGGCAACCGCGGGCCCGTTCGACTCGAGAACGAGGAGGCGCCGCGGCTCGAGCACTTCTTCTTCGGGCAGCGATTCGTGCGCTGGGCGACACCGGGCGAGCGCGAGGAGACGATCAACCTCTCCGCCGTCTTCGTGGCAGTGGGGTTCACGCTAATCTTGATCGGCGTCTTCGCCGATCCTCGGTACAGGTTCTTCTGAAATATCGCTAACGACGCTAACTATCCGTCGGGTCGCCCGTCAGAACGCAATAGAGAGATGGCAACGCTTCCCCACAACTGTGACCGTGCCCGCGCCTGGATCTCCCTCCGGCTGGACGGGGAGCTCTCCGAGTTCGAGGGCCTGATGCTCGGTGCGCACGTCGAGCGCTGCGCGGCGTGCCGCGCCTTCGCCGCCGACGCCGCGGGCTTCACGGCGGCGCTGAGGGCCGCACCGCTCGAGAGTCTCGAGCGGCGGGTGACGGCGATCGCGAGGCGCCGTCCGCTCGGCCGGCGGGCCGTGCAGCTCGGCGCTGCGGCCGCGCTGGTCGCGGCGTCCGCCGGGCTCGGCTCGATCTTCGGGGCGGTCGGCTCGGGCTCCAGCCGCGTCCCGTCTCCTGCGCACGGCGCCCAGCCCACGCCGATCTTCTATCCGGCGCCGATCAAGTACGCCAAGCCGCTCGGGGTGCGGGACGTCCGTCCGGCCATCGAGCGCGTCACCCGCAGGGGCCTCAGGCTCACCGACGACGCGTTCTAGCGGGCGGGCACTATGCTGCGGGCATGTATCCACCGCTCGCCTCGCACTGCTGAGCGCTCGACCACGCCGACCGCGTAGCGGCCGGTCTCGAGCACCATCGCCTCGCTCGTTCCGGTGCTCCCCTGGACCGGGGCTTCGATAGGATACGGGCGCTCCGGCGGGCGTTCGAGCGCCGCCGTCCTACGCCCGAACCACCCCTTCAGGAGACGCATGCCTAACGCGAAGAACGGCCAGAACGTCGGCAAGGTGATCGAGATCAAGGGCGTCGTGATCGACGTCGCCTTCACGGGCCAGCTGCCCACGATCTACAACGCGCTGTCGATCGACGTGCCGGGCGGCGACGGCCGCGAGGCCTCGACGCTGATCGCGGAGGTGCAGCAGCATCTCGGCGACGACCGCGTCCGCGCCGTTGCGATGGACTCGACCGACGGGCTCGCGCGCGGGCTCGACGTGACGGACACCGGCGGGCCGATCTCGGTCCCCGTGGGCAAGGAGACCCTCGGCCGGATCTGGAACGTGCTCGGCGAGCCGGTCGACGAGAAGCCGGCGCTCGAGGGCGTGCAGCGCATGTCGATCCACCGCGATCCGCCGACGTTCCGCGAGCTGTCGCCGACGGTGGAGATCTTCGAGACGGGGATCAAGGTGATCGATCTGATCGCGCCGTACATCAAGGGCGGCAAGGTCGGCCTGTTCGGCGGCGCCGGAGTCGGCAAGACGGTGCTGATCCAGGAGCTGATCCACAACATCGCCAAGCAGCACGCGGGCGTGTCGGTCTTCGCGGGCGTCGGCGAGCGCACGCGCGAGGGCAACGACCTGATGCTCGAGATGCAGGAGTCGGGAGTCTTCAGCCAGGTCGCACTCGTCTACGGCCAGATGAACGAGCCGCCGGGTGCCCGGCTGCGCGTCGGCCTCTCGGGCCTCACGATGGCGGAGTACTTCCGCGACGAGGGCCAGGACGTGCTGCTCTTCATCGACAACATCTTCCGCTTCGTCCAGGCGGGCTCCGAGGTCTCGGCCCTGCTCGGCCGCATCCCGAGCGCGGTCGGCTACCAGCCCACGCTCGCCACCGAGATGGGGCAGCTGCAGGAGCGGATCACCTCGACGAACAAGGGCTCGGTCACGTCCGTGCAGGCGATCTACGTGCCTGCCGACGACCTCACCGACCCGGCGCCCGCGAACACCTTCGCGCACCTCGACGCGACGACCGTGCTCTCCCGTGCGATCGTCGAGAAGGGGATCTACCCGGCGGTCGACCCGCTCGACTCCACCTCGCGCGCGCTCCAGCCGCACATCGTCGGCGAGGCCCACTACACGACGGCGACGCGGGTGCAGGAGGTGCTCCAGCGCTACAAAGACCTCCAGGACATCATCGCGATCCTCGGGATCGACGAGCTCTCCGACGAGGACAAGCTCGTCGTCACGCGGGCGCGCAAGATCGAGCGCTTCCTCTCGCAGCCGAACTTCGTCGCGGAGCAGTTCACCGGGACACCCGGCGAGTACGTCAAGCTCGAGGACACGATTGCCGGCTTCGCCGAGATCCTCGACGGCAAGCACGACGAGCTGCCCGAGCAGGCGTTCTACATGGTCGGGACGATCGAGAAGGCGGTCGAGAAGGGGCGCAGGACGGCCGAGGCCGAGGCCGTCACCACGCAATAGTGCCCCTCCCGGCGACACATGTCCGCTTCTGGGCCGCGATCACGCGGCGCGCTGCGGCGTCCTCGGTCGCGCCGATAGGTTCCGCTATCGGCGCTCCCTGCGTCCTTGCATCGCTTGGTGCTCGCGACCCAGAGGTCGGACGGCATCACCGGAAGGGACACTGATGGCCGAGGGAACCAAGTCCTTCGACCTCTCGCTCGTGACCCCGGCGGGCGCCGTCTACGAGGGGCCGGCCGAGATGGTCGTCGTCCCGGGGGCCGCAGGCGAGATCGGCGTGCTGGCCCGGCACGCGCCCCTCGTGGCGACCCTCCAGGCCGGCTCGACTCGCGTGTACCTCGATCGCGCGAGCCAGGAGGTGATCGAGTTCGCGACCGGCCCCGGCTTCTTCAAGGTCGAGACGGACCGCGCGATCGCCCTGGTCGACCATGCGGTCCGGGCGAGCGAGATCGACGACGAGGCGGCGCAGCGGCAGCTCGAGGAGGCGACCGCCGAGCTCGACCGCGTCCTGGCGGGCGAGTCGAGCGCGGACCGCTGGCAGCTCGAGCAGCGGATCAAGCACGCCGAGCACCAGCTCAGGGTCTCCGGCCACAGCGGTTGAGCCTGGTACTCTCTCCGAACCTGGAGAGCTTTGAAGGCAGCTTGGCGACCAGGGGAAAAAACGCCTAAAGAGCCCTCGGTGCAGCCGCACCGGACCTCTCTGGGCGACGAGGGAGGCGCTGGATGACGGAGGCCGAGACGAGACTGCGGACGTTGCTCGAAGAGCGCATCGTCGTCCTCGACGGCGCCTGGGGCGTGCTGCTCCAGGGGCGCGGTCTCGACGAGGAGGACTTCCGCGGCGCGCGGTTCCGCAACCATCACCGCGAGGTCAAGGGCGATCCCGATCTGCTCAACCTGACCCGTCCGGAGATCGTCGCCGAGACCCACCGCGCCTACTTCGACGCGGGCGCCGACATCACGACGACCAACACCTTCACGGCCACGTCGATCGGCCAGGCGGACTACGGCCTCGAGGAGGCGGTCTACGACATGAACGTCGAGGGCGCCCGGCTCGCGCGCGAGGCGGCGGCGCTCGGGCCGGACCGCTTCGTCGCGGGCTCGGTCGGACCGCTCAACGTGACGCTCTCGCTCTCGCCCAAGGTCGACGACCCGTCGTTTCGCACGGTCACGTTCGACGGCGTGTGCGAGGCCTACGCGGAGCAGATCCGCGGGCTGCGCGACGGTGGGGTCGACCTGCTCCTCGTCGAGACGATCTTCGACACCCTCAACGCGAAGGCCGCGATCCTCGCCGCCAAGGAGGTCGCGCCCGAGCTGCCGCTCTGGATCTCGGTCACGATCGTCGACCGCAGCGGCCGCACGCTCTCGGGCCAGACGATCGAGGCCTTCTGGCTCTCGGTCGAGCACGCCGACCCGCTCGTGGTCGGGGTCAACTGCGCTCTCGGCGCGTCCGAGATGCGCCCGTACGTCGCGGATCTCGCGCACATCGCGCCGACCTACGTCGGCTGCCACCCGAACGCCGGGCTCCCGAACGCCTTCGGCAGCTACGACGAGGGGCCGAGGACGACGAGCGGGCTCCTCGGCGAGTTTGCGAGCGCAGGGCTCCTGAACGTCGTTGGCAGCTGCTGTGGCACGACGCCGGAGCACACCAGGGCGATCGCCGACGCCGTCCGGGGTCTCACCCCGAGGCGCGTCCCGCCGAAGCGGCCCGAAACCGCGTTCAGCGGCCTCGAGCCGTTCACGATCGGCCCCGACACGAACTTCGTGATCGTCGGCGAGCGGACGAACGTGACCGGCTCGGCGCGCTTTCGCGACCTGATCAAGACCGGCGACTACCAGACGGCCCTCGAGGTCGCGCTCGAGCAGGTGCGCGGCGGCGCGAACATCCTCGACGTGAACATGGACGAGGGGATGCTCGACTCCGAGCAGGCGATGACGACGTTCCTGAACCTGATCGCGACCGAGCCGGAGGTCGCGCGGCTGCCGATCATGATCGACAGCTCGAAGTGGTCGGTGCACGAGGCCGGCCTCCGCTGCGTCCAGGGCAAGGGGATCGTCAACTCGATCAGCCTCAAGGAGGGCGAGGAGGCATTCCTCGAGAGGGCGCGGGGCATCCGGCGCTTCGGCGCCGGGGTCGTCGTGATGGCCTTCGACGAGGAGGGCCAGGCCGAGACGGTCGACCGGAAGGTGGCGATCTGCGAGCGCGCGTACCGGCTGCTGACCGAGGAGGCGGGCTTCGCGCCCGAGGATCTCGTCTTCGACCCGAACATCCTGGCCGTCGCGACCGGGATCGAGGAGCACGCGCGCTTCGCGCGAAACTTCATCGAGGCGACCGCCGAGATCAAGCGCCGCTGCCCCGGCTCGAAGGTCTCGGGCGGCGTCTCGAACCTCTCGTTCTCGTTCCGCGGCAACAACGTCGTCCGCGAGGCGATGCACTCCGCGTTCCTGTACCACGCGATCGCGGCCGGCCTCGACATGGCGATCGTCAACGCGGGCCAGCTCGCCGTGTACGAGGACATCCCGCCCGACCTGCTCGAGCGCGTCGAGGACGTGATCTTCGACCGCCGCCCCGACGCGACCGACAGGCTCGTCGAGTTCGCGGAGACCGTGAAGGGAGAGGGGACGAAGCGGGAGCTCGACCTCTCGTGGCGCGAGGCGCCCGTCGCCGAGCGGCTCGCGCACGCCCTCGTGCACGGGATCGTCGACTTCGTCGAGGAGGACGTCGAGGAGGCGCGGCAGGCGTTCGAGCGCCCGCTCGACGTGATCGAGGGGCCGCTGATGGACGGGATGAAGATCGTCGGCGACCTGTTCGGGGCAGGGAAGATGTTCCTCCCGCAGGTGGTGAAGAGCGCCCGCGCGATGAAGCGTGCGGTCGCCTACCTGGAGCCGTTCATGGAGGCCGAGAAGGAAGGGAGCGCGGGGCAGGGGAAGATCGTGCTCGCCACCGTCAAGGGCGACGTCCACGACATCGGCAAGAACATCGTCGGCGTCGTGCTCGGCTGCAACAGCTACGAGGTGATCGACCTCGGCGTGATGGTCCCGGCCGACCGGATCCTCGACACCGCGGCCGAGGAGGGCGCGCACGCCGTCGGGCTCTCCGGGCTGATCACGCCGTCGCTCGACGAGATGGTCTCGGTCGCGCAGGAGATGGAGCGGCGCGGGCTCGATCTGCCGCTCCTGATCGGCGGCGCGACGACGTCGAAGCAGCACACCGCGGTCAAGATCGCCCCAGCCTACGGCGCACCGACGGTCTACGTGCTCGACGCCTCGCGCGTCGTCGGCGTCGTCTCGGACCTGCTCGACCCGGTGCGGCGCGCCGATCTCGAGCGCACGAACGAGATCCTCCAGGATCGGCTCCGCGCCGAGCACGCCGAGCGCACCGCGCGGCCCCTCCTGCTCCACCGCGACGCGGTCGCCAACCGCGCACGGCTCGATTTCGGCGAGCTGCCTGTGCCCCAATTCACCGGGACGCGCGTCGTCGAGCCGGCGCTCGAGACGCTGCGCGAGTACGTCGACTGGACGTTCTTCTTCGCCGCGTGGGAGCTGAAGGGGCGCTTCCCGAAGCTGCTCGACGACCCCGAGAAGGGCGAGGCGGCGCGGGAGCTCTACGCGAACGCG
>Ga0335080_10006062_pt1 | contig 12486 bp, 15 predicted proteins | sample Lox_Sample_34_FD_206720 | JGI IMG/M metagenome (GOLD analysis project Ga0335080, IMG submission 206720) | Soil microbial communities from Loxahatchee National Wildlife Refuge, Florida, United States - Lox_Sample_3.4 | ecosystem: Environmental > Terrestrial > Soil > Wetlands | place: USA...
TGGCGCCTGGGACGAAGCTCGCAGCGCCCACACCTCGGGCCCGGTGCTCGATCGGCTAATGGGTGAGGCGCTGGCGATGGCGCGGCGCGTGCAACGACTGTCGGGTGGTGTGCGCGCCCCCTCGCTCGGGGATCTGGCCGCCGAGCGGGTGCTCCAGCACCTCGGCGCGCGCAAGCTCCCGGTCGCCCTCATCGGAGTCTCGCCCATGACGCGGCGCTGCGCGACTTTGCTGGCGCGCCAGGAACTGCCGCTCCTCATCGTCAACCGCTCCCCCGAGGCCGCCGCGGAGCTCGCCCGCGCGGTCGCCGGGCAGGCACTCTCGCTCGAGGCCTTTCGCCGCTCACCCCCGCCGGTGCACGCGGTGGTGCTCGCCGCCGGCGGCGGCGAGCCGCTGCTGGATGGGATGGCGCTCGCGCGCCTGAAGCGCGGGGGCGCCCCGCTCCTCATCGACTTCGGCGTGCCCCCCAACGTGGATCCCGAGGCTGCGCGGGGCGCGGGCGTCGCGCGCATCGGCATGAGTGATCTCATTGCCTCTGCGCAGCAGCGCCGCCTCGGCGAGCTCATGCGGCTCGCCCCGGTGCGCGCCGCCATCGACGAGCGGCTCACGCACCTGCGCACCGAGCTCGCCACGCGCGCCTTCGGCCCCCACCTGGCGCACCTGCGCCAGGCGTTCGAGCAGATCGCCGCCGATGAAGTCACCCGCGCGCTCGCGCACGAGCTGCGTACACTGGATGATGACGAGCGCGGGCAGCTGCAGCGTCTCGCCTCGACCGTGGCCCGGCGCCTGGCGCACCTGCCGCTGGCGGGGTTGCGGGCGGCAGCGTTGCACGCCGAGCCACACGCCCTGGAAGCTTTCTTTGCGGCCGCCAAGGGCGGCCGTGCGCGCACCGATACGGAAGAAACATGAGCGACGACGTCTCCGCGAGGCCCCGTGACCTGCATCCGCGCTCGGCGGAGCTCTATGCGCGCGCCTGCCGTGTCATTCCCGGCGGCGTCAGTTCCCCGGTGCGTGCCTTCCGCGCCGTCGGTGGCACGCCGCTGTTCATCGCACGCGGTGCCGGCGCGCAGGTGTTCGACGCCGACGGCCGCGGCTACCTCGACCTGGTCGGCTCCTGGGGGCCGCTGATCGCCGGTCACGCCCACCCGCAGGTGCTGGCGGCGGTCAGCGCCGCGCTCGAGCGCGGCATGACCTTCGGTGCACCGTGCGCAGGGGAGGTGGAGCTGGCCGAGCGCGTAGTGCGCGCCTACCCGGCCGTCGAGCAGGTGCGCTTTGTCTCCTCCGGCACCGAGGCGGTGATGAGCGCCATCCGCGTGGCGCGCGCCTTCACCGGGCGCGACCTGCTCGTCAAGTTCGCCGGCTGCTATCACGGCCACGCCGATCACCTGCTGGTCGCGGCCGGCTCCGGGCTCGCCACCTTCGGACGCCCGTCCTCGGCCGGCGTGCCGGAAGCCTTCACCGCCGCCACGCGCGTGTTGCCGCTCGATGATGAGGATGCCGCGCAGGCGTTGTTCGCGCGCGAGGGCGAGCGCATCGCGGCGGTCATCGTTGAACCGGTGCCGGCCAATCATGGCTTGCTGCTGCAGCGCCCCGAGTTCCTCCAGAGGCTGCGCGCGCTCACGAGCGCACACGGCGCACTCCTGATCTTCGACGAGGTCATCTCGGGCTTTCGCCTGGCGCGCGGCGGCGCCGCCGAGCTCACCGGCATCACGCCCGACCTCGCCACCTTCGGCAAGGTCATCGGCGGGGGCATGCCGGTCGGGGCCTTCGGCGGCGCGCGGCGCATCATGGCGCGGCTCGCCCCGGAAGGGGACACGTATCAGGCCGGCACGCTCTCGGGCAATCCGGTGGCGATGGCGGCAGGTATTGCGACGCTCGACCTGCTCGAGCACAGCGACGGCTGGCGCCAGCTCGAGAGCCGCGGTGCCGAGCTCGAGGCCCTGGTGCGCCCGGTGCTCGCGCGCGCGCGATTCCCGGTGCACTGGGTGCGCGCGGGATCGCTGTTCTGGCTGTCGCTGCACGCCGCCGGCGCGCCGCGCACCGCCGCGACCCTCACGGCAGCGGAGAGCGCGCGCTTCGCGCGCCTCTTCCATGCCCTGCTGGCCCGCGGTATCTACCTGCCGCCGTCGGCCTACGAGGCCTGCTTCCTCTCGCTCGCCCATACGAGCGCGGACCTGCAGCAGTTTACGGCCGCGCTCGATGAGACCCTGGCGACGCTGGCATGAAGGCGAGCCGGGTATTTCAGCTGACGACGCTCGCCCTGGTGCTGGTGTCGGTGGTGCAGGTCGGCTGGTGGCTGCTCGACCAGCGCAGCTACGCGCGCGCCAGCGTGGATGCCGCGCGCGCCGCCTACGGCGAGCAGGTGCGTGCGGCGGGCGCGCTGCTCGCCGCCGGTGCCAGTGCGGGTGAGGTCGAGCAGCTGCTGCCGAAGATCAAAGTGAGCGCGGGGACGGCGGCGCTGGCGCCCGAGGTGGCGGCGGCGCTCGCGAACGAGGAACGCAGCCGCCAGCGCCAGTATGCGTGGGAGGGCTCCTTTTTCCTGCTGGCGCTCGGGCTGTGCATTGCGGTGATCGCGCGTGCACTGCGCGCCGAGGCACTGGTGCACGAGGAGCAGGACAGCTTCCTCGCGCTGGTGAGCCATCAGTTCAAGACCCCGCTCGCGAGCCTGCAGCTCTCGCTCGAGACGCTCGCGCTGCGCGCGCCGCCCCCGCAGCAGGCACAGGTGCTCATCGAGCGCATGCTCGCGGACCTCGCGCGCATGGAGCTCATGGTGACCCAGATCCTCGAGAGTGCACGCCTCGAGCGCGGACGGGTCGACTTCAAGTCCGAGCCGCTGCAGCTCGCCGGGGCCGTCGCCCGCGTGCTCGCGCAGCTGGAGGAGCGCGCCCGCCAGGGGCAGGTGACTCTCAGCGCCAGCATCGCCCCCGAACTGCAGGTGAAGAGTGATCCGCTGGCGCTCGATGTCGTGGTGCGCAACGTGCTCGAGAACGCCTTCGCGGCACTGGCGCCGGCCGGCGGCGGCAGCATCACCATCAGTGCCCGCCGCCTGGCGGACGAAGTAGAGCTCACGGTGCGCGACACCGGCATCGGCTTTGCCCCCGGCGACAGCGCGCGCCTGTTCGAGAAATTCACGCGCCTGCAGTCGCGCGGCGCTGCCGCTTACCACGGCACCGGGCTCGGCCTGTTCATCGTGCGGCGCCTGATGGAGCTCGCCCAGGGGCGCGTCAGTGCGCACAGCGACGGGCCGGGGCAGGGCGCGCGCTTCGTGCTCGCGTGGCCGGCGGTGGCGGAGCCGCACGCGTGAGCCCGGAAGCGGCCGCAACGCGTGTGCTGGTCGTGGAGGACGATCCGCACCTCGCCGCGGGCGTCGTGGAGAACCTGCGCGCGGAGGGCTACGAGGTCAGCGTCGCGGGCGATGGCGAGCAGGCGCTCGCATGGCTCGCGGGCGCCAGTTGCGCGCTGATCGTGCTGGACGTCATGCTGCCGGGGATCGACGGGTTCGGCGTGTGCCGCGCGCTGCGCGCGCACGGCAACAATACCCCGGTGCTGTTCCTCACCGCCCGCGGCGACCCGGCCGACCGCGTGCGCGGACTTGAAGCCGGCGGCGATGACTATCTCGCCAAGCCCTTTCACCTGCAGGAGTTCCTGCTGCGCGTGCGCGCCATCCTGCGGCGCTGGGACTGGTATCGCGGTGCCTCCGCCACCCCGGCAACGGCGGTGCTCAGCTTCGGGGGTAATGAGGTGGATTTCCGCGCCTTCCGCGCCCGTACCTGGAATGGGGAGACTCAGGAGCTGACGGAGAAGGAGGCGATGATCCTCAAGGTGCTGGCCGAGCACGGCGGCGAGATCGTCTCGCGCGAGGACCTGCTGGAGAAGGTCTGGGGGTACGACGTCTTCCCCTCGACGCGCACGGTCGATAATTTCATCCTGCGCCTGCGCAAGCGCTTCGAGCGTGACCCGGCCAGGCCGCGACACTTCCTGACCGTCTGGGGCGTCGGCTACCGCTTCCTGAAGGAGGGTGAGTCGTGAGCGCAAAGCCGCTGCGCATCGGCACGCGCGCCTCGGCGCTCGCACTGTGGCAGGCGCGGCACGTGCAGGGACTGCTCGCCGCGCAGCCGGCCGTGCCTCCCGTCGAGCTGGTGCACATCCGCACCGCCGGGGACGTGCAGAGCGAGGTGCCGCTGTGGCAGGCGGGCGGACGGGCGTTCTTCACCAAGGAGATCGACCGGGCGCTGCTTGAGGGTAGCGTAGATCTGGCGGTACACAGCCTGAAGGACCTGTCAACGCAGCTGGAGTCCGGCATCACGCTCGCTGCCACGCTCGCGCGCGCCGATCCGCGCGATGCGCTGCTCACGCGTGCGGGCGCGACGCTCGCCACGCTGCCGCAAGGCGCGCGCGTGGGCACGAGCAGCCTGCGGCGCCGCGCCTTCCTGCGCCGTGCCCGCCCGGACCTCGAGCACGCGGAGCTGCGCGGTAACGTGCCCACGCGCCTCGAGCGGCTCGCGGGCGGCGACTACGATGCGATCATCCTCGCGGCCGCGGGCCTGGCGCGTCTGGAGCTGCTCGCGCACGTGAGCGAGCTATTGTCCCCGGAAGTCTTCGCACCGGCGGTGTCGCAGGGCGTGATCGGGATCTGCGCACGCAGCGGGGATGCTGCGACGCTCAAGTGGCTGCTGCCCTTGGATGACCGGGAGGCGCACCTCGCCGCGAGCGCCGAGCGCGCGCTGCTGCGTCGTATCGAGGGGGGCTGCCAGGTCCCGCTCGGCGCGCTGGCTACCGTCACCGACCGCATGCTGAGAATCCACGCCTGCGTGTGCGCCCTCGATGGCAGCCGCCAGCTGAGCGCCCAGGGGGCGGGACCTGCGAGCATCGCCGACGCCATCTCGCTTGGAGAGCGCGTGGCCGATGACCTCTTGGCACAGGGCGCCGCGGAGCTGATTGCAAGCGAGCGCGGGCGGCTCGCGGTGGAGGCACCGTGAACGCCGTGACCGAGATGCGGGCGGTCGTGGTCACGCGCGCGGAAGCGCCCGACGGTCCGTTGAGCCGCGCGCTGAGCGGTCTGGGGCTCAAGGTGCTGTTGTGGCCGGCGGTGAGCGTGGCGCGCGCTGAGCCGGCGGCGCTCGCCGCGGCGCTGCGCGCGATCGGCAGCTTCGACTGGATCGTTTTTGCCAGCCGCCATGCGGTGGCGGCGGTCTTGGGGGAGCTGCCGGCGCCGCCGCCCGGACTGAAGGTCGCCGCGATCGGCAAGGCGACCGCGCAGGTGCTGCGCCAGCGCGGCTGGCCGGTGGATCTGATCCCCGATGAAGCCAGCGCCGCGGGACTCGTGGCTGCCTTTGGCACGCTCGCCGCCGGGGGCGCGCGCCTGCGCGTGCTCTATCCGGCCAGCTCGCGGGCGCTGCCGACGATCGCCGCGGGCCTGCGGCAGCTCGGCGCCGAGGTGCTGCAGGTTGAGGCCTACCGCACCGAGAGCGCGACGCTCGATGTGGCGCAGTGCCGCGACTGGATCGCGCGCGCGGGCATCGCCGCGGTGACCTTCGCTAGCCCCTCGGCGGTGGATGAGCTCGCCGCCGCACTCGGCGCCGAGGACTTCTCGCGCCTGCTGAGCCAGGCGAGCGCGGTGGCCATCGGCCGCACCACGGCACGGGCCCTGAGCGCGCGCGGCCACCAAAGCGTCATCGCCGCGACCGCCACCCTCGAGGGGCTGGCCGCGACCACTCATCGTTTATTGCAGTCGAGAGAATAGTCATGGGATTTCCCCTCGTTCGCGCGCGGCGCACGCGCCAGTCAGAGCAGTGGCGGCGCATGGTGCGGGAGACGCACCTGCGGCCCGAAATGCTCATCTACCCGATGTTCGTCATTCCCGGGCGCGCGCGGCGCAATGCCGTCGCGAGCATGCCGGGCATCTTCCAGCTCTCGGTCGATGAGGCGGTGAAGCACGCGCGCGAGGTGGCCGCCGCCGGGGTCTCAGCGGTGCTGCTGTTCGCAGCCCCCGAGCACAAGGACGCGCAGGCGAGCGCAGCTCTGGACCCGCACGGGCTCGCCGCGCAGGCGATCGGGGCGATCAAGGATGCCTGTCCGCAGCTGCAGGTGTGGGCGGATGTGTGCCTGTGCGGGGCGACCGATCACGGCCACTGCGGGCACGTGACCGCCGCCGGCACGATCGACAACGACAGTTCCGTGCAGACGCTCGCGCAGGTGGCCCTCAATTACGCGCGCGCGGGGGCCGATGCGGTCGCCCCCAGCGACATGATGGACGGGCGCGTAGCGGCGATCCGCAGGCTCCTGGATGCAAGCGACAAGGCCACGATGCCGGTGGTTGCCTATGCCGCCAAGTACGCCTCTGCCTTCTATGGCCCGTTCCGCGAGGCCGCCGAGTCGGCGCCGGCCTTCGGCGACCGGCGCTCCTACCAGATGGATCCGGCCAATGCGCGCGAGGCGCTGCGCGAGGTGCTGCTCGATGTCGAGGAGGGCGCGGATCTGGTCATGGTGAAACCGGCCGGTCCGTACCTGGACGTCATCCGTCAGGTGCGCGATACCGTGCGCGTGCCGCTCGTCGCCTATCAGGTCTCGGGCGAATTCAGCCTCATCAAGGCGGCGGCCGAGCGCGGCTGGATCGAGGAGCGCGCGGCGGTACTGGAAACCCTCACCGGCATCCGCCGGGCGGGGGCGGACCTCATCATCAGTTACTTTGCACCCGAGGTGGTGCGCTGGTTGAACCCGTGAGCGAGCCGCCGCCGAGCGCGTTCCTTGCGGCCTGCCGCCGCGAGATCCCAAGCCACCGGCCGATCTGGATCATGCGCCAGGCGGGGCGCTACCTGCCCGAGTACCGCGCGCTGCGCGCCAAGGTGGACTTCGAGACGCTGACGCGCACCGCGGAGCTGGCGGCGGAAGTGACGCTGCAGCCGCTGCGCCGCTTCGAGCTCGATGCGGCGATCCTCTTCAGCGACATCATGACGCCGCTGCAGGGGATGGGGGTGGAGCTGAAGTTCGAGCCGGGGCCGGTGGTGCGCGAGCCCATCCGCACCGACGCGCAGATCGATGCGCTGCCGGCGCTGGTGCCCTCGCGCGACGTGCCGTTCGTGCTCGAGTCGATCCGGCAGGTGCGTCCCCAGTTGCCCCGCGGTGTGCCCCTCATCGGCTTTGCCGGCGCCCCGTTCACGCTCCTGTGCTACCTCGTGTGCGGCAAGCCTTCCAAGGAGTTCGGGCCGGCGCGCGCTTTCCTCTATGCGCAGCCCGAGTCTGCGCAGCGCCTGCTCGCACACCTGGCCGACGCCATGGCGGAGTACCTGCGCGCGCAGGCGGCCGCGGGCGCCCAGGCGCTCATGCTGTTTGAGTCATGGGCCGGACTGCTGGCACCTCCCGAGTTCACGCGCTTCGCGCTGGCAGCAGTGCGGCGCACCGCCGCCGCCCTGCGCGCCACGGGCGTGCCGCTCATCTATTACGTGAACCAGGGCTCGGCCCTCATGCCGGCGGTGGCCGAGCTCGACGTGGACGTGATCGGCGTCGACTGGCGCACGCCCCTGGGCCAGGTGCGCGAGATCCTGGGACCCTCCAAGGCCGTGCAGGGTAACCTGGACCCCGCTGCGCTCTTTGCCGCGCCGCAGGAGCTGCGCCGTCACGTGGACGCCGTCATCGAGCAGGCCGGCCCCGCGCCGGGGCACGTCTTCAATCTCGGGCATGGCATCTGGCCCGACACCGATCCACAGCAGGTGGCGCGCCTCATCGATTACGTCCATGAACGCCGCTGAAGACCTGAGCGTTCAGGCCACGGCGTACTTCCGCGACCTGCAGCAGCGGATCTGCCACGCGTTCGAGGCGTTTGAGCCGGTGCAGCGCTTCGAGGCCCGCCGCTGGAGCAAGCCCGAGGGGCATCGGCTGCAGGGCGGGGGCGAGTCGCGCGCCATGCGCGGGCAGGTGTTCGAGAAGGTCGGGGTCAACGTGAGCCACGTCTGGGGCGTGCTGCCGCCGGAGGCGCGCGGGCAGGTCTCCGGAGCCCGGGAATCTGCGGGGCGCTTCAGCGCCTGCGGCATCTCGCTGGTCGCGCACATGTGCAATCCCTACGTACCGGCCGTGCACATGAACCTGCGCTACCTCGCCACCAGCCATGCCTGGTTCGGCGGCGGCTCGGACCTCACGCCCACGTTCCCGTTCGAGGAGGACACCGCGCAGTTTCATGCCGCGCTGCAGCGGGCGTGCGACAGCTACCGCCCTGACGCCTACGCCCAGTTCAAGGCCTGGTGTGACCGCTATTTCTACCTGCCGCACCGGCACGAGCCGCGCGGGGTCGGGGGGATCTTCTTCGACGACCTCTCAAGCGGCGACGCCGCGGCCGATTTCGCCTTCGTGCGTGCCGTGGGAGAGGCGTTCCTGGAGGTTTATCCGGCGCTGGTCGCGCGCCGCAAGGACACCCCGTTTGACGAGGCCGCGCGTGAGCGGCTGCTGCTGAAGCGCGGGCGCTACGTGGAATTCAACCTGGTGTACGACCGCGGCACGAAGTTCGGCTTCCAGACGGACGCCGATCCGGATGCTTACCTGATGAGCTTGCCGCCGGTCGTGAAGTGGTGAGGCTGCGCCGCCGGGGGCGCGAGCGGCTCGGACTTCAGCCAGCGCCGCGCCGTCGGCCAGAATCGGGCCGGATGTAGCCGGGCGGCCGCGCGCCAGCGCTGCGACAGCACCTCGGTGATCGTTTCCAGCGTCTCGCTCTGGGGGCGCCAGAAGCGTCCCAAGCCGTTGGTTTTTATCATGAGCTCCTTCCCTCTCATCCCGTCCCGCCATCCGTGCATGGGGGCTCAGCATTAAAGAGTAAAGCCGCACCGCGTCAGTTCCATGAAAAAGTGTTGCCCCGGAGCGACGTTGGCTTTAAACCGGGCCAGCGGTCGGGCGCTCTAACGGACAGATGCAAGCTCAGGCTGAAGGCAATGCGGTGGAATGGGAGGCGGCGCTGGTGCAGCGCGCCGTGCGGGGCGACACCCGCGCGTTCGAGCGCTTGTACCGCGAGCATTCCGCAAGGGTCTACGGGCTGTGCCTGCGCATGACCCGGGATGCCCAGCTGGCGGAGGACTGCACGCAGGACACCTTCATCAATGCCTGGAAGGCGCTGCCGCAGTTTGAGACGCGCAGCTCGCTGTCGACCTGGCTGCACCGCATCGCCGTGAACGTGAGTCTCAGCAAGCGGCGGCGCGCGACCCCGGTGCTGGAACCGCAACCCGAAGAAACCGGGGACGAGGGGTCGGGGTGGATGCTGGAGACTCCGGTCGAGGTGCAGGAACTGGAGACCGCCATCGCCGAGCTGCCCGATGGCGCGCGCGATGCACTGCTGCTGCATGCCCTGTACGGCTACTCCCACGGTGAGGCGGCGCAGATGCTCGGCATCGCCGAGGGCACCTGCAAGGCGCAGCTGCATCGGGCGCGCAAGCTCCTGCGCGAGCGACTGAAGATGGAGGTCAACTGAGATGTCCGCTCCTGAAGAACGCAAGGTGAGGTCCGTTGCCGAGCTTCCCGCTGCGATCGAGCCCGGGCGCGACCTGTGGCCAGCGATCGAGGCGCGGCTGCAGGGTCCGTCGCAGCCGCTGCCGGCGGCGGTTCCGGGACCGCTCAGGCGGCTGCGCTGGGTGGCGGCGGCCGCCATGGTGGCGAGCGTCGCGGTCGGGGTGTGGATCGGCAGGGACCTGTGGCCGCTGCCGGGCGCGGGCATGGGGTCACCGACGCTCACCGCGCAGCGCCCGCTCAGCGAGGGCGCCGCGGTCAATGCGGCCTACGTGAGCGACCCGCGCTACCGGCGCGAGCGCGCGCAACTGCTGCAGTCGGTGCAGGCGCAGCTTAAGACCATGCCGGCCCCGACGCGCGCCAAGGTTGCCGCGAGCCTCGCGGTGATCGAAAGCGCCAAGAAGGACCTGGAGAACGCGCTCGGCAAGGATCCGAGCAACGCGCTGCTGCAGGAACTGCTCATCAACACTTACCAGGACGAAATGCGCGTCCTCACGGACGTGCATGAAGCCGGCAACACCGGCAGAGGAATCTGACCATGCGTATCATTCACCTCACGGCCTGCATCGTGGCGCTCGTGGCGAGCGGCACGGCGGCGGCCACTAGCACCTTCGACAAGCAGGTCGACGCGGATGCGCGCGGCGTGGTGGAAATCACCAACACCAGCGGCCGCGTCGAGGTAACCGGCTGGGACAAGCCGCAAGTCAGCGTGCACGCCGAGCTCGGCGGGGGCGTCGAGCGGGTCGACGTCACGAGCGAGCCCGGGCGCACGCGGATCAAGGTGCTGGTGCCAGGGCACTCCTTCGGAGACGGCGAGGCGAACCTGCAGGTCCGGATTCCCAAGGGGAGCGAGCTGCACCTGTCCACCGTCAGCGCCGATGCCAGCGTGAACGGGGTGCTCGGCGTGCAGCGGATCACCGTGGTGAGCGGCAGCGTCCTCACCGAGGTCGCCGGTGCCGACCTTGAGCTGAAGAGCGTGAGCGGGGACGTCAAGGTGCGTGGCCACGGCCAGAATGCGCGCCTGTATCTCTCCTCGGTGAGCGGGGACGTGCACGTGGAGCACGGCGCGGGCGATCTGGAGATTTCCTCCGTCAGCGGGGCGCTGACGGTGTCGCTGGACTCGGCGCACTCGGTGCGCGCGCGCACCACCTCCGGGGACCTGAGCTTCGAGGGCAAGCTCACCCGTGACGCCTCCTTCGAGGCCACCTCCGTGAGTGGCGACATGAAGGTGCGCGCCCCGGCTGAGGACGGCTACAGCTACGACCTGTCCTCCTTCAGCGGCGACATCGAGAACTGCTTCGGCGCCAAGAGCGATCGGAGCGGCCCGGTGGGACATTCGCTGTCCGGAACCGTCGGTGCCGGCGCCGGGCACGTGCGCCTGAAGACCATGAGCGGCGATATCGAGCTCTGCGACCGCAGCTGAGTCCTGCGGACAGGCCCCCGCTGCGGCGGGTGCAGGGGGCGGGGCGGTTAGAATGCGCCCGTGAGCAAAGCCGCGATTGCACCCCTGCTGCTGGCCTGGCACGCCGGTGCGGGTCGGCACGACCTGCCCTGGCAGCAGAACCCGACGCCCTACCGTGTGTGGGTGTCGGAGATCATGCTGCAGCAGACCCAGGTCGCCGCCGTCATCCCGTACTACGAGCGCTTCATGGCGCGCTTCCCGGACGTGCAGGCCCTCGCCGCCGCCGCGCTCGATGAGGTGCTGCATCTGTGGTCGGGGCTGGGCTACTACGCGCGCGCGCGGAACCTGCAGCGTGCCGCCATCCGCGTGTGCGCCGAGCACGGTGGCGAGCTGCCCCGCAGCTTCGAAGCGCTGTCCGCGCTGCCGGGAATCGGCCGCTCCACCGCCGGGGCAATTCTGGCGCTCGCCTGGGGCGAGCATTTTCCGATCCTGGACGGCAATGCGCGCCGCGTACTGGCGCGCTACTTCGGCGTCGCCGCAGGGCCTGCGGATGCGGCAGCGCTGAAGAAGCTGTGGCAGCTCGCTGAGGCGCAGACCCCGCTTGCCGGGGTCGCCCCCTATACACAGGCCATCATGGACCTCGGCGCCACCGTGTGCGTCCGGCGCCGGCCGCTGTGGCCGCAGTGCCCGTTGCAGTGGGCTGCAGCACGAGATCCCGGCGCCGCGCCGCCGCGGCGCGCGCCGCCGGCGCAGCGTCTACATGGTCGTCGCGCTGCAGGACAGCGGTGAGGTGCTCCTCGAGCGCCGGCCGGACAGCGGCGTGTGGGGAGGGCTGTGGTGCCTGCCGGAGTTCTCAACCGCGAGCGCAGCCGGCGCCTTCATCCGCGACACCCTGCAGGCCGGCGCCGGGCCGCTGCGCACCCTCACACCGCTCGAGCATGGCTTCACGCACTTTGACCTCTCGATCACGCCGCTCCTGGTGCACTGCAAGCCGACCGCCGCGCAGGTGGGGGAGGGGACGATGCTCTGGTATAACATCCACTTACCCGCGCGCGTCGGACTGCCGGCGCCGATCACGACCCTGCTGGGGGGATTGGCGCAGGCTTCGCTGTTCGATGCGGGCGCTGCCGAGGGAGGCTGATCGACCGTGCCACGCCAGGTGCAGTGCGTCGTGCTCAAGCGCGAGGCCGAGGGACTCGAGCGCATTCCCTATCCCGGAGAGCTGGGCCGGCGTATCTACGACAACGTCTCCAAGGAAGCCTGGGCACAGTGGCTGAAGCAGCAGACCATGCTGATCAATGAGTACCGGCTGACCCCGATCGAGCCCAAGGCGCGCAAGTTCCTCGAGGGGGAGATGGAGAAATTCTTCTTCGGGACCGGCTCGGCGGCCCCGCAGGGGTATCAGCCGCCAAAGCCCTGAGCAGCGGCGGCTTCAGAGGTGGATGAGGCCGCGCTTGTGCGCCACCGCGACCGCTTCGGTGCGGCTGATGGCATCCAGCTTGGTGAGAATCGCCTTCACGTGCGTCTTCGCCGTGCCCTCGGTGATCGACAGGCGTCGGGCGATGTCCTTGTTGCTGCGGCCCTGGGCGACCAGCTGCAG
>Ga0335080_10006063_pt1 | contig 12486 bp, 16 predicted proteins | sample Lox_Sample_34_FD_206720 | JGI IMG/M metagenome (GOLD analysis project Ga0335080, IMG submission 206720) | Soil microbial communities from Loxahatchee National Wildlife Refuge, Florida, United States - Lox_Sample_3.4 | ecosystem: Environmental > Terrestrial > Soil > Wetlands | place: USA...
CGCGGCGTGGCTGAAGTGGCCGGTGATCGCCGCGTCGGTATCGAGCATGTTCGCGGTGATGATCAACTCCGCCAACGGGATCGCGCGGATCCTCAGCACGATGGCGCGCGAGGGACTGCTGCCGAGGACGCTCGCGGCCGTCGATCGCCGGCGCCTCACGCCGACGCGGGCCACGCTGGCCACCGGGCTGTTCGCGATCGGATGCGCTCTGATCGTCGGAGCGACCAGCGGCGGGCTCGACGATCCGGCGGGCGGGTCGAACGTGTACGGCTACCTCGGGTTCCTGCTGACGCTCGGCGTGCTTCCGGTGTACGCGCTGACGAACCTGGCGGCCGCCCGCTACTTCGCCCGCCTCGGCCGGTTCCGCCTCGTCCGTCACGGACTGCTTCCGATCGCCGGCGCCGGCTTGATGGTGGCGCTGCTCGTCGGCCAGATCGTCGAGCAGACGGCGGCCCCTTACACGTGGCTGCCGTGGGCGATCGTCGCCTGGGTCGGCGCTGTCGGGCTGGGCACGCTGTGGCTGGCCCGGACGCGGCCGCACCAGTTGCGGCGGGCGGGCGCGGTGCTCGCCGCCGACCTCTCCCCGGTCTGTGAACATTGACGGCGGTATGACACCGCGCAAGCGCCCGTCGCTCGTCGAGCAGGTTCGCGACAGCCTGCTCGGAGATGTGACCTCCGGCAGGCTCGGGGCCGGGGCGAAGCTCGCCAACGAGAACGACCTGGCCGAGCGGTTCGCGGTCAGCCGCTCGACGATCCGCGAGGCGGTGGGCGGCCTGATGGACGCCGGCTACCTGACCCGGCGGCACGGATCGGGCACGTACGTCACGGCCGCACCGCGGACCCGGCATCCGCTGGAGACGACCGTGAGCTATACCGCGATGATCCGAGCCTCGGGGCAAAAGCCCGCAGAGACGGTCGTCAGCAAGGCCGTCCGCCCACCCGAGGAGGGCGAGCGCGAGCTCCTCGGGCTGGTCGACACCGAGCCGGTGATCGACGTCGAGCGCGTCCGCTTCGCCGGCCGGCGGCCGGTGATCTATTCCCGCGACCGCATTCCGGCCGCGCTGCTGGGCGAGCACTCCGGCGAGGCGCTGGACGAGTCCCTATACGCGATCCTCGCTCGGGCCGGGCACCCGGTGGCCAGCGCCACCGCGCACCTGATCCCCACCCTCGCCAACGCCAAGCTCTCGAAGCTGCTCATGGTCAAGCGCGGCACGCCGCTGCTGCACATCGACCAGGTCGACTACGACGAGCGCGGGCGCCCGGTGATGCTGTCGCACGAGTGGCACGTCGCCGACGCGTTCGATCTGGTCGTAAACCGGCGCGCGCTGCCCTCGGGCGAGGACGCCTGAAGGCCCGGCGACCCCGGCCGGAGCGCCGATGACAAACGTCATGGTCGATTTCGGCCGGACGCCACTTACGACCGGCGCCGGCGCGGCGTAGGCTGACAGTCATGCTCGCAAGTAGCCTCCAACACGGTTCACGGGCATGACGGTGACAACCGTCGTGTTCTCCGTCTGGGCGGCGTTCTGGATCTATTGGCTGATCGCCGCCGTCGGCGCCAAGCAGAGCGTTCGCACCTCGCGATGCCGCCCGCCGGGCCTCCTGGTCGTGGTCATGCTCGTGGTGATTCGCCTGTTCCATACGGGGACGCTGGCCGTGCACAGTCCGGTCCCGAAGGTCATCGGGCTGATTCTGTTCGCGTCCGGGCTGGCCCTGGCGGTATGGGCGCGTGTCTATCTCGGACGGAACTGGGGGATGCCGATGACCCAGAGGTCGGAGCCCGAGCTCGTCACCTCGGGGCCGTACCGATTCGTTCGCCACCCGATCTACTCGGGTCTCCTGCTGGCGCTGCTCGGCACGGCGCTCGCCACCAACCTCTACTTCCTGTTCGTGCTGGCGATCGTCGGTGTGTACTTCGTCTATAGCGCCACGGTCGAGGAACGAACGATGACCACCACGTTCCCGGCTGACTACCCCAGTTACAAAACGCACACCAAGATGCTGATCCCGTTCGTACTGTAAGTCACCTGACGACCGGCGGGCTCGCGACGACTGGCTCGCGGCCCGCTGAGCTCCCGGTCGAGGGTCTTCTGCGCCTCGCGCATCGCGTCGGCGCAGGCGGGGTCGGACAGGCGACGCATTCCTTCCTCCGGCGCAATGTCCTCGACCACGGCGCCGGTCCACGTTGGCACCGGAGCTGAGTGAGCGTGGCCGGTGGATGTGGGCTGCGCGGAGGCGCGCGTGCTGGGTCGTGGCGGGATCGCGGCGGTATCCAGAGCAAGTGGGATCTCGCCGAACACGATTCAGAAGGGAATGCGGGAGATCGAGTCGGGCGAGCGGCTCACGCGTGGTCGTATGTGCGTCGGCCTGGTGGTGGGCGCGATCCGATCGGCGAAACCGATCCGGAGTTGGTTGTGGCGCTCGAGCGACTGGTCGCGGCGGACTGTCGTGGCGATCCGATGCAGGTGTTGTTGTGGACGTCGAGGAGCGTGCGGAAGCTCGAGGTCGAGTTGCGTGAGCTTGGCTTCGACGTTCACTTCACGACGGTCGCTCACGTGTTGCGCTCGCCTCGGGTACAGCCTGCGGTCCAATCGCAAGCGCCTGGAGGGCTCCCAGCATCCGGACCGCGACCGGCCGTTTCGCCTGATCAACGAGCGGGTCGCTGCGGCGATCATGGCGGGCAGCCGGCGATTTGGATCGACACCAAGAAGAAAGGGCTCGTCGGCGAGTTCGCGAACACCGGCCGGGAGTGGCGGGCGAAGGGCGACCCGCTCAAGTCTCCACCCACGACTTTCCCAGTCAGGCCGTCGGCAAGGCGATCCTCTGCGGCGTGTCTGACATCTCCGCCAACGAGGGATTCGTGAACGTCGCAATCACGGCCGAGACTGCTCGACTCGCGCTCGCATCGATCCGTGCCTGGTGGCAGGACCTCGGGCACGAGCGCTACCCCGCCGCCCGGCGCTGCAGATCACCGCCGATTGCGGCGGCGGCAACGGCAACCGCATTCGGCTATGGAAGCCCGGGCTGCAGCAGCTGGCCGACGACATTGGCCTGACGATTCGCGTGTGCCACTTCCCGCCGGGCACCTCGAAGTGGAACAAGATCGAGCACCGCCTGTTCAGCTTCGTCAGCCTCGCTGGCGCGGCAAACCGCTCGAGGCTCTGCGGGTCGTCGTGAACCTGGTCGCGGCGACCAGGGACGAGTACCCGGCCTGAAGGTCTACGCCGAGCTCGATGAGCGCTCCTATGGACGCGGCGTCGAGATCACAGACGACCAGCTCGCTGCCGTGAACATCACCGGGCACGCGTTTCACGGCAACTGGAACCACACCATCAACCCATCGATCACTCGGTCGTGAGCCCTAAAGTCCGGTGGGAGCCCGGGAGATCCCGGTGGTGACGCCGCCCGACCCCCCCGGTCCGCCGCGCCGCGGGGTCTGCCGCGCCGGCGGCCGGGATCCGCCGCGCCGCGGGGGTCTGCCGCACCGCCGAGTCTGCCGCGCCGGCGGCCGGGGTCGGCGCCATCATCCCGAGTTTCTCGCCACTCGACCCGCTGCCGCCGCCGAATGGCGATTCGGTCGGCTCTGGCCCGAGTCTCTCGCCACTCGGCCGGGGAGGGGCGCCGAGTGCTGCGTTACTCGGGGTCTGCGCCGGGCGCCCGCGGTCGGCCGTGCGCGGCTTCTGCCGGCCCCGGCTTCTACCGCCGCGGCGTCCGCCGTCCGGCGCCCGCCGCGCCACCGCCCCACCGCGCCACCGCGCCACCGCCCCACCGCGCCACCGCCCCACCGCGCCCGCCGCGCCACCGCGCCGCCGTCCGGCGTTCGCGGCGCCAGGCGTCCGCCGTCCGGGGCGCGCGGGGCGGAGACGACACGAGCTGCGCCGGCACCCGGGTCGCCGGCGGTGCGCACGCGAGCGGGTCGTGTGCGTCCAAGCGGGCCCCGACCGGCCGCGGCCGCGGCTGGCGCACCGGGCGAGAATCACGGCGCTCCCGGTCGCAGCGATCGCCGACGACGACGGTGGCGCCACCGTCCGCGCGCGAGCCCGCCGCTGCCGGCTCTCGCCTCGGGTGGCCGACGACTGCCGCCGAACGCTCGTGCGCCCGTACCGTAGCCGTGGCGGTTCCGCGCTTCTCAGAGGGGGCGGCGGCTCGCCAAGCAGCTCGCCGCCGCCGGGCAGATCAGGACAAGCTCGCTCAAATAAGAACTTCTTCTCTTGTGTTGAAGGCATGGGGGCTCCGTGCGCTCCTGGCTTGCACAGACCTTGTGACATTCCCTCCTCGCCGGCGTTGACCGACCCCAGCACGCGCGGCGAATCCAGGTCAAAGCCGCCCGGCGCTACCCCCGGGGGGGCATCGGCCAGAAGCTCCACCAGCGCCACCAGCGCCTGCCGACCACATCCTGCAGATCGCCCACCGCCCGCACCGCCCGCAGCGCAAGGGTGCGAGCGCCAACGGCCCGGCAACGTCATCACCGTGGCGTGCGCCCGCAAGCTCGCGTGCTTCCTGTGGGCCGCCGCCACCGCCCCACAACCCCGGCTGACAGCCCTCCCGCTCGGGTGAGCAGACGCCCGGGCCCGAAGTCCACCGGCACGCGCGCCAGCGCTCCGGACAGCCCCAACCAGGCCACCCCCGCTCGAGACACGCGCCCGGCCCAACCACGAACCTGGGTGGCCAATCCCCGCATCTGAGACCAACCGACATCGAGGACGCGCTCGGCGTCCGCTCACCCGAGCAACCACCACCAGCCGTACCTCTCGGTGCGCCCCAACCGACGCGAGAGACCGCTCCGGCCCCGCGAATTCGTCATCGACGGTCCCCACCCCGTCGTGACCCAGATCACGGTCAGATCCCGCCACTCACTAAGTCGCACACCCTAGGCGGTCACTCACGCAAATACGCTCGCATTCGAGGCACGCACACGTTCCGGAACCGAACGCCGCGCGATTGGGCCGTGCACGCGGTCAGTGGTGGGCATGCGCCGGGTGCTCGTTCTCGGCGCGCGCACCCTTGGCCTCGAAGGCGTGCCGGCAGTGCTCCGAGCAGAAGTAGTAGGTCCTGTCGCCGAGCTCCGCGGTGAGCGCCCTGTCGCGGTCGACCTTCATCCCGCAGACCGGGTCGGTCGCGCCCCGCCGCTCGGTGAGCCAGAACAGCCCGCCGAAGATCGCGAGCCCGACGAGGTTGAGCGCGAGCTTGTAGTTGACCCCGATCGAGCTGAAGATGTCGGCGCGGGTCGGCCGCGGACCGGTCGGGATGAGCCCGAGCGCGCTGAAGATGCCGTCGACGATCATCGCGGCGATCACGATCGTCACGAACATCAGCGCGGTGATCCGGATCGTGAACCTGGTGCCGTAGTACTTGCGGTAGATCAGCAGGATCGGCAGGACGATCAGGTCGGCGAACAGGAACGCGAGGACGCCGCCGAACGAGATTCCCCCGGACCACAGCACCGCGGCGAGCGGGACGTTCCCGACCGAGCACACGAAGCTGAGCACCGCGATGACCGGGCCGACGATCGCGTTCTCGATCGTCGGCATCGGCGCGGGTGCATTGCGGATGAACAGGTGCTCGAAGAAGCCGTTGCCCAGCTGGGCGATGAAGCCGGCGAGCACAAACCCGAGCGTGATCTCCTTCCAGAGCATCTGCCAGTCGCCGCGGAAGTTGTGCGCGACGTCCGACCACGCGCGCGTCGAGGTCAGGCGCTCCCGCCAGGCGACGTGCTCGCCGACCGAACGGTGCTGATGACCGGTGTCCGCGGCCACGGCGTGCTCGCGCGCCTGCTCCTCGAGTCCTCGGCTCACGAACAGCCGCAGCAGCACGGTCATCAGCGCGATCATCACGATCCCGCCGAGGTACTCCGCCGCCGTGAACTGCCAGCCGATCAGCACCCACAGGACGAGTCCCAGCTCCCACACCAGGTTCGTTGACGCGAACTGGAACGCGAGCGCGGACGCCGCGCTGGCGCCCTTCTGGAACAGGGACTTCGCGATCGCGATCGCCGCGTAGGAGCAGGACGACGATGCCGCGCCGAGGCCGGCGGCCCAACCGACGGACCGGGCGCCGGTGCCGCTCATCAGACCCTCGATCCGTTCCCGGGGCACCCACGCCTGCACGATCGCCGAGATCGCGAAACCGAGCACGAGCGCCCACCACACTTCCCACGCCATCAGGAACGAGTCCCTGAGGCCGTGCCAGACAACACCCAACACGTCCATGCCCTGCACTCTACCAAATACCCCTAGGGGGTAGAGGTAATGATAGAGTCTGCGCCATGGCGCAGACTCAGCCGCCCACCAGGGGCTACACCGCGAGCAAGGACCAGCTGCTGGCGCGACTCAAGCGCATCGAAGGCCAGATCCGCGGGATCGAGGGAATGGTCGAGAACGACCGCTATTGCATCGACATCCTCACCCAGATCAGCGCCGCCCAGGCCGCGCTGGACAAGGTCGCGCTCGGGCTGCTCGACGGGCACGCCCACACCTGCGTGATCGGCGCCGAACCCGATCAACAGGACGCGCGCACCGAAGAGATGATGGCCGCCGTCGGCCGTCTGCTCAGGCGCGGCTAACCCCACCACCCCGACCCATTCATAGCTATGCATGCAATGATGTATGCATGAGTCATGGTACAGAGCCGGACCTCGCGTTCCTCTCGGCCGAGACCGCTCGATCGGTTGCCGAGACGATGCAGGCGCTCGCGACGCCGAGTCGCGTGCGCATCCTCAGCCGTCTCGGGGCCGGCGCCTGCTCGGTCGGCACCCTCGCCGAAGACCTCGACATGTCGCAGCCCGCTGTGTCCCAGCAGCTTCGGGTGCTGCGACACCTGGGTCTCGTCGTCGGGGAGCGCGACGGCCGGCAGGTGATCTACGCGCTGTACGACGAGCACGTCCGCTCGCTGCTGGGCGAAGCCGTCTCCCACACCGAGCACCTGCGCCTCGGCCTGCCCGCTCGCCCGACCGAGCAGGCGGTGACGGCATGAGCGCGACGGGGCCTGCATTGCTCGCCGCGGCGGCGGGCGTCGGATTGGGTCATGCGATCCTGCCCGATCATTGGGTCCCGCTGGCGGTGCTGGGACGTACGCGTCGCTACCCGCTCTCCCGGATCGCCCGCCTCTCCAGCCTTGCCGGGGTGGCGCACGTGCTGGTGTCGATCGCGCTCGGCGTGGTGATCATCGCCATCGGGCTGCAGTTCCGCTCGACCATCGAGCACGCGCAGGACACGATCATCGGCTGCATCCTGATCGCCACCGGCCTCGGCTTCCTCGGGCTCGAAGTCACCGGCCACGGCCATCACCACGATCACGACGCCCACCACCACGGCGAGCACGACCATCATCACGACGGGCACGAGCACGTGCGCGCGGACATGTCGACGCCAAATCGGGTCCGCGGTGCCGCGGCGGTCATGGTCCCATTCGGTGCCGCTGCCTCGCCCGATCTCACGATCCTGCCCGTGTTCCTCGCTGCGACGACCGCCGGCATCGCGACCGCGGTCGGTTCGCTCGTGGTCTTCGCCGCGGTCACGATCGGCACGATCGTCGGACTGACGCTCGCCGCAGCCCGCGGCGGCTATCAGATCCAAGGCGAATGGCTCGAGCGCTGGGGCAACGTGTTCACCGCGGCCGTGCTGGCGATCATCGGATTGCTGGTCCTGCTCGCGATCATCTAGGCCGTGCGCGTCGGCCTGATGCATCCAGGAGAGATGGGCGCGGCGATCGGTGCACTGCTGGTCGCGCAGGGCCACGACGTCCTCTGGGATCCAAACGGGAGAAGCGACGCGACCGCCCGGCGGGCAGCCGCGGCCGGGTTGACCAGCGCGAACAACCTTCTCGACGGCGACGTGATCCTGTCGGTGTGTCCTCCCCACGCGGCGCTGGACGTCGCGCGCTCGCTGCAGGGCACCACCGCACTCGTGGTCGACGCCAACGCGATCTCGCCGATGACCGCCGGTCGCGTCGGGGAGGTGATCGGCGATCGCTGGGTCGACGGCGGCATCATCGGTCCGCCACCGCGGCGGGAGGGCACGACGCGTCTGTACCTATCCGGGCAGCACGCGCCCGAGGCGGCGCAGCTGTTCGCGGGAACGCACCTCGAGCCCGTGGTCCTCGACGGCTCGCCGGTCGCGGCGTCGTCGTTGAAGATGGCGTACGCGGCCTGGACGAAGGGGTCGGCGGCGCTGCTTCTGGCCGTGCTCGGCAGCGCCCGCGGGACCGGCGTCGAGGACGCGCTGCGCGCCGAGTGGAAGCGCTCGCTTCCGGAACTCGACGCTCGCGCACACGCCGCTGCCGGCTCCGCCTCGTCCAAGGGCTGGCGCTGGGTGGGAGAGATGGACGAGATCGCGGCCACGTTCGCGTCGGTGGGACTCCCGTCGGGCTTCCACGAGGCGGCAGCGGAGATGTTCGAGCGCGCCGCGCACGATCGATGAGGACCACCGGAAGCTGCTCTACGATGACCGCAGAAGTGACCGAGCCGCCTTCTCGCGTTCTGAACGCAATCGCACAGGCCGCCGCGGAGCTCACGGATGCGGGCGAAGCGGCAGTCGTGGCCGCCCGCGGCGATGAGATCGTCGTCGTCGCCGTGGCCGGCGCCCGGGCGGAGCGGACGGTCGGCCAGCGGCTGACAACCGGGGATGACGCGCTGTCGTTCGCGCTCGCAGGCGGCCAGTCGCTGTCGGTTGGCTCATCGACGTGCGTCCCGTGCCTCGGCGCCGACGGCGTGCTCGGCGCGCTCGCCTTGCGCGGTGGCCCCGCGGCCGGCTCGTTCGGCGTCGAGGCCACGCGCACGGCCACGTTGCTCGCCGCGATCGCGGCGGCCCACCTCGAGGAGGGTGGCGGGTATCGCGCAAGCGCGCGGACTCCGAGCGAGCTCGGGGCCGAATTGGCCGAGCTCGCCGCGAGCGACACAAGCCGCTACGACGCGATCGCCTCGGCGCTCGAGACCCTCCTCGCCGGAGGATGACCGACTCGACGCTACGGCCTGCCTGGTCCCGCGGCGAATCGATCTTCGACGTCCCCGCGCTTGACCTCGATTCACTCCCGCAGGTGACCGCGGAGTGGGCGTGGGGCGGCGCGACCGGTGACGGCGTCCGCGTGGCCGTCCTCGACAGCGGCATCGACGCCGATCATGCGGCACTCGAGGGTTGCGTGGACGAGGAGGCCGGCCTCGCCCTGCAACTGTCCGACACCGGGGAGGTGATCGAACAGCCGGGGCCACACCCGGACCTCGTCGGCCACGGCACCGCTTGTGCCGGGATCATCCACTCGCTCGCCCCGCAGGCGACGATCACGAGCGTGCGCGTGCTGGGAGCGGCGCTGAGCGGAAGATCCAAGGTCTTCCTTCGAGGTCTCGCCTGGGCAGTCGAACAGGGCTATGACGTGATCAACCTGTCGCTGACCACCTGCAGGCGCGACTGGGCGCTGGCGTTCTACGAACTCTGTGACAAGGCGTACTTTCGCGGTTGCTTCGTGGTGACCGCGGCCAACAATCTGCCCGTGGTCAGCTTCCCCTCTCTGTTCAGCTCGGTGGCGAGCGTCGCCTGCAACGTCGCCAGGGACCCGTTCGAGTTCCATTTCAACCCGGACCCTCCGACCGAGTTCCTCGCGCCCGGTATCGACCTGACGGTGCTGTGGCGCGGTGGTCAGACCGTGCAGGGAACCGGCAACTCGCTCGCGGCCCCGCACATAAGCGGGATCGCGGCGCTGATCCGCGGCAAGCATCCCGGCCTCCGGCCGTTCGAGATCAAGTCCGTCCTGCGCGCGACGGCGGCGAACGTGCATGGCCTCAATCTCCCGCGAACGTGAGCTCGCCCACCGGCTCCCGAGCCGCGAGCGCTCAAGTCAAGGTCGCACGCGCTACCGGCTGGCCATCTCGTCGATACAGACGACCGCGGCCAGGATGAGCGCGTCGTCCTCGCCCGGAGCGACCTCGATCCCGTACGTGTCGCGTACCCGGAACCACCGCTTCGAGATCTCGGCGATCTTCTCGCCGTCGCGCTCGATCTCGTACTCGTGGTCGACGATGTTTCCCTTGGCACTGAGCTCGCCGCCGGTCTCCAGCTCGATCGCGAAGCGATCGCGTAGAGGCGTGATCAATGCCTTCTTGATCGTCGCCACGGTGTCCCCGTCGTGCTCGATCTCCATCGTGTCGCGCACCCGAAGCTTCTTCTCCTGGATCTTGAACAGCTCCTCGCCGCCCAAGCCTTCGAGGACGAACGTGTTTCGGACCCTCAGGGCCTTGCCGTCGACCTTGAACGCGCGCTCGCCGCCGTCTGTCTCCACCCAGAAGTCGTCGCCGATCGCAAACAGCTTCTCGCGCATCTGGTACCGCGTGCCGCTGGGTTCGTCGTCGTGCCTGCGTAGAAATCCCATGTGCCGCTCCTTTCAAGCCTCCACCAGGATTCTCGAGCGGAAGGGCCGCCGATCCGTCATCCACAACGGGTGATGCGCCGGCACGCCGTACGATCAAAGTCTGCATCGATGGCCGCAAGTCCGCGAGCCGTCCGAGTCAACGGAGGCACCCATATGGACGAGAACGAAGTTGAGCTTGGCCCGGTCGACATCATCGTGATCGGCTATCCGCCGGGCGCGCCGATGACCGGCGAAGCGGTCCCGATCATGCTCGACCTCGTGGACCGGGGAATCGTTCGCATACTCGACGCCCTATTCGTGACCAAGGAGGAGGACGGGACGTTCTCGGGCATCGACCTCGCCAACCTCGACGCCGGCAGCGGCGGCGATCTGACCGTCTTTGCCGGCGCTTCGTCCGGACTGATCAGCGATGACGACGTCGCTATGATCGCCGCGGAAATCGAGCCGGGGAGCGCGGCCTTGACGATCGTCTACGAGAACCGCTGGGCCGGGCCGTTCGCCGCCGCCGTCCGCCGGAACGGCGGCCGCCTGATCGCGAGCGAGCGGGTAAGCAGCCAGGATCTCATCGACGCCCTCGACGCCGCCGAGGCCGCGGCTCTCAGCTGAAAGGAAGGCACGCAATGCCTGGATTGATCCGTGGAATGGCCCGCACCGCTGTGATCGCGGGCACAGCGACCTCCGTGTCAAACCGCGTCAGCCGGCGTCAGTACAACCGGTGGGCCGAGAAGGACCAGCAGCAGTATGAGGCGCAGCAGTACGAGCAGCAGGCCGCGCCGCAACCCCCGCCGGCCGCTGCGGCGCCCGCGGCGCCCGCGGCGGGCGGCGCCACCGACCGCATTGCGCAGCTGCAGCAGCTGGGCGAGCTCAAGCAGCAGGGAATCCTGACCGACGAGGAGTTCGCGGCCGAGAAGGCTCGCATTCTCGGCAGCTAGCGCGGTTGCGTTCAGACGCGGACGCCTCCGCGGCCGAGCGACTCGCGTCCGAGGCCCGACGCTCGCGGCCGGGCGGCGCCCACTCGTGCAGCCCGGTCGCGGAGCCATCGCAGGCGGTACTTTGGTCTGCATGCGGGTCCCGGCGCAGCTGGCAGCAGTCGCCGAGCGGCTGCGCTGTCCGATCTGCCTGCAGCCGCTCGCGCCCACTCAGCGGTCGCTGATCTGTCCGAACGGCCACACCCACGACGTGGCCCGGCAGGGGTACGTCACGCTTCGAGCGCCCACAGGGCGTCCTGCCGACGGCGACGATGCCGGCATGATCGCGGCGCGCGCCGCCGTCCAGGACGCGGGCCACTTCGAGAAGCTGACCGCCGCGCTCGTGGCGGCGGCCCGCGCCGCCGGCGGCTCGGAGTCGTCGCTCATCCTCGACGTCGGCGCCGGAACGGGGCACCACCTGGCGGGCTTGCTCGGGGCGATGCCCCACGCGCGGGGCATCGCCCTCGACGCCTCGCGTGACGCGGCGCGCCGAGCGGCAAGGCGCCACCACAGGATCGCCGCGGTGCGCGGCGACGTCTGGCAGCAGATCCCGCTCGGCGACGCCACCGTCGACCTCGCGCTGAGCGTGTTCGCGCCGCGCAACGGCGCCGAGCTCGTTCGCGTGGTGCGTCCGGACGGAGCCGTCCTCGTCGCGACCCCGACATCGGCACACCTCCACGAGCTCGCCGCGCTGCACACGGTCCGCGTCGACCCGAGCAAGCTCGAGCGCCTGCGGCGGCGGCTCACTCCGGCATGGTGTCCGACGAGCGTCCGACGGATCACCTGGACGCTCGAACTCACGCGGCACGATGCCGAGGCGCTCGTTCGCATGGGCCCCGCGGCAGGGCACCTCAAGCCGGACCTCGAGCGCCGGCTCGCCTCGCTGCGGGAGCCGGTGCTCGCAACCGCGGCGATCGAGTTGCGCACGTTTCGGCGCGCCAGCGCGCGCTCGGGCTGGTTCGGCGCCTGAGCACCGCCGCCCCGCGCTCTGGGACGATCACGCCTCGCGGGTGTCAGGGCTATTTGCGGTCATCGCACTTCGGATAGCGCGGCCAGTTGCAGGTCGTCGATCGTGGCGGTCGCCTCGCTGACGCAGTCGCGAATGACCACGTAGCGGATGCTGCCACGTAGCAGCCCGTAGTTCTGCACGGTGCGCCGC
>Ga0335080_10006065_pt1 | contig 12485 bp, 10 predicted proteins | sample Lox_Sample_34_FD_206720 | JGI IMG/M metagenome (GOLD analysis project Ga0335080, IMG submission 206720) | Soil microbial communities from Loxahatchee National Wildlife Refuge, Florida, United States - Lox_Sample_3.4 | ecosystem: Environmental > Terrestrial > Soil > Wetlands | place: USA...
CTGTGGCCCGACGCTTCCGCGGAAGAACACGAGCAGGAAGTAATCGCGATTCTCAAGGGCAGCGCGCTTTTGACTATGCCACTGATCATTCTCGTAGCTGAGACGAGTGCGCGCAGGGTCGTCGGCTTCCTGGAAGTCGATTTGCGCTCGCACGCGGACGGATGCAACCCGGCGCGCCCGGTCGGCTACGTCGAGGGATGGTACGTGGCTGAAAGTCATCGACACCAAGGGGTCGGGAAAAAACTTGTGGCAGCGGCTGAAGAGTGGGCTCGTAGTCAGGGTTGCGTGGAAATGGCGTCGGATACATGGATCGATAATGAGGTTTCGCAACGAGCGCACCAAGCGTTGGGATACGAGGTCGTAGACCGCTGCGTGCATTACCGGAAGCGCTTGTAGATTAAGGACTATCCAGATTCCTTGTGTTCCCCCCGAATTAATCCAGAGTTAGGAGCCAGATGTCTGCTTCGGTCACTCGACGGGAAAAGTATGCGTTCTTCCCATCCCGGGTGAGTTGCGGCGGTCCGACGATGTCACGGGCGACAGAAAATATCCTGTGGATCTGTTTTGAACTTGAGTCAACAAGGTAGAAGTTCTTTCCATGGGCAACAAATAGCACGCGGCGGCTATCGGGCAGCCAGACGGGCCACTCGCCGAAATCGGTGAGGCGCTCGTATCGATGGGACTCCAGCGAATACGTCACGACGCCTCCGACCGCTGTTTCTGCTGCGCCCACCAGGCGCTTGCCATCAGGGGACCAGTCATTCACGAGGAAGCGGCTCGAGGGAGGATGAAGGGGCGGCAGAGGCTCGGGCGATTGTTGTTTCCACGGGCGATTGGGGTCAAATATGAATGCCTGATTTCCGACTCCGCCCAAGGTTGCGATCCGCGAACCATCCGGAGACCATGCTATGTAGGCTGCGCTGCCTTCGGTGAGCTGCTGCAAGTCACTGCCATCCGGCCGGATTTTCCACAGCTCCAAATCCCCGCCACGATTAGAGAAGCAAGCAATCCAATTCCCATCCGGCGACCAGCGGGGCATGCGATCAATGGCGGAATCGCTTGTTAACTGGCGCATGGAGGTACCGTCCGGATGCACCAAATACAGATGCCCTTCAGGCTGCACGAGTGAGTACATCGCCACCCAATCGCCGTCAGGCGAAGGAGCGGGATTGGACCAGCGCAGTGAACCAGTCGTCACCCAGGCAGGTTCTCCTCTCACCGCGCCGGATGGATCGATTGTCAGCCGCTGAATGTTCGCGGTTACGAGCGCCGAGGTAAATGCGATGTGTCTGCCATCAGCGGAGAGACTTGGGTGAGCAAGGTAGGGTGCGGGAGTAGTGATCGCCTCGGGTTCCCCGCGTGTCTCTCCGGACGCTTCATCGATCCGCACTCGCCACAGATTCATGCTGCCACGGCGATCACTGGAGAAGTAGAGGTACTTTCCATCCGGGGACCAGACCGGATTCCAATTAGTGGCTCTCTCGCTGGTAACCGGTTTGGGAGTTCCACCGCTAACCGGGATCGTCCAAATTGCTGTTCGTGCTGGATTCCCGAGCCGGTGGGTAAAAGCGATACGTTGGTTGTGTGGCGACCAACTTGCCAGAACGGCGTCTCCTTCATACAGGCAGCGCACTTCCCCCGTGCTAACCTTTACTATCCAAAGCCCGCTTTGCGCTACAGCGTTCTGCGGGTATAGCTCAACATTCTCCGCGGTGAAGACCAATTGCGATCCATCCGGCGACCACGATGGATGAAATCCCGTGTGCGTTACACGCTTGATGGCCTCGCCCGTGCGACCCATAACGAAGATGCCACCCCCTTCGCGACTGGAACGAAACGCGATCTGTTCTCCATCTGGGGAAAAAGCTGGTTGGTCGTCATCCACCGTGGGATCCCTGCTGAGATCGAGGGGAGTCTGGCCGCTGACGCTCTGTAAGTAAATTTGGCGACTCCCACTGCCGCTGCCCGAATACACCACCCACTTGCCGTCCGGCGAGAGACTCGGAAACCATTCGACGCCCGGCTGCGAGGTCAGCTTCCAAAACGCCACGTTGAGATGAACTGGTGAAAGATTCCTTGCCTGCTGGTACCGCCAGAGGATCGCGTAGCCAGCAATGCAAATCACCGCAGCCACTGCAACCATGAGTAATTGCCACGGCACGGGGCTCACGCCCCTAGTGCGCTGGGAAAGGAATCCCACCTCTGCGTTGAGCGCCTCCTGAAGTTCTTCGAGATCGTTGCGAAGGTCCAATACGTTCTGGTAACGCCGTAGGGGATCTTTTGCAAGGCAGCGCCGGATGATGCGGTCGAGATCTGGTGGGAGCGTCGGATTAACCATGACAGGGGCAACCGGCGAGTCCTTCAAAATTGAAGAGATGATGGACACCGCACTATCGCCACGAAAGGGACGCACGCCGGTGGCCATCTGATAAAGCATTACTCCGAGAGAAAACACATCGGATCGCGCATCGACCGGCTTGCCCTCGGCCTGCTCGGGCGAGAGGTAGGCTGGAGTGCCAACGATGGTCCCCTCCTCGGTTTGGGTATGGGTGCTCACCGTCGTCGCCTCACTCCCCACAACCCGTTGGTAGACGAGTTTCGCCAAACCGAAGTCGAGGACTTTTACTAGGCCGTTATCATCCACCATAATGTTCGAAGGCTTGAGGTCGCGATGGATGATCCCTGCAGCGTGCGCTGTGGCCAGCGCATCGGTGATCTGGACCGCGCCCTTCAACAAGTCATTAAGGCGCATTCCGTTGCGAGGAATCAATTCGTCCAGGGTTTTGCCGGCAACATACTCCATAGCGATGAAGTCGTAGCCGGCCTCGCGGGAAATGTCGTGAATGACAATAATGTTGGGATGATTCAAGGCGGACGCCGCACGGGCCTCACGTCGGAGGCGTTCGAGCGCCTGCCGGTCCTGAACTGAGTCATCGGGCAGGAATTTCAGGGCGACAAAGCGCCCAAGTTGGGTGTCCTCGGCCTTGTAGACGACCCCCATCCCTCCGCCGCCCAGCTTCTCGACGATGCGGTAGTGGGAGACCGTCCGGCCGTTGAGCGAATCCTGACCGAGCGTCCGATTCGCCATGGAGAAGACGCTCTCCTTCTCCCCGTCCCACTCAAACAAATCGTAGGCCCGCCCCTGAGGCAAGTCAATGTAGAGGATCACATTAACGTCTGTCAGGTGCACCGAGGGGGCGGATCTCAGGATATTGCCACGTCTTGCCGGAGTAATGCCCGACCTCCGGATCGCATTGTGGACCTGCATACCACCAAGCTCATCCGTACCGAAGGCGGTTTTCAGACGGGGACTCTTGCGGTAGGTTTGAATCACTTCATGGGCGATGGGCAACGACTCCTTCATCGACTCGAGCTCTTGCCCAACCTGGCATCACCGTCAGGCCACGCACGTCGTAGTCGATTGGCTAGACTTTCGGATCGATAGCCACGATCTTCGAGCCAGAAACAGCGATGCGCGTGTTGTGGAGAACATTCTCTTTGCCTTCCAGGGAGGTGCTGAGGGCAACCACGACGCGGCTCTTCGCTTCCACAAATTGGCTCAAATCATCAGCAATAGAAAAGAAGTCGCGGCACGCATTCCGCCTCCGCGTGCGAAAAGACATTAACCCCGAGTGCCCCCACGGAAAATCTGCGTGCGGGTATTTGTGCCAGATGCTATGTCTGTCTCTGATGCCATTCCTTGAAGTTTGGGCCCGATTTCGAGAGCTGCTGCCAGGAGCCCGGCTCGCACGTCTAATGGGCACGGGGTTCCAAGGCATGCCTTTGTCGTATGAGGTTCGCTCTCTGTATCGATTTGGGGTATTTGAACTGGAAGCGGACACGGGGGAGTTGCGCCGGAATGGCGTCAAGCTGAAGTTGCAGGATCAGCCGTATCAGGTTCTGCTCAAGCTGCTTGAGCATGCGGGCCGGACCGTGACGCGAGAGCAACTGCGCTCAACTTTATGGCCGGACGACACATTTGTGGACTTCGAGACTGGCCTGAATACGATTATCAAGCGCCTGCGGGAGACTTTAGGAGACTCGGCCGAAAATCCTGCCTTCATCGAGACCGTCCCCAAACGGGGATATCGGTTCATCGCCCCTGTGACTCCACCGAATTCCGGGGCGGAATCGGTTGCAGACAAAACAGACCCAGACAGAAGAGTTCGGGTAAGTGCTGTATTCAAGCTTGGTGCGGCCCTGATGCTTGCAGTATTCTCGGTCGGCTTTGCTCTGCGGCACTGGAGTGCTGCGCCTGCGTTGACCGCCCGGGTATTGGATTTCGCACAGCTGACGAGCGATGGCCAGGCGAAACATGGACGGCTCCTGACCGATGGCTCGCGAATCTACTTTTCCGAGGTCCTGCCGGTGGGGCGAATTCTTGCGCAGGTGTCGTCTAAAGGCGGAGAGACCACAACCATTCCGACCACCGTCCCCGATCCTCGGCCGTTGGATATATCACCGGACGGAACGGAATTGCTGATACTGTCCGGAGAGTTTTCGAAAAAAGACGAAACCTACGGGGGTGGATTGTGGATTCTTCCGGTAGCTGGAGGATCCGCGCGCCCAGTTGACAACGTGCTCGCCATCGATGCTGTGTGGGGTGAGAGAGGGGAGGCGATTTTCTATTCCGACGGCCACGGTCTTTTTCGCGTCAACAGGGATGGATCCAATCGACGGAAGATCCTGAGCGTTTCAAGTCACGTGGAATCCCTTCGCCGGTCACCAGACGGGAAGCTTCTGCGATTCACGACGACCACCCGAGAGAAGGGTGGCACAAGTTCCATCTGGGAGGTGTCAGCCGGTGGCGGGGGTCTGCGCGAAGTCGTTCCCGGATTTCCAGGCTCTGCCGCTTGCTGCGGCGCGTGGATTGCGGGAAACAATGAGTTCCTGTTTCAGTGGACTCGCGCCGGCAGGACCGATCTTTGGGCGCTAAGCGGCAACCACAAAGTTCTCCGCCCAGTGCCAATCCGGTTGACGGCCGGGCCTATGAATGTCTCGGATCCTGCTGCCAGCGGGGTGCCGAATGAGGCCTTCGTCGTGGGCTGCATCTCTCGGGCCGAGCTGGTCAAATACGATTCGCAGACGGAAGAGCTTGTGCCCTACCTTTCAGGAATCTCCGCAGAGGGAGTGGAATCCTCTCGTGACGGGCAGTGGTTGGCTTATACACTCTTTCCTGAAGGTGCGCTCTACCGCAGCAACACCACAGGAACCGAGCGCGTGCAACTCACTTTTCCGCCGATGCGCGCATTCCTGCCAAGATGGTCGCCGGATGGGAAGCAGATTGCATTTATAGGTACGACGACCGGCGATCGTTGGACAACGTATGTGATTCCCGCCCAGGGTGGTGCTCCACGCCAGCTGGTACCGGGAAATGACGAGATTGCCGACGCGACATGGATGCCCGACAATCGGTCGATTGTTTTTGGCCCATGGGAAGGTGCCGAATGGCGGGGCATTAGAGTGCTGGATTTGGATACGAATCGAGTGAATCCGCTTCCTGGTTCGACGGAGATGTGGTCGCCGCGGACTTCACCAGACGGGCGCTATGTCGCGGCCCTTTCTCAGAAGGACAGCAGAATGATGCTGTTTGACACCCGGACGCAGAAATGGGCGGAACTTTCCGCAAACTATTCCGGATATCCGAGTTGGTCGCGCGACGGCAGGTTCCTTTATTTTGAAGAATGGAATCATGGAAGCGAGTATCCCTCACGGGTGGTGCGCATCCGAATCAGCGTCCACCAATTGGAAACGATTGTGGATCTCAAGACTTTGGATCGGTTGTCCATTGGAACGTTTATGAGTTGGACTGGATTAGCTCCCGACGACTCGGTTCTTCTTTCGCGGGACAACAGCACGCAGGAAATCTATGCTGTGAAGTGGTAGGGGTGCGCTGCGAGGATGTGTTCGCTTGAGACCCCACTTCTTCCCAGGAAGAAGTGGGGCAGCTATGTCAAGGCGCTCCCAACACGTTTGGTCTGGGCCCTGGGTGTTCCCCGGCTACCATAGTCTTTTTTCTCGTCTCTTTGGAGCTTCGGCAGCGTGGCGTCAGGCCATTCCTTAAGTCTTCAGCGAAACGGTCAGCGGCCGGCTCATTCGGCTCGGTGCAAAACGCATGGCCCAGTTCGTGGCTCACGGCGAGTTCGAGAAGCGCCGGGATCGACCGATTGAACTCCCTCATCAGATCAATAGTGCGCTCCGGATCATGGACGAAGAGGGCTTCTTCGAGAAACGTCTCCCTCGGTTCCAGGGCTGTGAAGGCAGGACTTTCAGGATTCAATCGTAGCCTCCGCGAGATGGGGGCCCAGTCCTCGGAGCGAACCAGCACCCATGTCCAGTGTCCGAGCGTCTCGATCGGGTAGCGAATCAGGACGCTTTTTAGACGGAGGATATCCGTTTGGCACTCCACCAATGGATAGCCTGTGTGACAGTGGAACTCCTGACCTGACAATGCTGCCGCCCGTATACTGCTGGGACTTGAAATTTCGGACGCGGTCTGACCCGGTGCGGGAAGCTTCCAGACCGAGAACACTACGAAACAAATCACAGCCAATCTCGATTTTGGGAACCCCACGGCTTCACCCCACCCGCGGTTGCGGAATGGGCAGAGAATGGCTGATCTGGAATAGCAGTTCCATAGACGGTGTCTGATTCTCGTCTGGAACGTGGCTGACTCGCTAACGGCTGAGGAGTGAAGCTGTTAGGGCCCCTTGTGAGACGACCAGTGCCGCCGAGAGTGCAAAGATTGTCCGCGTCGGTGGGATGAGTTGGAGTGGGATAACTTCGTCGTCAGAGACAGGCTTGAAATCGAGGGCGCGTGCGGATACTCGCAAGCTCACAACTGACGTGTTGAGTTGTTACACCAATGCAGGACTCGGAGTGCGCGCAGGGTGTTCCAGCGACTTGCGCTGGCGACAGCAGTTTCCATCTTCAACGGAATCCATTCGGGATGAAGGTAGTTGAGGGGCCAGCGTCCATTCTGGTGGCACCGCTGAATCACGATTTCGATGGCCTCACGGACGCGACTATCGGGTTGTGCGCCTGCATTTCGCAAATAGTCGAGACCGCGCAGGACATCATAATGCCAGAACGGCGGAAAGGCGAAGCGCAGCCAAGATTTTTCGATGATTTCGCCGGTGCGAAGCGAACGGAACAAGCGGCGCTCCAGCAGATACTCTTCGGCCCTCTTGCGAGCCTTCATAACGGCCAGAAACTTGCCGCCTGCACGCTCGTATGCGAGCAGTCCTTCAAGCACGCAGATGGTGGTATGAAAGGAAGAGCGGCGGCTCTTGGGCGCTTCGCAGTTCCAGCCGCCATCTTCGAGTTGCTCGCTCAATAGTTGATTCGCTAGCGCGTCGTTGGGCTCCTTGAAATACGCGCCCAGGGCGAGGATTCTACCGTTGATACAGGGCTCGGTTTCGCCGTCAAAGAAACTCCGATTGTTGTGCCACTTAAAGATAAGGTGTTTGTCGACGCGGTCGGTCATCTTGCGAGATTGTTTGCTGGCGGGGTCCAGACCGAGGTCCATCAGGACGACGAGACTATAGAAGGTGATCAGTAAGCCTGCGTTCTCTTTGCGGCCACCCCACTTGCCAGAAGGGGATTGGCGGGCGAGAAGCTTCGCTCCCCAGCCTTCGGTGGCGACGCGAGCGCGTTCGGTTGCAACCGCATCCGGCGATTCGTTCGTGAGGTCACGCATGACCTGCCAGCGGATGGCAGGATCAGAGTCGAGGAGCCATTTGAGGTGCGCGGGACGGGGAGCGTAGTTGTGCAGGGACATTGGAGTGTCATAGCAAAACCGTCTGGGCAGAGAGGACTTACGCAGGCTCTTGTGCGCAGGACAGTGGACTGACCATTTTGCCGCTGAAAAGCCTCCTGGATCCTCCAAACATCTTGCTACTGCGGCTTCTTCTCGTCAGGCTTCTGACCCGGGGTTTTGTTTTCGTCCGCCTTGGGCAACTCCTTCCCCTCGTACAGGATTTTCACATTTGAGCCGAAGCGCTTGTAGTCCTCGTACTTGACGATCTCGCGGATGCGCACGTCTCCCGTATTGAAGTGGAGTTCGTCGTCGGCCTTGGTGTAAACCGGAAACCAATAGCGGCCGTCGATCTGCTGGCGCCAGGTGGTGAACTTCGGGAAGAGATTTTCCTGATCTCCACGCTTTTTGACTTCATTGCAAGGCTTACCATTGCAAAGGTCGGGAACGGTTTTGCCATAGGTTTTGACGATCTGAAAATCGTGATCGTCAACCCAGACGCGTCCCTGGAAGTATCGCTTCTTGCCCTCGATCTTCTTCGGCGCGATATCGAAGACATAGCAGTGCAATTCATCTTCCCGCTGCTGCCCGACGTAGAGGATGTTGTACTCGGGAAGGTCTTCCGTCGTAAGCACGAATGGCAGCCGATGACGAATGTCGGCAAGGTCTTCTTGCGACATATAGATCTTCTGCAGGCTCGACTGCGGCGCGAAGACCACATTCTCGACGCGCTTACCTTTATCGTCGAAGATGACGTCGAACACTTCGCGATATTCGCCGTCCACAGTCTCCCCATCCAGGGTCTGCACCTTTACGTCCTGGCGATAGGTGTAGTTGTCGCGCGCCTTGGCGAATTCGGTTTCTTTGGCTGCGAACCGCTTGATGACCTCGTCGGGGGTAATGTCTTTGGGTGGCGAAGTGTCGAGTGGGCCTTCCTGTGAGAAGGCGCGCTGGGTCGTCACTGCGCAGGTCAGCAGCACGAGGCAGAATATGAGACGACTGGCAAGCTCCATCGTTCTAGTGTATCGAATCGCGGCGGGATGTAGGGACACCGCTGGCGACTCTCTTTATCTGATTCCGGCAGGAGTCGATACGTTGCCCAAACAAGGCAGACACCGCGGCGACCCATCCCTCCAACCCCTCTCCGCTCAGTGAGGCTGGAGGGAGGGTGCTGCAGTTCTGCCGCTAAATTGGATGCCTCTTCAGAAAGGAGGTTGCCGGTCGAGAACATGGCTATTTAGGCCGTGGGTTTCGCAGGATGGAACACCAATTGAACCATGATCAAAATCGAAGAAAAAAATGGCGGGGTCTGGTTTGCGGTGAAGGTGCATCCGCGCGCCAGGAAGAATGCCATCACCGGCGAACTCGGGGATGCGCTGAAACTCTCTCTCACCATGCCACCGCTGGAGGGACGTGCGAATGAGGGTTGCATCGAGTTCTTTGCAAACCTTTTGAAGGTGCCGCGATCTTCCGTTACCATTGCGTCCGGCCAGACCAGCCGGAACAAACTGATTCGAGTTGCAGGCTTGTCGGCCGAGGAAGTGAGACGCCGACTCTATGAGCCAGCCTGATCCGCGGGCGGGGACAAGGCCGATCCGATTTCTGCAAGTGATTCCCATCCTGCGCATTTTTGATATCGGCAAAGCAAAGGAGTTTTACGTCGATTACCTCGGGTTTGCCGTCGACTGGGAGCATCGCTTTGAGCCCGGCCTGCCGGTCTACATGCAGGTTTCGCGCGGCGATCTCACGATCCACCTCAGCGAGCATCACGGCGATTGCACCCCGGGATCGACGATCTTTGTCATCACTACCGGCCTCCGGGTATTTCACCGCGAAATCACCGCGAAACGCTATCCCAACCTGCGGCCCGGCGTTGAGCGCATGCCGTGGAATGCAGATGTGATGGAAGTGCTGGATCCATTTGGAAACCGGATTCGATTCAACGAGTACGTCCGGGAAGATACGGAAGCGCGAGTAAGAACGCCCGTTTCGAAATCTCCGCGTCGTAAGTTAGCCAAAAAGAAGTCCAGGAGCAACGATTGACCTTCTCAGAACGCTTCCACGAAATCCGTACGGGGTTTGACCGGCCTTTCTGGGTTGCCAACATCAGTGAGATTTTTGAGCGCCTTTCTTACTACGGAGCTTTCTCGTCGCTCGCACTCTACCTCCACGAGCGGCTGAACTTCTCGACCGAGAGAACTACGGCTCTCACCAGCCTTTTCGGCGGCATGGTGTGGTTTCTCGCAATCTTTGGCGGAGCCGCTGCCGATCGCCTCGGTTTTCGTCGAGCGCTTTCGATGGCGTACCTGATTCTGGCGGGTGCCTATTTTCTGATCGGCTCGATCGCAGCACCATGGCTGGCGCCTGTGCGCGATGCCGTGCCCATGGGCCTCTTTGTTGGTATCGTCCTGATTCTTCCTGCCCTGGGTGTTTCTTTGGTGAAGCCGTGCGTGGTCGGGACGACAGCCAGGGCGTCTAAGGAGAACGTTCGGTCTGTCGGCTATTCGATCTACTACACAATGGTGAACATCGGGGGAGCAGCCGGTCCCTATCTTGCATCGTGGGCACATCGACACTTGGGAGTTGAGAACGTTTATCGCGTGGCGGCAATCAGTGTTTTCGCGATGTTTTTTGTGGTCCTTGTCTTTTTCCGCGAGCCGCGCATGGGGATTGAGACTCGTCTGCCTTCGATTGCGACAGTCGCCAAGAACTTTTGTGTGGTGGTAGGAAACTATCGCCTGGTTCTGCCGACGCTTGGAGTCGCCCTAGTGTTATGGATCGTTACCCTCTTCCGCCCAACTCTTGTAGTGCCGTGGTGGATCTGGGCTGGACTCTTGGTATTGGTGCTGGCAGGCATAGGCCGCTTCATGTGGTTTCTCGTGCTTTTTACCGGGTACTGGGTTGTCTTCTGGCAGCAGTACATCAGCATGCCTCTTTTTGTCCACGGATATGTAGACGCTCATGCTGACATCGAAATGATTCTCGTGACCGACGGCGTTACAGTGATCTGCCTGACTCTGGCCGTCAACTACCTATGGCGGAAGCTTTCTTCATTACAGGCCGTCATTCTCGGCACGGTGATCACTTCGCTCTCCTGGGTGTTCCTTGCTCTTTGGCCGACGGTATGGGCGGCCTACCTTTCGCTGTTCGTTCTAGCCATCGGCGAAATCACGCAACAGCCGCGCTACTACGAGTACATTTCGCGTCTGGCGCCGGCTGAGCAACAGGGTACTTACATGGGATTTGCCTTCCTACCGCTCGGCATCGGGTCACTCATTGCCGGGAAATTCAGTGGATGGCTCATGCGCCACTACGGCGAGGAACTGCACCGACCGGAAATGGTCTGGTGGTGGGTAGTTGGAGTCGGGATTGTGACGACTATTCTGTTGTGGATTTATGACCGGCTCGTCCGAGTGGAAACGGTGGATGCGAAATAGTATGGCTCGCGCCAAGAAGACAGTCGAGCAAAAGACACTCACACTGCGCGGGACTCCGGCTGAAATCGCGATACAAATCCGCCAGGCATTGAAAGATGGCGGCTCGGCGGAGCATGCGGCAGGCGTGCAGTGGTTTTTCAAGGAAGAGATCAAGTCGCACGGGTGGTATACGGCTCCGCTGCGGCGGGCGATTCGTGGGTGCCGCCGTGAGATTCTTCGGGAGCATGATTTCCAGTTTCTGACCGAAGTTGCGGATCAACTGTTCTCGGGAACGGTCCTCGAAGAAAAGATCGCAGGCGTATTTCTGCTCGAAGCGCTGGACGCGCAATGCGGTGATCGCGAGTTTGCGATGTTCGAGTCATGGCTCGATCGCATCAGCAGTTGGGCCGACCATGACGGGCTGGTTCACTATCTGATTTCACCAATGGTTGCGGCCAAGCCGGCGCGCACAAAGTTCGTCTTCCGCTGGGCCAGGTCGCCGAACCGCTGGCATCGACGCGCGGCCTGCGTCTCGCTGATTCGGGGTGGACGGGCACAGATGCTGTTTCCCGAGATCGTGAGATTGTCGGACTCACTGCTCGACGACAAAGATGACATGGTGCAGAAAGGTCTTGGCTGGCTGCTGCGCGAGACCGCAAAGTTTGATGCGAAACGGATTGTGCCCTATCTCATGAAGATTCGTGAGCGCGCACCACGGCTGGTCCTGAGAACGGCCTGCGAGACGCTTCCTGGCCCGGCTAAAAGAAGGATCCTGGCTAAGTCCGTGCACTGAGCATGACCCATCGTAAGTTGACGCGCGACTGGCATTAGTTGATGCTTCGACCTGGGCAGAGTGCTGTGTTGCGGGGGCTCCGGCTCGCCCGGGGCCCTCCTCGCGCATGCAGGATCTTTGCCCGCCCCCGCGTCATTCGCCCAAATCTCTCCTCTTGTTTACAATAGACGTTTGCCTATGGACCTTGCTGCGATCCAGTCTGCGCTGCGGCAACGCAATATCGACGCGTGGTTGTTCTACGACCATCACCATCGCGATCCGATTGCGTATCGGGTGCTTGGATTGCCCACGAGCCTGATGGTGACGCGGCGCTGGTTTTATCTGATTCCATCGGAGGGCGAACCCGTAAAACTTGTACACAAGATAGAAGCGGGGCACCTCGATTCCCTTCCTGGCAAGAAGCATCAGTACTCGGGCTGGCAGGAATTGTTTGATCAGCTGAAGTCGATCTTGGCCCGGTATCTCGACCTCGCCATGCAGTACTCTCCCAACAACAGCGTATTCACGGTATCGCTTGTCG
>Ga0335080_10006067_pt1 | contig 12484 bp, 9 predicted proteins | sample Lox_Sample_34_FD_206720 | JGI IMG/M metagenome (GOLD analysis project Ga0335080, IMG submission 206720) | Soil microbial communities from Loxahatchee National Wildlife Refuge, Florida, United States - Lox_Sample_3.4 | ecosystem: Environmental > Terrestrial > Soil > Wetlands | place: USA: Florida...
GGCTGGCTGCCATTCTTCTTCGAGGTGGTGCTCGATGCGCGCATGCATGCGCACTACGACTTCCCGAACGTGAAGCTCCTGCCGAGTGAATACTTCAAGCGGCAGATGGGCGCCACCTTCATGTATGAGCCGACCGGGCTCGCCACCGCCTACCGGTACTTCGGCCCGGACTGCCTGTACTGGTCGACCGACTTCCCGCACCCGGCGACCTGCTGGCCGAACTCCCGCAAGGTGGTGGCCGAGCAGTTCACCAAGGCGGGAATCCCGGAGGCGGACCGCAAGAAGATCGTCAGCACCAACGCGTTGCGCCTGTTCGGCCTGCCGGCCTGATGGTGCCGTGATGGCGGGCGTACTCGAGGGAGTGCGGGTTCTTGACCTGTCGTGGGGGATCGCCGGTCCGATGACGGCGATGCTGCTCGGCGATCACGGTGCGCAGGTCACCAAGGTCGAGCCGCCGGGCGGGGATCCCTTCCGCACGCAGCTCGGCTATCGCGTGTGGCAGCGGGGCAAGCGCAGCGCGATCCTCGACCTGAAGGACGCGGCGGACCGCGACATCCTGCGCACGCTCGCCACGCATGCGGACGTGCTGGTCGAGAGCTTCACGCCCGGCGTCACGCGCCGGCTTGGCATCGACTACGCCGCGCTCGCGCCGCTGAATCCGCGCCTGGTGTACTGCTCGATCACGGCCTATGGCCGCGACAACAGCCACTCCGAGCGCCCGGGCTATGACGCCCTGGTCGCCGCGAGGGCGGGGCTGCATTTCGAGCAGCGTGGCTGGCCGGAAGGCGCCATCAACCACATGGCCGGCGTCGCGGACCCGTTCGCCGAGGTCGAGATCCCGTACGAGTGGATGCAGGGCGCGCCGCGCCCCGGGCCGATCTTTCCGGCGAGCCACTGGCCGAGCCTCGGCGCGTTCTTCGCGGCCACCACCGCCATCAGTGCCGCGCTGCGCGCGCGCGAGGTGACCGGCCTCGGGCAGTGGGTGGAGACTTCGCTGCTGCAGGGCGCGATGGGCTGCGCCAGCGGCGTGTGGCAGCGCGCCGAGAAGATCGACGTGCCGATGTTCAACAGCTGGATCCTCGGCTCGCGCGCGCCCAAGGGGCACTTCGAGTGCGCCGATGGCCGCTGGATCCACAACTGGGTGCCGAACCCGCGCTTCATCCTCACGGCCGCCGCCGGCGAGCGGCTCGACGCGAGCCCCGACCTCAAGGCGCGCAATGACCCGGATCGCTTCGGCACCGGGCCCGAGGAGCTGCTGGTCATGATGCACTACCAGCCGCTGCTCGCCGCGGCGGTGAAGAAATTCCCCGCGCGGGCCTGGGTCGAGGCGGCCGCGACGGCGGGCATGACCATGCAGGAGGTGCGCCCGCCGGAGGAAGCGCTCGCCGATCCGCTGCTCCTCAAGGACGGCTGCGTCACCGAGCTCAACGACCCGGAGTTGGGCCCCCTGCGCCAGGTCGGCGTCACCTACCGCCTGTTCGCCAACCCGAGCCCGATCACCCGCGGTGCCGCGCGCCTGGGCGAGCACACCGCCATCGTCCGGGCCGAGGCCGCATCGCTCAAGTCGAGGGCGCCGGCGCCTCGCAGGGAAAAGGGCAGGCTGCGCGCCCCGCTCGAGGGGATCACGGTTCTCGACCTCGGGCTGGCGATCGCGGGTCCCTACGGGACGCAGATCCTTTCTGACCTCGGCGCGCAGGTCATCAAGATCAATGCCCTCTACGACACCTACTGGCACTCGAACCACATCGCCTACATGGCCAATCGCGGCAAGCGCAGCATCGCCCTGGACCTGAAGGATCCGCGCGCCATGAAGGTGCTGCGCCAGCTGGTGGCCAAGGCCGACGTCGTGCAGCACAACATGCGCTACGAAGCGGCCGAGCGGCTCAAGATCGACTATGAGAGCCTGAAGGCGCTCAACCCGCGCCTCATCTACTGCCACACGCGCGGGCATGAGACCGGGCCGCGCGAGGGGCTGCCTGGCAATGACCAGACCGGTGCGTGCCTCACCGGCGTGCAGTGGGAGGACGGCGGCATGTCCGGTGGCGGCAAGCCGCTGTGGTCGTTCACCAGCCTCGGCGACACCGGCAACGGCTTCCTCTCGGCCATCGCCATCATCCAGGCGCTCTATCACCGCGAGCGCACCGGCGAGGGACAGTTCTGCGACACCGCGATCGTGAACGCGCACCTGCTGAACACTTCCTACGCCGTCGCCCGCCCCGATGGCGCGGGCTTCGAGCGCCCGAAGACCGACGCTCGGCAGCTCGGCCATGGCGTGGCGAGCCGCCTGTACGAGACCCGGGAGGGGTGGCTGTGCGTGGTGCTGCCACGCGAGGAGGACTGGGACCGCTTCTGCATCGCCACCGGGCTCAGCGCGCTTGCGGCGGATGCGCGCTTTGCGACCGCGGCCTTGCGGATGACGCACGCGGCGGCGCTTGCCCCGCTGGTGGAGGCGAGGATGCGCGAGCGCACCGCGGCGGAATGGTTCGCGCTCCTGGATGGCGCGCGCGTGCCGTGCGAGATCTGCGACCCGAAGTTCTCCCTTAGCCTGCACGACAACCGCGAATTTCAGGAGCGCGGCTGGGTCGCCGCCTACGAGCACCCCTTCGTCGGCCGACTCAACCAGATCGGGTTGCTGTTCGACCTCTCGGCCACGCCCGGACGCGTGCAGGGACCGCCGCTGATTGTCGGCCAGCACAGCCGCGAGATCCTGGCTGAGCTCGGCTACTCGACGGCCGAGATCGAGGAGCTGTGCAAGGATTGCGTGCTCGCCTGGAGCCTTAAGGAGGGCCACCGCAAGGTGCGCAGCCCCTGGCAACCCCAGGCGCCGGCGGAGAAGAAGGCATGAGCGAGCTGGAGCGCCCGGCAGCCACGCGTCCGGATCCGGTCTTCACTCCCGATGCGGTGTTCTTCTGGGAGGGGGCGGCACGCGGCGAGCTGCTCGGGCAGCGCTGCGCCGACTGCCACAAGCTGGTATTTCCTCCGCGGCCGATGTGCCCGGCCTGCCACAGCGTGAAACGCGAGGTCGTCAGGCTCAGTGGCCGCGGCGAGGTCTACAGCTGGATCATGCCGCGGCATCCCCCGCCGGTCGGGTTCGCCGACGCTCCCATCGTCGCGCTGATCGAGCTCGAGGAAGGCACCCGCTTCGTCTCCAACCTGGTCGACATCGGCTTCAGCGAGGTGCGTGCCGGGCTGCCGGTGGAGGTGACGTTCGTGCCGACGCGGGGCGGCAAGGCCGTGCCGGTGTTCCGGCCGCGCCGGGGACGCGCCCGTGACTAAGCACGCGGCGATCGCCGGCATCGGTCAGACCGAGTTCTCGAAGAACTCCGGGCGCAGCGAGCTGCAGCTGGCCGCCGAAGCCTCGCGCGCGGCGCTCGCCGACGCGGGCATCGACCCGGCGGACGTCGACGGGATGATCACGTTCACGCTCGACCCGAGTGATGAGATCGGCCTGTGCCGCTGCCTTGGGGTGCGCGATCTCGCCTACACCACGCGCATCCCCGGCGGCGGTGCGGCCTCGGTGGCGACGGTGTACCAGGCGATGGCGGCGGTCACCGCCGGCATCGCCGAGGTGGTGCTCATCTGGCGCGCCATGAACGAGCGCTCGCAGTACCGCTTCGGGCAGCCGCTGGTGCCACAGAGCGGCGGCGTGGTCAACGTCGCGGGCAACGGCACCGGCTCGCTCCTGTGGTGCATGCCCTTTGGCGCACAGACGCCGGCCAGCTGGGAAGCGCTGGCCGCGCAGCGCTACATGAACACTTATGGCATCAGCAACGAGGACCTGGGACACGTTTCGGTCACGCAGCGCCAGCACGCCGCCACCAACCCGCTGGCCTGGTTCTACGGCAAGCCGATCACGCTCGCGGAGCACCAGCAGTCCAAGTGGATCATCGAGCCGATCCTGCGGCTGCTTGATTGCTGCCAGGAGAGTGACGGCGGCGTCGCGCTGGTCGTCACCAGCCTGGAGCGCGCCCGCGACCTGAAGCAGCCGCCGGTGCGCATCGTGGCGGCGGCGCAGTCGATCCCGGCGGAGGTGGAGGTGATCTCCAACTACTACCACGGCGACCTCACCATCATGCCGGAGGCCCAGGGCGTGGCCCGGCGCCTGTACGCCCGTGCGGGACTCGGGCCGCACGACGTGCAGCTGGCGATGCTGTATGACGCCTTCACCCCGCAGGTGCTGCGCCAGCTCGAGGCTTTCGGCTTCTGCGGGCGTGGTGAGGCCAAGGACTTCGTGCGCGACGGCAACATCGGACTGGGTGGGGCCCTGCCGGTGAATACCAACGGTGGCCTGATCGGCGAGGCCTATATCCACGGCATGAACAACATCACCGAGGCGGTGCGCCAGCTGCGCGGCACCGCCTCGAACCAGGTCCAGAACCTGCGCCATGCGCTGGTGTCCTGCGGCATGGGTGGCGCGATCCTCGCCAACGCGTAAGCTGCCGCACCATGCGCGTCATGAAGCCGGGTCTGCGCCTGAAGAGCGCGGTGTGCGCCACGGAGGTGATGGTGATCCGCGCGCCCCCGGGTGCCGCGCAGCTCAGCTGCGGCGGCGTGGAGATGCTCATCGCGGGCGAGATGGCGCCGGCTGATGCGCGGCTGGATCCGGCACTGGCGCAGGGCTCACTCATCGGCAAGCGCTACGTCGACGCCGAGGAGCGCTACGAGCTGCTGTGCACCAAGGGCGGGGAGGGCGCGCTGAGCCTCGACGGCACGCCCTTGGCGGTCAAGCAGGCCAAGGCATTGCCCTCCTCGGACTGATCCCATGAACCTCGCGATGCTGCTCGAGATGGCAGCGGATGCCTTCGGCGAGCGCATCGCAGTCAGCTGCGCTGGCCGCACGCTCAGTTACACCGCTCTGCGCAGCGCGGCGCAGTCTGCCGCCCGCGCGCTCGCCGAGGCAGACGTTACCCGCGTGGCGCTCCTGGACGGCAACGACCTAGCGGCTCCCGTGGCGCTGTTCGCCGCCGCCATCGCGGGCCTACCGTACGTGCCGCTCAATTACCGTCTCACGCCTGCCGAGCTGGAGCAGCTGCTCGCGCGCGTGGCGCCAGCCTGGCTCGTCGTACCGCAGGTGCTGCGCGCGCCGCTGCAGCTGCCGCCGGGTATCGTGCCCGTGGATCCTGCTGCGCTGCTGCTGCCGCGCGGGGCCGCGGGCGCCACGCCCAGGGAAACCCCGAGCGAGCCGCAGGCCGTCGCGATTCAGCTCTTCACCAGCGGCACCACCGGAGCTCCCAAGGCGGCACTGCTGCGACACGAGCACCTCGTGTCCTACATCCTCGGTAGCGTCGAGTTCGGTGCGGCATCGGCGGAGGAAGCGTTGCTCATGGCCGTGCCGCCGTATCACATCGCCGGCATCTCCGCGCTGTTGAGCGCGACCTACTGCGCGCGGCGCATCGTCATGCTGCCGAGCTTCGAGCCGGCTGAGTGGGTGCGCTTGCTGCAGGCGGAGCGCATCACCCACGCCTTCCTCGTGCCCACCATGCTGGTGCGGATCCTGGAGTACCTGGCGCAGCAGCTGCCCCGGGCGCGCTTTCCTGCGCTGCGCGCGATCGCCTACGGCGGCGGGCGCATGCCGCTGGCCGTGATCGAGCGCGCCCTGCAGGTGTTCCCCGGCGTCGATTTCACCAACGCCTACGGGCTCACCGAGACCAGCGCCACCGTGTGCCTGCTGAGCCCCGAGGATCATCGCGCCGCCAAGAGCAGCGCCGATCCGGAGGTGCGTCGCCGCCTCGGTTCGGTCGGCAGGCCCTTGCCGTCGGTGCAGCTCGAGGTGCGCGATGCCTCGGGCGCGCGCCTCCCGGCCGGTGAGCCTGGCCTGGTATTCGTGCGTGGCCCCCAGGTGGCCGGGGAGTATCACGGTCGCGGCAGCCTGCTCGATGGCGAGGGGTGGTTTGCGACCCAGGACCGCGGCTGGCTCGATGCCGGGGGCTACCTGTTCCTCGACGGTCGCGCGGACGATGTCATCGTGCGTGGCGGGGAGAACATCTCGCCGGGCGAGGTGGAGGAGGCATTGCTCGCGCACCCGGCGGTCGCCGATGCGGTGGTGGTGGCGGTGCCAAGTGAGCAGTGGGGGGAGACGGTCGGTGCTGCGGTGGTCGTGAAGCCAGGCCAGTCGGTGTCCGTAGAGTCACTGCAGCAATGGGTACGCACGCGGCTGCGCTCCTCGCGCGTGCCCGAGCGGCTGGTGTTTCGCGCGACGCTGCCCTACAACGAGATGGGCAAGGTGTTGCGCCGGGTGGTGCGCGGCGAGCTCGCCGGGCAGGCGTCGCCTCAGGGCGTCCAGCGATACACGACGCCAGGATAGGGCGCCTTCCACTGCTCGAAGGCGCCGGTGATGAACAGGGCCTGCGAGCCCTCGGCGCCGAAGGCCATGTTGGTGACGTACGGCGTCGCGACCCTGATCTGGCGCACCAGCTTCTTGTCCTCGCTCACGACCAGGACGCGGCCGGAGCCATTCTGCGCGATGTAGTAGTGGCCGTCGGCACCGAGCTTCAGGCCGTCGGGTCCGTTGTAGGCGTCCGCATGCGCGGTCGGTGGCGCAAGATCCTGCAGCCGTGCCCACACGGTGCGCGGCCCGAGGCTCCCGTCGCCCTGGATCGGGAACGACAGAATGCGCCCGGCGAGCATCTCCGCGACCAGCAGGTGCTGGCGGTCGTGCGTGAGCGTCAGGCCATTGGAATAGTGGATGGTATCGGCGACCTGCACGACCGCCGCGCCATCGGCGCTCACGTGCAACACGGCGCCCGTGATCGGCGCCTTGAGGTCGTAGGCGCCGGAAGCGGAGAAGTAGAGGCCACCGCGACCGTCGGCGGCAAAGTCGTTCGGCCCGATGAAGGGCTTGCCGGCGCTGTCGCCGCGGATGACGCGGACCTCGGCCCCGGAGGCGTCCAGCTCGACCAGTGAGTTGTCGTCGTAGCAGGCCACCAGCAGGTGTTCACGGAAGCCGATGAGGCCGCTGGCGCCACAGCCGTCCCTGTGCCACAGCACGCGGCTGCTGGTGCCGTTCCAGCTCTTGACGTTGTTGGCCGAATACTCGACGTACAGCAGTTCACCCGCGCGCCACAGCGGTCCTTCCGGATAGTGGGCGTGCGCATCGACGACGCTGAGTTCAGCGGCTCGCAGCGCCAGCGATACCAGTGACAGAAGCAGCGCCGCCCCTACGCGGCTGCTTCGCAGCGCCGCAGTCGCGCTCATGCCGCCGGCGCCTGTCGCGCAGCTCTTCCCTCGGGCAATCTCTTGACCCCTGTGGTCGCGGGCCGTGCGCCCGTGATACACGGACATTTAGCATGCCGGCCGTGGACCCGCCATGCCTTTCTCGCCAGGCGCGCGCCGGTCACGGTGCCGACGCCGCCACGCTCACAGGGTGCGTGCGATGAGTTCCTTCATGATCTCGTTGGTGCCGCCGTAGATGCGCGTGACGCGCGCGTCGGCGTACATGCGTGCCACCAGGTATTCGTTCATGTAGCCGTAGCCACCATGCAGCTGCACGCATTCGTCGAGCACGCGCTGCTGCATGTCGGTGGTCCACCACTTGGCCATCGATGCGCCGGCGTCGTCGAGGCGGCCGTGCACGACATCCTCGATGCAGCGGTCGATGAAGGTGCGCGCGATGCGGGTGATGGTGGCAGCTTCCGCCAGGCGAAAGCGCGTATTCTGCAGCTCGAGCAGTGTCTTGCCGAAGGCGCTGCGGCTCTTGACGTACTTGACGGTCTCTTCCAGCGCGCCTTCCATGACACCGAGCGCCTGCACCGCCACGATCATGCGCTCGTACGGCAGGTCGCTCATCAGTTGCGCGAAGCCGCGGCCCTCTACGCCGCCGAGCAGGCATTCCCTGGGTACGCGCACGTTCGCGAAGAACAGTTCGGTCGTATCCTGGGCATGCTGCCCCACCTTGTCGAGGAAGCCGCCCACACGGTAGCCGGCGAGCTTGGCGGTCTCGACGATCAGGATCGAGGTTCCCTTGGCGCCGCGTTCCGGGTCAGTCTTCACCACGAGCAGCACCAGGCCGGCCAGGTAGCCGTTGGTGATGAAGATCTTGGAGCCATTCACCACGTAGTCGTTGCCCTGCGGGGTCGCGCGGGTGCGGATGCCCTGCAGGTCCGAGCCTGCATTGGGCTCGGTCATGGCGATGGCCCCCACGAGCTCGCCGCGCGCCAGCGGCGGCAGGTAGCGGCGCTTCTGGGCCTCAGTGCCGTGATTGAGCAGGTAGTGCGCGGCGATGCTGTGTACGCCCTGGCCGAAACCGCTCAGGCCGCGGCGCGCGAGCTCCTCGTACAACACGACCTCGTGGCGGAAATCGCCGCCGCCGCCGCCGAATTCGCTCGGCACGTCGGCGCACAGGAAGCCGAGCTCCCCGGCGCGTCGCCAGATGGCATGGCCGACGTGGTGCTGCGCTCGCCAGCGTGCATCCTGCGGCAGCATTTCCGCCTCGATGAAGCGCACCGCAGCGTCGCGGTAGATCGCGAGCTCCTCATCCACCCACGAGGAACGGTACGAGCTCATGACGGACCGGCTCCCTCGTGGTCCCAGGCCCGCGAGGCGGCTCTGAACCAGGCCGGCTTGCCGGCCGTCCAGGTCTCGCCCCACAGATTGGCGCCCCCATTGACGTGCAGGGTCTGGCCGGTGATGAAGCCGGCCGCCGGGCTGCCAAGAAACAGGGCCGCCTCGGCGATTTCCCACGGCGAGCCGGCGCGTCGCAGCGGGCTTGCCTGCGGGTAACAGCGCGCCACCTCGGGCGCATAGGTGGCCCACCCCTCCGAGACGACCGCGCCGGGGGCGATGCAGTTGGCCCGGATGCCCAGCGGCGCCCACTCGACGGCGACCGCCTCGGTGAAGGCCACGACGCCGGCGCGCGCGGCGCACGAATGCGCCACCTGATGCAGGCCGCGTGGCGAGACGACGATGCTGACGATACTGCCGGCGTGCCCCTGGCGGTGCCAGGTGCGCGCCGCGGCCTGCATCATGTTGAAGGTGCCGGTCAGGTTGGTATCGATGACCGCACGCCAGCCGTTCTCGGTGAAATCCAATGCCGGTTGTGCAAACTGGCCACCGGCGCTGTTGATCAGCAGGTCGATGGGACCATCCGCGGCGAGCCGCGCGAAAAACTCATCCACCGCGGCGCGCTCACGGATGTCGAGCCCGTGCGCGGTGGCCGTGAGCCCGCGCGCCTGCAGCGCTGACGTCACCCGCGCGAGCTTCGCGCTGCTGCGGCCGCAGACGGCCACGCGCGCGCCGAGGCGCGCGGCCAGCCACGCGGTGGCGCGGCCGATACCGCTGGCGCCGCCACTGACCACCACGGTGCGCCCGGCAAGCAGCCGCGGCGCAAGCGCGGTGGGCCGCGCGGCGAGTTCCTCGTCGGCCAGCGCGTGCTCGCCCCGCCGGGTGGGCTCGGTGTCAGGAGTCACGCTCCGCTCCCCAGCAGCTCAGCGCTGATGATGAGCTTACGCACCTCGGTGGTGCCGGCGCCAATCTCGAGCAGCTTGATCGCGCGGAACAGCCGGTTGATCTCCGATTCCCAGATGTAACCGGTGCCGCCGTGGATCTGCACCGCCTCGGAGAGGACGCGGTGCATGGCCTCGGAGGCGTACATCACCGAGGCAGCGGTGAGTGCGTGGATGCCGCCCCGGCCGCCGCCGCCGACCTCCAGATCATTGGCGGCCGCGAGTACCCGGTAGGTGAAGGTGCGCATGGTCTCGACCGCGACGTACATCTCGGCCAGCTTCGCCTGGATCATCTGGAATTCTCCGATCGCCTTGCCGAACTGGCGGCGCGACTGCGCGTACTGCAGCGCCAGTTGCAGGGCGCGCTCGCAGATGCCCAGGCATAGCGGAGCGATCATCGCGCGCTCGAGGTCCAGGCCGCTCATGACCACGCTCAGTCCGGCGTTCTCGGCACCGACCAGGTTTGCCGCGGGCACGCGGCAGTCCTCGAATACCAGCTCGGCGGTCTGACTGCCCCGGAATCCCATCTTGGTGAGTTTCTGCGCGACGCGGAAGCCGGCAAAGCCCTTCTCGACCACGAACGCCGAGATGCCCTGCGGGCCGCGCTCGGGGGCGGTCTTCGCGTATACGAGCAGCACGTCGGCCACCGGGCCATTGGTGATATAGAGCTTGGAACCATTCAGCAGGTAGCAGTCCCCCTCGCGGCGTGCGCTGGTGCGCATCGCACCCAGCGCATCCGAGCCCGCGCCCGGTTCAGTCAGGCCCAAGGCCCCAACCAGCGTGCCGGAGCACAATCCGGGCAAATAGCGCTGGCGCAGCGCCTCGCTGGCGTTGCGGTGGATGTTGTTGAGGCACAGGTTCTCGTGCGCCACCCAGGACAGTGCCAGGGCGTGGTTCCAGCGCGCGAAGCCCTGCAGCACGAGGCCACTACTGAACAGGTCCGCCTGCGCACCGCCATAACGCTCCGGTACCGTGACGCCGAGGTAGCCGGCCGCGCCGAGTCGTGCGAACGCCTCCGCCGGCCACCATTCCTCCTGGTCCATGCGCGCGGCGAGTCCGTAGAGCTCGCGTCGAGCGTAGGCATCGGCGCCCGCGAGCGTAGCCTGCTGGTCCGCACTCAGCTCGAAGGCGGGTGGAGCAGGCGTCGGGGCGGCGTCGGGCATGCGGGCGGCCTCTGCGGAAGCGTTCACACGAGCCTAATGAGTAGTGCTCACTAAGTCCAGAATTTGGGGAGCCTATTTGACATCTGAACCGTGGTGAGGTGGACTCATTAAATGGCAAGAGAGGGCCTGCGCATCGGCTGTGGTTGTGGGTTCTGGGGCGACAGCGCCGCCGGGCCCGCACAGCTGGTGCAGGCGGGTAACCTCGACTTCCTGGTGCTCGACTACCTCTCGGAGATCACGCTGTCGCTCCTGGCGCGGGCGCGCCGCAAGCGTCCGGAGCTTGGCTACACGGGCGACTTCATCAGCGAGGTGATGCGGCCGCTGGCTGCCGAGATCGCCGGCCGCCGCATCCGCGTGGTCGCCAATGCCGGGGGTGTCAATCCGGCGGCGTGCCGCGACGCTCTGGAGGCGCAATTGCGCGAGCTGGGAGTGCCGCTGCAGGTCGCGGTGGTGCTGGGCGATGACGTCAGCGCGCTGCTGCCCGGGCTGCGCGCGGCCGGCGCTCGGGATCTGGAGCGCGGCGCGCCGCTGCCGGAAGACGTCGTGAGTGCGAATGCCTACCTCGGCGCATTCCCGATTGCCGCGGCACTGGACCGCGGCGCGCAGGTGGTGATCACCGGTCGCTGCGTCGACAGCGCCCTGGCGCTCGGTCCACTCATCCACGCCTTTGGCTGGGGGGCGGCCGAGCTCGATCGCCTGTCGATGGGCAGCCTCGCCGGCCACATCATCGAATGCGGGCCGCAGGCGACCGGCGGCATCAGCACCGACTGGCGCGCGGTCGCCTCGGGGTGGGACGACATGGGTTACCCGATCGTCGAGTGCGCGCGCGATGGCTCGTTCGTCGTAAGCAAGCCCGAGGGGACCGGCGGGCGCGTCAGCGAGGCGACGGTCGCCGAGCAGATTACCTACGAGGTGCACGACCCGGCGCGCTACGTGCTGCCGGATGTGGTGTGCGACTGGAGCGCGATCCGCCTGCAGGACCTCGGGAGCGACCGCGTGCGGGTGCTCGGGGCGCGCGGCCGCGCCCCCACCGGGGATTACAAGGTCAGCCTGACATACGCGGACGGTTACCGCTGTACCGCGACGCTGCTGGTCGCGGGACCGGAGGCCGCCGAGCGCTCACAACAGGTGGCACATGCAATCCTCAAGCGCACGCGGCGCCTGTTCGCGGCGCGCGGCTGGCCCGACTATCGCGAGGTCTCCGTGGAAGTGCTCGGCGCCGAGGCGCTGTACGGCGTGCATGCCCGCACCGCGCACACCCGCGAGGTGCTGCTCAAGATCGCGGTGGCGCACGACGCGGAAGCGCCGCTGGAACTGTTCGCGCGCGAGATTTTTCCCGCCGCGACCTCCATGGCGCAGGGCATCACCGGCTTTGCGGGCGGCCGACCAGGCGTTCAGCCCATCGTGCGCCTGGCCTCCTGCCTGATACCGAAAGCGCGCGTGCCCGCATACATCGAATTTGCCGACGCCGGCGGCGCACGAGCGGTGCAGCCCGTCGAGCCGCCCGCAGCGCCGCGACCGCAGCCGCCGTCCGCGCCGCCCGCTACGGCGCGCGTCGCGGCGGCCGCACCCACGGGCCCCACGGCCGAGGTGCCGCTGCTGCGGCTCGCGTACGCGCGCAGCGGTGATAAGGGCGACACCGCCAACATCGGCGTGCTCGCGCGCCGCCCCGAGTTCGTGCCGGTGCTCGATGCTGCGCTCAGCGCGCAGGCGGTCCGCAGCTACCTCGGGCACCTGGTGGCCGGCGAGGTGCAGCGCCATGAATGGCCCGGACTCAAGGGCTGGAACTTCGTGCTGCACCAGGCGCTCGGCGGCGGCGGCGTGGCCTCGCTGCGCTACGATCCGCAGGGCAAGAGCTACGCACAGCTGTTGCTCGATCTG
>Ga0335080_10006069_pt1 | contig 12484 bp, 10 predicted proteins | sample Lox_Sample_34_FD_206720 | JGI IMG/M metagenome (GOLD analysis project Ga0335080, IMG submission 206720) | Soil microbial communities from Loxahatchee National Wildlife Refuge, Florida, United States - Lox_Sample_3.4 | ecosystem: Environmental > Terrestrial > Soil > Wetlands | place: USA...
GAAGTCTTCCATGGTCAGCGACTGCAGTTCCACCCGAATCGGGAAGCGCCCCTGCAGCTCGGGAATCAGATCGCTGGGCTTGGAAACGTGAAAGGCCCCCGCCGCTACGAACAGAATGTGGTCGGTGCGTACCATACCGTAACGCGTGTTTACCGTAGTGCCCTCGACAATCGGCAGGATGTCGCGCTGCACGCCCTCACGCGAAACGTCCGGCCCATGGCCGCTTTCACGCCCCGCGATCTTGTCGATCTCGTCCAGAAAAATGATCCCGGAATCCTGCACCCGCTCGATCGCGGTGCGGGTCACCTGGTCCATGTCGATCAGGCGCTGCTCTTCTTCCTGGATCAGGTACTCGAAGGCCTCGTTCACCTTCATCTTCCGCTTCTTGGTGCGCTGGCCGAAGATGTTGGGCAGCATGTCCTTGATATTGACGTCCATCTCCTCGGTGCCCTGGTTGGAGATGATTTCAAACGCGGGGAACGACCGCTCGCGCACGTCAATCTCCACGGTGCGGTCGTCAAGTTTTCCTTCGCGCAATTGCTGGCGCAGCTTCTCGCGTGTGCGGCTATGAGAGTCGCCGGAGGTAGTGGTTCCTTCGAGAGCAAAACCGGCGGTCGGATTTTCCGGCGCACGGGGCGTGGGTGGAGGCAGCAAAAGATCCAGCAAACGCTCTTCGGCATTGAGTTCCGCCCGGTCGGCAACATCCTCCAGCTTTTCTTCGCGCACCATCTCGATGGCGATCTCTACCAGGTCGCGAATCATCGACTCCACGTCGCGCCCCACGTATCCAACCTCGGTGAACTTCGATGCCTCCACCTTAAGAAAGGGCGAGTTCGCCAGCTTGGCCAGCCGCCGCGCAATCTCCGTCTTCCCCACTCCGGTGGGTCCGATCATGAGAATATTCTTGGGCATGACTTCCTCAGCCATGTCGGGCGGCAGCTTCTGGCGCCGCATGCGGTTACGCAAAGCAATCGCGACGGCGCGCTTGGCGTCCTTTTGCCCGACAACATATTTGTCCAGCTCGACCACGATCTCGCGCGGCGTAAGGTCGTCGAGCGCTGCCTGAGGCTCTTCAGCGGTAGCGGGGAGATAAATAGCCATAAACCAGTCTTCCGTCTTCAGTCGACGGTCTTCAGCCGCATTTTATGACGACTGAAGAGCGACGACTGCAGACTAGAGCTCTTCGATCGTCACCCTATCGTTCGTATAGATGCACATCTTGCCGGCAATCTTCATTGATTCTTCGGCGATCTGCCGGGCCGAGAGCTGCGTATGCTCCGCCAGCGCCTGTGCCGCAGCCTGGGCATAAGGGCCGCCGCTGCCGATGGCAGCGATGCCGCCATCCGGCTCGATCACATCGCCCTGGCCACTGAGCAGAAATGTCTGTTCCCTGTCTGAAACCAACAGCAGCGCTTCCAGGTGCCGCAGGAACTTGTCAGTCCGCCAGTCCTTGGCCAGTTCCACCGCGGCCCGGCCGAGGTTGCCGTGGTACTGCTCCAGTTTCGATTCAAAGCGGCTGAACAAAGTGAACGCATCGGCAGTCGAGCCGGCAAAGCCGGCCAGAATCTTGTCCTGATAGAGGCGGCGTATCTTTCTCGCCGAATGCTTGATAACAGCCTCGCCAAGCGTAACTTGGCCGTCACCGGCCAGCACAACGTTGTCATTGCGGCGGACGGAAAGTACAGTCGTGGATCGAATCAGTCGCTTGGCGCTCATAACCGGAATCATTGATTATAACAGCGCTGGGAGGAGACAAGCGTGCGCCATCGCGCAGCTCTCGGAACCCACAAAACCTGGGGAGCGTGAGATTGCGCATTTGAATAGCGGAAAAAGAGAGAGTCATGAACGAAAATCTCAGCCCTGCGGGAACAGTTTCCACCCGCCCTAATCCTTGAGATACTTGAGCGGCATTTTCCACCACGCAAGTCGTGTTGACTTCGGAGAACGATGCGTTCGCAAACCGTCTGCCAGGCCCGTATCGAAGTCTCCGCCCTGGGGTTCGGATGCGTGCAGCTCACGACGCATCCCACTCGCGCAGAGGCGCTTCGTACCCTCGAGCACGCGCTGGCCTGTGGCATCACCCACTTCGATGTGGCCCGCGCCTATGGCTTCGGCAGGGCGGAGGGCATCCTGGGAGAATTTCTGCGCGGTAAGCGCGACAGAGTAACGGTCGCAACCAAGTTCGGCCTGCAACCACCCTCAGGTTTGGTGGGAAATCGCTGGGTGATTGATGCCGCAAAAAGGATACTCGCTCCTTTCCCGGCCCTGCTCAAACGTGCCAAGCGTCACGGCGAAACCGCGGGCAGCCAGGACTTCAGCCCGCAGGCTGCCATGCAGAGCCTGCACACCAGCCTGCGAGAGCTGGGAACAGACTACGTGGATTTTCTGCTCCTGCACGAAGCCACGCTGGCTGACGCCCGCAGCGCTCCCCTGCTCGAGGCTTTGCAACAAGAGGTTGCCAACGGAACCGTGCGCGCCGTTGGCGTTGCCTCAAGCAGCGGCAGGCTCGGGCGCGATGCCGGCAAATTGCCGCCGGCGTTCGAGATCGTGCAATTCAGCGACAATGCTCTGGAGGACTCCTCCACGCTTACCAACATGGAAGGGCGTACCCTTATCACCCACAGCGTTTTCGCACCGGTGCGCGTTCTATTGAATGCTGCGCATGCCCACGGTCAACTCGTAGAGGATTACTCCACTCGAATCGCCGCCGATCTTAGAAATCCAGCCGTCATTGGATCCCTTCTCCTGCAGCACGCTCTCCACAGCAACCCGCGCGGTGTGGTGCTTTTCTCCAGCGTCCGTCCCGAGCGCATATCCGCGAACGCGAAGGCGGTGGAATCGTCCTCCTGGAGCAGCGCGCAGATAGCACTCTTCATGGAGTTCGTGGATACAATCACGAGGTGGGATCAACCCGGCACGCCTCAGCCTGCCGCCCACACTGACGCTTCATGATTCTGAACCTATCCAGCCTCGATCAAGCCAATCTGGGCCCGGCGGCCAATGGCGGAGAGATGGAACTCGCCTGCGATCTCTGCATTGTAGGATCAGGCGCCGCTGGCCTAGCCATCGCGCACGAAATGCGCAACACCCCGTTGCGGGTCGTGCTCCTTGAAAGCGGCGGACTTGACCAGGAAGCCGCCACGCAAGCGCTCTACGACGTCGAAATCAGCGGCCTGCCTCATCCCGGCGCGACCGAGGGCCGGTTTCGCGTCTTCGGAGGATCCACAACCCGCTGGGGCGGCCAGGCCTTGCCGTTGCTTCCAACCGACTTCGAGGCCCGCGACTGGGTGGCGCACAGCGGCTGGCCGCTCAAGTTCGATGACCTGGTCCCCTTCTACGACCGCGCCGCCGAGTTTCTCCTCGTCGATCGCATGAACTTCGAGAGCGATCTCTTTCCCTTCCTGCAAACTCGCCCGCCCGAGTTCGATCCCAGGAAAGTTTGGTATCACTTTTCCAAGTGGAGTCCGCAACCCGACCTTCGGGAACGCCACCTCCCCGCAATTCGTTCTTCCGAGCGTTGCACCCTCGTCCTCCATGCGAACGTTACCAAAATCACGCTGAACGAAAACCTGAATGAAGTCGCCTGCATGGAGGTGTGTTCCCTGGAAGGGCGCCGGGCCTGTGTGCGCGCACGCGCATTCGCGCTCTGCGTGGGGGGCATCGAGACCGCGCGCCTGCTGTTGGCAAACAACCGGCAACAACCCGGCGGCCTGGGGAACGCTCACGACCTGGTCGGACGATATTTTCAAGACCATCCCAATATCGTTGCCGGGTGGCTGAAAACATCCGATCCGCGACACCTCCAGCGCCTCTTTAATGTCTTTCACAAAAACCGCGTGAAGTATTCCGTTCGTTGCACCGCGCCTCCGCAGTGGCAACGTGAGCAGCGAATGCTGAGCGTGTCCATGGGTTTCATGTTTCTCGAGGAAGGCTCAGCGCTGCAAAACTTGAAGGAAGCCTACCTGGCGATGCGGCAAGGTAAGATAAACGCGGGCGTCTTCCGAAAGTCGCTGCGTGCAGCCGCCCATCCCCGCGATACTCTTTCTCCGATGTGGCATTTCGCCGTGCGCGGCCGGAGCTTTTCTCCCCACGCCCGTTTTCAAGTCTGCCTCACCTGCGAGCAGGAACCCGATCCCGAGAGCCGCATTCAGCTTTCCGCTGAGCGCGACCCGCTAGGCATGCCCCGCGCGAATGTCCGTTGGACGGTTACAGACCTGACCTGGCAAACCCTCCTCGCCTATACCAAGCTCTTGTGCGAGGAATTCCGGCGCATTGGTCTGGGCGAGATCGAATTGGAACCCTGGATGCACAATGGCTATCACCACTGGAGAGACCACATCACCGATCAGTATCATCACATGGGCACAACCAGGATGCACGAATCGCCGCGCCAGGGGGTGGTCGACCGCCACTGCAGAGTTCACGGGATCCGCAATCTATACATCGGCAGCAGTTCCGTGTTCCCTACCAGCGGTCATTCCAATCCCACGATGACGATCCTGGCCCTGTGCATGCGTCTGGCCGACCTCCTCAAGCAGGAGTTGGGCCGGCCGCGGTAGTGGAGACGACATGAACGAAGCGGAAGTTTTCACCGATGCAGCCGCGCGCATCCGGGGGTTTCTTCACCGCGCCCCAGCTCCCGCATCGGCCGGGCTCGTGCTGACCCACGGCGCAGGCGCAAACGCCCGCTCCCCGTTGTTGATTTCAGTCGCTACCACCTTCGCCGGAGCCGGTTTCAATGTCCTGCGTTGCGATCTTCCGTTCCGCCAGACGCGCCCGTTCGGCCCGCCCGGCCCGGGCGACGCTGCCCGCGATCGTCAAGGCTTGAAAGAAGCCGCCGGCGCCCTGCGAAAAATCCTCCCCGGAAAGCTTTATCTGGCGGGCCACTCCTACGGTGGTCGTCAGGCAACCATGCTGTGCGCCGAAGAACCCGGCATCGCTGACGGCCTGCTGCTTCTGTCTTACCCTCTGCACCCTCCGCGAAAGCCCGAGCAACTTCGCACCCAACATTTTCCCGGCCTGCACACTCCAGCCCTGTTCGTGGAAGGCACCCGCGATCCGTTCGGTTCCGTCGATGAAATGGACGCGGCACTAAAATTGATTCCGGCGAAGACTGAATTGCTGAAGATCGATGGCAAAGGCCACGACCTGGGATTTACAGGCAAATCAGGAAACCAGATGCTGGCTCAATTGGTACTGCAGGCGTTCGAAACATTCTTCCGCTGATCTTCCCGCGTCCGCAGCGGCTTTCCTCCGGCGAACTTTGCGTTTTGAGATTTGAGTTCCGCCTGCGGCGGCAAGTACCGCTTCACTCATCCAACAGAACATTGTCGATTAGCCGCGTGCTTCCCACAAACCCAGCCACTGCGGTCAAAGCGGCGCCTGTGACGACTTCCACCGGTGTCAACGTGTCCGGATGGACGATCTCAAGGTAATCCAACCGCACCCCAGGCTCTTCGCTGAATATTCTCTTGCCAGCACCGCGCAAGACCTCGACGCGGCGTTCTCCCCGCTCGAAGGCATCTCCCACGGCGCACAGCGACCGATAAAGAATCAGCGCCTGCTTGCGCTGTGAGGCGTCCAGATATGCGTTGCGCGAGCTCATCGCCAAACCGTCCCGCTCGCGCACAATCGGGCAGGCTACAATTTTCACGGCCATCCTCAAGTCCTGAACCATGCGGCGAATGATTGCGACCTGTGCCGCATCTTTCTGCCCGAAAAACGCCACATCGGGCTCCACGGTATGAAACAATTTCGCCACTACGGTAGACACTCCACGAAAATGTCCAGGCCGTGAGCGCCCGCAGAGCCTGTCGCTCAACCCCTCAACGTCGACCCAGGTGACCGCGCCCCCCGGATACATCTCCTCCGCCGAAGGCGCAAACAGCAAGCGCACGCCTTCTTTTTCCAGCATCCCGCAGTCGCGTTCAAAACTTCGCGGGTACTTGGCGAAGTCCTCCCCGGGCGCAAACTGCGTGGGGTTCACGAAAATGGACGCCGCCACGACGTCGTTCTCGTCCCTGGCGGCCCGCACCAGGGAGAGATGCCCCTCATGCAGAGCCCCCATGGTAGGCACAAAGCCCAGTCGCGCACCCTCGTAGCGTGCGCCGCGCGATGCGGCGCGCATTTCAGCTGAAGTAGTGAGAATTTTCATTACCAGGAGAGATTTCCGAAGGCCAAGTCTCCGAACACCCGCGCGCACGCCACAATCGGCAACTAAAATCGGCAATCGGAATGTAACTCGCCTACCGCCTCATCGCCCTCTTCCGGTCCAGTACGGTTTCCAAACCTTGCCGCGTCTCCTTCGGCAAATGGTATGACTCCCCGTCCGCAGGATATTGTCGCGAAACAACATCGGCGCGGAAGGCCTGCACCGCCTGCCCGATCAGCGCGGATCCATCGCCGTAGTGCCGCACAAATTTCGCCTGCGAACCAGCCGTGAGATTGAGCAAATCATGGAACACCAGCACCTGCCCGTCACAGTCAGGGCCAGCGCCGATCCCAATCGTTGGAGTTTTGACCTCGTCTGTGATAAGTGCCGCGACTTCCCTCGGGATTCCCTCCAGAATAATGCAGGCGACCCCCGCGCGGTCGAGAGCCACCGCATCCCGCATCAACTGCTCCACCGCGGCCAGCGACTTCCCCTGCACGCGGTAGCCGCCCATCACATTCACCGACTGCGGCGTGAGCCCGATATGTCCAGCCACCGGAATTTCCGCATCCATCACGCGGCGAATCACCTCCACACGTTTCTCGCCGCCCTCCATCTTCACCATCTCGGCCCCCGCCTCCTTCACGAAACGCGAAGCATTACGCACCGCGTCATCGGCGCCCAGATGATAAGAACCATAGGGCATATCGCCCATAAGCAGGGCGTGCTTCACGCCTCGCCGCGCGGCGCGGGTGTGGTGCAGCATCTCTTCCATCGTGACCGAAAGCGTATTCTCATAGCCAAGCACGGCCATGGCCAGCGAATCACCGACCAGCACGATATCGATGCCGCCCTCATCCACCAGGCGTGCACTGGCGTAATCGTACGCGGTTAAGCAGGTAATGGGTTCGCGGTGGAGTTTCTTTTCCCGCAGCGAAGCCGCGGTAACTTTCTGGCGAGGTTCGCCAATCGGAGCAAGACTCACGTTGTCCTCCAGTGCCCCTCCGCAACCTGGCGGATAGAGCCTGTAGCATCTTGGATGATGCTGCAGACATTCTAGACCAAGACAGAGTCAGGTCCAAGCAGATATTCCGCCATCCAAACCGAAGTGTGCCCCCAACTATAGAGTCTAGCCGGCGATCCCGGCAGAAGTTCTGGGCGGCCTCTGCGTTTTAAGGTTCTGGTTTTCACCTTTACACGGCAGGGCACGGGTGACGCGCCTGGCTTTTGCCCGCAAATCGCTTTAAGCTTTGAAATTCGATTCTGAAATCATGACCGGAAGCAACACCTCCCGCTGCAACTCGATGGTCGGCCCGTTGCAGCGGGTGGCCGTATGCTCTCCGCAGACTGCCCAGTGGCACTCTCCCGCCACCGCGGCTCACTGGCGCAAACTCGGCTTCCTCCACGCTCCCGATGCGGGCATCGCGCAATCGCAACACAACGAACTCTGCGATCAGTTGCGCGAAGCCGGCGCTGAGATTGCCTGCCTGCCCGCTTCCCCAACTCTCTCGCTTGACGCGGTTTATACCCACGATCCCTCACTCGCCACCAGCTTCGGCGCTGTCATCCTTAGCCCCGGCAAGCTTAATCGTGTCCCCGAAGCGGAAGCTCACCGGAGATTCTTCGAAGAATTGGGAATCCCTGTCCTCGGCCAGATTCGTCCGCCCGGCACCGCCGAGGCCGGTGATATGATCTGGCTCAATCCCTCGACTTTGCTGATTGGTTTGGGCTACCGCACGAACGCAGCCGGCATCGCCCAGATGCGCGCTCTGCTCGCGCCCACCGGGGTGGAAGTGATCACAGCGCCTCTGCCCTACGGACCCGGGCCCGCAGCCTGCCTGCATTTGATGTCATTGATCAGCCTGCTCGACCAGAGCACCGCTATAGTGGACTTACCCTGGCTGGCAGTCGAGACGGTGGAACTCCTCAAAGCCCGGAACTATCGATTCATCGAGATGGATTATTCTGAGCGGGAAACGCTGGCCTGCAATGTGCTTTCTCTGGGCCGGAACCGACTGCTGGCGATCGCAGAGAACACGAGAACAAACGGAAAACTCCGACAGGCCGGCTTCGACGTCCGCACATTCCCTGGCTCCGAACTCTGCATCAACGGCTCAGGAGGACCGACTTGCCTCACGCGCCCGCTGGCAAGAGGTTTGGAGGCAGAACCGTCTTTATGAAGATGAGAATAGCGGCAGGTCGAGAGTTGGAAAAATTAAGGTCGCCGGCATCGAGGATGTTGGCGGACGACCGACGGCGGACGACCGACGACTGCTAAGCACTCGCCGCTTCCCGCCCCCCGAGGGGCAGGAAATACTGCGTCCCTTTGATCGGCGCTGCGACTTTCTGCAGCAACTCCTGCAAATCCTGATTGCGCTCGACAAAATCGATCTCTGAAGTATTCACGATCAGCAAGTCGGACGAGGTGTAGTGAAAGAAAAAATGCTCGTACGCCTTCACCACTTCTTCCAGATAGTCCTCGTTGATGGCCTTTTCGCCGGGAGCATTTTTTTTCTTGAGCCGCTTCTTCAGCACCTCGGGTGAAGCCTGCAGGTAAATCACCAGGTCGGGCGTGGGCAACTGCTCGCGGAAATAGTTGTAATAGCGGTTGTAAATCTCAAGCTCCGCATCCGTCAGGTTGAGGCAGGCAAAGAGCTTGTCTTTCTCAAAGATGAAGTCCGCGACCACCGTGCGCTGCGAGTTCGGGTTCAAATCCAGGCCGCGCAGCTGCTCGAAACGCCGCACCAGGAAAGCGAACTGCGCCTGGAACGCGGCCCCGTGCTCACCCTGGTAAAAGGAAGTCAGGAACGGGTTGTCGACCGGTTCCATCACCCGCTGTGCATTCAGGCGCTCGCCCAGAACCTGGGTCAACGTACTCTTGCCGACGCGGATGGGGCCTTCCACTGCAATGTAGCGGGGCAACTCGAAAAGATTGGCCATGAGAGGGAAAGAAAGGAACGCACTGGCAGAATAACGCGAGAACGCCGCACCCGACAATTGAGGAATGAGTTAACAGGAAAATCCGCACGCTGTTACGCGTAGATCCAACCACCCGCTGCAAGTGGACAACACAGGTTCATAAGCAAACGGATTCCTCCGTCCGGAGTCAGCGTTCTCGAACTCAGCTCCCGGATTTTCGAGTTCGTTCGAGGATCATAGCGCGCAGCGTGATTCATGGAGCCGGGTGGCCGGCGCTTGCCTCAATCAGCTTTTGAACCGAAGCGGCGATCACCAACATCACCTGTGCCCGCGGTTTTTTGGCTTGCTCGACGAAGGCAAGTTGCTGCGTTCTCCACGCTTCGGGGGCGGGCTCCCCGCGGTCGAGGTAATCGAGCGCTTGCAGTCCAGCAGCCCCGAGAGCCGAGAGGTCCTGCGATAGAGGCAACACTTCCTGCACCAAGGACGATTGGGCTGCCAGGGGTTGCAGCGCCGACTGGTTCTCGCGCCAACTGGCAAGCGTAGTGCGGATCCTCGCTTCTGAGCCGGGCTTTATTTTCCCGGAAACGAATTCGTCCACCAGGGCCGCAAAATGGCGGGCCGGGATACTCTCCGGGCGGGCGGCGTCGATCAGGCGGTTCAGCGGCGTGGAACTGGTGGCAGGCGTGGACTCCTGATCGCTGCGCTCGTAGTTCTTGACCGGTTCGACCGCATCAGCCAAAGTACGCAATGCCGCAATGTTTTCGCTGCCCGCAATCCTGCGCAGCATGGGACCGTAGTTCGAATTGTGGTTCAGGCCGATCCCGTCGAGTTGATGACTTACCGCGCCCATACGGCGGTACATGGATTCGACATCGGTGGTTGGCTGCGGCGACCACAGGCGCTCAGCGATGGCCGCAGTTCGCGGCCAGATGCGCGAGTCCACATTTTCGGGCGAAACGTACTCGGACCACATGGTGGCCTCGCCGCCGAGGATGAATTTCTTTTCGTCATCGCTCAGGTCGGCAGCCGGGCCTGCCATTGGATCGGCTGCATAGTGCTGCCATGCGGGCTGATTCAGGTCAATGTAGTAGCCGGCCGAAAGCAGGCCGCGATAGCCTTGTTTCGCCGCCTGTGCGAGCGACTCCGGCCCGCGCCAGGACTGGATCACAATGCTTTTGGGGAGCTCGGGGCGCAGGATTTCATCCCATCCCAGCATGGTCTTGCCGTGGGCGCTCACAATTTTCTGAATGTGCTGGTTGAAGTAGGCCTGAAGGTCCGCGTTGTCTTTCAGGTTGTGGGCCTGCTTGAACTCCTGGATCTTCGGGTTTGCGTCCCACTCCTTGCCGTTTACTTCGTCGCCGCCGATGTGGAAGTACTGATCGGAAAACAGTTTGGCCATTTCGCCGATGAAGACATCAAGAAATTTGTAGGTGGATTCCCGCGTCGGATCCATGGCGGGATCCATCACGCCCCACCTGCGCTCGATCTGGTACGGGCCCGGCCCGCTGGCGAGATCAGGGTAGCCGACGAACCATGCAGTACTGTGCCCGGGCATGTCAAACTCAGGAACCACGCGAATGCCGCGATCGGCGGCATAAGCAATAAGGCCGCGAATTTCCTCCTGGGTGTAGTACAGGCCGTCGGAGCCCATCTCCTGCAGCTTGGGGAATTTCCTGCTCTCCACTCGGAACCCCTGATTTTCGGAGAGGTGCCAGTGGAAGACGTTGAGCTTCACGTATTCCATGCCGTCGAGTTCGCGCTTGAGCAGATCCACCGGCATAAAGTGGCGGCCGGAGTCGATCATCAGGCCGCGCCACGGGAAACGCGGGGCATCCTGGATGGCAATTGCAGGCACGGAAAAGCCGGCGGGACTAATTTCCACGAGTTGAAGAAAAGTCTGCAGGCCATGCAGAGTGCCCAGGGTAGTGGGAGCGTTCAGCTTGGCGCCGGAGGCCGTGATTTCGAGCGAGTAGGATTCGTCCTCGCTCAGTTCCGGGATTTCCTTGCTGGCGCGGTCGGTGTGAATGACCAACTGCGCCTGCTCATCCTTTGCGATGTTGAAATCGAGCGGGAGCATGCCGGTGCGGCTGCGGAGATGGTCGAGAAAGCGCGCTACTCCGCTTTGCACTCGCGCGTCCGTGTGCCCGGTTATAGCAACGGAAAACGACGGGGCAATCACCAGCGGGATGGCGGAGGCTCCCCCGACATGGGCTGGAGCGGGCATGAGCGACAGCGGCTTGTTTTCTTCCGCCACGCTGCGACTTACGGGAACTACGGTGGCGAGGGCGAAGCAGAACGCCAGAATTGCCATGACGAAGCGCATGATTTCCTTGGGTGGTTGGAGGTTAGAAGTTCAAACCTTGCAGGATAGTGGATTGGGACGAATGTCTGCAAACTCGCTGCGGTTTTGCCTTCGCTATGAACAAAATCTCAAAACGCCGAGGAAGCAGTGATCGATTGGCGTTCAGAGTCGACGTGTAGGAAGCAAGGCTTGAAGAACAGGTCGGACAGTGAACAACAGCGGGCTGAGTTTTTGTGGGAATAACAGTTCCCAGTTCTCAGATACTGGTTCTCTGTAATCCTTGGGGCTTGGATTTACCGAGCCTATCCCTTGCCTGCCACCTGGCCGCACAAGTCCAGGTTCAGGTTCCAGATGTGTGATTTCGATTGGACGTGCTGCACTCCGACCATGCCTTCTTCCGGCGATCCCAACTTGCCGGACCACACGACCCGCACCTGAATTTTCTCGCCGCTGTACTGCATTTCGAGGACTTCGCCGGCGCGCAATTTGCGGTTGATGCCGTGCAGCACGGCCCCGGTGTTGCTGATGTTTCCAACCCGCGCCAGTTCCGTGAAGGGGCGGAACTGCGCATCAAGTCCCCAAACCCGCACTGGCAGGGCGGTTTCCACCCGGAGTCGCTGGCGTCGGTCCATATCGGTTTGCCGGGGGGATGGCCAAATCATAGGGGGCCGGAAAGGGAAAGAAAACTTACGCCCGTCACAGTTTTGCGATGTCCGAAGTTACTCGTAAAGACGTGCCTGGGTAACGGCCCATTCGTGCCATTGCCCGTTTCGAAGTGAAATTCGCGCGCAAGAGTGGCGCGGTGCTGCGTTCTCCTCCTGCGAGGTCTTGATACCGGGCGGGAACAACTCTGCCGGCGAGCGGCTCCATACGCGAGGGAGATCACGAAAATGACGCTGACATGGCGGATATTCTGGAAAGAAAAGCGGAAGTGGCTGAGGACGGGATGGTTGATCGCGGCGGGGCTGGTGGCGGTCTATGTGGGGTTCGTGCTGCCATCGGATCGGGCCCAACAATTGAGGAACCAGAGGGAAACCGGCTTAGGAGCGGTGGCGGCGTGGGAGCCGGCTTCGCTGTGGCGCTCCGGTCCGCTCACCTTGCGTGCAGGGCCT
>Ga0335080_10006070_pt1 | contig 12483 bp, 8 predicted proteins | sample Lox_Sample_34_FD_206720 | JGI IMG/M metagenome (GOLD analysis project Ga0335080, IMG submission 206720) | Soil microbial communities from Loxahatchee National Wildlife Refuge, Florida, United States - Lox_Sample_3.4 | ecosystem: Environmental > Terrestrial > Soil > Wetlands | place: USA: Florida...
CAGGCCATGGCCTCGAGCGTCTTGTTCTTTGTGCCGCCGCCGAAGGCGATCGGTTCGACGACCACGCCGGCCGCCCGGTAGAGCCGGCCCAGGTCGGGCACGTCGGCCAGGTAGGCGATGTCGGCGTGGCGGGCGTCGGCGTCCGCTTCCCCAGCGCCGCCGTCGGCGGCTCGTCGGCCCGCGACGGTACCGGCGCCACGGCCGGCGATCGTCAAGGAGAAGCGCAGGCCGCGTCTTCTCATCTCCGGCACGAGCTCGCTCTCGAGGAAGGCCGCGGCGGCGCGGTTGGGATGGTGCGCGAAGTTGCCCACGAACAGCAGCTCGACCGGCTTCCCCTCGCTCGGCTCGCCAACGCCCGCGACTGCGGGTGAGTGTCTGTCGCTCGCTGCCGCGGGCGAGAGTTCGTCGCCGGCGATCTCGTCGTCGCCGGGAACGCTCATGGCGAGCGGCACCACCGCCGACCGCACGCCCAGGCGTGCGAGACGGGCCTGGTCGTCGTCGTTGATCGCGATGACGGCCGCCATGCGCGCGAGCTGCCGGATCTCGAGACGCTGCGACGTCCTCATCTGCACGCGGGCCGCCGCGTACCGCAGGGGATGCGCGGCGGCCGCCGACTCACAGAGGCCGCTCACGACGTCGAGCAGGTCGATGACGGCGGGAAGGCCTTCGTTGCGATACCAGCACGAGTACATGCTCACGAGGTGCACGATGTCGGCTCCGATTCGCCCGGCGGTCTCCTCTGCGAGCCTGCCCACGACCGGTGAATACCCTCGCCCGATGAGCGGCACCGGCGACAGCAACTGCCGCCCCCGCGAGAGCGCCGTGCGTGTGGCCGAGCGGGCGTAGGGCGCCATGGTGAGCGAGACGACCCGCGCTCCGGCCTCCTCGAGGGCGGAGAGGTCGGCGCCGGCGGGCGCCGCGCCGACCACCGTCACCTCGTGAGCGTGAGCGAGTGCGCGCACGATCGACAGCGGCCGCGTGTGAGCGCCGGTGAAGGGCGGGTGGGGCAGTTCCGGGGCGACGAAAAGGACCCGCGGTCGCTGGGCACTGGTCGGGTTCATCGCTCAATCATATGGCTCTTTGGCGCACGTCATCGAGCTCCCGGCTTCGCGCCTCTGGCGCGCGGCCGCGAGCGTCCCGCTCCGCGGCCCTCCGGCGCTCGGCGCCGAGCTTCCCCCCCTGCGTGTCATGCGCTACGCTGCGTTGCGGAGCACCGCCGCTGAGTCGTTCACCGGCGGTGCGGCGCAATCGGGATCCGAGGCCGACAGTGGAAGCATCGCCACCTGATCACGCGACGGCCGCGACCGGCACGGCGGGCGTCGATGCCTTGAACGACCGGGTCGCGGCGCTCGAGGCAGAACTGGTCGCGACGCGACTGCTCCTGGCCGACGAAGAGGCGGCCGCCGCGGCCAGGGTACGGGCCCTGGCCACCGAGGTGCATCGACTGCGCACCGCCGAAGGCCCCGCGGGGGCGTCCGAGGTCGCCGAGATCCTTCGGCTCGGCCACGGGCTGGCGAGGTCGTTCGCCCCGCCCGGGTCGCTTCGGCGACAGGCAGCGGGCTATGCCGACAGCGCCGTGCGCATGGGCGTCCGGCAGGTGCGCAGGTCGGTCGGGACCCGCCGTTCGAGACCGGAGTCCCGCGAGCGGGAGGCGACTCCCGCGAAGGCCGCCGGCACCCCGGTGAGCGGCGAGTCGCGACCGGCCGACGATCAGCCGGTCGCGGCGCGTTCGCCCGTGCCCCTGGTCTCGGTGATCATGCCGCTCTACAACGCGCGGCGCAGCGCCGCGGGCTATCTCGGCGAGGCGCTCGCCAGCGTCGCCGCGCAGACCTACCGCGAGCTCGAGCTCATCGTCGTCGACGACGGGTCGACCGACGACTCCGCGAGCGTCGTCGCCGAGTTCGCGGCCGCGAACCCCGAGTGCCGCCTGACGCTGCTTCACAAAGACAACGGCGGTCAGTCGAGCGCGCGCAACTTCGGTGCGCGGCACGCTCAGGGAGAGTGGCTGGGGTTCCTCGACCAGGACGACCTGTGGACGCGAGGTCATCTCGCCGTCGTCGCGCCCCTGCTGAGCGACGACGTCGATCTCGTCTACACCGATGCCGACACCATCGACGCCGCGGGCACCACCGACCTCGCCGCCATCCACGCGGGCCGCGGTCTGGGCGGCCGCCATCCCATCACGGCGCTCGAGGACGCCCTCTTCAGGGATGTCTTCGTCATGCCGGGCGTGATGACCGTCCGCAAGGCGCTGTTCGAATCGCTGGGTGGGTTCGACGAGACGCTCTCCGGCTACGAAGACGACGACCTGTTCGTGCGAGCCGTTCGGGGCGGGCGGGTGGCCTACGTCAACGTGCCGACGCTCAAGTGGCGTCACTACGACGCGAACTACAGCCGGAGCCATCGCATGGTCGAGAGTCGCTCGCGCTACTGGACGAAGTTGATGAACGACTACGGAGATGATCGGCGCACCGCCCGCCGGATCACCCTGCGCTTCGTGCGGGAGTTTCTCACGCAGTGCTCGGCACAGCTCGACGACGGTAACCCTCAGGCGTCGCGCAACCTGTCGGCCGCCCTCCCGCTCCTGCCTTATCTCGGGCCGGTCGACCGGGCCGCTTTTGCGCTCTCCGGCTGGGCCTGGACACGCAGGAGCCGCGCCGCCACCCGGATGCGCTGGTGGTTCATCAACGGGCTCGAGCCCGCCGCGTAGCCTCGCCGGCGGGTCAGGACCGGCCCAGCCACCGGCGAGCGCGCCCACGGAGCCCTCGTCCCCGCTCTTCGATCGTGCGGGACAGGCCTCGGGTGTACGTGCTTCCGACATGGCGCACAAGGCGACAGGCGTCGCGGGGCGTGCGCGGAAAGCCGGCTTCGACGAAGAGTCTTCCGGCGGTGAGGTAGCTGGTCGACAGGTCGAACGCGCCGGCCGTCACGACCGCCGGCCCCTTGCGCACCACGATGAGCTCCTGCGTGGTCTCGACCGACTCCACCACGTCCGGGCGCGAGGCGGCCAGCATGACGAGCTCGAAGGCAAGCGTGGTCATGGCCGGCTTGTCACGCCACGGCCCGCCGTTCTGCTGCCAGACACCGGGCCAGTGCGCCCAGCCCCAGTCCTCGATGACGTACGTGCCGCCGGCCCGCAGGTACGGGAACGTGCTGTTGAAGGCAGTGCGCGATTCGTCGAGGTAGTGGCAGCCGTCGTCGACGATGAGGTCGACGGGCTCGCCGTCGAAGTTGGTCTGCAGCACCGCCCGCAGGGCGTCGTGGTCGCCCTGATCGATGCCGTAGAGCGGCCGCACCCTGTCACCCGCGCCGATGCGCTCGACGTACTCGGCGAGCGCCGCGACCGGGCGGGGCTCGATGTCGACGGCGACCAGCCGCGCCGGATGCCACAGCTCTTCGAACAGGGCCACGCTGCCGCCCTTGAAGATGCCGATCTCCAGCACACGCCCCGGCGGGCCCTCGACGAAGTGGCGGGCGTACCAGTCGATCATGTGGCGCGACTTCACGACAACGAAGCGCCGCGACGTCGACTCGAGCGTCTGACTGCGGCCGTCGAAGACGGCGATCAGGTCGGTGCCGGCGCACGAGAGCACCTCGTCGTCGATCCAGACCGGCTCGGCACGCGACGAGTCGTTCATCGACATCGAGCCTCCCTGTCTTGCGGCTTCGTCATCTGGGGCCATGCGCCATACTCTCGCACATGGGCGCCGGACGATAGGCCCGGCTTCGCCGCTCGCGAGCCTCGTGATCGACGGACGGCAGGACGGGGGCGACCGGCGGCAGCCGGGCGGGCCGGAAGCGAAGCCCGCGACGCTATATACTCCGACCTGTTTGGCCTTCGATCTCAGAAGCGGGGACGTGAGGGATCTGCTGACGCGGCTTCGCCGGCGCTACCGCTACTCGATCATCCTCCTGCGAGCGATGGTCGCGAGCGATTTCAAGCTCAAGTACCAGGCGTCGATCCTCGGCTACCTCTGGAGCCTGCTCAAACCGCTCGCCCTCTTCACGATCCTCTACTTCGTGTTCGTGAAGCTCCTGCGGATCGGCGTCTCCATTCCGCACTACGCCATCTACCTGCTCTTCGGGATCGTCATCTGGGGGCTCTTCGCGGAGACGACGAACAGCGGTGTGCCGTCGCTCGTTCAGAAGGCCGATCTGCTGCGCAAGATCAGTTTCCCGCGGTACGTCGTCGTCGTCGCGGTCGGCGTCTCGGCGCTGATCAGCTTCGGCCTCAACATGATCGTGATCGTCCTGTTCGTCGGTCTGGCTCGCCTGCCCCTGACGCTCGACGTCCTCTGGCTGCCGCTGCTCCTGCTCGAGCTCATCGCCTTCTGCGTCTCGTTCTCGTTCTTCCTGAGCGCCCTCTTCGTGCGGTATCGCGACATGAGCTACATCTGGGACGTCGTGCTCCAGGCGGGCTTCTACGCGACGCCGATCATCTATCCGCTGAGCCTGGTGCATTACGCCTTCGCGCGGTTTCTTCTGTTCAATCCGATCGCCCAGATCATTCAGGACGCCCGCTACGTGCTGGTGACCAAACAGACGGAGACGATGACGCAGGCCTTCGGCACGCCGTGGGCGCGCGTCGTTCCCGTGACGATCACGATCGCGCTGCTGACCTCGTCGGTGTTGTTCTTCCGGCAGCGGTCGCCGTCGTTTGCCGAGGAGGCCTGAGGTGGCCGAGGCCGTCATCCAGGTCCGCAGCGTCTGCAAGGACTTCTCGCTGCCTCACGTCCGTCAGCGCACCCTCAAGAGCCGCGCCATCCACGTCTTTCGCAAGCGGCGGGAGGTCGAGGTCCAGCACGCTCTTCGCGACATCGACTTCGACGTCGAGCGCGGCGAGTTTCTCGGCGTCGTGGGGCGCAACGGCTCCGGCAAGAGCACGCTGCTCAAGATCCTCGCCGGCATCTACAAGCCGACCAGCGGGCGCACCGCCACGAGCGGCCGGCTGGTGCCGTTCATCGAGCTCGGCGTCGGGTTCAACCCGGAGCTCACCGGACGGCAGAACATCTACCTGAACGGGGCCCTTCTCGGCTTCTCGAAGGCCGAGGTCGACGAGATGTACGACGATATCGTCTCGTTCGCCGAGCTCGAGGGCTACATGGACCAGAAGCTCAAGTTCTACTCGTCCGGGATGCAGGTGCGCATCGCGTTCTCGGTGGCGACACGAGCTCGCGCCGACGTCCTGCTGATCGACGAGGTCCTCGCGGTCGGCGACGAGGCCTTCCAGCGCAAGTGCTTCGAACACTTCCACGCCCTCAAGAAACGGGGGACGACGATCGTCTTCGTGACGCACAACATGTCGGCGGTGCGCCAATTCTGTGACCGCGCCCTGCTGATCGAGGACAGCAGGATCGTCGCCGAGGGTGACGCCGACGACATCGCCACGCAGTACACCCAGCTGTTCACGCCGACGGCCCACACGGCGCAGTCGCCCGCCGCGCCGGAGCCGGAGGAGGCTGCCAAGGACCGCTGGGGTGAGGGCGGCGCGCACTACACCAGCGTGATCGCCCCGCAGGCCGTCACCACCGAGGACGATATCGTCATCGAGCTCGAGGCGGCGGCCGACAGCGACATCGACGAGGCCGTCTTCGGCCTTCTGATCAGCAACTCGAGCGGCACGGTGGTGCTCGGCACCGACTCGCTTCTCCGCAAGACGCGGTGCGGCGGCCTGCAGGCGAGCCAGCGGGTACGGGCGCAGTGGTCGGTGCCGAACGTGCTGAGCGACGGGCTGCACTACGTCGACGTCTCGATCATCGACGACGGCGGCACCGTCCACGACTACTGGAAGGACGCGGCGTCGTTCACGGTGGTCAAGGACGAGAAGAGCCCCTACGCGATGACGCCCGACACGACGTTCACCTTCGAGCGCTTGAACGGAGAGTCGGGCGCACTGTCGCCGTCGGGTTCCGACGGCTCCGCCCAGAGCCGGAGCGACGACGCTACGGTCTGACCGTCGCCTCCGCCCTCACGCCACCGCCTTCCTCACGCCGTCGCCACCCCCTCACGCCGTCGCCTTCGCCAGCCCGTTGAGGTACCACGAGCGCGCGCAGCGGCCGGCGAACGTGGGACTGCGCCAGGCCCAGCGGGTGGCGGCGAAGGCCGCGCGGTCGACCGCTCCCAGGTGTGGCAGCAACGACTCGGCGGCGGCCAGGTTCTGGGCGAACAGAGGGTTGCCGGCAACGAGCTGCGCCGAGGCATACGAGAGGAAGACCCGCAAAAAGCGCAGGGTCAGGCGGCGTGCGACGAGGCCACGCGGGTCGTCCGCGGCATAGGTCGCCACGAGCTTGCGCCAGTAGCGCAGGCCGCTCACCGTCATGCGCTCGGTGTGGCTGGCGCTGGCGGGGTGGATACGCCAGCGCAGCGTCGAGACCGGCACGTACTCCAGACGGCCGCGCTGCAGGCAGCGCAGGAACAGGTCGTCGTCTTCGTAGCCGGAGAGCTGCTCGTCGAACCCGCCGACCTCCTCGAAGAACGCACGGCGGATCGTCATCACGCCGGGCATGACGAAGAGGTCCTGGAACATCGCGGCCTCCGGCGACACGTACGGATGACCGCCGCCGCGGCCCCCGTTGCGGTGGATGCCGACGTCGCGCAGACGCCCGTCCTCGTCGATCGTGTCCGCGTCGGTGTAGACGAGGTCGACGTCCTCGGCGAGATGCGGGAGCACCGTCGCAAGGTGGTCGGGCATCCACTCGTCGTCCTGGTCTACGAAGGCGAGCCAGCCGCCGCGGCTCTCGCGCGCGCCGTGGTTGCGGGCGCTCGACTGGCCGCCGTTGGGCTGATGGACCACCCGGATGGACAGGCCCGGGTGCGCGGTGCCGAACTCCTCGACGAGGGCCGTGGTCTCATCGGTCGAGCCGTCGTCGACGACGACCAGCTCGAGCGGCGCGGGAGTCTGCGCGGCCACGCTGCGCAGGGCCGCCGACAGGTATGAGCGGCTGGAGCTCGCCGCGTTGTAGACCGGCAGGATGACCGAGACGGTGGCATCGCGGGTCGTGGCGTCCTGCCGGGGGTCGGACGCCCGTTCGGACGGCTGCGGGCGTCGCGTTGGGCCGGCACCCCACGGTTCGGCATGCCGCCTCCCGGCATCGGCACCCCGCGGCTCGGCCGGACGGCGTCGGCCCCCGTGGGCCCGGGCCGCAAGGACCAGCGCGCGACCGCACAGCCGGCCCGTGCCGACCAGGTAGCCGAGGGCCTGGTCGGCCGGGCCGCCGGGCCTCAGGAGCGGCGGCCCGCTGCGACCGCCGGGGCTCACGAGCGGCGTCGTAGTGCGATCGCCTCGCGTCGTCGCCTCGGCGCGCAGCAGCCGGTGCGTGCGCGCCGCCAGTTCGGCTTCGACCCAGCGCCCGTCGGCTTTCAGGACGGCGGCTCGCAGGGTCAGCACCGGCCCGATCGCGCGCCGATAGAGCAGGGCCGCACCGGGGCCTTCCCACTTCTCGAGGAGAAGGGCGTTGGCGCCGATCACGCGGGCCAGCGCGAGCGCCGGATCGGGGGTGCTGGCCCGGCCCTGGTGGCGGGCGCGGGCGCGCGGCACGAGCAGACTCGAACAGCCGCGCGCCCGCGCCTGCCGCCCGAGATCCTCGTCTTCCGAGTACAGGAAGAAGCGTTCGTCGAGACCGCCGATGTCGTGCAGGAAGTCGCGCCGCACGAGTAGCGCGGCGCCCCACAGGTAGTCGACCGGCACCGGCTCGGGCAGCGCCAGCATCTCGGCGGCGTTCACGTAGTCGGGAGTCGCCCACTGCGGTCGCCGGGGTAGCGGCAGGTGCCAGAACAGACGATCGACCACCGTCGAGAACCGCCGCGCTCCCAGCGTGAGACGACCGTCCTCGCCCTCCAGGGCGGGGCCGGCCATCGCCGCCCCGGGAGTGGCATCGAGAGCCGCCGCAAGCAGCGCGAGCGCCGGCGGTTCGATCGCCGCGTCGGGGTTGAGCAGCAGGACGTACTCGCCGTCGCCCTCGTGCAGCCCGCGGTTGACCGCGGCCGCGAAGCCGCGGTTGGCCGCATTGGCCAGCACCACCGAGGCTCCCGCACCGCGCGCCGCCGCGGCCGAGCCGTCGGTCGAGGCGTTGTCGACGACGATCGTCGCGCGCACCAGCGGCGACGCCGCGACCGAGCCCAGCGCACGCGGCAGCAGAGGCGCGCTGTTGTAGGTGACGACGACGACGTCGATGCGGCTTGGCATGACCCCTCCGGGGCGGGTCGAACGGCAGAGGGCCGTCGAGGCCGCTAGAGCGCCGTCTGGGTGTGGGACTGGTTCTTGCGCTCGAAGGCGACGACCTTCGCGAGCCCCTCGGCAAGCGGCACCGTCGGTTCCCAGGCGAGCAGCGACTTGGCCTTGCCGATGTCGGGCCGGCGCACCTTGGGATCGTCGAGCGGCAGCGCCTGAAAGACGATCTCGCTCGTGCTCTCGGTCACCGTGATAATGCTGCGGGCGAGCTCGAGCAGCGTCATCTCGTGGGGGTTGCCGAGGTTCACCGGCGTGTGCTCGCCGCTGGCCGCCAGGTCGTAGAGCCCGGTGATGAGGTCGGTGACGTAGCAGAAGCTGCGGGTCTGCGAGCCGTCGCCGAAGATCGTGATCGGCTTGCCGGCGATCGCCTGACGCACGAAGGTGGGCACGGCCCGGCCGTCGTTGGGCCGCATGCGCGGCCCATAGGTGTTGAAGATACGGGCGATCGCCGTGTCGACGCCCTGCTGACGGTGGTAGGCCATCGTCAGGGCCTCGGAATAGCGCTTGGACTCGTCGTAGACGCCGCGCGGCCCGATGGGATTGACGTTGCCCCAGTACTCCTCGGGCTGCGGGTGGACCAGGGGATCGCCGTAGACCTCCGAGGTCGAGGCCAGCACGAAGCGGGCGCGCTTGAACTTGGCCAGACCCAGGGCGTTGTGGGTGCCGTAGGAGCCCACCTTCAGGGTCTTCAGGGGCAGGCGCAGATAGTCGATCGGGCTCGCCGGACTGGCGAGGTGGAACACGAAGTCGACGTCGCCCTCTACGTCGATGAACTCGGTGCAGTCGACGTTCTGAAACTCGAACCCGGCGTCGCGCAGGTGCTCGATGTTCTGCAGCGAGCCCGTGTCGAGGTTGTCGAGACAGATGACGCGGTGATCCTTCTCGAGGAGGTACTCGCACAGGTGCGACCCCAGAAAGCCCGCACCCCCGGTCACTACCGACGTTGCCACTCTGGTTCCCTCCGTTACGGCGATTGGTTCGGGGCGCTTCTCGCCCGCTTACGCGGCGCCGTGCCGCCGGAAGACGGCTTTCACCGTGCGCAGCAGGATGGAGAGGTCGAGCCACGGCGACCAGGCATCGACGTACTCCAGGTCGAGGCGGATCATCTCGGAGAACGAGGTCGTGCTGCGGCCGCCGACCTGCCACGGGCCGGTCATGCCGGGCAGCACGACGTGGCGGCGCTTGTGCCAGGTCTCGAGCAGCTCGTTGTCGCGCAGCGGCAGGGGCCGCGGGCCGACCAGGCTCATCTGCCCGCGCAGCACGTTGACGAGCTGGGGCAGCTCGTCGATGCTCAGCGCCCGCAGGGGACGGCCGACCGCGGTGACCCGCGGGTCGTGCTTGATCTTGAAGATCGCCCCGTCGGCCTCGTTGCACGGCTCGAGCGCCGCCTGCAGCGACTGTGCGTCGGCCCGCATGGTCCTGAACTTGTAGCAGCGGAAGGGTCGCTGGCCGAGACCGACGCGCTCGGCTGCGTAGAACACGGGCCCGGGCGAGGTGAGCTTGATGGCCACGGCGACGACGGCCATGAGGGGCGCGGCCAGAACGAGCAGGACGGCCGCGAGCACGAGGTCGCTGCCGCGCTTGACGAGCCAGGCGACGCCGCTGTGGGCCGATGGCGCCGAGACGAAGAGCGGCTCGGCCTGGTCCGGGACCAGGCACATGCTGCCGTCGTCGAAGCGCATCTCAGGGTCGGCGAGCTTGAGCACCAGATTGCGCCGGCGGCAGAGCCCGGCGAGCTCGGCCAGGTGACGCACCTCGACCTCGCGATCGACGACCATGAGCTGGTCGGGACGCGTGCGCTCGATGATCGTGTCGATGTCCTGCAGCCTGCCCAGCGAACCGATGCCCGTTCGTAGCTGCCAGGCTTCGCCCGGGGCCTCGTCGCCGACGACGCCGATCACGACCGACCGATGCGCCGATCGGGAGCGCCGCCGCGACTCGACGAGCGCCGCGCAGGTCGCCTCGGAACCGAGCAGGATGGTGCGCTTGCTCTCGAGGTCGAAGCCGAACACGAACCGCAGGCAGAAATCGAACGTCTCCCTGCCGGCGGCCAGCAGACCCATGGCGATCAGCCATCCGACGAAGATGTCGAGGGGTATCCAGGCGTGAGCGACCGCGTCGAGGGCAAGAGCAGCCGCCAGCACGCACAGCGCGGCGGTCACCTCGCGCCGCCGGTTCTGACGCGACGCACGCAGGCCGTAGAGCTGGAGCCCGGCGAAGACACCGACGAGCACCGCAGCCATCAGCACGAGATGCTCCGCCGAGAACACGCGCACGGGGCCGTGCTCGTTGGCCAGGATACGGTGGGCGAGCACGACGGCGACCGCGAACGACGCGAGGTCGATCAAGGCGAGGGCGGCGATGCTCACGCTGCGCCGTAACAGGTAGCTGCGTGAGAGGGCGGATCGGGAGAGGAACTCGGGAGCTCGCGCATCGCGGCCGAGGAGCACCTCGCGGACGGCGAATCCCGGCTCGACTGCCCTGCCCTCCACGCGTCACCCCCCGGAGACTGCTCTGCGGAACGTGCCGATTCTATACCACCAGCGGACAGCATGAGGGGCGCGGCCGACGGCGGCGCGACCCGGCTGGGCGGCCACCGGGTGGGGCGGTGTACAGGTCCGGTGACGTCCTCTATCCTTGGCATTCGACTTCGACCGCCTCGATGGAGCGTGCGTTGCCAGCGAAACGCCGGATCACCTGGATCGTCGTCACCTGCTTGGCACTCGTCCTCGTAGCTCTCGCCGGGTACGTCGTGGTGCGGGACCGCCACGCGCAGAAGAGCCCGCTCGCGCCCATGGCCGCCGTCGTCTCGCCGAGCCCTACGCCGAGCGCGCACGGGTCGACCGTCGCCGCTCCCCAGACGAAGTGGCTGGTGGCCGAGGCCAAGGGCACGGTCGCCGCCTACCGTCGCCCGAGCGCGCAGGCGCCGCTGCGCGCCACGCTCCCCCGCGTGAACGCCCACGACTGCGTCACGGTGATGCTCGTGCGCGGTGTCCGCAAAGTCGCCGGAGCCACCTGGTACAACGTGTCGCTCCCCCTCCGCAACATCAGCGCCGGCTGGGTGCAGGCCGGCGAGGTCGGCGTCTACCCGACCTCGGCCGAGATCGTGGTCGATCTGTCGGCTCGCCGTCTGACCGTCTACCGGCGCGGCGTGCCGATGGACCACTTCACGGTGGCCGTCGGCTCGGCGCAGTACCCCACGCCGACCGGTTCGTTCTTCGTGGCCGAGAAGACCACGCCGCCCCCCGGCGGCCCATACGGCGTACTCGCCCTGGGACTGAGCGGCTACCAGCCGCTGCTGCCCACCAGAGGCGCGCTGGCTATCCACGGCACCGACAACGACGCCGTCATCGGCAAGGCCGTCAGCGAGGGCTGCATCCGCATGCGCAACGCCGACGTCGTCAGGGTGAGCCGCTGGGTGCCCGCCGGCAGTCCCGTGCTCATCACGCCGTGAGTCTCGGGCGTGGCTGCCGCAGGAGCCCCGTAACCTCGGCCGTGGCCGCCGGCGTGGTCTCCGCCGTAGTCACGGCAGTAGCCGCCAACGACGCCGCCGCAGGCTCGCAACAGGTCGCTGGGCGGCTTGACCCTCCTCGCACCTGACGCTATGTTCGGGGGCATGAAACGCGCAGGAAAGCCGTTCGCGTGCTCACTGCCGGCCTGGACCGGTTGCCTGACTGCCGCCCTCCTGGTGGTCGCCTGTCTCACCTTCGCCACCGCGAGGCCGGCGGTCGCCCAGGCCGCCGTCGCCAGGGGCATCGCCGACTCCACCCTGACTTCGCCAACGACCGACGCCGCCACCCAGCAGGCGACGCTCGACGAGATCAAGCTGCTCGGGGGCACGTACGTGCGGATCTTCGTGTCGTGGGCACTCGCGGCCCCCATCACGCAGCCGGCGGCCTCGACCGACCCCGCCTTCGACATGAGCTCCTCGTACATGCAGACGGTGCAATCGGCGATCGCCCTGGCCCGCGCCGACAACCTCAAGGTCATCGTCACCATCTTCCAGACGCCGCCGTGGGCCACCAACTCGACGCTCTCGCCGGACGACGCGTACCACCCTAACCTCGTGATGAAAGAGGGCGACCTGCCGTACTTCGGCGCGTTCTGCCAGCAGTTCGCCGCCCAGTTCGCCGGCGAGGTCGCGGCCTACGAGTGCTGGAACGAGCCCAACCTCGGCATGTACCTCTACCCCCAGCAGTACAACGGCGACAAGTACTTCGCCGCCGAGCACTACCTCGCCATGTTGCAGGCGT
>Ga0335080_10006071_pt1 | contig 12483 bp, 12 predicted proteins | sample Lox_Sample_34_FD_206720 | JGI IMG/M metagenome (GOLD analysis project Ga0335080, IMG submission 206720) | Soil microbial communities from Loxahatchee National Wildlife Refuge, Florida, United States - Lox_Sample_3.4 | ecosystem: Environmental > Terrestrial > Soil > Wetlands | place: USA...
AATGATCTTTAGCGTGATCATCAAGGCTGAGAATCATGGCCCTGACCTGACCCTATGGGGGACCGGGCGTGAGGCCGGGCCCCCTTTCCTGCTCACCCCGGTAGAGCGATGCTCCGGGTGATATTCGAGCTCGGAAAGGAGGCCGGCAATGTCTGTCTACGTCGGAATCGACGTCCACCGCAAGCGCTCCCAGGTGGCGGTCATCGACCAGGAGGGCCAGGTCCTGGCCAACCGGAACGTGGCCAACGGGGTGGAGACGGTCCTTAGCGTGATCGGCGGCCTGCCGCCGGGCACGCCCGCGGCGTTCGAGGCGGCGTTCGGCTGGGGGTGGCTGGTGGAGCTGCTGGAGGACTACGGCTTCGCCCCGCACCTGGTCCACCCGCTGCAGTGCAAGGCGATCGCCTCGGCCCGGCTGAAGAACGACAAGGTCGACGCGGCGATCTTGGCACAGCTGCTGCGCGCGGACCTGCTGCCCGAGGCGTGGATCGCCCCGCCGCCGGTGCGCCAGCTGCGCGCGCTGCTGCGGCACCGCGCGCAGCTGGTGCGGCTGCGGACGCTGCTGCGCAACCGGATCCATGCGGTGCTGGCCGATCACGGTCAGGACCGGCCCGAAGGGTGCTGGAGCGGCCCGGGCCGGGAATGGCTCGCGTCGCTTCGGCTGCCTGCCGTCTCGCGTGAGGTGATCGAGGACGACCTGGCCCTCATCGATGCCCTGCAGGTTCCGATCGACCGGCTGGACTGGGAGGTGCGCCAGCGGGCGAGGTCCGAGCCTGCGGTCAAGGTCCTCACCCAGCTACCGGGCGTGGGCCCATTCACCGCGCTGGTCCTGCTCGCCGAGATCGGCGATGTCACCAGGTTCGGCTCGGCCCGCAAGCTGGCGTCCTGGGCCGGGCTCACCCCGACCGTGCGCGGCAGCGACCGCACCGTGCGCCACGGCCACATTTCCAAGCAGGGCTCGGCCTGGGTGCGGTGGATTCTGTGCGAGGCGGCGCAGACCGCCAAACGCCACCCCGACTTCGCCGCCACCTACCAGGCCATCGCCCGCCGCCGCGGCAAGAAGATCGCCACCACCGCGATCGCCCGCAAGCTCCTGTCCCGCGCCTACCACCTGCTCACCGACGCCAGCAACGGTGCGCCCACAGACCGGGAAGGGTCGCCAGCCCCGGGCGAGCTCGCAAAATCGCATGAGCCGGCCTCCAAGCCGCGCTCGATGACCTGACTGAGCAGCCCGGTCCCCCGGATATCACGGTCATGGCGCCCGCCACCCCAGGCAGGCGCCGAATGGGTGCATGTGAGACCCACTCCGCCAACCAGCACATCCCCCGGGGAAACCACCCAGCCGACCCTTCCGCAACACCCCAGATCCCAGCAGGCTCTTCCTCGCTCCCGATCATCGGCCGCCGCTCACCGGCGTCAAGCTCGTTCGTCCTCGCCGCTACGCGGCTGCGGGCGCTCCAGCTGGACCCCGGACCGCGCGACGGCACAAACCGGCAGCGACGAGGAAAAGCCACAACAACAATCACCCCAGCCCGGCGCCCCGAAAGCCACAGGTCACCGGGTCAGACCACCGCGCCTCTTGACAGCAACGACCCCCATGGGTGCGATTTTGGGTGGAGCTGAGGGGATTTGAACCCCTGACCCCCTCGATGCGAACGAGGTGCGCTACCGGACTGCGCTACAGCCCCAAAGGAACGGCTGTCAGCGTAGCAAACCTGGCCACCTGTCCGTGCCGTCGGCGACCGCCGCGGCGCCCCAGCCTTGAGCCGGGGCTCAGTCGCCGACGGCGCGCACCTCGGCGTCGGCGTACTGGTCGTAGAGTTGGTCGCCGACCCGGGCCGAGATATCGATGATCTTGGCGTCGGCCGGCCCGGCCTGGTCGCGGCGGGCCGGCCTGGCCAGCTGCCGCCGGTGCCGCGACGCGGCCGCCCGGGCCCGCTCGGCGTCGGCGCGGGCCGCTTCGCGCAGCAGCAGCATGAAGCCTGCCAGCATCACCACCGGCGGGATCACCACCCAGTCGGCGGCCAGGTGGGCCATGGCGATCAGCACCGCCCCGCCGGTGAGCACGAGCAGTGTCACCAGCGTGCGCCGGCGGGCCTGCAGGATGCGTGCCCGCCGGTCCGCCGCCGTGGCCCCGGCGGCCCCGCCGGCGGGGCGGGACAGGCTGTCCCCGCCGCCGTCACCCTCCCCGGCCAGATCCTCGTGAGCCAGGTCCTCGCGGGCGCCGACGTCCATCGGCTCGGCGAGATTGCTCTCCAGCGTCCCGGAATTACGGGAGGGGCGCAGCCAGCGCGGCACGAGCACCACGGCCCAGATAGCGACGATCGCCAGGTAGAGGATCGCGCTGCTCAACGCCGCACCCCGTGCCCGGGTTCCAGGCACACCAAACTGGCCTGCCCAGCAGGCGCCAGTGCCAGTGACGCGGGCATGCTCACGTGACGCACGGTAGGGCCCGGCGCGGGCGATGACGAGCATTCGGCCCGGTGTGTCGTGAGATCGGCTGCCGGTGATCGCCCGGGCAGCCCAGGCCGGCCGGCCAGGAACTCAGCTCGCGGTGCCCGAGCGCTGCGCCGACAGGGTCTCGCGCCACCGGGCGAGAAGGCCGCCGCGCACGTCCTCTGCGGTCAGCGCGTAACACAGGTGATCGCGCCAGGAGCCGTCAATGTGCAGGTAGCGGCGGCGCACGCCTTCCTCCCGGAAGCCCAGCTTCTCGACCACCCGCCGGCTCGCGTGGTTCTCCGGCCGGATGCTGGCCTCGACCCGGTGCAGCCCGACCACACCGAAGCAGTGGTCGATGGCCATCGCCAGCGCGGTGGGGATCACCCCCCGGCCGGCCGCCGACTCGTCGACCCAGTAGCCGACCTGCGCGGAGCGAGCCGACCCCCAGATGATGCTCCCGACGGTCAGCTGCCCGGCGAACCTGCCGCCGTAGGTGACGACCCACGGCAGGGCCAGTCCCTGCCGGGCCTCGCGGCGCATGGTGCGGGCCATCGCGATATAGGGGCTGATCCCCGACCGGTACAGCGGCGTCTCCGGGTTGGTCGGTTCCCATGGGCGCAGCCACGTGGCGTTGCGCACGCGGGAGTCGCGCCACACCCGGGCGTCCCGGACCCGCACGGGCCGCAGGCCGACCGGCGCGTCCAGCAGGGCAGGCTCAGTGATCGACACCGGCCAGCCACGCATGCGTCCCACAGGATCATCATTCCCTGCCCCCATGCCGGATGCCACGCCGTGCACAGATCCGGCAAAACGCCGCCGTCACTGCCTGTCCGTTCCGCCGCACGCGCCGTCACCGCGTCAGGCGGCCGGTGTCGCAGATCGTTTGGTATCTGCTAACCGCTGGCCGGGCGCGGGTGGTCGCCGCCGTGCGCCTGGTCGACCGCGTGGGTGAGGATCGGGCCGAGCACCGCCATCCCGTCGCGGACCCCGCCGGTGGAGCCGGGCAGGTTGACGATGAGGACGGCCCCGGCCCGCCCGGCGATCCCGCGGGACAGGACCGCGGCCGGGAGCCCCCCCGCCGCCCCGCCGGCCCTGATCGCCTCGGCGATGCCCGGGATCTCCCGGTCCACCACCCGCCGGGTCATCTCCGGGGTGAGGTCGCCGGGTGTCAGCCCGGTGCCGCCGGTGGTCACGACCACGTCGTAGCCGGCCGTGACCGCCTCCCGCAGCGCCACTTCGACCGGCTCCCCGTCCGGCACCACCAGCGGCCCGTCCACGGCACAGCCCGCCTCGGCCAGCAGCCTGGCGAGGACCGGCCCGGACCGGTCCTCGTAGACCCCGGCGGCGGCCCGGTTGGACACCGTCACCGCGAGCGCCCTCACGGTGCCCCCGGCCGGCGCCAGGTGCCGGTCTTGCCGCCGGTCTTCTCCTCCACCCGCACGTCACTGATCACCGCGGCCGGGTCGACCGCCTTCACCATGTCGATCAGCGCGAGAGCGGCGACGGCGACCGAGGTCAGCGCCTCCATCTCGACCCCGGTCCGGTCCGCGGTGCGGACCGTCGCGGAGATCTCCACGGCATCGTCGGCGACCCGCAGATCCACCGTTACCGCGTGGATCGCGATCGGGTGGCACAGCGGCACCAGGTCGGGGGTGCGCTTGGCGGCCTGGATCCCGGCGATCCGCGCCACCGCGAGCGCGTCACCCTTGGGGACCTGCCCGGCCCGCAGCGCGGCGATGGCCTCCGCCGACAGCAGGACCCGCCCGGACGCGCGGGCCTCACGCGCGGTCACGTCCTTCCCGGACACGTCGACCATCCGGGCGTGCCCGGATTCGTCGGTGTGGGTGAGCCTGCCGGGCCGCGTCATGGCAGCGACATTACGTCGGCCGGCTTGCCCTCCTCGATCCAGACCACCCGCTCGGGGACCACGATCAGCGCGTTGGCGCGGGCCAGCGCCCCGAGCTGGTGGGAGCCCTGGCCGGTCAGCGGGGTGACGGTGCCGAGGGTGGGGTCGAGCACGCCGCGCATGAAGGACCGCCTGCCCTGCGGGGAGCGCAGCGAGTCGGTGAGAACCGCGCGGGTCACCGGCAGCGGCGCGGGGGCCAGGCCCTGCAGGGCCTGCATGGCGGGCCGCACGAAAAGCTGGAAGGAGACGAACGTGCTCACCGGGTTGCCGGGCAGGGTGAAGACCGGCGTCCGGGCGTGGCCGGTCACGCCGAAGCCCTGCGGCATGCCGGGCTGCATGGCGACCTTGCGGAACGTCACGTCGCCGCCGGACGTCAGCGCCGCCTTGACCACGTCGTGCTCGCCGCCCATGCTGACGCCGCCGCTGGTGACCAGCAGGTCGGCGGCGGCGCTGAGCTCGTCGAGCGCGGCCATCACCGCGACCGGGTCGTCCGTCACCCGGTGCCGGTACGCCAGGCCGCCCGCCTGGCGCACGGCCGCGGCCAGCATGTAGCTGTTGGAATCCCAGATCCGGCCGGGCGCCAGCGGGGTTCCCGGGTCGGTGAGCTCGTTGCCGGTCGCGATCACGGCGACCCTGGGCCGGGGGCGGACCAGCGCCGACCCGTGGCCGCCCGCCGCGAGCAGCGCGATCTGGGCCGGGCCGAGGACCGTGCCCGCCGCCAGCATCACCTCGCCCTCGGCCACGTCGCCGCCCCGCCGCCTGATCGCGTGGCCGTCCGGCGCCGGCTTGCTGATGACGACCTGCCCGGTGCCGCCGTCGGTCCACTCCACCGGCACGACGGCGTCGGAACCCGCGGGCAGCAGCGCGCCGGTCATGATCCTGGCGCTGGTGCCCGGTGCGAGCGTGAGGGCGCGGATGTCCCCGGCCGGGATCTGCTCGGCCACCGGCAGGGTGACCGGCGAGCCGGGCGCCGCCGCCGCGACATCGGCCGCGTAGACCGCGTAACCGTCCATCCCGGAGTTGTCGAACGAGGGCAGCGGGCACCGGGCCGTGGCGTCCTCGGCGAGGGTCCCGCACTCGGCTTCCTCAAGCTCGAGCCGGACCGGGGCCAGCGGGCGGACCGCCGCGAGGATGTCGGCGAGATGAGCCTCGACCGGCACCATGTCGGCGGTCATCCGAGGTTGTCGAGGTACTTGCGCAGCCAGGGCACGAACTCGTCGGCCACATCCGGCCGCTCGCACGCGAACTGGACGATGGTGCGCAGGTAGTCGGCCCGGTTGCCGGTGTCGAAGCGGCGCCCGTGGAACAGCACCCCGCGCACCCCGCCCCCGTCGGCGGCCGGCATCTGCGCCAGGGTCTTCAGCGCGTCGGTGAGCTGGATCTCGCCGCCCCGGCCCGGAGGTGTGTTACGCAAAACGCCGAAAACGGCCGGGTCGCACACGTAGCGCCCGATGATGACCTGATTGCTGGGGGCGTCCTCCGGGACCGGCTTCTCCACCAGGTCGGTCACCCGCACCACGTCGTCGGAATCGGTCGGCTCGATCGCGGCCGCACCGTACAGCGAGACCTGATCCATGCCGACCTCCATCAGCCCCACCACGCTGCCACCGGAGCGCTCACGGACCTGCAGCATGCGCCGCAGCAGCGGGTCGCCGGGTTCGGTGAAGTCGTCGCCGAGGAGCACGGCGAACGGCTCGTTCCCGACGTGCTGCGCGGCGCACAGCACGGCATGGCCGAGGCCCTTCGGGGCGCCCTGCCGGGTGTAGTGGACCGCGGCGAGCTCGCTGGACTTGCGGATGAGCTCGAGCCCGGCGGCGTCGCCCTTAGCCTGCAGCACTTCCTCAAGCTCGTGAGCGCTGTCGAAGTGGTCTTCGATGGCGCGCTTGCCATGGCTGGTGATGAGCAGGATGTCGTCGAGCCCGGCGGCGACCGCCTCCTCGACCACGTACTGGATGGTCGGCTTGTCGACGACCGGCAGCATCTCCTTGGGGATCGCCTTGGTTGCGGGAAGGAAACGTGTTCCCATGCCCGCGGCGGGGATGACCGCCTTCCTGGCTCCCGCTGTCGTGGCCATGCCGATACCCTAAACGAGTTGTTCACCGGCCGGGCCGCGGCACCCGCCAGCAGGCGGGCCGGGGCGGCGGCTTCCCTGACACTAGGGCTACCACGCACCGGGGTGAACTAGGGCGTGTCCTGTGGATCTTGGCCGTCGCGAGCGGTCGCCATGAAGGGGGATGGGGAGGCGGGTGGGGGATCGCAAGGCGGAGGAGGAGACGATAGTGGAGCTATCGGCGACGAGGACAACGCCGCGAGACGCCCGTCCGGTGGCCGCGCAGCAGGCTGAAGATCCACAGGACATGCCCTAACGTGATCGTGGGCAGGAGCGGTGGCGGACGCGGCTAGCGGCGGGCTGGCCGCTGAGAAGGCCGCCCTGCGCCGGCGGCTGATGGCGGACCGGACGCGGCTCGGCCCGGACCAGCGGGCGGCGGCCGGGCGTGCCCTGCGTGACGCGATCCTGGAACTGCCGCAGGTGCAGATGGCGGGCACCGTCGCCGCGTACTACTCGCTGGCCTCCGAGCCCGGCACCCACGGCCTGGTCTACGCGCTGTGGAAGCGCGGCAGTTACGTGCTGCTGCCGCTGCTGCGGCCGGACGGCGACCTGGACTGGGCCTCCTACGAGGGCCCCGATTCCCTGCGCCCGGGCCCGCGCGGCCTCGCGGAGCCCGGTGAGCCGGCCCGCGGCCTGGGCGCCGTCGCCCGCGCCGACCTGGTGCTGGTGCCCGCCCTGGCGGTGGACCGCAGCGGCGTCCGGCTCGGCCGCGGCGGCGGCAGCTACGACCGCGCCCTCGCGCGGGTCGGCCCCGGGATCCCCACGATCGCCCTGCTGTATGACGGCGAGCTGCTCGACGAGGTGCCGGCCGCCGCCCACGACCAGCGGGTACGGCTGGCCGCCCGTCCCTCCGCCGGGATCACCAGGCTGCCGGTCGCCGCTGGCGGCGCGAAGATCAGGGCAGCGGATTAGAGAGCGGGCCATCTGCGTTAACATTTGGCAGTCGGTGGCTGTGAGTGCCAGCGTCGTGCAAGGAGGAACAAGTGCCGACGTACCAGTACGCGTGCACCGCGTGTGGCGAGGAGCTGGAGGCTGTCCAGAAGTTCACCGACGACCCGCTGACCGTCTGCGACGCGTGCGGCGGCCAGCTCCGCAAGGTGTACTCCGCCGTCGGCATTGTGTTCAAGGGGTCCGGCTTCTACCGGACCGACAGCCGCAACGGGTCGGGCCGGCCGGGAGCCAAGGACAAGCAGGTGAACGGCTCCGGCGACGGCTCGTCCGGCAAGAGCGAGGCATCCGCGGACCCGGGATCGTCGTCGGGCGGCAAGTCCGAGACCGGCAAGTCTGAGACCGGCGAGGCGAAGCCCGCGAAGAAGACGGAGAAGGCCGGCAGCTCCGGCTCGGGCTCGAAGGTGGCATGAGCCCGGCGGCCGGCCAGGCCAGCATCGCCGTCATCGGCGGATCGGGCTTCTACGAGCTGCTGCCCTCCGGTGAGGAGATCAAGGTCGAGACCCCGTTCGGCGCGCCCAGCGACACGATCGTGGTCGGTGAGGTGGCCGGGCGGCGGGTCGCCTTCCTGCCCCGGCATGGCCGCGACCACCGGTTCCCGCCGCACCGGATTCCCTACCGGGCCAACCTGTGGGCCCTGCGCTCGCTGGGTGTCCGCCAGGTGCTGGCGCCGAGCGCCGTCGGCGCGCTGACCAGCGAGCACGGGCCGGGCACCCTGATCATCCCCGACCAGCTGGTGGACCGGACCACCGGCCGCGAGCAGACCTACTACGACACCGACCGCGCGGTGCATGTGGCGTTCGCCGACCCGTACTGCCCGCGGGGCCGGGCCGAAGCCGTCGCGGCGGCGCGCGCGTCGGGCTGGGACGTCGAGGACGCCGGCACGCTGGTGGTGATCGGCGGGCCGCGGTTCTCCACCCGCGCCGAGTCGCGATGGTACGCCGCGCAGGGCTGGACGCTGGTCGGGATGACCGGGCATCCGGAGGCCGTCCTGGCGCGGGAGCTTGCCCTGTGCTACACGTCGCTGAGCCTGGTCACCGACACCGACGCGGGCGTTGCCGAGGGCGAGGGGGTTACCCAGGAGGAGGTGTTTCGCGCGTTCGGGGAGAACGTGGCCAGGCTGCGTGAGCTCGTCTTCGCGATCATCGCCGCCCTGCCGGCTGAGCGCCGCTGCCCCTGCCCCGACGCGCTCGGCGGGATCACGCTGCCGTTCGAGCTTCCGTGACCGTCTTGCTGCCTCAGCGTGTGAGCATCGGCCTCGCACTTTCCCAGGCTGCGGCATCGACACCAACGTCGACATGGTGCTGGGCGGGGGAAACTGCCCATTCTGGAACTTCCCCTCCTTGCGGAGGCCGCCGGTTACACCTTGCTGGCCAGGGCTACCTGGCAGAGCTCCGGCATCTTGCCCTCGCCGGTAGCGGCTGCGATCCGCACTCCCGCCCAGGCCAGCGCCAAGCCGTAGGCGGCGGCGCAGACCGTGAGCACCGGGGCCCGGATCACCAGCGGAGCGCCTGCAGTGAGCACCGCGGCGACGATCACCGGGGCGACCAGCGCGGGGATGCCGAACAGGGTGCCGAAGGTGGCCGCCACCCGGCTGGACCCGTAGCCCGGTGCGGAGGTGTAGATGGGGGTGCCAATCCGCTTGACCACCGGGTAGGCGCCGTTGACCGTGATGATGTTGCTCAGGGCCAGCGCGGCGCCGAGGGCAGCCAGCGCGACCGGCATGGTCTCGAACCCGAAGGCGGGGAACCCGGCTGCGGCCCCCAGGCCGAAGGTCAGCGCGGTAAGCAGCGGTATCCCGATCACGGCGAGCACGATGTTCTGGCCGGACAGGTAGGCGCGCAGCGCGTTGCGGCCGGTCAGCGCGGTGGCCTCCATGACGAAGGCCGGCCCGGTTGACCCGACCGTGTTCGCGTGGAAGAGCCCGATGAACGCCGCGCCGAGGACGGCGCTCAGGAACGTCACGCCGGGATGACGCTGGGGGCTGATGATGGCGCCGGCGGATGCGGCGGCCGTGATGACCGCGGTCATCCCCCAGTAGACGAGCGAAATGGGCTCACGGCGCTGGTAGACCCAGAACCGGGCGGCCACCGCGCCGCGCAGCCCGTAGCGTGCAAACGGCAGCGCCGCCGCGCGGACCTGCGATGACTGGGTGGAGGAGTCGGGGGAGACCAGGGCGCGGCTCAGCGACCGGATCCACAGCCAGCCGAGCACGACGATGACAGCGGCCAGCAGTGCCAGGCGCAGCAGGGCCGTGCCAAGGTGCCCGTCCGAGGCGTCCTGGATCGCGTGCGCGGCCAGGCCCGGCGGCAGCCAGCGCAGCCACGCATCGGAGCCGGTGAAGCTCGTGGCGGCCAGCTTCCCGGTGGCGGCCAGCCTCGGCACCACCTGGGTGAAGAACTCGTAGCCGGCGATGATCGGGATGAACAGGAAGACGGCCAGGTCCTTGCCGCGGCGGGAGCGCAGCAGCCCGGCCATGCTGGTGGTGACGAGCCGGGCCAGCACGATGCAGAACAGCACCTGCAGCAGCACCGCGACCAGGGCGACGAGCACGCCGAGCACGCCGTGGGCCAGTCCGATCAGCACCCCGAGCAGGCCGATCACGTTGGCGGCCGGCCAGGCGCCGGTGGCCGAGGCGGCCAGCAGCCCGGTGGCCAGCGGGCGGGTCCGCAGCGGGTACAGGGCCATCGTGGCCGGGTCCAGGGTGCTGTCCAGGCCGAAGGCCAGCAGCGGCAGGATCAACCAGCCGAAGGCGAGGAAGGTGAACACCACCGAGGTCAGGACCACCGCGGTGCGCTGGCCGTGCAGCGAGGCCAGCAGCGCGAACATGCCGAGCGCGGTCAGCACGGCGAAGGCCGTGCTGGTGATGAACGAGGCCTTGGCGCGGTTGGACGACCGCAGCGCGTTGGCCAGCAGGCGCAGCTTCAGCTGGACGAGGAGCCGAGCCATGACAATCCCTCCTCGCTGGCCTTGGAGCCGACCAGGTCGATGAACGCCCGTTGCAGCGTCTTACCGCCGCGCACCTGCTCCGTGGTGCCGGTGGCCACGATCCGGCCCTGGCTGATGATGGAGACGTGGTCGCAGACCTCCTCGACCAGTTCCATGACGTGACTGGAGAACAGCACGGTCGAGCCCGAGCCGACATAGTTGGTCAGCATCCGGCGGATCGAGTCGGCTGATATCGGGTCGACGCCCTCCAGCGGCTCGTCGAGGAACAGCACCGACGGGTTGTGGATCAGCGCGCAGCCGAGAGCGGCCTTCTTGCGCATGCCGCTGGAGTAGTCCGCGACCAGCCGTTTCGCGTCCGCGGTCAGGTCCAGCACGTCCAGGAGTTGCGCGGCCCGGGCTCGCGCCTCGGCGACCGGCAGGCCGCGCAGCCGTCCAGCGTATTCCAGCAGTTCTTCGCCGCTGAGCCGGTCGAACAGCCGGGCTTCGGCCGGCACCACACCGATGATCGCCTTAGCGGCGGGCGGGTCGGCCCACACGTCCAGCCCGTTGATCAGGATCTGCCCGGCGTCGGGCCGCAGCAGGCCGGTCATCATCGACAGCGAGGTGGTCTTCCCGGCCCCGTTCGGCCCGACCAGCCCGGCGAAGGAGCCGGCCGCGATCTCCAGGTCGATCCCGGCCACTGCCTGCTTATCGCCGAAGCTCTTCCGCAGTCCGAGGATCTTGATCGCTGGTCCGTTCATGATCGCCTCCCTGGCCGGATCCGTGGCTCTGGTGACCGTGCTGCCTTCCGTGACCCTCCGCTTGGGCGCGGTCACGTCCCGGACGGCCGGGGCCGGGGCCGCCATGACAGGTTGGGGGGCCTGCTCGCGGGTCGGAGCGGTGGCCGCCATGACCGGTTGCGGGGCTTGCTCGCGGCCGGGAGTGACTGGTGGCCCGTCCGTCCGCCAGTCCCTGAGCCGGTCGGGCAGGAACAAGGTCAGCGCGGTGATGAACGCCAGGATCTTCGACACCACGTTCATCGTGATCGGCAGCGCGGACTGCGGGTAGCCGAAGCCGGACAGGGCCCAGATCCCGAACACGCCGATCATCAGCGCGAAGCAGAAGAACGTGGACCTGCGCACCCGCACCATAGGCGACAGCGTGAGCAGCCACAGCGTGGTGAGCTCGACCATGATCAGGGGCGTGAAGAACACCGCCCGGTAGAAGGCCGGGTCCGGGGGCAGCGCAGGGTAGGTCCTGGCCATCACGATCAAGTCGAAAGGCAACTCAAAGATCATCGGTGCGGCCATCGCGCCGACGACCGCGCTGCCCAGCCTGGTCTGGTAGCGCCATCCGGTGCGGGTCATGATGATGCCGAAAATGGCCGCCGCGGCCAGCAGCGTCACCGGGGTGATGGGGTTATGGACACCCGATCTGATGTGCGGATAGTCGGACAGGAATTGCTTGACGTAGACCGCGAGGCCGACCAGGAACGCAATGAGTGCAACGACCCACAGCGAGAACATCAGGACCACGACCGAGGCAGGTGGCCGGACAGCCCGCACGGGGCGTCGCAGCCGGATTCCCGCATAGGCCGCGCAGCCCGCCACGGCCATCAGGCCGGCCGCGAGTTCGATCTTGGCGTCTCCGCTGTAGCCGACCCACCCGCCGTTAAGACTCATGGCGCTACCCGCTTCCTGCTACCCAAGCCGATGTCGTCCAGGCGGGCTGGCCGCGGTTGCGGCCGGTGAGCCCGGCCATCGAGATCGCTGCTTTCACGTCCTGTACCTCCCTGCGCCGCCGGTCCGGCCGCGCTGCCCGCTTCCCGCCACGCCGGCGGGTCGTTGCCGGATTAAACTGATATCAATATGATAGACATGTGTTATCAGGCACGTCAAGCGGAGGCGGTTTCCGATGGCCCTGCAGGCCTCAGCCGGGACCGCCCACCAGCTGGCCCCGCCGCCGGTGGCCGAATAGCAGGCCCGGGCGACGCGGGCCCGGCGGGAGAACGCTGTCGTTCGAGCTTCCCTGACCGTCCTGCTGCTCACCCGGCGCGGTGCCCGGCCGGGTTGCTGCTCAGCGGGGTTGCTGCCTGTCCGGGTTGCTGCCCGTCCGGGTTGCTGCCCGTCCGGGTTGCTGCTCAGTCGAGGTCGCC
>Ga0335080_10006074_pt1 | contig 12480 bp, 9 predicted proteins | sample Lox_Sample_34_FD_206720 | JGI IMG/M metagenome (GOLD analysis project Ga0335080, IMG submission 206720) | Soil microbial communities from Loxahatchee National Wildlife Refuge, Florida, United States - Lox_Sample_3.4 | ecosystem: Environmental > Terrestrial > Soil > Wetlands | place: USA: Florida...
GGTGGATATCGCGCAGTCGGCGTGCAAGCAGTGGCGTTCCGGCGCCCCGGGTCGCAACTTCCAGTGCTTGCAGCGTCGCGACGAGCATTAGCTTCCGAGGATTCGACAGGATGCGGTGGGGCACACGCCTCTGTGCCCCGCCGCATCCAATGTAGGACCCGACCCGACGACCGGCTGTTAGCCCTTATGCGTCGTGACGTCGTGCGAAGTCAGGTTGGTGAAGCCCTTCAGCTCAACGGTAGTCTTGCCGCCATCAAGACTGATGTAGGTATTTCCGTTGCTCACCGTGACATCGCCATGGCTCTGCAGATAACAGAGCGACTGGCCTTCCAGATAGAGGTGGTCATGGCCTGAAACAAAGTTCGTTATGACGTCCGTTCCACCCACTCCGCTTGAGGTGAATTCGAACAGGTTGTGCCCAGCGCCGCCCGTCATGGTTGCATGACCGGAGCCGCCGATAAACGTGTCATTGTGGTGGATGGAGCTGCCGCCCTGCATTACGACGTTACCAGTCCCACCGACAAAGTGTGTGCAATGGGCGCCGCCCAACAGCGTAGCGTTACCTGTCAGAGCGGACTCTTCCCAGTAATTGCCGTGCGGTTGATCGCTGTGGTGCGACTGATCGTTGTCATGACGAGAGTCGCGGTCATATCCCTGACTGGCGTGGTGACGACTGCGGTCGTCATTTCCCTTGTGATGCTTATCGCTGCCGCTCTTGTTGTCGTTGGTGCCGGGGTAATGCGCAAACTGGACAGTCCCCCCTTGGATGGTGGCACTGCCAAACGCCCCGTAGACCGTCGCGTGCCCGGCCTCAGTAATCGTATCGGAGCCATGTCCGAGATTGATCGTGTCGTTGCCACCGGCGCCGTGCTGGAAAATGCTTCCAGAGCCGTGCAGCGTGATGTGATCGTTGCCGGCGCCTACGGTTATCGCGCCATTGCGGTCAATGCGAATGGAATCGTTGCCATTCCCGGCCACGACCGTGCCATTGCCATAAATGCGGACACTGGCGTCACTGCCGCCGGAAATGCTGACATACGTCCCCATCGTTCTTCTCCCTACACCGACGCAGTCGCCCGAGACGCAGAACGTCTCTTGTGAGCAATCGTTCTAGGTGGTGACGTGACAATAACAAAGCGGTGACACACGCTGCAATTGCGATTTGACATATGGGTTGACGTGATATGTGGCATCGCACAACACATTGAGTCAAATAAAGCACCAACGTAATCAATTGACTTGCGCGCTCGAGTTAAGGGAAAGTGCATCGAGTCGTTCGCACAAAAAAACGCAAGCGCGAGCGTGTCATGAAGTGCTGCAAAAATAAGCTGCAGCGTTACAGGAAAGGCGCACAGCAGGCCCAAGGTCGGCGCTGTATCCGGGGCGCGTACGTGCGTTACATTCATCCGGGGCTGCCGACACGCACAGGCTGCGCAGAGTGAGTCGTGATCCCGTTGAGGCACGGACATGAATCCGCTGTCGCCTGGATGAAGGGACTTTCGCTGCTGATTAGAGGGAGGGGCGTATGGCGGAACCATTTGGAAGCATGGCGGCACTCAAGAATCAGGGTCTTCTGATACCTGAAGGCAACACGCATTTCCGCATCGAGCGTAATTTCTTGGTATCGATCATGGCCAAGCGGCTCGCGACTATTAAGTTTGACGAAGCTTGGTATCTGTCGAAATATCCGGACGTCAAAGACGCCGTCAAGCGGGGGATCGTTGCCTCGGGCCGCGAACACTACACGGCGCATGGGTTCTACGAACATCGAATGCCGGTTGCAATAGTCGTGAACGAGAAGTGGTACCTCGAGTCGTATCCCGACATCGCCGAAGCGATTCGCTCGGGAATATATAAGAGTGCGCAAGCGCACTTCGATCAAGCGGGCTTTCGCGAGGGGCGGCTGCCCTTCCCCAATTTTCAGTTCTGAGTACAGCGCACAGTGGACCAGGTGAGCGGACGACGCGGTGCGCGACGGTTGCCCACGAACGGCACGAGTGGCTCCCGGAGAAGGCCTCCAGTTGTGCGCACGGATGCTCTGGTCGATAGTGCGACCGCCGTTGAGGCCAGAGTTCATGTGTATTCGGCCGAGGAGGCTACCGGCAGTTCGCAAGCGCCGGTCGAAGACCGCGGGGAGATTGGTCGAGTGGCGACGGGGGAGAGAGCAGGAGCGACCGCGGACCCAAACGCGAGCGGGACTGCGGTAGACGAGCGCGCCGTGCCGCAACAACCCGCTGCTGAGATGCCACCGACGGATCCATCAGGCGGAGACTTGCTTGCTCGCGAGGTGTTCGACGAAGCCGGCTACCTGCGGCTCAATCCCGACGTGCAGCGGGCCGTCGAGATGGGCCAGATCGAGTCGGGCTATGCCCACTATTTCTGGCACGGAAGAGCCGAGGGTCGTGCGCTTCCGGATGGTCCGCGGGAAGCACGCAACACCATGTTGCTGTCGCCGAACGACAGCGGTCGCCTAGATGTGTTTCCGAAGGAGGCGCGCTACTCGCTCGAGGCGTTGATCATTTCACCGAAAGCCGGCCTCATGATCGTCGGCTGGATCGATGACGTATCTCATCCGCTGAGCTGCATCCGTATCATTGGGCCTGACTGGCGCGTTGTGATTGACGCATCGTGCTTCCTGCGTCTGCGGCGCGCGGACGTCGAGAAGGCAATCGGCAGTCACCGGATGCACGCGTTCGGCTTCATCGGGTTCGTGCATTTCGACCGCGGGGGCGCCACCTCGGGACCCGTGCAGGTCGAATTGTGGCAAGCCGGGGGCTTCTCGAGCGCTGCACAGGTGGCACCCACGACGGTGGAGGATGTGGACCTTCGCGACACGGTACTGGCCCACATCGCCGGAGCGTCGTTTCATGGTAACTCCTGCATCGAGACAATTCAGCACCTCGAGCATGGTCTGGGCGCCGAGCTCGTTCGCTTTAATGTCGCGATCACTCGTCGCGTCGCGGCTGCAGCGTACGTGGAACGCTTCGGCCCGCAGAGTCAATCGCGGCGCGGTTCCATCGTGGTCTGCCTCTACGGCAAGCCGGAATACTTCTTCCTGCAGAACTGTCTGTATTCCGGTTTGGCAGGCATTGACGAGTATGAATTTGTCTACGTTTCCAACAGTCCCGAAATGGCCGAGACTCTGTTGCGAGAGGCGCAGCGTGCGAGTTTGCTTTACGGGCTGCCCATCACATTAGTGATCATGTCCGGTAACGCCGGCTTCGGCGCAGCGAACAATGTTGCCGCGCGGGTTGCGCGGAGTGATCGGCTGCTAATCGTCAATCCGGACGTCTTTCCGCGCGATCCCGATTGGGCGCGCAAGCACAGCGCTTTGCTCGACGCAGCGCCACCGGAGCAGACTCGATTGTTCGGTTTACCCCTTTACTACGATGACGGCTCACTGATGCACGGCGGGATGTACTTCGAGATCGACGTCGGTCTGTCTCTGGCACGCGGGAGTCCCAAGCCGGCGCGCATGTGCCGAACCCAGCACTACGGCAAGGGCGCACCGGCCGACTTCCACGGGTTTAATCGCCCGCGCCCGGTACCCGCAGTTACCGGCGCATTCATGTCGGTCGAACGCAGCTGGTACGAGCAGCTCGGCGGCTTCACAGAGGACTTCATTTTTGGCCACTACGAAGATGCGGACCTGTGCCTTAAAAGTATCGCCAAAGAGACCGTCCCCTGGATCCACGACATCCGCCTGTGGCACCTGGAAGGCAAGGGTTCGACACGTCTGCCGCACCACGAAGGGGGCTCGCTGGTGAATCGGTGGCTGTTCACCAGTCGTTGGATAAGCATGATCGAGAACGGCCTGCAAGGGTCGGATCCCGCGCACGCGTTGTTGCGCACAAACGCAGCCGCTGACGTCCCGCAGGCGGTTCGGGAAGTCCCAACGCCGACTGCGCGGCAAAGGCGCGCGCGCCCATGAAAGTGCTGCTGGTCAGCCTGTATCACCCGGAGCTGGTCCGAGGTGGAGCTCAGCAGGTCTGCTACGAATTGTTCACTGCGCTCAAGTCGCGACCCGGGATTGAACCGACCCTATTGGCCGCGGTCGATCCGTCGCTCAAATCTCTCTACAAGAGCGGTGCGCAGATTACCGGTTTCGACGGCCGCGCGGGGGAGTTCATCTTCCTCAGCCGGGACTACGACTACCTCTGGCACAAGGGCTCGAGCGTCGAACTGGCGCGGTCGTACGGAGAGTTCCTCGAGCTGATTCGACCAGACGTCGTTCATTTTCATCACTTCCACCTCCTCGGCATCGATCTATTGACGTTGACTCGCCGAATCCTCCCCAACGTTCGGCTCGTATTAACTTTCCACGAATTCATGTCGATCTGTGATGCCGATGGTCACATGTTGCGCAAGTTCGACAAGACACTGTGCACGCGCGCATCTCCTGTTCGCTGCCACCAATGCTTTCCTGATCGGCAGCCTGAGCATTTCTTCACTCGCGAGTTGTGGTTCAAGCGTCATCTGTCCGCAGTCGATGTGTTCACGGTCCCGAGTCGTTTCATGATCGAGCGCTATGCCTCCTGGGGACTCGACCCAGAAAAAATTGTGCACGTCACGAATGGCCAGCCGGACTACAGCGGCGGCAGAATCCCGGCGAACCAGCGAGCCAAGCGCAATCGCTTCGGATTCTTTGGTCAGCTCGTTGATAACAAGGGGGTGTGGGTAATCCTGCAGGCGGTACAGCAGCTGCGCGCCGAGGGCTTCACAGACTTTGTCGTTGAAATCAACGGCGACAACCTGCAGTACGCTTCGGCGGCGCGCCGCGCCGAGTTCGAGGCGTTCGTCGCGAAGGAGAACGAGCTGCCGGTTGGCGAAAGGATTGTGGTCCTGAACGGCTCCTATTCGGTTCAGCAGTTACCGCAGCGTATGGCGCGTGTGGACTGGTGCATCGTCCCGTCGGTGTGGTGGGAGATCTTCGGTCTCGTCATCTCGGAGGCCTGGATGTTCAAGCGCCCGGTCATCGCCTCGAACGTGGGCGGTCCTGGAGAGCGCATTACGCACGACAAGGACGGGATGCTATTCGAGGTCGCTGACGCGAGCTCGCTGGCGCATACCATTCGGCGTGCTTGCAGTGAGGAGGGTCTCTGGAAGCGATTGGTAGACGGGATCACCGCGCCGGCGTCGGCGCAGGTCATGGCTGACGGCTACCTGTCTGTTTATCGATCGCAGTCGGCCGAGCGCGCCGCCTGAGTGTAGTAGCGCGCAGGCCCTGAACACGAGAGGCGCGACCAGCGAGATTCAGATGGCCGTTACCGGCTTTGTGGAATATGCAGGCAGCAATCGTGTAAGCGGTTGGGCCTACGATTCCGGATCACCTTCGGCTCGCCTGGAGGTCACCGTGCGAATCGGTGACGAGTTCTACGCCTCTGGCTTTGCCGACATCGCTCGTGACGATCTGCTGGTCGCCGGAATCGGCGATGGCAAACACGGCTTCGCGATAGACGTTAGCAAAGAGCATTTCTCAGCGGAAGAAGTCGCGGCGCTGGAGGTGCACGCCATATCGGGCGCGGAAGTCGTCAAAATCTTGCGTTTTCACGGGGCTCCCGAGCCGGTCGTGGATCTCAAATCCGATGCGCTGATGGCGACGAGCGACGCTACCCAATTCCCAGTTTTCATCCTCGGTCCGGCCCGCTCGGGGACGAGTGCGATTACGCTCGCGCTACTGGAGTCCGGAAGCTACATCGGCACGGGTGAAGGGCATCTGATGCCGTTGGCTCATGGGCTGCTGTCGTGCATCGACCGTCACTATCAACGCGCCGGCGGCGATGCGAGTACGACGCTGGCACGAGTACCGAGCGATGCCTTCCAGAAGCTGATGCGCCGTGCATTCGTACAACTGGCCTCGGACCTATTCCATACGAAGCGCTGGCTGGACAAGACTCCGACCGTTGAGATGGTGCGCGCATCGCTACTGATGCGGGAATTATGGCCGCACGCCCGCTTCATTTTCATGAAGCGGCGCGTAATCGAGAACATTCTTTCGCGGCGACGGAAATTTCCGCACGGTACGACCGAGAGCCACTATTCGGACTGGGCCGCGGTCATGAGCGCCTGGCTTGCAGTGCGGGGTGAACTCGGCAGCGCGGCTCTTGAGATAGATCACCGACAGCTGGTTCTCGAGCCCGAGGGGGTTGCGTCCTCGATCGCCGGCCTCCTCGAGCTGAGCGGCGGCGCTGCGGCGAGGTTTAGGCGCTATATCTGCGCAGCTAGACCAGAGCAGACGGACGAGAACTTCGGCGCAACCTATTCGCTGGAGCGTCTTGGCCTCGAGGAACACGAGGCCCGGCACATGCTGGCGGTGTGTGACCCGGTGATGACTGCGTTTGGATACGGATATGGAGAGGACTACTACAGTGTCGGCACGTGAGATGAGCGCCAGTGAAGCCGGCTCGGTCGCCGAAGCCCCGGTGCACACCGCGGCGACTCTCGGTCGGGTGGAAACTCTCTCCACTGAGTTCGTAAGCGGCTGGGCTGCGGTCGAGCCCCCACGCAAGTCTGTGCATGTGTACGCGACACTCGAGGGTCAGGTGATTGCGTTCGGGGCCGCCGATATGGTCAGGCCCGATCTCGAGAAAGCCCGACACGAGGGCCGTCTGGACGCATACGCCTTCATGCTGCCCTTCCATAGTCCGGTCAGCGCAGAGTCGTTGCGGTCGATCCAGGTGTTTATGGTTGGCAAGCCGTCGGCGTTGCCGCGGGCCAGGCAGGTCAAGATTGATCGCTCGCCATGTTTGCGGCTGTTCCTAATGGGGTCGCCCCGCTCAGGAACGTCGCAGCTTGGAGCGACACTCACCAAAGTGCTCGGACTGCCGTGGCTCGGCGAAGGGCACGGTGCGCCATTTTTTGCGGCCGCGGCCGCTGCGCTCAGCGGAGACAAGGCAGCCGAGAATGGTCTCGTGCGGCACATGGCTCGCGCGAACCTCCGGCAGATCGTGGTTAACGCTGCCCGTAGCGCGTACTTTCATATGCACGGCTCCGCTTCGTTTGTTGACAAGACTCCCGGCGTCAAGATGATCGCGGCTGCACCATTCCTTGTCGAATGCTTTCCGGGCGCACGCTTCATCTTTCTGCGGCGAAATCCAGTGTCAAACATCCGATCACGCATGGTGAAATTCGGTGGCAGCTTTGAAGACCACTGTCGCGACTGGGCTGCGGCTATGAGCGAATGGCTAAGGGTTCGAAGCATGTTGCCGCACCACGTCGAGATTCAGCAGGAGGACATGCTCGGGGCCCCGGAGCATGTCGCACAAGTACTTGCCGACTATATCGGCGTCCCGGAATCCGTCGACCAAATATGCGAGTCGCTCAGGACCGATCGGCTCGAGCATACCGGTGCGGGGGCAGGCAGGCCGAGTAGCTCGCAGGCCGGCTGGACCGCGGAGCAGAGGCAGGCGTTCGAGCAGATCTGCGGATCCGCGATGCGGGCCTATGGCTACGGCTAAGAAAAAGGCATTGAGATAGCGCAAATGAATCGCACAACTGTTCCGGTCGTGGTCGGTACGCTGCTCCTTCTGGCTACTTCACTGGCCCAGATGGTGGCATTGGCGGATGCGACGGCAACGCCAACCGACGTCGTGATGGGATTCCCGGATGAAACGGATGCAAAGGCGCCTGTGGACTACGGCGCTGGTCCCGGAGTGAAGCCGCCTGCGAAGAGAGTCAGTCCCGCCGCTAGCGTACGATTCCCTGCCGCGGCGACTGCGAGCCTTTCAATTCCCTCAGGCGATGCTACGGCGAGCACTGCGGGCATGTTTGGCACGCCCGTCACTTGGCAACTCATTCCAATTCACATGATCCTGCTCCAAGACGGCCGCGTGATGAGTTACGGGACCGGTCCAACCGGCAAGCAAGGGGCGCAGCTGATCTATGAAGTCTGGGACCCGTCCCTCGGAACGGACGCAAGTGCTCACACAGTGCTACCGAACGCGACCAACACAGATCTCTTCTGCAGTGCGCAGTCCCTCCTGTTGTCGGGCGACGTGCTCACGTCGGGTGGTGATCTCACCGTAAACGGCGCGCGCAATTCAGCGAATAACAACACGACCATATTCTCGCCGTCTGCTAATACGCTTACATCCAACACGCCGATGACCTACGCCCGCTGGTATGGCACTTTGGTGGGGCTTCCGAATGGTCAGCTGGCCATATTCGGGGGCCGGCAGAATGTCGGAACCCTGAGTCCCGCGGTTTCGGCCACGACGCCTGAGCTATACGATCCCGCACTCAGAACTTGGACGACTCTCGCGGGCGCAACGAGTACCCCGGCCTTCGGTGCAAACTGGTGGTATCCCCGGGCCTTCGTTGCACCGGGCGGAAAGATCTTCGTGATCAACGACTCAAACGGCAGGATGTTCTACATCTCGACCAACGACACTGGCAGCATCTCGGCAGCCAAGGTCACGGCGCCGAAGGGCCACCAGGCGCTCCCCACTGTCTCCTTCGCCCCCGGGAAGCTGCTCTCGATTCGCCAGAATCAGACGGTAATCGTGGTCGACTACAGTACTTCAACGCCAGTCATTACACCGACGGACCCGATCGATCAGGTTCGCTTCTGGGCGAGCGGCACTGTGCTCGCAGACGGAAAAGTTCTCGTGACAGGCGGGTCCACCGTCGCCAATACGTTGACCGGCGTTGACTATCAGGCGCAGATCTGGAACCCAGCGACCGGTCATTGGACGGCGGGGGCGAACGCGAGTAAGCCTCGCCTGTATCACTCCAATGCTTTGCTACTGCCCGATGCCACCGTCGTTACCGGCGGTGGCGGCGCACCGGGACCTGTGAACAATCTGAATGCCGAAATCTACTACCCGCCGTACCTTTATGCGCCGGACGGCACGCCGGCCGTTCGACCGAACCTCTCCGCTACCGATCAGCGCGCCTACGATCCTGGCGCGACGATCAGTGCGACCGTGGGGGCGACGGACCTTATCGCACGGCTGACTCTCGTTCGCATGGGATCAGCAACGCATTCTAACAACGCGGATCAGCGCTTTATCGAACTCAGCTTCGGCCAAGTTGGGCAAACCCTGACAGCGGTTTTGCCAAGCGACACCACAATACTGGTGCCTGGTTATTACATGCTGTTCGCTATTAACACGGCAGGTGTGCCGTCAGTCGCTCAAGGCTTTTCAGTCACGACCAATACTCCGCCTCCGCCTGACTTCACGGTCTCGCCGACAACCGTGCCCTTTGGAACCGTACAGGTCGGCACAACAAGTCTGGCGCAGGCGTTGACGCTTACCAACAATGGCGCAACGCTCTCGCTGTCGAGCATCAAATTTACTGGTGCAAATGCGAGCAAGTTCTCGCAGACCAACACCTGCGGCAGCTCTGTAGCGGCGGGATCTTCATGCACGATAAACGCAGTGTTCACGCCGACGGCGGCGGGCTATACCGCAGCGAGCCTGAGCGTCACCGCATCGGGCGTGACACACACTGCGGCCGTGAACGGCACGGGCAGCGTGCCGTTTACCGTATCGCCCGTCACCGTGTCATTCGGCAAGGTTAGCGTCGGCACATCGAGCGCACCGCAACCGATCACGGTCACAAACATCGGCGGCGCAGCACTGCCAGTGAACGGTATCAACCTTACAGGAAGCGCGCCGAGTCAATTCTCCCAGACCAACGACTGCGCAGCGCAGGTGGCGGTTGGGTCGTCCTGTACAATCAACGTCGTCTTTAGCCCCGCTGCGACGGGGTATATCTGGGCGAAGGTGAACATCACCTCGATTGGCGCTGCGCACAGCAGCACGGTAAGCGGCACCGGCAAATGAAGTCACTCGTTCTGCACATCGGGATTCCGAAGACGGGCTCATCCGCACTGCAGGTCTTTTGTGCGCAGAATCGTAAGGTCCTAGTCGCGCAATCTCTGGACTACTTCGAGATAGGTGAATTTGCACTCGGGGCGATGGGGAAGATTTCCGCCGGCAATGGTGCGCACCTTGCGAGAAGCTTTTTGCGGCCCAAGGGAACCGCGTACAAGCCCGACCGCGAGCAACAGCTCGCTGCTTTGGATCGGCAAATCGCGACGAGCACCTGCGACACTGGATTCCTTTCCAGCGAAATGTTCGTTTTCGCGGAGGATGCTGCCTTCACCGAATTCTCGCGATGGCTGGCCGCACGGGGCATCGAGCTGCGCTTCTTTTACTTCATCCGTGAGCAGGTCGAATTTCTCAGTTCGAGCTATATTCAGCAGGTCAAGCGCCACGCATGCACGGAGACGGCCGAGGAATACATTCTGCGTGTCTACCAGAGGATCGGCCACATCAAGTACTCGAAACTCTTCGACCGTCTTGCAAAGTTTGCCAGACCTGAACACATCGTCTGCAGGAACTACGATGAAGCTCGCGCATCGGCACACGGGGTTTGTGAAGAGTTCGTGACCACATTTGGCCTGGATCGGGAAAGGCTGTTGTTCGGCGATACCAACGTAAACGTGAGCCTGGATCTGGTCGAAACTCAGATCATGCTGGCGCTCAACAGGTATAAGCCACGAATGAAGTTTTCGGATCTTCTGGTGGAGAACGCTGCGCGGAAGGGACGAAAGACCGTCGATCTTTCACATGTACTTCTGCCGAGTAACACTTTGGAGCAGCTTGAGGCTTATTACGCTGCCGACAACGCGCGATTCGCGCGCGCGTATTTCGGCAAGGATAAGTTGTTTGCCCCGCGCCACACGGGGAACGGCGCGCTAAAGCACGAGCCGAATGCGGAAGTCGCGCTGAACGATGTTGTTGAGATTTTTGGCGGGCTTCTGGTGCGTCTCGATGAGCGCCTCGCCGCCCTCGAGCGGCGAGGCGGGAAGCCGGTTACCACTACTGCGGACTCGCAGCGTTCGAGCGGCACGTCAGACTAGCGCACCCGGCCCTCCGGGCCTGACCTGTGGGTCGAGCTTGTCAATCCGAGGCTCGCGCAGTCTACCGATGCTCCATTGACGGCTCCGACTTTGCGTAGTACGCGGTAGTGTAGTAATGGTTCCGGTAGTGAAAGACCCGCGTCTTCTTGAGCTCGCTGTATAAGGGTGAAACGTGCTTCGGGCAATAGTGCGTGACGACGCTTTTGCGTGTGACGCCGGGTCGAATGGGGTTTCCGCCATGGATGAGATCGGCGTGCCATACCAGCACGTCTCCCCTTTTTGCGGCTAGTGGTTCCTTTTTCAGCCCGCACTCGGCGGCACGATCCTTGAGTTCCTGCATGTGGTGGTTGACCTCTGTGGTCGGGAACTCACACCTTTCGAGCCGCATCGCTTCATGAATGCTTTTGTATTTACCGGAGTACAGATGATCCGGAAATCGATGGCTACCCGGATAATAGAATAGCTCGCCGGCTCCGAGTGTAACGTCCTCGAGCGCGATCCAGGTCGCACAGAATTGTCGCGGAATTGAATAGGCCACATACGCCGAGTCCTGATGGCCCGACTGTGCAGAGCCAACCAGGAACCCTAGAGTCTGCGTAGCAAACGCCGGTGAATCGAACAACAAGGCGAGAAACCGCATTGGAGTTTCGCTAAAAATCAACTCACGCACGGCAAGCGACTGATAGTGCAGATCAAGCGCCTTGGCGGGCACATCGTTCATTTCCTTACGCCAAGGGCTCGCCTTGCGATTGCCGATTACATCCTGACACTCAAACAAAAGCTCTGGTAGTTGTCCCGAGTAGGCCCGCTCGAGCTCCTTGGACGCCGCGTCGAGAACTGACTCCGGGACACCCTTTTCAAGCACGAGATAACCATTTGCCACCCAAAACCTGAGTCGGTCGGCGTCCATTGTGGTGATAAGCCCTGCCTCAAGCTTTCCCTGTATCAGGTCCAGGGCGTTCGGCTGGTCCGTCCAAAATCCACCGAAGCGCGTCGCCAGCTGCGCAGCATTGTCCGGGCGTATCGCCGAGGGCGAAGCAAGGTAGCCGCGGGCTTTGCCGAACTGCAGGTAGTGCACTATTGGGGTGGGTGCGCGGCCGGCAGCGATCTCTTCTGCCGCCAACGGATAAGTCTGCAGGTAGAAGGCGGAGTCGAATCCACGGATGACGCGACCCTCGAACTGACCACGCCGAATGAAGTGACTCAATCCGCTCTTGAGCGTTCCCGACTCTACGGCCCGAGCGATGTCTTGATACCGCTCGAGGTACGACCGCTCGTCAAAAAGCGATTCGATTTCGACGGCCAAATTCATGTGGATTGCCCGTGTGCTGACGCGACGCCAACGCGCTCATGTAAATGTGTGTCTCTTTGGGCTTGGCGCGATTCTTTATCGACGCGTTTTTCTTGATTAGGCCATATCGACCAAAGGGATATCAAGCAAATAACTCGTGAAGGTGACAGGGTCACTTAACACGATGCTGCAATGCGACAGCGATCGGCGCGCCGGCGGCGTGAGTCCTCGCCACACTCGTCAGCGCGTGATGAAGATGTGGACAGAGGGAGAACAATGATGAGTACGTCCCGCGACTAAACTTAATGCGGCAATCGGA
>Ga0335080_10006076_pt1 | contig 12479 bp, 8 predicted proteins | sample Lox_Sample_34_FD_206720 | JGI IMG/M metagenome (GOLD analysis project Ga0335080, IMG submission 206720) | Soil microbial communities from Loxahatchee National Wildlife Refuge, Florida, United States - Lox_Sample_3.4 | ecosystem: Environmental > Terrestrial > Soil > Wetlands | place: USA: Florida...
TTGTTGAGGATCGCATAGACGCGGCGCGAACCTTCCGTGAGCTGCGCGATCACGATGGAAATGCCGATCGAGCTTGCGACGTTCCGCATCAAGGTCAGCATCGCGGTGCCGTCGGTGCGCAGATGGCTGGGCAGCGTCAGGAACGCCACGGTCGAAAGCGGCACGAAGACGAGGCCGAAGCCGAAGCCCTGGATGACGCTCCAGGTCACGATCTCGCGCACGCCGGTCTGGTCCGTCCATCCGGTCATGCAGAACAGCGATGTCGCCGTAAGCAACAGCCCGGTGACGATCAGCGTGCGCGCCTCGATATAGCGCATCAGACGTCCGACCAGCATCATGGCGACGAAGGTGCCGCAGCCGCGGCTTGCGAGCAGCACGCCGGCCGTGATGATCGGATAGCCGATGACGTTCTGTAGGTAAGGCGAGGCAAGCGCCATGGTCGAGTACAACACAAGTCCCATGACCGCCATGAAGATGCAGCCGGTGATGAAATTCCTGTCCTTGAACAGGGCGAACTGGATAAAGGGATTCGGCGTCGTGAAGGAATGCGCGAAGAAATAATAGAAGCCGATGCCCGAGAAGATGAACTCGGCGATGATTTCGTTGGATTCCAGCCAGCCGAGCTGCTCGCCACGGTCGAGCGCAAGCTGCAGCGCGCCGATGCCGACCGCAAGCGCGGCAAAGCCGAACCAATCGAAGCGGAGGTTGAGATCCTTTCTGGTCTCGTCCATGAAAACGATGAGGCCGAGCACGGTGATGAGGCCGAAGGGCAGGTTGACGAAGAACACCCAGTGCCAGGAATAGGTCTCGGTCAGCCACGCGCCGAGCGAGGGCCCCATGATCGGGCCCATCATCACGCCCATGCCCCAGATCGACATCGCTTTTGCCCGTTCCTGCAAGGTGTAGGAATCGAGCATCACCGCTTGCGACAGCGGCACCAGGGCTGCTCCAAACACGCCCTGCAACAGGCGGAACAGCACCATCTGGTTGATGTCCTGCGCGAGCCCGCACAGCACCGACGCAATGGTGAAGCCGGCGGAGCAGACGATGAAGATGCGCTTGCGTCCAAACCGGTTGGCGATCCACCCGACCGGCGCGGTCATGATCGCGGCCGCGACGATATAGGATGTCAGCACCCAGTTGATCTGGTCCTGCGAGGCCGACAGCGTGCCCTGCATATAGGGCAGCGCGACGTTGGCGATCGTGGTGTCGAGCGCCTGCATGATGGTCGCGGTCATGGCGCAGATCGTCACCATGTTCCGGCGCAATCCCGGAGCCATGCTTGTCGGTGACGGCACCGCGGTCGGCGACATCCTGCCTAGTCCTGCTTGGCGGTGGCCAGTGCTGAATGGAAGCCGAACAGCGAGGCCAGCGAACGCTTGTGGCCGGTGTCGATGGTGGCATAGACGCTCATGCCGGCCTTCAGCTTTTTGACCATCGGATCGTCCGTGTCGAAATAGATCCTGACCGGCACCCGCTGCACCACCTTGACGAAGTTCCCGGTCGCGTTCTGCGGCGGCAGGATCGCAAATTGTGCGCCGGTGCCGGGCGAGAGCGAGCCGACATGGCCCTTGAAGACGTGATCGGGAAACGCGTCGACCTCGAGCGTCGCGGGCTGGCCGACGCCCACATAGGTGAAGTCGCTTTCCTTGGGGTTGGCATCGACCCAGGGGTTGGCGATGTCGATGACAGAAAACACCGGCGTGCCGGCGGTGACGAAGCGGCCGAGCTGGATCTGCTCGACCTGGGTCGCAACGCCCGCCATCGGCGCGCGCAGCACGGTGTGGTCGAGATTGCGCTCGGCCATCCCGAGCTGGGCCTTGGCCTGCGCATAGGGCGGGAACTGCTCGAGCGGCAGATCGGGGTTGCCGAGCAGCTGCGCCTTGGCGTTGGAAAGCTGCTGCTTGACGAACTGCATCTGCGCGCCGGCGGTGACGAGGCCGTTGGCGGAATTGTCGAGGTCGAGCTGCGAGCCGACCTTCTGGTTGACCAGCGCCTGCTTGCGATCGACGTCGCGCTGTTTCAGGTCGACTCCCTGCTGCGCCAGATCGAGCATCTGGCCATAGATTTTCACATTGGCGATCAGATTGTCATAGGTGGTCTGGGCCTGGGCGAGCTGTGCTTTGGCCTGGTCGACGGCAAGCTGGAACGGTTCGCGATCGATTGTAAACAGCACGTCGCCTTCGTTGACGCGCTGGCCTTCCCTGACCACGACCTTGTCGATCTTGCCGGAGATGTCCGGCGTGATCAAAACCTTCTGCGCGCCGACATAGGCATCGTCGGTCGTCACGTAGCGGCCGCCATTGAGATAAAACACCAGCCCGCCGATTGCGGCAGCGATCGGCAGCACGACGAGCAGCAGGAAGCGGCGGTAGCGGCGCATCCCCGCCAACAGACGGCGGCGCGGCTCGGCCGCGAGCTTGATGCGCGGTTTTTCCGGCGGGGCGCCCTTCTGCTCGGGCGGGAATTTGAGGATCGGATCAGCCATAGCGCTGCTCCTTCTTCATCGCGTCCGCCTCGGCGTTCTGTATCGCGTTACGCACGTTTTCCTTGATGGTTTCGAGTTGGGCGAGCATGCGATGCGCGTCGGCCGGGTTGATGCCCTCTAGCGCGGTCGCGGTCAGTTCCGAACGCAGCCCCGCGAGCTTGCCGAGCAGGGGACGGGCGGCCTTCTTCAAATAGAGGCGGTTGACGCGGCGGTCGGTCTCGTCGCCGCGGCGCTCGATCCAGCCATTGTTGCAGAGCTTGTCGATCAATCGCGTCAGGGTGATCGGTTGCATCTCCATATGTTCGGCGAGTTCCGTCTGCTTCATTCCCTCATGGCGTTCGACCTTGGCAAGCACCGCCCACTGCGCGCGGGTAATGCCGTAGCGCGCGGCCTGCCTGTCGGCATAGGCGCGCACGAGGCGTTGCACCTCGCCGAGCGTGAAAAGGAAGTTGATATCCACGGAACCGCGCATGTTTGCCCTGTCTCTGTAAGCCTTGGATATAATAAGCTTGCTTATGATTTTTTCATGGCGACTTAATGGGAGCCTGACCGGCTGAAAGCACATGGCTGGAGGGCCATGCCGCGGTGCAAATTCCTTTGCTATAATGCTCCATAAGTTGGACGGCATGCTGCCGCCGCACTACATGTTGGTTCCAATGACCCCGACTAGACCGGCTTTCCCCACGCCCGACCACGATCACGGCCGCTGCACTGCGGAAGGGATCGCGCATGCCGAGCGGGTGTGCCGGCAGAAGGCGCAGAAATTCACCCCGATCCGCCGCCAGGTGCTTGAGGCGCTGCTCGCAAGCCACCGGCCGCTCGGCGCCTATGAGATCATCGATGACCTTGCCAGGCAGATGCCGCGTCCGGCGCCGATCACGGTTTATCGCGCGCTGGATTTCTTGATGGCAAACGGCTTGGTTCACCGGATCGAAAGCCGCAACGCCTATCTTGCCTGCGCGCACGACCACGACGCGGCGGCGCTGGTGGCGTTCTTGATCTGCGAGCGCTGCGGTGCAGTCGGCGAAATGCCGTCCGCTCCGGTGGCGCAGTCGTTGGGCTCTGCTGCGCGCGCCTCGGGTTTTGCGCCAAAACTCTCCGTCATCGAAATCACCGGCACCTGCGCGCATTGCCAGAAAGCCGCCTAGAACGAAAGAGAACACGGCGGTTTACGCCGGCCCGCGAGGAAACATGCACGACAAGACTGCGATTTCATCCGCCGGGCGTCCGCTCAGCCCGGGCGCAATCGCGCTGATGCTGATGCTCTGCTTCTCCTGGGGCTTCAATCAGGTCGCAGTGAAGCTTGCGCTGCCGGACATTCCGCCGATGCTGCAGGCTTTGATCCGCTCGGCCGGCGCGCTGCCGGTGCTCTTGATCATCGGCTGGCTTCGCGGCGTAAGATTCTTCAAGCGCGATGGCACGCTCGCCGCCGGCCTGTGCGCAGGGCTTCTGTTCGGCATCGAATTCGTGCTGATCTATCAGGGTCTCCGCCTCACCTCCGCATCGCGCGCGGCGGTGTTCCTCTATACCGCGCCGTTCTTTGTCGCGTTCGGCTCCCATCAGGTGCTGGGCGAAAGGCTCGGCCCGCTGCAATGGGCGGGACTGGCCTTGAGCTTCCTTGGAGTGGCGCTCGCAATCGGCATGCCTCAGGCCGATGTCGATGCAAAAGTGCTGCTCGGCGATCTCATGATCGTCGGCGGCGGGGCGCTTTGGGCGGCGACCACCTTGATCGCCAAGGGAACCCGCCTTCGCTTCGCCGCTCCGGAAAAGGCGCTCGGCTATCAGGTCGCGATGTCGATCCCGATCCTCGGGACGGCGGCGCTGTGGTCGGGGGAGACCATCACCCACATGCCGGGGGTGCTGTCGATCTCACTCATGGTCTATCAGGCGGTCTGGGTGGTTGGAACCACGTTCACGCTGTGGTTTGCACTGGTGAAAACCTATTCGGCGTCCAAATTGTCGGCTTTTTCCTTCATCACGCCTTTGTTTGGCGTGCTGGCGAGCTATTTCATCATGCATGACGCCCTCACGGTGGCTTTTGGTGTCGCGGCCCTCCTTGTAATTGCAGGGCTTTTTCTGGTTAACCGGCCGAATCCCGGCCTGTCCCGTGCGAGCGATCCATTGCTGAATGTCACCAAAACCTGATATCGAGGCCCCAACAAAGACCTCATGAAAGACCTCATGAACACGCCCGAAAAATCGCCATCCATCGACGTCGCAGGCCCCAGCGCGCGGCACAAGACCACCCAGGTCAAGGTCGGCAACGTGGCCGTCGGCGGCGGCGCGCCGATCGTCGTGCAGTCGATGACTAATACCGATACCGCCGATGTCGAATCGACTGTGGCGCAGGTCGCCGCCCTGTCGCGCGCCGGCTCTGAGATGGTGCGCATCACCGTCGACCGCGAGGAGGCGGCCGCCGCCGTCCCGCATATCCGCGACGGTCTGCGCAAGAAGGGCATCACCACGCCCCTGATCGGCGACTTCCACTATATCGGCCACAAGCTGCTCGCCGAATATCCGGCCTGCGCGGAAGCGCTCGACAAATACCGCATCAATCCCGGCAATGTCGGCTTCAAGAACAAGCGCGACACGCAATTTGCCGACATCATCGAGATCGCCAACAAGAACGAGAAGCCGGTGCGCATCGGCGCCAATTGGGGCTCGCTCGACCAGGAACTGCTTTCGAAGCTGATGGACGAGAACGCGACCTCCGCCAATCCGAAGGATGCGCGCGCGGTCACGCGGGAAGCCATGGTGCAGTCGGCGCTGCTCTCGGCCGCGCGTGCCGAAGAGCTTGGCATGCCCAAGAACCGCATCATCCTGTCGGCGAAGGTCTCGGCCGTGCAGGATCTGATCGCGGTCTATCAGGAACTTGCGCGCCGGTCGGATTATGCGATCCACCTCGGCTTGACCGAAGCCGGCATGGGCTCGAAGGGCATCGTCGCCTCGTCGGCCGCGCTCGGCATTCTCCTGCAGGGCGGCATCGGCGACACCATTCGCATCTCGCTCACGCCCGAGCCCGGCGGCGACCGCACGCTCGAAGTGCAGGTCGCCCAGGAGCTGTTGCAGACCATGGGCTTCCGCACCTTCGTGCCGCTCGTTGCGGCCTGTCCCGGTTGCGGCCGCACCACCTCGACCACGTTCCAGGAGCTGGCGCGCTCGATCCAGGATTTCATCCGCGACGAAATGCCGAGCTGGAAGACGAAATATCCCGGCGTCGAAGAGCTCAACGTCGCGGTCATGGGCTGCATCGTCAACGGCCCCGGCGAATCCAAGCACGCCAATATCGGCATTTCGCTGCCCGGCACCGGCGAGGCGCCGGCCGCACCGGTGTTCGTCGACGGCAAGAAGTTCCGCACGCTCCGCGGGCCGACAATCGCCGCCGAGTTCAAGGCGCTGGTGATCGATTATATCGATCAGCGGTATGGCAGCGGCGCAAAGGTGCCGGAGACGAGCGCGGCGGAGTAAACTCGCTGTCGTCCCGGCGAAAGCCGGGACCCATAACCACAGGTCTGCATTGTTAGGCTTCGATGTGGGCCCCAGCCATCGCGAGCACGTCCGCCTGTGGTTATGGGTCCCGGATCGGCGCTCGCTCACGCTCGCTTGTCCGGGACGACATGGGAGTGTGTTGTGCTTCCCTGCGTTCGGGTTACCATAACGCGCCCAACAACACGCCGGGAGAACCGCCATGAGCTCACTGTCAGGTAAGCAGGGGCCCCGTTACAGACATCTCGCGGATGACGGCGAGCCCTACGAGACCATTGCGGTCGAAAAGCTGACGCCGATCATCGGTGCTGAAATCACCGGCGTCGATATCGGCAAGCTCGTCTCCGACGATGCGCGCTCCAATCGGCAGATGGACGAGATCCATCGCGCGCTCGCCGAAAATCTCGTGATCTTCTTCCGCGACCAGCACATCTCGAGCGATCAGCATCTCGCCTTCGGCAGAAAATTCGGCGAACTGCATGTGCATCCCGCGGCCCCCAACGAGGGCGATCCCGCGCTGATGAAGATCTATGCCGACAAGGATAGCCCACGCGCCAATGGCGAAGGCTGGCACTCCGACGTCTCCTGCGACCTCGAACCGCCGATGGGCTCGATCCTCTATATCAAGCAGTGCCCGCCGCGCGGCGGCGATACGCTGTTTGCCAGCATGTATGCGGCCTATGAGGCGCTGTCGGATCGCATGAAGGCCTATCTCGATGGCCTCACCGCAATCCATGACGGCGAGCAGGCTTATCGCGGCCTTTACGCCAACTACGGCGTCGCCGACAAGCCGAGCTATCCCCGCGCGGAACACCCGGTCGTGCGCACGCATCCGGTGACGGGCAAGAAGGCGCTCTATGTCAACCGCGGCTTCACCCGCGCCATCATAGGCATCCCCCGCGACGAGAGCGACGCGATCCTGTCATATCTCTATCAGCACGCGGAGAACCCGCTGTTCCAGTGCCGCTTCCGCTGGACCGAGAATGCGATCGCATTCTGGGACAACCGCTGCACCCAGCATCGCGCGATGTGGGATTACTGGCCGCACACCCGCTCCGGCACCCGTGTCACCGTAAAGGGCGAGCGGCCGGTGTGAGGCCCCCGTATGTAGGGCGGACAAAAATCGCTGATCTGCCCCACGCATTGACGCTTCGTCTCGCCTACGCCAAGATTCCTCGATAAAGGGGGTGCCGGAGGTCCGCCATACTGGCGGGCTTGTTGGCCGGTCGCGCATTGGTGCAGCGGAGCAGGGAATTTGCGCTCGTCAGGGGGAAAGTTGTTCAGGACCGCCTTTCACGCCTGGCTCCGCCTCGCGATCGTCGCAGCTGTTGTCGCGGTCGTGGTCCTGCCGATCGAGGCGAGCCAGGCCGGCTGGCTGCAGAAGATTTTCAAAGGCTCGTCAAAGCAGGACGACACTCAGGCCAGGCACGCCGCCTCCCAAAAGTCGGCCAAGCATACCGATTCGCAAAAGCCCCCCACCGCAAAGCTTGCCGCCCTTGGGCCCATCATGCTTCCCGCTTTGAAGCCCGCCGCGACAACGTGTGATCCCGCGAATTTCCGCATCGTCGTCGACGTCGGACACACAAAGGAATCCGATGGCGCGATGAGCGCGCGCAATGTTCCGGAGTTCGATTTCAACCTGAACCTCGCGAGACGGATCGAGGAGAAGCTGAAGTCGGACGGCTTTACCGCGACCAGGCTGCTGGTGACCGACGGCAAGGCGAGGCCCAGCCTGTTCACGCGTGTGGCTGCCGCCCAGAGGCTGCAAGCGAACCTTTTTCTGTCCATCCACCATGATTCGGTGCCCGACAGGCTGCTCGAGAACTGGGAATTCGAGGGTAAGGCCAGTCATTTCAGCGATCGCTTCAGCGGTTACTCCGTCTGGGTCTCGCACGACAATCCGGACTTCAAGACCAGCCTCGCCTTCGCCGAACTGCTGGCCAGGGAGATGAAGGCTCAGGGCCTGGACTATGCTCACCAATATACCCAGCCGATCATGGGCCGCTATCAGCATCCGCTCTTGAACAAGGAAACCGGCGTCTATAGCCATGACGAACTGGTCGTGCTGGGGAAGACCCGAATCCCCGCTGTCCTGCTGGAGGCGGGATCGATCATCAACCGGGACGAAGAGCTCAAGATGAGCTCGCCGGAACACCAGAACATCACCGCAAGCGCCGTCGCCATGGCGGCGAAGGAGTTCTGCGACGCGCGATGGAGCATCCTCGGTCCGCTCTAGCGACCTGGTGACGCTGGGCAGGAGGAAAAGTTCAGGCGCTGTGCTGCCTTGCCTCCGCCGCGTCGTCGCGGCCGGTAAGTTCCGAATATTCCCGGATCGGATGCGGCCGTCCCATCAGGTAACCCTGCACTTCATTGCACGACTCGGCTGCGAGAAAATCGAGCTGAGCCGTTGTCTCGACGCCCTCCGCGAGCACGGGAAGATCCAGCCCGTGTGCCAAGCCAATGACGGCGCGTACGATAGCCGCCGACTGGGGGCTGCTTTTCAAGTTCGAGATGAAAGACTGGTCGATCTTGATCTTGTCGAACGGGAACGATTGCAGATAGGACAGTGACGAATAGCCTGTGCCAAAGTCGTCCATTGCGATGCGAACGCCAAGCGTCTTTAGGCGGCGCAGGATCGAGAGGCTGCGTCCGAAATCCTCGACCATCACGCCCTCCGTGATTTCGAGTTCCAACCGCGTTGGCGCAAGCCCCGTTTCCAGCAGCACGGAATGCACCAGTCCCGGAAGATCACCGTGGCGGAATTGGATTGGCGACAGATTGACTGCAATTTGCAGCGGGTGCAGCCACCCCGCGGCTTCGCGGCAGGCCTCGCGAAGGACCCATTCGCCGATCTGCATGATAAGACCGCTTTCCTCGGCAACCGGAATGAAGGTTGCGGGCGAGACCATGCCGCGCGCGGGATTGTGCCAACGGACCAGTGCCTCGAACCCGATCACCTCGCCATCGATCTTTGCCAATGGCTGATAGTAAAGGCGGAGCTCGTTTCGCTCGATGGCTGAGCTGAGCTCGTGCTGGATAGCGCGCCGCTCGCGCAGTCTGTTGTCCATCTCGATTTCGAAGAAACGCGTCTTGCCGCGGCCTGCGGCTTTGGCGCGATAGAGTGCGGCATCGGCATTGTTGAGCAGCATCGTCGCTTCAGTACCGTCGGCCGGAAAGATCGCAATTCCGATGCTGATTCCAATGCGAAGATGCTGGCCGTTGACTTCCCGATCGATTGCGACGGACGAGTGAAGACGTTCGGCGAGGACTTCGGCAAGCGCCGGATGATCGCCGTTCGGCGTGATGAGAGTAAATTCATCTCCTCCAAGACGCGCCAGGTAAGACTCACCAGCCAACGCACTCAGCTGTTGGGCCAACTCGCGAAGCAGGTCGTCGCCGATCGCATGGCCGAACGTATCATTGACCTCCTTGAAGCGGTCGAGGTCGATGCTCAGCACGGCAAACGATTCTTTGCTTTTCGTTGCGGCATCGATTGCGCGGGAGAGCTGCTCGGCGAAGGCCAGACGATTCGGCAGGTCCGTCAAGGCATCATGATGTGCCATATGCTCGATACGGGCCTGCGCCTCCTTGCGCTCGGTAATATCTTCCGAGAGGCTTACGAGGTAGCGCTGTTCGCCGGTCTCGTCCGGTATCGCAAGATTCTTGGTCGTCAGGATGCGAGTGCCGTTATGCCGGGTGCGAACGGTGTGCTCGGTGAGGGTTTGCAGGTCTCGCGTGCGCAAGGCCTCATCGGCGAGCGGGAACAGGGTCTCCGCGGTTTCCCTGTCGGAAGGATCATGTGCGCGTCTGCCGATCAAGTTGCCGCGCGCTATCCCGAAAATGGCTTCGGCGGTCCGGTTGATGAGGACGTAGCTCCGATCCCGGGCGTCCTTCACGGCAACGGACACGGGCATGTTCTCGATGATATTATCGAGAAATCTTTGGGTACGGCCGAGCTTTGCAGTGGAAGCATCGAGAGCTTCCAGCTGTCGGAAGTGTATGAGGGAGATCGTCAGACCCGCGAGTCCCAGTGCGAGGAAGAGCCCCAATCCGATGCCGGCGCTTTGCCACTTTATGGTATGCAGAAAAGCCGAGACCGGAATGTCGATCACGAACGCACCCATAAGATCATTGAGATGCCATTGCGCCGCGTCCGGCTGGAGAGCGTTATGGCAGTTAACGCAACTCTGCTCGTGTGCGACAGTCGGATAGACCGTGCGGAACATCAGTTCCCCATTGACATCGAGGAACTCTGATTCGGGTTTTGGGTTTGCTCTCCCTGCAAAAGCCTCGATCGTTCGGGCCATCTCGGCGTCTGTTGGAGGCGTCGCTATCGCGCGTCCCGGGCGACCAACCGAGGCCAGGCGAAATTCGGAGTTATTCCCGTTCTGCTTGTTGAAAGCCTCGATCGCGTGGGCCCGGAACGACGCGGGTACCGGCGCGGCCTGTCCGAACTGCGATCGTATTGCCGAATAGTTGGTGACAAAAGCGTCGACCAGCTGGAGCGCGGTGATCTTCTCGTTACTCTTGTGTTCCTTGAACCAGTTCAGGCTGAAATAATAGAATCCGCAGCCAATCGCCACGGACAGCGCGGCGCAAAGGCTCAGATGGACGAGAAAGCCGCGACCGGATCTCGACCATATGAAGCGCCAGACTCGCGGTAGCTTGCTCATCCGTCAGCCCCTCCGTGGCGAACGGATCATCTGCCAAATGGCTTAAAGAGATATTTCTCGGGGGTTGCAGGACGCTAAAAATACAAGCATCAGCATACGCGATCACAATGAGTTCCGGCGCGCTTGCATTCCTCGCTTAACCTTCTGACAGGCGACATTTCCCCCTCTGCTGACGGCATGACGCGTGAGGGCCAATCATCATCGAAGAGCAGGGCCTGGTACTGGTGGCTTTACTGATTAATAACCTTACCCGGTCGTTTCCCGCCCCGCCGAGATTCAAGCGTGTTGTCACTGCGAGGTGCTCACCTTCGAGGAAGGATTCTGGATTGCTTCGCGAAATGTTGAGTTTGGAATCGCGCCCGGGGGACGACAGCGGAATGGCTGTTTGACAGGTGGGTGGCGTTACAACGGCATGCGGTATTCGCGGTTGGCGAGGCTTGCCTCCTCGAGGTCGAGGTCGCGCTCGATGCGCCTGCGCGCCTCGTCGGTGATCTTGCCGTCGCGGAGCAGCGCGTGGATCAGCTTGCGCTCGGCTGCGATCAGCTCCCGCGTCAGCTCGGCCGCCGGCGGGGGCACGTCGCATTTGTCGGGATCGAGCGACAGCGGCAGTTGAATGGTCCGGATTTCATGGCGCGCGCGCAACAATTTGACCACCTCGCCGTCGATGTCCCGCTGCTCGATCAGCGTATTGAGAGACCTCAGCGCCGCATCGAGCGCCTCGCGGCGGCCCGCGATCTCCGCATCATGTTCCTTCAACCGTTCCTCACGCGCGGTGCGCGAGACGTCGAGCCATCGGACGACGGAGGGCAGGCCGAGCCCCAATCCGACCAGCGTGACGAGGATGACACCGAAGGTGACGAACAGGATGAGGTCGCGATAGGGGAAGGCCTCGCCGCTTTGCAGCACAAACGGCAGCGCGAGCGCTGCGGCAAGCGAGACTGCGCCGCGCACGCCGGCAAACGACAGGATGAACACATTTTGCCAGGGCGGCGACGGATCGCGTTCGCGCAGGGAGCGGCTCATAAGGCGCGGCAGATAGGTCGCGGGATAGACCCATGCGAAGCGCGCGACGATGACGATCGCAGTCACAAGCGCGGTCGCGACCAGGATGTCGTCGAGCGGGAACGCCTTCGATTTCTCGTAGAGTATCCGCATCTGCGAGCCCGTCAGCAGGAACAACAGGCCCTCGATCAGATAGATCACGAGGTCCCAGAAGAAGATGCCCTGCAGCCTCGTCGCGGACGAGATCCACAAGGGCCCGTTCCAGCTTATGTAAAGCCCGCAGGTTACGGTTGCGATCACGCCGCTTCCGCCAAGATGTTCCGGCACCCAATAGGCAAGATAGGGCGTGATCAGCGACAGCGTGATCTCGATCTGCGGATCGCGGGCATAGTGGCGCGTCCGCAGCGAGAGCCAGCCGACCGCGATGCCGAAGGCGATCTCGCCGGCGACAATGGCGGCGAACTCGCCGACCGCTGTGGGGAAAGAAAACATGCGGCTTGCGATCGCCACAACCGCGAAGCGGTAGAGGATCAAGGCGGTCGCGTCGTTGGCGAGCCCTTCGCCCTCCAGCACGACCAGCACCCGGCGCGGGATGCCGAGCCGGCGGGCGATGGCAAGCGGCGCCACCGCATCCGGCGGCGCCACGATCGCACCCAGGAGGAAGCCGACGTTCCAGGGCAGGCCGATCAGATAGTGCGTGGCGGCGGCAACCGCAGCCGCGGTGAAGATCACGCAGCCGACCGCAAGCAGGATGATGGGACGCAGATTGTGCTTGAACTCGCGCCAGCTCATGGCGACGCTTGCCGAATAGATCAGCGGCGGCAGCACCA
>Ga0335080_10006077_pt1 | contig 12479 bp, 13 predicted proteins | sample Lox_Sample_34_FD_206720 | JGI IMG/M metagenome (GOLD analysis project Ga0335080, IMG submission 206720) | Soil microbial communities from Loxahatchee National Wildlife Refuge, Florida, United States - Lox_Sample_3.4 | ecosystem: Environmental > Terrestrial > Soil > Wetlands | place: USA...
AACTCCTGAAGAGCAGATTCACGATCTGCTTACCAACACGCCTGATCTGAACACGCTCGCCTTGGCCGATAAGGAGACCATTCTCTCCGTCGGCAGCAAGGAAGACGCCGACAAGCTCTGGGCACTGCTGCAGGGCAAGGACACCCCCGTCCCCGGCACCGTGATCGACTCCAATCCTAACCAGATCAAGGTAGCGGTCACGCAGGACGCCAAGGACGCTAAGACGGCCGACTTCATCGTGAATATGAAGGAGCCCCTCGCGGACAAAGAAGTTCCGGCCCCCGGCAGCGAGCTTAAGCTCCTCAAGGACGGTGGCCCCGAATTGGATGGAACCTACGATACCTACACCCAGATTCCAGCATCGACTACGGCTCCAGCCAGCGCCCAGATTGTGCTGAAGGACGGTATCTTGCAGACTGCCAAGAAGCCTGCCGCTCACAAGCCGGCAGCGGGCCATCACCCGGCGACCACACACAAGCCACAATAACGCGGTTACACTCCTGGCGAGAAAGGGCAGCCTCTCAGGCTGCCCTTCCTGTATCTTCGCCCGACCCAATTGACTCGATGGTACCCTTAGGTCAGCATGGTGCGTTTTCAGTCTCCCCTCGCTACACTGGCCGCAATGCTCCTTGCGCTCGCCTGTTCTCTCTGCGCACCTCACGCTCTTGGTCAGTCTTCAAAACACGAGCGAATTGTTCCCGCACCGGTAGATGCAAAACCGTTCCAAACAAACGCGAGCCGCCAAAAGCCCGTCTACACCGTTGAGTTTCGATCTGCGGATGAGATCTCCGAGCAGGATCGTCTTCTAATCGCAGACGCGGAATCATCCATCGCCGAGCACGCTGGATTCGCCGGCCTCGAGTATCAGCAGGGCAGTTGGGCCTACCGCCAAATTGTCTGCCCCAGCTTTCCCAACCATCTCTTCCTGCGATACACGCGTAATAGCGGCGAAGGCAATGTCTCCGTCTTCTCTGCTTCGATTCCCCGCAATGGCAATGGAAGAGCACGGATCATCCCCATCCTCAAGCGCAGCTATTCTCTGTTTTCTCCCGCGCCGATCAACTCGCTGACCATTTCCGCCTTCAACCGCATTCGCGCTGAAGAAGGTGAATCCGCAAACGCTGATTGGCTTGGAAATGCGCTCTGCTACGCCGCCCTTGCCGGTGCGCATCCAGAGATTCTGCCTCCCGATGCTGAACCCGCCATAAATAAACCGATCCCTGCTCTCACCGCCGTAATGGACGTTGAAGTCAAAGAGCATGGTGAGGAGGCGATTCGTTTCGACGATGCGTCCGCGCATCCCCACGCGATGCAGTGGACTATGACTTTCACGCCCAATGGAAAACTGGTCAAGGCGGCACACCGCGCCGCACCGATGCTCACAGCCAACGCTGTCCCGCAGAAATCGGCGGTGATCAAGACCGGCCCGGCTCCGCAGAACTAGTCTGGACTTGAAAACTCAACTACTCGCCCAGCTTGATGCGCTGGATAGCTGAAGCTCGTCCTGTCGTCGGATCGCAGGTGATCAAGGCCGCGCACATCTTCGGGTTGCCTTTGGCTGCTTCGAATTTCCCAGGCATGCCGGTGAGAAATCGATGCAGAACGAGTTCCTTTTCCACGCCGATCACGCTGTCGTAGGGTCCGCTCATGCCCACGTCGGTTTGATAGGCGGTTCCGCGGTGCAGAATGCGCTCGTCGGCTGTGGGAATGTGAGTATGTGTGCCAAGGACTGCGGTGACACGCCCGTCGAGATGCCACCCCATGGCGACTTTCTCGCTGGTGGCCTCACCGTGAAAATCGACCACGATCACTTTTGCCTTGATTCCCGCAAGGATCTCATTGGCCGCAATGAACGGGTTATTTGTGCCGCTCATGAATACCTTGCCCATAAGATCGATTACCGCAAATGGAACGCCACTCGCCGTCGTTTCCTCAAAGACACCGTAGCCCGGTACTCCCGGTTCGAAATTCGCTGGGCGTAACACCCGGCGAGCACGCTCCCGACTGTCGGCTGGCACAGAGTTCAGGTATTCCAGAAGCTCACGTTTATCCCAGACGTGATTGCCGGTGGTCAGAACGTCGGCGCCCATGTCAAAGAGCTCTTCCGCGATCTGAGGCGTGACCCCGAATCCGCCCGCAGCGTTTTCGGCATTGATGATGACGAGTTCGACATTGTTTGACTTGCGCACGTGTCCGATGTGCTCGCGCACGATGCGACGCCCAGCACTGCCGAAGATGTCACCGACAAAAAGGATGTTCAAAGAGACAGCTCCTGGCCACTGGCTTCTGGCCCGGGATCTTTAGGGCCTGCGTCGCGCATGAGCGGGAAGAGGATAACGTCGCGAATCGATTTGGATCCGGTCAGCAGCATCACCAGTCGGTCTACGCCAATACCCTCTCCGCCGGTTGGAGGCAGACCGTAGGCCAACGCGCGCACGTAGTCTTCGTCCATCTGATGGGCCTCGTCGTCGCCGCGGGCTCGCTCCTTGAGCTGATCGTCGAAGCGCTTGTGCTGCTCCACCGGATCGTTCAGCTCGCTGAAGGCGTTGCCGAGTTCGAATCCGCCCGCGTAGACCTCGAATCGCTCCACCCACGCGGGATCGCTAGGCTTTTGTTTTGATAACGGCGAGATCGCGGTTGGGAACTCGTAGATGATCGTGGGCAGCTGGAGGTATCTCTCGGCGACTGCCTCGAAGATGCTTGCGATGGTCTTTCCGGCCGGTTCGCCTGCCTGATAGTCGACATGCTTGCCGGTTGATCGCAAGCGTTCGACAAGACTCTGTAGAGTACTCTCCGGACCAGCGCCATCTGCCTGCATCGCCAGATCATCAATTGCCGGTTTTTGTCCCGCTGTCTCTACGGGCCACCACTTTACGATTGCTTCGCGCATGGTCAGACGTTCGACTTTGGCGAAGTCCATCTGCACGCCATTAAACTCAGTCACCGTCGTTCCATTCACCTCCAGCGCCACAAACTTCAGCAGGTCGATCGTCAGCTGCATCATGTCCTCGAAGTTCGCGTAGGCCTGGTAGAACTCCAGCATAGTAAACTCGGGATTGTGCTGCGTGCTGACGCCCTCATTGCGAAAGTTGCGGTTGATCTCGTAGACGCGGTCGAGCCCGCCTACCACCAGCCGCTTCAGATACAGCTCCGGCGCAATCCGGAGATAGAGATCCATATCCAGCGTGTTGTGATGCGTGATGAACGGCCGCGCCGCTGCCCCGCCCGCAATCGGCTGCATCATTGGTGTTTCGACCTCAAGATAGCCACGGCTGTCAAAGAATGTCCGGAGTGCGCGAAGCACCTTTGCGCGCTTCACGAAAACCTCCCGCGCATCCAGATTCGCGAACAGATCCACATACCGCTGCCGGTAGCGCAACTCCACGTCGGCCAGCCCGTGATATTTCTCCGGAATCGCCAGCATGGCCTTCGCAAGGAACGTCAGTTGCTCCACGTGTACGCTCAGCTCGCCGGTCTTGGTTCGGAACAGATAGCCCCTGACCCCAATGTGGTCGCCGAGGTCGAGCAATTTGTAAAGCGCCCATTCCTGCTCGCCCACTGCGTCGAGCCGTACATAGATCTGAAGCCGCTGCCCACCCTGCTGAAGGGTGGCAAACCCTGCTTTGCCCATCACCCGGATGGCCATGATGCGGCCGGCAATGGCCACAGTCGCGCGATCGGCGTCGAGCGCCTCTGCTGTCGCCTCGCCCCATTGCGCACGAATCTGCGGGATGGTATGCGAGGCAGGGAACTGGTTGGGATAGGCTGCCTGTCCCAGCTTTTCGATTTCGGTCAGCTTCGTCCGGCGCAACTCAAACAGATTGCGCTCGAATTCTGAATCAAACATTGTATTTCCTTCTGAATGAATCAATGAGATCTAACCGTCAGTATAGCGTCCACAACTTCGCGCGGCCGCTCCGCATCGTGTATAACCACGAAGGATGCCGTTCCATCGCCCATTGCCGAATTCCGGCTCTCGCTCCAGGCTTTCCAGCGGTGTGAACGCGGTCGTGGAGGCCGAAAAGCTTCTGCAGATTGCTCTCATGCTGCCCTGCGCGGCGCTGGTCGGATGGTTCATCGGCGCTTGGGCCGACAAGCATTTTCACCAGACTTGGATTGCGATCGCTGGCATCGTCTTTGGCGCCATCTCTGGGCTGGTCTACGTCATCCAGATGGCCATCAAAACGGAACGGAATACCCGAAATGGGAACGAATCCAGGCACCCTCCCGACGATGAAAATAGCAGGAAGTAGCTCCGAAATGACGCACGAAACTCACCCTTTGCTCGAATTACCGAACGACGCGGCTGAAGTGATGCTTCAGCGCGCAATGATTAAGACGCTGATTTTAGGGGGAATCGCCTCCATCGTCCTGCTCATTGCTTCGGGCTGGAGAACCGCCGCAATGTTGATGACCGGGGCCCTGATTTCGGGAGCTAGCATCTTCGAATGGCAGCGTCTGGCTCGGCTGATCCGGGCCAAACTGGAAGCCGAAAAAACTCCACGCAGCGCCCCTGCAGTCGTTGTGTTTTTTGTGCTCCGGCTCATCGTCTACGCGGGCGCCATCTATGTTAGCCTGAAGTGTTTCCAGGGATCGGCGGTGGCGCTGCTCTGCGGCCTCGGATTGGCCGCAATCACGCTTCTGTGGCAGGCGCTCAGGCTGCTCCTGGACTGAAGGGTGAGTTCCTGAACTGAGGACAGCAATCCTCTGCTTAAATCTCAAGGAAACAGAAAGACCAAGCTTCCATGCATGAACCATTTGCTTTGACCCGCCTGCTGAACTACCTCTTCGGTGGACTCGTCACCTCGATTATGCAGATGGTGGGCATTCACCCTGCTCATCCTGGGGCGCCTTTCGATAATAATTTCACGATCCAATTGGTCATCGTCCTGGGCCTCATCGCGTTTTTCGTCGTGGTGCGTCTCACCCTCTCGCCTGATAAGCCCGGACCTGCTCAGCATTTAGCTGAGATGATCTCGGAGTTCACAGGCGGCCTGGGAGAAACGATCATCGGGCATGGAGCGGAGAAGTTCCAGGCCTTCGTCACCTGCATCTTTCTTTTCATCCTGATTGCCAACCTCAGCGGCCTGATTCCTGGAATCGAGGAACCAACGATGTTCCCGATTGTGCCGCTCGGCCTTGCTGTGCCGACCTTTCTGTACTACAACTACCAGGGCTTCCGCGCGAATGGCATTGGTTATCTCAAGCAGTTTGCTGGCCCCATCTGGTGGATGTCGTGGTTGTTGATTCCCATCGAAACCATCTCTCACTTCGCGCGCATCATGTCGCTCACCATTCGTCTTTACGCGAACATGTTCGCGAGCGACATGTTGACACTCGGCTTCTTTTCACTGATTCCGATCGGCGTTCCTTCGATTTTCCTCGGGCTCCACGTTTTTGTGTCGGTGATTCAGGCGTTCGTCTTCATGCTGCTGTCGATGATCTATCTTTCGCTCGCAGTTTCGCACGACGCTCACTAGAGTTTTGTTGCGCACTCAATCTCGTCCGGCTGGGAAATCGATCCGGTACGAGGAAAAAATTCCGCCGGAGAAGGCTCCCGCTCCGGATCAACGGCGGGCCGCAAGCGTGAGGAGACCAGCTCGGTGAGTCTCAACCACCCACTGGCGGCCAATACAAGGGATGCAGGAGAACTATGCGGAAGTTCCAATACGTTTTCATGGCGCTCGCTGTGCTCTGTTTTGCAGTGCCTGCGTTTGCGGATGCCGGCTCAGCGGCTCTCAACCTGGTGCCGATCGGCGCGGGCGTGGGCATGGCCCTTGCGGCCGGTCTTTGCGGCCTCGGTCAGGGCAAGGCCACGGCTTCTGCTTGCGAAGCATTGGCACGCAACCCCGGCGCTCGCGGCGGCCTGATGATCTTCTTGATCCTCGGGCTGGCGCTGATCGAATCACTCACCCTCTTCACCCTGGTCATCATCCTGCTCAAGGTGAAGTAGGCCCACACAAAATAACAAGGCGGGTTCGTCGGTCCCGTGAACCCGCCTTTCATTCGTAGTGACTTATCGTCTGGGGTAATCGCTCGGATCGCCATTCGCTCGAGCCTGCTGCTCCCGCAACAAGTGAATGGCCTGCTGATATCTCAGTCCGACCGGCACGGGAACAAACTGGCTCTCGTCTTCCGTCGTGTCGAATACCTTTGTCTTGAACACCACCCGCCCGCTCATCGCCATTCTGAAGTGGATGATCCGCCACTGATGATCACGATCGCCAACATCCGCCTGCTCGATTTCGATCGAACCGCCCTTGTAGAGCCGTCCCAGGATTCCCCATCCGAAGTCGACATCCTGCTCCAGATGTCCTTCCAGACGCGCCACCCGTTCACGGGTGGGATCAATCCAGATTTCTCCCGTCATATGGACCAGCGCCTGCGTCTCCAAATCGGGCGGATCGAATTTTGGATGTGGCTTGAATGTAAACCTCTCCAGCTTCCCCGTGGGTCCCTCTCCCGTGCCAGAGTATTGGTAGACAAAGGCAACTGGTAAGGCCCGCAGCACCTTTAGCGCCCTTGCGGTATCATCGTCCTGCGATTCCTTGCGGTGGCGTTGCTTGCTCGGATCGCTCAGTAGCAAGTCCAATCGCGCCTGCTCCCGTTGCTCGTCCTCTGCACTCAGCGGCTTGTCGTCAACTGCCACGAGCCGCGCTACAGCCCCATCTTTTGTTTCGCAGATTTCCTTCGTCGTCGTCAGCCGCGGGCTTGATTTCCTGAGCCGATACCGCATGGGATGTTGCGGATCCATCGCTGCATGGACCTCATTGGCCAGGCTCCGCTCCACGAGGCTGTCCTCACCGATCTGCGCCTGGGCCACCCGAACCGCAGCCGCGGTCGCCAGCAATACCAGAATGAGAGATCGGAGAGAATGCACTGCCACCAGTTTATCGCCCTCGTTTTTAGCTCTGTATCCTTGGTTACTTATAGGTTTGACGTTCGTATGCTCCGATCGATTCTTAAACTGAAGCCCACCGCCCCGATGCTATAGTTCGATTAGGGACTTTTGTGCATTGGGGCGTGGCACTTACGACGCCTTACCAAAGGGCCGCAAACGCGGAACCGGATGTGCGTTTATCCAGTCACCAATGTGGAACGGCATTCGGAGTAATCCAATCATTCTGGAAGGAAATTGATCCATGGCAACCGAAAATGGTTCTGCTCGCATCGGCAAATCCGTCGTAATTCGTGGTGAAGTGAAGGGCGGGGAAGACTTGATCATCGACGGACGCGTCGAGGGAACCATAACCCTCACCGAAAGCCGCCTGACCATTGGTGCAAGTGCAGACGTCGCTGCGGACCTCGCTGCGCGCGATATTCTGATCCAGGGTCACGTGCAGGGCAATATCGTCGCCAGTGGCCGAGTGGAGTTGCGCGCCGGCAGTCACGTGGAAGGTGATGTCCATGCGCTCCGCCTGGCCATTGAGGATAACGCCGTATTTCGCGGCAAGGTTGACCTCACCCAGGGCGCCAAGGGACAGGAGTCTGCCTCGTCCACCGCACACTCCTGAAATCGGCGTGCGTAAGCGCCCCAGGTACGAGGGGATTCCACTGTGATTCGCAATTGGTTCGACAAAAGTAAGGAAACCAGTTCTCATCCCGGTTCCGGCGCGAGCGGCCCTCGCATTCCGCGCCACTCCGGCGGCTGGGGCGCGTTGCGTAAGCGCCTTCAGGCCGAGCCGGGTCTCCGCATCATCGACTCCGGCGCAACCTCGCCCACAAACATCAACTATCTCACCAGCCTTGGCCACAGCGTTTTCTTGACCGATCTCGCCACGGAAGCCTGTACTGGCGCATGGCAGACCGGAAGCGACCAGGACGATAAGCCGATCTACGACACTGAGGGATATCTGAAGCAGACTCTCGATTTCGCCGGAAAGATATACGATATCGTTCTGCTGTGGACCTCCCTTGATTATCTTCCCGAGCCCTTCGTCCCGGCGGTCGTCGCACACCTGTATGCCTCTATGAATCCCGGTGGGCAGGTCCTCGCTTTCTTCCACACTCGTAAGCAGCCCGAAGAGTCGGCCCACTGCCGCTTCCACGTGACCGACGGCGATGCCGTTGAGATGCAATTGGCGCAGCCATTTCCCATTCAACGGGTCTTCACCAATCGAAGCATCCAGGATCTATTCAGCCAGTGGTCAGGCTTCCGCCAATTCCTGGCCAAGGACAGCATCTCTGAAGTGATCATCACGCGCTAGAATTTCTCCGGGTGCTGGTCGCGGTTTCGGTGGCTCAGTGGCGATTTCATCAACCAATCTCCTCGAAACTCTCAAAAGCCTCGATTGCATGAGAAGGCATCACGAGCAATTCCGAATTATCCAACTGCATCCAATCACAGGTTCTTACTTCCTCAGCCATCTCACAATGGAGCGAATATGATTTCCTTAAAAGGCACGCGCATCACATGGCTCGGTCACGCTACAGTTCTTGTCCAGACTGCCAATGGCACCAACATCCTGATTGATCCCTTCATACAGAACAATCCAAAATTCCCGAAGGGCTTCGAGCTGCCTGAGAAAATTCATTACATCCTGCTGAGTCATGGCCACGGCGATCATATCTCCGATGCTGTTCCCGTCGCTCTGAAGCACAAGTCCAATGTCGTTGCCATCTATGAACTGGCTGCATTCATTGGCAGTCAGGGGGTGGAGAACATTACTGGTTTTAATGTCGGAGGCACAGTTCAACTGAATGACGTGGCTGTCACCATGGTGGAGGCAAAACACTCAGCCGGAGCAGAAGGAAAGAACGGAACGCAATACGCGGGAGTCGCTGTTGGCTATGTCTTGGCTGTAGAGAATGGACCCGTGCTCTATCACGCCGGTGATACGACCGTCTTCAGCGATATGAAGCTCATCAAAGAGCTCTATCATCCCGAAGTCGCGATGCTCCCGATTGGCGGGTTTTACACCATGGGCCCCAGAGAAGCCGCCTTAGCCGCACAATTCGTCGAGCCAAGGGCGGTCCTTCCAATTCACTTTGGGACGTTTCCACCGCTCAAGGGAACTCCCGATGAGCTCGCAGGCTATTTGAAGGGATCAATAGAAGTCATCCGGGTAGCTCCGGGAGAGTTGATCCAGTAAAAATAAAACGGCTGGAGTATGCCTCCAGCCGTTCATCCCAACCCAACCTACTTCCCAGCAGCAGCCTTGCGTTGCCGGGCCCACCTGCGTCGTACTGCTTCCGAAATTCGCTGACGGCCCTCGGGAGTGAGATTCCGCTTCCTCGTTCCATTCCCGCTTACCTTCAGCGATACCTTTCCGTTGCCATTCAACAGGGCGCGAGCTCTTTGTAGTTGTGCAATCTCTCGATCGATTTGTGTAAGTATCTCTGCGACCCCCACACGCCCTCCCTGAATTGTCCCTGCGCAAAACTCGACCCGGTCGGCGCAGGAATTTTCGTCAGAATCAAGAATGAGTTGCTGATGAAAGACAATACCGGAGTCATAGCTCTTTGACAAATGAAAAATCGAACCGGGCCAAAAATCAGTCACCAACCGCCCCGGGCTTCAATAAGAAGAGTCGGCCATCTCCATAATTCGAACCTTATAACAATTGGAATTGCGAGTAAGTGGGTCTCCTAACTCAGGATTTGCCACTTGACTTAGATTGCTAACATGGTTCTGATTGTCCCAAAGTAACGTGACTCGCGCACGTCGCCCTAAATCGCGCGGGCAGGGAGATAGATTACTTTCGATTACTCGTGATTCGAGAAAGAAGAAGAAAATAATGGGAAAACTAGAGGCCGCGAGGCATCTTTGCTGCCTGCTGTCCCTGGTCGTGAGACGCGGGCGGCCCTCCGACGCCGGTGAGATCCTGGCCACCGATCCGGAGCGTGGGAGATTCTGACGCCCGGTAGTTCCGTAGGTCGCGGAGGATCTCCACCTTCTCACGTGCGTACTGGCTCGCCAGGCGTGTCAGGGCGTAGGTGATGATGTCGCTGTGATGCAGGTCTTGTACCGAGGGATCGCGTCGCATGTTGAGCCAAAGCCGGTGCACTAACTGCACATCGTCGGGACCGAGTTTCGGCTCATGAGGTCCGATGTAAAACACCTTCACATCGCCGTTCTGCCCGACAACATAAAAGTTGAACTGGCGCTTTGGCTCCGGCAGTGCTTCCCATGCCTGGCCCAAATGAAACGCCTGGTCCTCCGCGGTCATTGAGGTCGACTGTCCGGAGACTACCGAGTCCACTTCGAGTGAATTCGCGCTCTGCACCAGTGCCGCGAAAACATCTCCAGCCGGCACAACCAGCAGGGAGATCTTCTTGCCAAAACTCTCTGCAACAGAAACGGCCTTGGTAAACAGCATCTGCTCATGTTCACTGAAGCTCTGATCCTCTGCGCTCAGGTACTCGGGACCGCCGGCGCCCATCATACGTACACTCATGACCACTACGTCGCGATCTTCAGTCCTTGTCCGCCCCAGCACCCATTTCAGCGCCACAGGGTTAGAGGCATCCCGCATCGTGACCATCACGCCGCCCGAACGAAGTGCAGCGGACTCCCTGTCAATGTTGTCTTGATGTTCGAGCTGAAAGTGATCCTTCATCTGGCGCGCTGTCAACGCATGCTTACGCAGGTTCGCGCGCTCTGAAACCGTAAAGATAATGAAGAATCCGGCCGCGAAGATCACTCCGCTCACCGTGGCTACCGACTTGGTGAACAGGTTCACTGTTGCTGTGGACAGCAGCACCAGAAAAACGCAGAACAGGCCGACCGGAATCTCCGTCTTGCCGATTCTGAAGTTCGGAGGAACTTTCCAGCCGCGTTCGCCATGAAATTTCCAGCGCAGCACCAGCATTGCCAGGCTGTTAAACGTAAACGACCAGATCACGCCAAATGCATAAGCCTCGCCCAATGTGATCACGTTGCCGCGTGAAGCAATAATCGTGAACATCTGCAGTCCGAACACGAGATTCACGATGCGATGGCTGGTGCCGAATCTCGGGTGAGGCTTGCGGAACCAGTCCGTCAACACGCCGTCTTCCGCAACCCGCATCAACACACCCGTCGAGCCGATCATCGAAGTGTTGATTGCGCCCGAGAGAATCAGAAACCCGACAAACACAACGAATACGCGAAACACCACGCGCCAGAACATCGGCCCGGCCATGTACATGGCGAGCCCCGCAATCAGGTTGTTCTGATAGATCTGCGTCCGAGGCCCATCGGGGATCAGCATCGAAGCCAGCAACGTCGCCCCGCCCGTAAACACAAGGCTGTAGATCGCAATCACGATCGCCGCCCGCTTCAGGTTCTTCAGCTTTGGGTGCTGGATCTCGCGATTGACTTGCGCAAGACTCTCCTCGCCGCTCATGGCCAGGATCGAATGGCCAAAGGCCATAATGATCCCGAAGAGACCCATGATAGGCAATCCGGAATTCTTCAGGAATCCCAACGCGTCCGGGCTGAATTTCAAATTCGATGGAATCGGTGCCGGCGGCAAATGCACGCCTCGCGTCATCACCGAATACGCGCCCCAGATGAACAGAATGATCACCATGATCGTGGTGATCTGCATAACGCGCAGTGCCTTGTCGCTCGACTCCTCGATACCCTTGACGTTCTGCCACCAGTAGTAAGTCGTGACCGCCGCCGCGAACACCGCCGACGTATAGTTCATGTCGAACTGAAACGGCTGCCCATGACCGTTGATCAGGGCAGGCGGGAGCCAATGGCTGTTGTTTGCCACCGTCATCAGTTCGTTCATCAAGCCCGTGATGTACTGCCCCGCCGACACACCCGAGATCGGCCCAGTCAGGATGTAGTCGAACATCAGCGCCGAGACGCTCAGCTTGGCAAAACCGCCACCCAGGGCCTCTTTCACGACGCGGTAGACACCACCGCGGGTGAACATCGAGCAGCTCTCGACGTACACCGCTCGCACGGCGAAGCTGAAGAGCATGATCCCGAGGATGAACCACGGAGCTGCAGCGCCAATCGCCTGTTCGGCGATGCCCCCGGCGTAGAAGGCCGATGAACCCAGATCGTTGAGAACGATGGCTGCCGCCCGCCAGAAAGAGATAAATGTGAGCATCACGGAGGATGCCACAATGAGCCTGACGCGGTCGGAAGGAGGGGCTACGGTCGTTCGTGTGGATGCCATTACAGATGCGCCGGCAATGTGTTTCTGCCGCTCAGATCAAAAAGGGCCACTTTCCCGTGCGCCCATGGCTGAGTTTAGTGCCGGATGACACGGCCGTCAACAAAGATTCAAAAACCCTTTTAAATGCTACGGGAAAAAAGAGGACGGATTGTTCCTCTCCGCCTAGCTCTCGGAAGTCTCCATCAAGTTCATGAGAACAACGATTGCCACTCCTGCGGACCCGGAAAGGCTGTCATCTTCCCCGAGCCGCACGAAATGTACCGGGCCTGCTGCGAATGCTGTGATTCACCCTAATCGCTTAGACATAAGGAACTGCTAAAGTCGCTCGCAATCGCTGAAGCAAATGGGTCCCCGCGCCTGTTT
>Ga0335080_10006078_pt1 | contig 12479 bp, 17 predicted proteins | sample Lox_Sample_34_FD_206720 | JGI IMG/M metagenome (GOLD analysis project Ga0335080, IMG submission 206720) | Soil microbial communities from Loxahatchee National Wildlife Refuge, Florida, United States - Lox_Sample_3.4 | ecosystem: Environmental > Terrestrial > Soil > Wetlands | place: USA...
TCGTACACATCAGCGTCACCAACGCCTCCGCCGATTCCCCTCTTCCCTACTACCGGGGAAAGGGAGAACAGGAATCGCTTCTCGTAGAGTCCGGTGTGGAGTACAGTATCGTCCGCCCTACACTTGTATTTGGGAAGGAAGACATCCTCGTCAATAATATTGGATGGCTGATACGTCATTTTCCCTTCTTTCCGATTTTCGGAAACGGCGGATATCGGCTTCAGCCGGTTTTTGTCGAAGACCTTGCGCATATTTCGGTAGATGCAACCCGTTTACCATCCGGCACAATCCTCGACGCGATTGGTCCAGAAACGTATACATTTGATCAGTTCATTTCGATTATCACGAAGAGCGTAGGGTCGCGATGCCGGCCGATACGAATCCCTCCGGCACTTGGGATCGCTTTCGGGAAACTGATCGGTCTCGCGGTTGGCGATGTCGTGCTGACCACCGATGAGTTGCGCGGACTGATGTGCAATTATCTTTCCTCAAACCAGCCCCCGAATTGCCCGACGCGTTTCTCACGCTGGCTCGAGGAGAACAAGGATTTTCTGGGAACCCGCTATTCCTCGGAGATCAGGAGGCATTTCCGTTGGAGTCAACCCAAGAGTGAAATCAAATGAGTATATTACGACGGTTTAGCGGATAGATTTCAGGCCGGAGACCATGATGATTGCATCCAATATCCTGGAAGCTATAGGAAACACTCCAATCGTTCAACTTCGCAAAGTTGTTCCACCACACTCCGCGCGGGTACTCGTCAAGCTCGAATGGGCTAATCCGACGGGGAGCATGAAGGACCGCATGGCGAAGGGAATGATCGAGCGAGCGGAAGCCAACGGCCGGCTACTTCCGGGAGGTACTGTCGTCGAATACACCGGCGGGACTACGGGAGTCTCTCTCGCCTTCGTCTGCGCTGCGAAGGGCTATCATTTTCATGCAGTCTTCTCGGATGCATTCAGTGACGACAAGCGCGTGATGATGCAGGCGTTCGGGGCGAAAGTAACTGATGTCATCAGCGAGAACAAGATGATCACCGAAAAACTCATCAGGGGAATGATTGAGAAGTCACGATCGCTGGCACAGCAGCCCGGTCATTGGTGGTCGAACCAGCTCAGCAACGACGACGGGATCCCGGGCTATCATGCACTCGGTGAGGAAATCTGGAATGCAACAGACGGGAAGATCGATGCATTCATCCAATCTGTCGGTACCGCACATTCAATCCACGGCGTGACAACTTCCCTCTGGAAACACAATCCGAAGATCCATATTACCGCTGTCGAGCCCGCCGAGTCGCCGGTCTTGTCCGGAGGTGAAGCTGGTGCTCACCAGATCGAGGGGATCGGCATCGGATTCACACCACCGCTTTGGGATCGGAAGCTGGTCAATGAGGTCACCATTGTCAGCACGGAGGAAGCGAGAATGATGGCACGGCGCCTGGCAAGCGAAGAGGGACTTTTTGCGGGAACCTCATCGGGCGGAAATGTGGCAGCCGCTTTGCGTCTGGCAAGACGTCTCGGCCCGAATGCAACGGTGGTCACGCTCCTCATCGATTCCGGACTGCGCTACGTCAGCACCGATCTTTACCCGAAACTCTAGCCAGGAAATTCCACATTCATTCTGTAACGCACACAAGATTCAATTTCCCGACAACTCGCTCATGGATTCAGAAGATCTCCGTTCACTTCAGGCACCTCTGAAAAAGCTCTATCAGGAAAAACCCGGGGCTGCGCTCATCACGTTGAAAGCACGGGGCAAGATCGGCGAGGGGATATCGTGCAGAATCGACACAGGAAAAGCACTGGCAGAGGCCGGACTGCATCCGGCAACCGGCGGCGACGGAACGATGATCTGCTCGGGAGATATGCTGCTCGAAGCGCTTGTTGCCTGTGCGGGGGTCACGATGAGAGCGGTTGCAACCGCCATCGGTGTGGAGATCGACGCCGGGCAGGTGTATGCGGAAGGAGACCTCGATTTCCGCGGGACTCTCGGGGTTTCGAAAGAAGCGCCCGTCGGCTTCCAATCTATACGATTGCGGTTTGAACTGAAGACCCGCGCTTCGGACGATCAACTCTCGACACTCTTCAAACTCACGGAGCGGTACTGTGTTGTGTTTCAGACCCTGAGCCGTTCTCCCGCTCTTAGCCTGACTTACCAGGCAAGCTCATAATGCATACGATGCTTCCGAGCCCAGTGTCGAGGAAAAAATGAAGCGCACCAAATCCGTTGATGACTACATTTCGGCATTTCCTCCCGCGACGAGGAAAAAACTGAATGAAATCCGGAAGCTCATCAGAAGTGAGGCATCACACGCGGAAGAGCGCATCAGTTACGGAATTCCGGCATTTTATCAGAGCGGATATCTTGTCTGGTTTGCTGGTTATGCAAAGCACATCGGATTCTACCCCGGGGCAAGCGCTATCAAGAGATTCACAAAAAAGTTATCGAAGTATAAATCTGCAAAGGGTTCCGTGCAGTTTCCGCTCGAGGAGCCGCTGCCGGCTGCCTTGATTCTGGAAATTGTAAAATTCAGGGTCGAGGAGAAATCTCAGGAGACGAAGTGAATCTTTCCGAACAGCACAATCCATCTTGCGGCTCTGGTTCGGACCACCTGAATCACACGAGACACCTGGAATTCTTCCTGTGGATACAGAGAGTTCTGATATTGTCGATAGTGATGATCGGCACGGTGACGGCGCAGCCGCAGAGCCGGAACCGGGACCTCCGTTCAAAGCTCGAGCGGTATCTCCATCAGCAATCAGATCCGGGTTATGCGCTTTCGGTATTCGTCTCCGTAGAGGGCAAGATTGTCCTGAATGAGGGTTTCGGATGGATCGACTCCGCAAGGACAATTCACGCCTCCGCGCACACTCTGTACAACATCGCGTCCATGACGAAGTCGTTCACCTCCATTGCTGTTTATGCTCTCGCCACACTGGGCAAACTCCAAATCACCGACAGGATAACAAAATATTTCAAGGATGTCCCTCGGGAGAAACAATCGATCACAATCGAACAGCTTCTTACACACACAAGCGGACTGGCACAGCACTATTTGGCAGATGGCGTCGCAGACAGGGATTCTGCCGTACGGCGGATACTCCACGATACGCTCCGGTTCCATCCAGGATCGGATTTCACCTACGCAGATGAGAATTATGAACTTCTTGGCGCTATTGTCGAGGAGACCTCACAGCAGACTTATGAAACCGAAATTCGTTCGCTCGTGCTGAACAAGGCACGCATGGATGAAACCCGATTTTGGGCCGAGCCTGTACACCTGGGAAGCGAAGACGTCGCCCCCATGAACAGGGAACTCATGCCCTCGGTCCGCGGGAGAAACTGGGGCTATATCGGGTCGGGGGGAATGTATTCGAATGTCAATGATCTCCACTCGTGGTTTGATGCCCTCTTGAGTGATTCTCTGCTCGATAGCGCCAGCAGGCGCGAAATGTGGAGGGTTCGGTGGCGAACGAAAGGCTCCGGCACCGGGATTGCATCGGGATGGTATAGCTCCTCGTATCGCGGCAATCGCGAACTCTGGACCCGCGGAGCTGAGGATTGGGGGCATAATGGGGTGCTCCGCTGGTTTCCGGATCGCAACGCCCTTATTATTGTCCTCAGCAATTCCGGGGATCGAGGTGACAAAAACACTACCGCAAACAGATTTATCAGCGATGGGATAGCAGACATCATCCTCCCATAGCGAAGAGAAACGGTATGATCTCGAAATTCCCCGAAAATTGGGAGCTGCTGAATTTTTTCGAATCGGAACCGCGCCTGACGGATCCCAATTCTCCTTGGCTCTACAACAAGCTGGAGTTCGTGATTATCCGTGGGCAGGAAGAGCTTCATGCACTCATTTCTCCCTCCTACGGTCAATTCCATTTCACGTACTACTGCGCAAAGCGGCTCATCGTCGACCTCGAATTCCATGAAGTCGACCAATGCACGATCGTTTCCGAACACGACAAGCACTATATGATCCTCCGGTTTCAGGAAGGGCTCAATCTCAAAGATGCGCTCATTTTCCTGAAGCCGGCAATTACGCTCATAGCGGGCAACTCCGATTCTTCAATCACGCGAAAATAATGACAACCCGGGTGAGATCTCAACAAGAATACAGGCATCATGCCGGATGCATTTCCATCGTGGAGGATTTATGAAAGCCGACAAAGACCGCGTTTGTCCCGTCGAATTCGCGAGCGGACTCGAAGGGAAAATCCGAAGATGGCTTCACAATCCCACCAGAATCCTCACTCCACTCATCAAGGAAGGATTGACAGTTCTGGATGTCGGCTGTGGTCCCGGATTCTTCTCGATCGAGATCGCACGCATGGTCGGTCCCAGGGGCAGAGTTATCGCTGCTGACCTGCAGGACGGGATGCTGGAATTGGTTCAGAACAAAATCCGGGGAACTGAACTGGAACACCGTTTGAAGCTCGTCCGTTGTGGCAAGGACAAGATCAATGTCACGGACAGGGTCGATCTCATCGTGGCGTTCTACATGGTTCATGAGGTCCCGGACAAAGTCGGGTTGTTCAAACAGTTCAGGGATGTCCTGAAGCCGCAAGGCAAAGTTTTTCTCGTGGAACCGAAGCTGTTCCATGTTTCACGGAAAGAATTCCAATCGACATTGAAGATTGCCGAGGATTGCGGATTCAGATGGCATGAAGGTCCGAAGATCCGGTTCAGTTGGAGTGCCATTCTCACATGACGATTTTCGGTGGTCTGAAGTGGTGGCTCTTCAGGTGCATTCTTTTCTGCTGTATCCCTGTTATTGAAGGATGCATCTCAACGCGTGAGGTGTCGACTGCCGAACTGGACACAGACCCCCACCAGAACATTACGGTCGAGCTGAATGATGGTCGCAAGATCTCATATACCAGTGGCGAGTACTCAACTGCTGGCGATTCACTGCGGTTCATCCGAGGTCAAGGTACTCTTCAACCTTCGGGCAAGCTGTTCAGTGACTCTCTTTCCTTCGATCAGATCAGGAGAGTCACCACACATCGATATACTCCTTTCTTTTATGGCCTATTTGTGCTCGGAGGATCTGGTATTGCACTGTTCCTCATCGCTCTAATCAGCGGTGGTCTTTCACCGGGAGGATGAATTTCACTCTCAAATGTCTATTGAGTCTCAATCATGAATCGGCAAAGCGCACAATGAGAATTTTTCCAACATCGCTCCTCGTAGTTCTGATACTGGGCAGCGGGTTCGAATCCTCCGCACAAGACTCGAACAGCAAACCCACAATCCCATTTGGCATTTTTCTCGCAAGCATCGAAGAAGGGGGCCGGATTTTCACGCCGATACGCCTCCTCCCCTTCAGCCACCCGGAATCAGAAGGGCATCAGTTCCCAAACGCGTTACAGCTTTATGGCACAGAACTGGATGTACTCCTTCGTATCGGACACGAAGCAGGGTACGATTTGCGTCCGACACTGATGCGATATCCGAAAGAGCCATCACCCTCCTGGCCGTATGCCGAATTCCTTCAACCAGACACCTCTTTCCTCAGAACTGCAACGGTCGTCCACCGGCCCGCAGCGGATTCGCCTCTCAAGGGGCTTAGAGCAGTGTATTTCGTCGGTAACCAACTCGTCGCGTTTATTGTCGATACACGTAATCTTACACTGGCGGAACGTGGCATGAAACGAGCGACCTCGATGGGGCTTGATCTTACTCGGGCGGATTTTCTGGATTCGATCGCCAAGGCGGGGAAATTCGCCAGCGGCGAGAGAGGAGCTCTAATCATCTTCGGACTCAGGTAGGTGATACAGACTTGCAGGAGGACACTGATCTCATTACCTTGGGGGCGGAACATCTTGCGGACACTAATGACCTGCAAACGGACAGCACTCCCTGACATAGTATCCATTAATCATTTGTTCACTCGGAACGATATTGAAGAGACAAAATGGGCATGCATGACACGCGTGATCTGAACCGTTTTCTGAAACCCTTTCCGGATCAAAAGAAACAAATCGCTCTGGCTCTCCGGGAGTTCTCTTGGAAACGCTATCCCGAAGCCAATGAACTCATCTACGATAATTACAATGCGGTTGCAATCGGCTGGTCGTTGACGGACCGGCTTGGAGATACCTTCTGCTCCATTGCGGTCGGACGTCGTGGCCTGAATGTCCATTTTGGGTTCTTCTGGGGCTCAAAACTCTCCGATCCAAAAAAACTGCTGCTCGGCAGCGGCAACCAGTACCGGTACATCATCGTTGAGGACATGAGGAAGTTTCCTCGCGGATACATCGCCAAATTGATGAAGCAGGCACATGCGTATTCTCTTACAAAGCTCAAGAAACCCTCACCGCCGCTTCACAGTACAACCATCGTGAAATCCATATCCGCCAAGAAGGCAAACATCGTGTCCTCAAGGAGCTATCCACGCAGAGGAAGGTAAATGAACTCATCATCGCGACAGCGGTTCTCATCCGGATCACCCTACGAGCCCAAGGTCGGGATATCGCGGGGCATCCGCAGCGGCCGTTTCATTGCAATAGCAGGGACGGCGCCTCTCGGACCCGACGGTAAGACTGTTTCGACCGGAGATGCCGCCGGCCAGGCACGGCGTTGCCTTGAAATCATCCGTGCCGCCGTCGAGGGACTTGACGGAAAATTATCGGATGTTGTGCGTACACGCATCCTGCTCACGCGCATAGCGGACTGGGAAAAGGTGGCCCTGGTTCACGGCGAGTTCTTCTCGGAAATCCGCCCTGCCAACACGATCATGCAGATCGGGCGCTTCATCGATCCTCAGTGGCTTGTGGAGATTGAAGCCGACGCGATCATCGAGGAGTAAGGCCAGCCCGGCGTTCTGAATCAGATTCATCAGCCGGTGATTCCCTTTTCCCTGACATTGTCATCTCATACACCGAAAGGAACAATCCATGGCTCTTTTCAAATCCGGAAATCCCGCACTCGACAAAGAGACTTTCCAGGAATTCGCGGCTTCGGAAGAAGCAACAAACTGCATGACCCTCCAGGGAACCGTCAACAAAACAGGCATCCTTCTCCTCCTGGTCTTTGTCTCAGCTCTATATCCATGGCAGGAGATCTCAGAAACACATAACTACGAATCGCTCATTACGGCATTCTGGATATCCCTCGTTGGAGCCGCGGCGATCGGATTCTGGATCGCACATAATAAGGAACATGCCGGAATCCTTGCACCAATCTATGCAATTCTGGAAGGATTCGTACTCGGCGAGCTGTCCGCCCTCATGAACGTCCGCTATCCCGGAATCGTTTTTGAATCGCTCATGCTCACGTTCGGCATCGCCACGAGTCTCCTCATCATTTACAAATTCGAATGGATTCAGCCGAACGAAAATTTCAAACTCATCGTATCTTCGGCTACCGCTGGCATTGTCACGTACTACATCATTTCGCTTCTGCTCGGATTTTTTGGGATTAATGCGCCTCTCCTCAACGACAGCTCTGTCCTGGGCATTATCTTCAGCCTGTTTGTTGTCGTCATCGCAGCGATGAACCTCGTCGTCGATTTCGATTTCATCGAGGACGGAGTGAGCAGAAAATGTCCGAAATATATGGAATGGTATGGTGCGTTCGGCATTATGGTCACGATCATTTGGCTCTACATTGAGATACTCCGGCTCCTTGCAAAGTCGAGGAGAAGATGACCGCGTTTGGACAATTTCGAAGCAACCGCACGGAGGGAGAAAATAACACAATGAGTCCCGACTGCACACATTGAGGAATGTTGTATGAAAAAGATCATCCTGCTCGCCAGCCTTATTCTTGTCACAATCTCATCCGGCATCTCCCAGGATCTCAAACCGTATGCATACCAGATCAGTGTCCTTGGGAGCGTGGAATTGAGGGAAACTGCAACCCAGGCAAGTTTTACCTTTTCGGTGAAGGGCGTCGGATCCTCACTCCGACAAGCCGTGGAAGATGCGAACAAAAAGGTGAAGGCGGTCACCGGAAAGCTCATGTATTTCGGTGTCCGCGAAAAGAATATCTCCACCTCTCAATTCTACACAGGGGAGAATCTCGGCGACAAGGCCTTTCTGTCGTCCAGCCGTGATTACCAGGCAACTCTTACGACGCTCGTTACGGTAGATAGCTTTTCGCTTCTTGATTCAATCATCTATGCCGCGAGCGAAAGCGACGTGAAGGATGTTTCGAACATCACTTTTTCTCTCAAAGACGAGTCCGTTTTCCGCAAGCAGGCACGGATTGAGGCTGCCATTAAGGCTCGGGAAAAGGCACAAGATTTTGCCAAGGCACTCGGTGTGACGCTGGGTCCTGTGATTTCCATCGAAGAGGTAGAACCGACGAGAGTGTTAAACCAGCAGAGGGCCGGAAATTATCCAAATCCCTTCAACCCACCGACCCGCGTTTCGCCCGAAAATCTGGAATCATCGTCGGTCGATGAAATCCGAGGAACCGGCATGTTCGCCCAGACCATCGTCGTGACAAGTCAGGTGCGTGCGGCATTCTCCATCGTCCCATCGCAATAATTTCCTCCACAAGAATGGCCGACACGTTCTCCAACGTTTACGACGACAAGAAGCGGGCAGAGTCATATGACCGACTCGAATACCCAGGGACGTATTATCTCGCATTCCGCGATATTCCCGCGATCCTGCAGAAGCATATCCGGGGCACAACCGCGGTCGATTTCGGATGCGGCACGGGCCGCTCGACGAGATTCCTCCGTACCCTCGGGTTTGAGGTGGTCGGGGTGGATATTTCAACCCACATGCTTTCCCTCGCACGGAAACATGATCCGTCCGGAAGCTACCACCTCATTAGGGACGGGGATTTTACCGCGCTCGAGCCGGGATCATTCGATCTTGTCTTTTCAGCGTTTACGTTCGACAATATCCCCACAAGGGAAAAAAAGGTAGAATTATTCAAATCATTGAAGAAGCTTCTTCGCCGCGATGGAAAGATCGTGAGTATCGTGTCCACGCCGGAAATCTACGTCAATGAATGGGCATCATTTTCCACCAGAGACTACCCGCAGAATCGCCTGGCGCAAACTGGTAACAAGGTACGCATCGTGATGCTGGATGTTGAGGATCGGAGGCCGGTGGAGGACATAGTCTGGATGGAGGAAGACTATCTGAAGACCTACGAATCCGCGAGGTTGAAGGTCGTTGATATCGTGAAGCCTCTTGGTAAATCCGGCGAACCATTCGAGTGGAAAAGCGAAACCAGGATTGCACCGTGGGCGATATATGTCCTGGGCAATGCCTGAGAATTGCAATTTGCAGATCGGAAGTTGTGTATTGACATTTCGAACCGCGAGAGTGGCAGGTTGACCGAACAAAACATTTGTATGTGATGAAGAATCTCGTGTTGAGATCGATCATGGGCTTACTAAATCTTCTCCTCATCATGGGTCTCTCACTCTTCCTGGCTGCAGGAACGTTGAAATATTGGGAGGGCTGGTCGTACCTCCTCATTTTTGTTCTGGCGTGCGTGATCATCACTGTCTATTTCCTGATGAAGGATCCGGATCTCATCCGGCTCCGTCTTAAAGCCGGGCCAATGGCGGAGAAGAGGCCGGTACAAAAAATCATACAACTCTTCACGAGTCTTATTTTCATCGCATTCTTCATTCTGGCCGGGCTTGATCACCGGTTCGGGTGGTCAAACGTTCCGCATCCGGTCGTAATCGCGGCCGACATTGCCACGGCGTTAGCGTTCACGTTCATCTTCTCTGTCTTCCGGGAAAACTCGTACACCTCCGGGATCATTGAAATTGCCTCCCGGCAACATGTCATATCCTCAGGACCCTATTCGATCGTGAGACACCCGATGTATTCCGGGGCTCTCGCTCTGTTGGTTGCCACCCCGGTCGCGCTGGGGTCGTGGTGGAGCTTGCTTCTTGCAGTACCTATGCTTATCCTTATCATTCTGCGGGTCGTGGATGAGGAACAGCTCCTCAGGCGGAATCTCTCTGAATACGAAGAGTATTGCCGGCAGGTTCCGTATCGGCTTCTTCCCCGGATCTGGTAAGGTATTTTCCGTTACTATATTTTTCATGAAGATGAATCCAGAACATTTCTATTCATCAAGTATCGATGTCGTCGCTCCGCCCGCACGTGTGTGGAAGATCATGAGCGATGTCGGAAACTGGCCCCAGTGGACCCCGACTGTCCGGAGGGTCAGGCGCAAAGACACCGGCCCTCTGCGGATCGGATCGTCGGCGTGGGTGATCCAGCCGAAAATTCCCCCCGCTCGCTGGAAGGTCACATGGGTCGAAGAAAACCGCGGGTTCATCTGGATCAGCTTTGCGCCGGGTGTAAAAGTCACGGCAAGCCATCTTATCGAAGAAATACCCGGCGGGTCACGAGTGACTCTTTCGCTCACGTACTCGGGTCTGTTCGCCGCACTCATGGCACGCTTGACAGCAACTATCAACGACCTCTATCTCGGCCTGGAAGCCCGAGCACTCAAAAAGATAAGTGAGGAACCGGCTGCCATCTAGCTGCTATCTTCAGAGTGAGAAGGTCCCCGGGATGAAAACCGGGTTGCGACTCTCCCGACAAATCCAATACGGGCAAAGAGAATGATCAGGGATGTACGAAAAGACGATGCATGGCAAATCGCTGAGATCTACAACCATTACATCGAGAACACCACCGTCACCTTTGAGGAGGTTCCGGTAACCGTTGCAGAAATGGAGCGGAGAATCGCGGAAATCACTTCCACGTACCCCTGGCTGGTTGCAGAGGAAGATACCCTGATTCTCGGCTACACGTACGCCAGTCGATGGAAGGGCCGGCGGGGTTACAGATTTTCGGTTGAATCTACTGTCTACCTCCGCAACGGCTGTGCGGGTAAAGGTCTGGGAACCGCACTGTACAGTGAATTGCTCTCGAGACTTCCGACGATGGGCATGCATGCGGTCATGGGAGGAATTGCTCTGCCGAACGAAGCGAGCCGGAAACTCCACGAGAAACTCGGATTCCGGAAGGTGGCGCATATAGAGCAGGTTGGGATCAAATTCGGGAAGTGGATTGACGTTGGATACTGGGAACTGATCTTTCCGGAAGGAGAACATTCGACCCCTGCAAATCTTCAACCCGAACCCGGTGCGACCATCTAAAAAGCCACTCTGGAAATGTCCGACCTGCGGTGCACGCCTCGTGACGAGGAATATGTGGCATTCCTGCGACCGCTTCACGTTGAAGGAGCTCTTTGCAAAATGCGATCCGGCTGTCCTTCGCCTCTTCCGCAGATTTGAGAAGATGGTACGTGCCTGCGGACCCGTGACAATGGTCCCCCAGAAAACGCGGGTGGTGTTCATGGTTCGCGTACGGCATGTCGCCGTCTATCCTCATAAGAATTATCTCCTCTGCTCACTCGCCCTCCCGAAGCGGCAGAGAAGCCTTCGCTTTTCAAAAATCGAGAAATACACATCCCGCTTTATCGGACACTATACGCGAATCGATTCGGAAGACCAGCTCGATGCACAACTCCAGCGATGGCTGCACGAGTCCTATGCTGTCGGCAAACAAGACTCCCCTCCCAGTTGAACAGAGCTTTGATTCTCTTCTGACACGGGTGCAGTTCCCTCTATCGCGCCGGAGAACAGCGGACACATCAAAACCGTATCAATCCAGCTCCTATCTGAGATTCTCCCTTCCATCGTGCATCCCTGCCAGCACCACGCGCATGGAAGTCAGAGCCGGTCATTGTTCACTTCTCCTATCGCTCTCCTCAATAGCTTCAGTCCCCTATTTGGTTAAGCAACATCACTACGGAAGTTCACTGTTGGCTGCATTTTATCAATACTGAGACCTTCCTTTCACTCAAACTCTTACATCACTTTGACATTTTCATGACAAGACTCCCCATCGAATTCTGAATATTTGCATGGCGCTTTGAAGAAAACGGGGAATCAACAGCCCCGAGTCTCAAGGCAGAATTGAGATGAAAGACAAGCAATTGGCTGTCGCTTTAACGGAGGAGAAAGTATATGAAAAGGATCAGTTTTTCACGGCTCTTCCCGGCGTTTACCGTGGCACTTTGTTTAGGACTTGCCGGCTGTGCAACGGTGAAGGATACGCTTTATCTTCAGGACGTATCCGTTTCCGGACCTGTTCAACAGGTCCCGATACATATCAACGATGAGTCAAAGCCAGGGACCTTCCATATCAGTCCGTACTTTGCACATAGCAACCAGCAAACTCTGGAGGGATCGGCGGGAATGAGCGCGTATTCTTATGAACCCAATAATCTCCATTGGTCAGTTGCTGGTGAAGTCATTGGAGCCGATTTTGATGTGATGGCGTCCCGGAGCGTTGCCTTCACATTCGGCATTGGCAATGCCAGCGGCGACGGAAACAGCTACGCGTCGGGCAATATCGGACTGGGGCTTCTGTTTTACGGGGACGCTGTTTCCGGCAGATTCGATGGCGGGTTGCGTATTCACTCGATGAACTATGATGCCTCGACCGTGGTAGTCCGGGAAACGACAT
>Ga0335080_10006079_pt1 | contig 12478 bp, 5 predicted proteins | sample Lox_Sample_34_FD_206720 | JGI IMG/M metagenome (GOLD analysis project Ga0335080, IMG submission 206720) | Soil microbial communities from Loxahatchee National Wildlife Refuge, Florida, United States - Lox_Sample_3.4 | ecosystem: Environmental > Terrestrial > Soil > Wetlands | place: USA: Florida...
TGTTCGAGCTCTGGGACGTGTGGGATAAGGCGATCCGCGAGGCCAACCCGAAGGCGCGCTTCGTGGCCAACTCGGGCGGCGGGGCCCTCAGCGAGCTCAATATGAAGACCGTCGGCGAGAAAGCGTCCATCCTGTTCGCCGACCGTCAGGCGCGCAGCGGGCTCACGCCTTCGTGGGCCAACGGCAAGAACGGCAAAGAGTATCGCGCCGGGTTGGGCAACAAGCCGATCGGCGGAATCTTCAGCGTCGGCGTCGAAGAGGCGTATCGCTGGAAGGACTCGGTGCAAAGCGAGCCGGAGATCCGGCTGTGGGCGCTGGACGGCATCGCCAACGGTCTGCGGCCGTGGTTCACCAAGTTCGGCGGCGTGCTGCGCGACAAGCGCTGGCTGCCGGTCGTCGAGGACGTGTACACGTGGCACTGGCGCAACGAGCGGTACCTGCGCAATACGGCACCGCTGGCGCGCGTCGGCATGGTCTTCTCGCAGCAGACGGCGCATTACTACGGCGGCGATCGCGCGCGGGCAAAGGTGGAGGATCACACGCTCGGCTACTACCAGGCCCTGATCGAGGCGCGGATTCCGTTCGAGATGGTGCACGACGAGCTGCTGGAAGCGGACCGTATCGCTGGGTTGAAGGTGCTCGTACTGCCGAATATCGCGGCGATGAGCACCCGCCAGTGCGGGCAGATCCGGGATTTCGTGAAGCGCGGCGGCGGAGTGGTGGCTACCTTCGAAACGTCGCTGTACGATGAGCGCGGCGTGCGGCGCGAGAACTTCGGATTGAGCGATCTGTTCGGGGCGTCGTACGCAGGCGGGATGGATGCGCACATGATGAACTCGTACCTGCGGCTGGAAACGCGCCACCCGCTGCTCCGTGGACTGGAGAACGCCGACCGCATCATCAATGGCGTCTCACGCGTCCACACGAAGCCGAACGCTCCGTACCCGAATCCGCCGCTGACCCTGATTCCGTCATATCCCGACCTGCCGATGGAGGAGGTGTTCCCCCGGGTCGATCACACGGACCAGCCCGAGGCCTACGCCCGCGAAACCGGCGGCGGTCGCGTGGTGTATTTTCCCTGGGACATCGACCGCACGTTCTGGGAGGTGCTTGCGGTAGATCACAGCAAGCTGCTGCGCAACGCCGTGGATTGGGCGGCGAACGAAGCGCGTCCGGTGACGGTGACCGGGCCGGGAGTGCTCGACGTCACGCTGTGGCGGCAGAAGGATTCGATGACGGTTCACCTGGTGAATCTGACCAATCCGATGATGATGAAGGGTCCGCTGCGCGAGTTCATCCCGCTGCCGGCGCAGGAGGTCGCGGTGCGATTTCCGGAAGGGAAAAAGCCACGCGCGGTGAAGCTGCTGGTCGCAGGCACCACGCCTCGGGTGCGCGAGACTGCCGGCGAGGTGCGGGTGACCGTGCCGTCAGTTCTGGACCACGAAGTGGTAGCAATCGAGTTGTAGGGCCTGCGTTACAGAACGAAGATGTTCTTCTTCTGGCAGATGTCCTTCAGGATTTTCGGCCAGACGCTGACCGTGACTTCGCCCAGGTGAGCTTTGCGCAGGAGCAGCATCTGGGTGCGCGCCTGTCCGATGCCGCCGCCGATGGAGAGCGGCAACTCGTGGTTCGCGATCGCCTGGTGATAGGGGTAGTTCAGGAAGTGCATCTGGTCGGTGAGGCGAAGCTGCTTCTTGAGCGCTTCGGCATTCACGCGGATGCCCATGGAGCTGAGTTCGTGGCGGCGCTTCGTCACGTGGTTCCAGACCAGGATGTCGCCGTTGAGGCCGTGACAGGGGCGGCCGTCGATGGAACGTGTCTCGGTGGACCAGTCGTCGTAGTCGGCGGCGCGCATCTCGTGCGGATAGCCGTCGTTCAGCGTCCAGCCGATGCCGATGATGAAGACAGCGGGGCATTCCTGGAGGAGCATGGTCTCGCGTTGTTTGCGCGGCAGGTCGGGGTACATGTCCAGGACGTCTTCGGCGTGCAGGAAGGTGAGCTTCTTGGGCAGGTTCGGGTAGCGCGGGTCCTTGAGCGCGGGGAAGCGGTCCTGTAGGACTTCTTCCGTGTCGGTGAGGACTCTCCAGATGGCATTGACGGTCTGCTTGAGGAAGTCGAGGTCGTGCTCGTAGAAGTGGATGATGCGCTCCCAGTCCCATTGGTCGACATAGACGCTGTGATCGTGATCCAGGAAGTAGTCTTTACGGACGGCGCGCATGTCGGTGCAGATGCCTTCGCCGGGCTGCATGCCGAACTGGCGCAGCGCGACCCGCTTCCACTTGGTGGCGGCCTGCACGATCTGGGCGTCGATGGGGTGCTTTTCGCGGTCGTTGGAGATGTGGAACTGAATGGGGGTGCGCGAGCCGTCGCGGTCGAGCAGATCGTTGACGCCGCTGTCCACGTCGACGATCAGCGGGACGGTCACCATCATCAGGTTGAGGGCCTTGCAGAGGTTTTCCTCGATGAACTGTTTGGCAAAGAAGATGGCTTTTTGGGTATCTCTGAGGGAGAGCAGAGAGGAGTAATCCTGTGGCAGGATTTTCTCTAATTCCGCGTAGTCGCCGATGCCGGGACCCGCGAGGTCAGCTTTCTTGTCGACCATGATATGAGAGTTTCACCTCCGGTTATACTATACGCCCTTTCGCGGCAGACACCAACGGGGAGGTGGTGCTCATCAGCGGCGCGGCGGCTGGGATACTGGGAGAGTGATGGTCGAAAGACGCAAGCCGGAGGTGATGAGCCCTGCCGGGTACTGGCCGCAGTTGCGCGCGGCGATCGAGGCCGGGGCGGACGCGGTTTACTTCGGCCTCAAGCACTTCACGGCGCGCGCGAAGGTCGGCTTCTCGCTGGGGGAGCTTCCGGAGGTGATGCGCACCCTGCACCGCCGCGGCGTGCGCGGGTACGTCACGTTCAACACGCTGGTGTTTAATCACGAACTGCAAGAGGCGGAGCGGGCGCTGGGCGATATCGTGGAGGCGGGTGCGGACGCGATCATCGTGCAGGATCTGGGCGTGTTGAAAATGGCGCGCGAGATCGCGCCGGACCTGGAGCTGCACGCTAGCACGCAGATGTCGGTGACCAACGCCGACGGCGTGCGCCTGGCGCAGCGCATGGGCGCCAGCCGGGTGACGCTGGCGCGCGAGTTGTCGCTGGCCGAGATACGAGCGGTGCGCGCCTCGGTGGATTGCGAGCTCGAGATCTTCGTACACGGCGCGCTGTGCGTGGCCTACTCGGGGCAGTGCCTGTCGTCGGAGGCGTGGGGTGGGCGCAGCGCCAATCGCGGGCAGTGCGCCCAGGCGTGCCGGCTCCCATACGAGCTGCTGGTGGATGATAAGGTGCGGCCGCTGGGTGACTCACGATACCTGCTCTCGCCGGGTGACCTTTTCGCGTTGCACCAGGTGCCCGAGATCGTCGAGATCGGGATTTCGACGCTGAAGATCGAAGGGCGGTACAAGGACGCGGATTACGTCGCGCTCACCACGGCGGCCTATCGCAAAGCGGTGGACGATGCATGGGCCGGCCGGCCGGCGGAGATCTCGCCGGCGGAGGCACTTCGGCTGGAGCAGGTCTATTCGCGCGGCCTGGGCCCGTTTTTCCTGACCGGCACGGACCATCAGGCGGTGGTGCGCGGGCGCGCACCGCGGCATCGCGGCGTTCTCGTGGGCCGAGTGTTGCGGGTGACGGAGCGGGGAATCGTGATCGAACCTTCGGAGGCGAGCCGGGTCGCTCCGCTCAAACCGGGCGACGGCGTGGTCTTCGACGCGGCGGACTGGCGAAGTCCGGAGGAGCCGGAAGAGGGCGGGCGGATTTTCGAGATGGTGGGAACAGAAATGCGGTTCGGGAACGGTGCGATCCACCCGGAGCGCATCCGGCGCGGCGACCTGGTGTGGAGGACGCACGATCCGGACGTGAACAAGGCGGTTCGTGTTTACACAGCGGCTGCCGTGCCGGTTCGAAGGCAACCGGTTCGTGTGCGCGTTCGGGCGCGCGAGGGAGAGCGGCTGCATAGCGAGTGGTCGGTCGGCGGCGTGACGGTCACGGTGGAGAGCAGGGAGGTGCTGGGCGGGGCGCGGCATCGGCCGGTTGACGTAGGGTATCTGCGGGAGCAGTTGGGACGAATGGGGAATACGGCGTACGAACTCGGGCAAGTCGAGGCGGAGATCGCGGGGGCGCCGTTTGCGCCAACCTCGATGCTGAACGCGATACGTCGCCAGGCGGTGGAGAAGCTGCAGGAGCGGCAGGCAACCTGCGCTCGCCGGAACCGGCTGAAGCCTAGTCCGGTAACGGCTGCGCCCAGTGAAGTGAAGTCGCGGGAGACGGAACTGCATCTGCTGGTGCGGACGGCAGAACAACTCACAGCAGCGATCGAGCTGCGGCCGGCTTCGATCACGCTCGACTATTTGGATTTGTACGGCTTGAAGCCTTCGATCGAGCAGGTGCGGGGCGCGGGAATCGCGGTGCGTGTCGCGGCGCCGCGCGTGCTCAAACCGGGAGAAGAGAAGATCGCGGATTTTCTGGTGGGATGCGATTGCCCGATCCTGGTGCGATCCGCGGGACTGCTGGAAGTGCTCCGCGAGAGGGTGCACGGCGAGCTGATCGGGGATTTCAGCCTGAATGCGGCGAACACAATCACCGCACGGGAATTGCTGGGAATGGGTCTGGCCGTCCTCACGCCGGCGCACGATTTGAATGCAGCGCAGGTGGTGGATCTCGCCGAACAGGCGGGTGCTGATCGCATCGAGGCGGTCGCGTATCAGCACTTGCCAGTATTTCACACCGAGCATTGCGTTTTCGCACGGTTTCTTTCGGACGGCCGGAGCTACCTGGATTGCGGGCGGCCTTGCGAGGAACACCGGGTGGCGCTCCGCGACGTGGCGGGACGGGCACATCCCGTGCTGGCCGACGTCGGGTGCCGCAATACGGTGTTCGGGGCTGAGGCGCAGGAAGCAGCCTTGCACCTGGACAACTGGCGCAGAGCTGGGATCTCCCGATTCCGGCTGGAATTCGCGCATGAATCGTCGCAGCAGGTGGTGCGAGTCACTCGCGCTTTCGAGGACGCGCTGGCCGGCTTCCTGAACGGTCGCGAGCTCACGGAGCGGCTGCAGAAACTGACGCCGCAGGGCGTGACCGAAGGCAGCCTGTTTGTTCCGGCGGACTATTTGACGCTGCCGGTGCTGGGGTAGCGGAAGGCGGGCGGGCCGGAAGGTCCGCGTTACTCGCAACGCAAGGCGTCGAGGGGGTCCGAGGTCGAGCCGCGGTGGGCGGGGCCGATCATAGCGATCACGGCGGCGATGCCCAGCAGTGCGATCGCCGAACCATAGACCAGCGGGTCGGTCGAGTCGATGCGCAGGATCGAGCCCTTCAGGTTCTCGCGCAAGCTGGCGGCCATGGCGACGCTCAGCCACGCGCCAATCACCAGGCCGCGCACTACCGGCTTGCCGCCCATCACGAGCACTTCGCGCACGATGGTGGCGCGCGTGGCGCCCAGCGCGACGCGGATGCCGAGATCGCGCATGCGCTGATTGACCGCAAAGCTGACTGCGCCGTAGATGCCGCTGGTAGCCAGAGCCGTGGCGACCATGCCGAGGATGACAATCAGGGTGACCATGTTCCACATCTGGTCGGTGACCAGGTCGATCCAGCTTTGCAGGTTGCGCGAGATCACCACCAGGTTGGGCTCGACTTCGCGGATGGCGGCGCGGATGCTGGAGGGAGTAGCCAGGGCCGGGCTTGCGAAACGCACGCTGAGGAAAACGCGGGTGGGGTGCGTAATGCCGGTGCGCCAGGCGGGCGGATTGTCGCTGCCGCCGATGCGCAAGGGCGCCACGTCGCGCGCCACGCCGACGATGGTGATGGGCACACCGCGGAAATCGAGCGTCTTGCCGATGGGGTCCTGGCGACGGAAAAAGGTGCGCGCCAGGCTCTCCGAGATGACGATGGCGAACAGGTCGGTGGGTAGGAAATCGCGGCCGCGTACGAGCGGCACACCGAGCGTGCCCATGAAGCCGGCAGAAGCCGAGTAGACATCCACAGCCTGAACCGCGTCGGGGCGCGCCGGCGGCCGAACCTGCACGGTGTAGTGGTCAATCATCGGCGCGTCGTCGGACACAGTGACGGAGCGGACGCCCGGGACGGCGCGCAGGCGGTCGGCGATGCGGTTGTACCGAACTTCCGCGGCTGCCGGTGTGGTGTTATCGGGGAAGCGCAATGGAGCCACCACCACGTGCCGCGGCATGTAGCCGGGGTCGGCGTGCAGATTGTGGTTTTCAGACTGGCCGAAGAGAGCGGCTTCCACCAACAGCACCAGGCTCATCGCCACCTGCGCGGTCACCAGCCATCCGCGGATGCGGCTTCCCCCCGCCGATCCGCCCAGCATGCCGCCGGCGCCTTTCATCGAGGCGGCGAGGTCGACTTTCACGGATTCCAGGGCGGGGGCGAGCCCGCTGGCCAGGCCGGTGAGGAGCACGATTACGGCGACGTAGGCGAACACGCTCCAATCGGGCGGCATGGGGATGTCGGGAGACCGCGGCGCGATGTAGCGGAAGAGCGGACGCGGCACGTGGTAGAGCAGGTAGACGCTGATGCCGCCGGCCAGTGCGGACAGCAGCACACTTTCGGTGACCAGCATGCGCACAAGCCGGATGCGCGGCGCACCGAGCGAGAGGCGCACGGCGATCTCACGGCGCCGCGCGGCGGCGCGTGAAAGCAACAGGGTCGCGACATTGGCGCACGCGATGAACAGCACTAGATAGAACGCGCCGAAAAAGAACGACACGAGAAAGAGCTCGCGGCCTCCGGCAATCAACTCGAACGTCTCGATCCAGGAGCCGTCGGTGGTTTCGACGGCGGTGCGGCGGCCGGGCGCGAGCACGTCGAGCTGGCGCTCCAGGCCGTTAAATTCGGCCTCGGCCTGCGCGCGGTTGTACCCGGGCGCGAGGCGGCCGGCGAGGAAGAGCCAGAGGAATGCGTCGTCCTGGAAGAAATTGCGGTCGACGTCAAAATAGGGCTGCACCGTGTAGGGCACCCAGACGCCTACCGGCTGCACCCAGAGCGAGGTCCGGTCCGAGACGACTCCGACGATCGGGATGGTGCGGTTATTGATTCGGGCGCTGCGGCCAATAATGTGAGGGTCCGAGTGGAAGCGAGTATGCCAGACGTTTTCGCTGATCAACGCGACCGGCGCCTGACCGGGAGCGCGGCAATCGTTGGCATCGATCAGGCGGCCGAGCAGCGGGCGGTCGAGCCCCTCGACAAGAAAGAAGTTGCAGGAGACGGCAAGCCCGGGGCTGCCGACGGTGTCGTCGTCGCCGATCAACGCGGGAAAGACGCGGAGGGCGGCAAGCTGGCGCACGGTGCGGGTGCGGTCGCGCAAGGCGATGTATTCGGAGTAGGACACGGGCCGGTCGTGGCCGGTGCGCTGGTTCTCGGGGAAGAAGCGCAGGAAGCTGGCGGGGTCGCGATTGACAAGGGGCTTCAGCGCGACGCGCTCGACAACGGTGAAAACGCTGGCGTTAATGCCGATTCCGACCGTCAGCGTGAGCACCACCACGGCCGAGAGCAGGGGATTGCGGCGGATGAGGCGCACGCCATAGCGGATGTCTTCCCACGCGGTCTCCCAGAGAGCGCGGCTGCGGCGGTCCTCGTCGATCTCCTCGCGCCAGGCTTGCGGCAGGAGTCCGCGCGAAGCAACCAGGGTGCTGCCGAACTCCGGAACCGTGGGGCGGATAGGACCGACCGAAAGCGGCGCATCGTCGTCCTTGGCGCGCTGCAGGTCGATGGCTTCGACAGCACCCGCAGGCACTTCGTCCCAGAGCGTGTCGGCCCCGGCCCACTGGCGGCGCCTCCTGGCGCGCCAACGCCACCAGAGCGCGGCTAGGGCGGTGGACAGGGCGACGAAGGAAGTGACTTCGGCGGAGGCCCAAAGCAGGAGTTGCGCGATCGGCACGAGAAATGTGGAGCCGACGGCGAAGCGCGTGATCAAAAGCCAGACGGGCTGCTTGCCGGGAAGATAGGAACAGGTGAAAGGCAGCTTGCGCCAATCGCGGAAATATCGCTCAAAGAAGATCAAAGCGGTGGTCAGGCCGAGCGTGGCAGTGGCGAGGCCGCGTAGCGGGTCGAGCACCGCGATGGTAGCAGGCAGGCTGGCGGCGAACACAGGCAGGATGCCTATGCAGATGACGAAACGCTCGATGGCGGCGTGCCAGGCGGGGCGGTCCTCTGATTCGACCGCCTGGAAGACCCAGTTGGCGCGCAGCATCACGGGCAGAGTGAAGAGGTAGCGGAGACCGACTGTGATCAGGATGGCGACAGCGACGGGGGCGAGCACGACAGTGAGGCCGTAGAGCCCTTCGTCGCGCAGGTTGACGGGCGGCGCATCGAGCAGGCCCTTGGTTATCCAGCCGAGCGCGGCGCCGGCATACGCGAGGAGGAAGAGGCGATGGCTGCGGCTGCGGAAGAGCGTTTTCCAGATGAAAGCGAACGCGGCCTGTTCGCGAGGATCGGCGATCCAACGCTCGAGCAAGCGCGATGCCAGCCCGGTCCGGCGTGCCGAGACGTGGCCGGTACGCGCTTCCAGCAGCACGCGGCGATAGCGGTGGTAACTGAGCAGGTATGCGAGGATCGAGACGGCGGCGGGGATTGCGACGGCAAGCAGGGCGTTGCGGGCAAGCAGCGCCGGGCCGATAATCATCGATTCCCAGAGATGGACGAACCATAGGGGTGGCCACCAGAGGGCGGTCGCGGGCTGGCGGCCCATGAGCGGGATAGCGCCGACGGTAACGATGAAGAGCACTGCCTGTACGGCGAGCGAAACGCGCGCGAAGATGTGCGGGGGAAACAGGTGCAGCAGAATCCCTTGAACCGCTACCAGGGTGAAGAAGACGAAGAGGCACCCTCCCGCCAGGGCGGCGAAGTTCGCGGCGACGTAGATGAGGATGCCCGGGTTCTCCTGCCAACGTCCGGTCACCAGGTAGGTGAACAGGATGGCGGGCATCCCGGTCATGGAGGTTACGAACGCGGTGAACACTACCATCAGGGCGGCGAATTTGGCGAGGAAGATTTCGCGCGGGCGGACGGGCAGTCCGGCGAGGGCCAGGCAGTCGCGCAGGCTGGGGAAGAGGCTCTGCCATTGCAGAATGGTGAGCAGCGCGGTCACGGCCATGGTGATCGCGATAAAGGAGATCAGGTCGTCGCGGACGCCTTGATGATATTCGGAGAATGGTGCCGACTCGAAGTGTTTATAGCGGTCGCGGTAGATGCCGAGGAGGGCGAGCCCGACGGAGACGAGGGAAGCGAAGATACCGACAGCGACCTTCTGCCATTCGCCGGGAATGGTGATCATGTCGTTGTCGAAGAAGCGCAGGAGGAAATGGCGAACTAGCTCCCAGGCGGAGCCGTGGGTTTCGTTGAGCCACCCGCGCACGCGGCGTTTCATGCCGTCACCACGTCGAGGATGCGGCGCGCGACGGCCTTGGTGTCCTCGGGCTGCGTCAACTGGGCGAAGACACCTTCGAGGGAGGATTTCTCCATCATGCCGCGCAGGTGGGCGACCGAATCGTGCGCCACCACCTGGCCCTTGCGCAGGATGAGGACGGTGTTGCAGACCTTCTCGACCACCTCCAGCACGTGCGAGCTGTAGAGCACCATTTTTCCGCGCGCGGCGAGGGAATCGAGCAGGCCGCGGAGAATCATGGAGGCATTGACGTCGAGGCCGGAGAAGGGCTCGTCCAGAATCAGCAGCTCGGGATCGTGGAGCAGCGAGGCCATGAGCAGGATCTTCTGCCGCATGCCCTTCGAGTACGAAGCGAGCGGCGAGTGGCGGTCTTCCCAGAGGCCTACCAGGCGGAGCAACTCGTCCATTTTCGGGTCTAGCGTGAGTCGCGGCATGCCGCGAAGGCGTCCGACCAATTGGAGATACTCCCGTCCGCTGAGATGGGGATAGAGGTGCGGCTCTTCCGGCACGTAGCCGACGCGGCGCTGGTAAGCCTTGAGGTCGCGGCGAATGTCCTGGCCGTGAAACTCGATGTGTCCGGAAGTGGGCTCCAGCAGGCCGATCAACATCTTTACGGTGGTGCTCTTGCCCGCTCCGTTGGGCCCCAGATAGCCGAGAATTTCGCCGGGGCGAATCGTGAAGCTGACGCGATCCACGGCAGGGATGCCGTTATAGAGCTTCGTGAGCTGGCGAACTTCGAGCATGCCAGTTGGACACCGTTCACAGGCAAGGGGTTCCCGTGCGTGTGCTACGATGCGGGTTTCATGAAGCCCTCCCTTCGCGCCCCGTGGACGTTTGTCATCGCGGGGGTGCTGCTGGCGATCTTTTTCTGCGAGCTCCTGTTCGCGAGCCGGGCCAAATCGCCCGCCTGGGATGAACCGGGGCATATCGCGTCGGGCGTGGCGTACGTGCAGCTCGGCTCTTTGGCGGTGAATCCGCAGCATCCGCCGCTGTTGAAGGCTCTCAGCGGGTTGGGGCTCACGCTAGGCGGCGCAAAATGGCAGGACGTTCCACAGGCGCGCGATCTGCTGCGCGGGGTGGAGCAGTGGCAGTGGGACATCGGCAGCCTGATTCTGATCAAGAGCGGGCTTGAGGGGGCGCTGATGTGGGCGCGCCTGCCGATGATGCTGGTGGGGATAATGGGCGGGCTGGTGTTGTACTTATGGGGACGGCAGCTTGCGGGGGAACTCGCGGGGCTGTGCGCGCTGTTCCTGTACGTGCTCGATCCGACGATCGTGGGGCATTCCTTTCTGGTCACGCTCGACGTGGGGCTCGGGGCCTTCTCGCTGCTGTTTCTGTTCTGCTTGTGGAACTATGTGCGCGCTCCGGGAAGGCTGGGGCTGGCTTTTTGCGGGATCACGCTGGGATTGGCGCTGTGCACCAAGTTCTCGTCGGTGGTGCTGGTGCCGGTTGCGGCGGTGCTGTGGTTCTGTGGGACGCGTTTCCGGCCCACTCCGAAGAAGGGCAAGCCGGAAAGCCACCCTTCGGCTCTGCCGCTGCTCTGGATCTACGGCGTCGCGGGCGTAGTCGTACTGGCGATCTATCGTTTTCAGGGTCCGGGCGCTTATCTTGCCGGAGTGACCAAGGTCAATGCGGATCACGCGGCCAACTACATGGTCTACATGGCCGGCGACCTGGCATCGAACTTCACCAGCTATTTCGCCGTGGCCTACCTGCTGAAAGAACCGCTAGCGGCGATCCTGCTGGCGGCCGGCGGAGTGATTCTGGTTCTGCGCGGCAGGCAATTCGCGCTTCGCGAAAAGTCGTTCCTGCTGCTGCCTCCGGTCGCGATATTCCTGCTGCACGTGTGGAAGGCGGACAACCTGGGAATCCGCTACATTATCCCGTGCCTGCTGTTTGCACACCTGCTTGGCGGCATCGCGCTGGCGGATTGGCTTCGCGCACCCGCAAAGGGGAAGCGCATCGCCGCCCTGTTTCTATCCGCATGGGTGGTGCTGGCGGCGGCCGGCATATACCCGGACGGATTGAGCTACTTCAACGAATCGGCGTGCCTGTTGGACGACCCCGGAAAAGTGGGAATTGACGGCGGCAGCCGCTGCGGTGTCGCCTGGCTGGATGACAGCAACGTGGATTGGGGTGAAGGGCTGAAGCAGCTTCGGGCCTGGCTCGAGAGCAACGCCAAAGGGCGCACGGCGCGGATCGGGTATTTCGGAAGCTTTCCGGTGGGCGCGTACGAAATGCCGGTGGAGCTGATGGACGATTCGCAGATGTGGTTTCAGCCGCCTTCGGGTCTATATGCCGTAAGCGCCCACCTGGTGGCGCACGAGAGCGCACTAGTCCGGCGTAATTATACCCGCGGGGACGAATGGCTCCTGCGCGTTCCGCCGCGCGCAATCGTTGGACATTGCTTGTACATTTACGATCTCCCGGCGAAGTGAGTCCGGAGCACGGCGGCGATGGCCTCGAATAATTCCGTCCTCTTGAAGGGCTTGGCAACGTAACCGTCCATACCGGCCGACAGGCAGCGTTCGCGATCGCCTTTCATGGCATTCGCGGTGAGCGCGAGAATCGGGGTGCGACGGCTCAACGGCGTCTCGCGCTTTCGCAGCTCGGCGGCAGCTTCAAATCCGTCCATTAACGGCATCTGGACATCCATCAGGATCAGATCGAATGTTTGCGTATCACAGGCAGCCAGGGCCTCCCGCCCATCGCCCGCGCAGGTTACGAGGTTCCCGCTGGTCTCCAGGATGCGCTTTGCCACCTTTTGGTTAATCGGATTATCTTCGACCAGCAGGATGCGCAGGCCCGATATCTCCACTTCGGACGGATGCACAGCCGCCGCGCGCGGGGCGCCGCTGCCGGGTTGCTCGAAGCGCACGGTAAAGTGGAACGTGCTGCCCGAACCGGGAGCGCTCTCCAGCCAGATCCTGCCGCCCATCAGGGAGACGAGTTGAGCGGCGATTGACAGCCCAAGACCGGTGCCTCCATAGCGCCGCGACGTGGAACCGTCTGCCTGGCGGAAAGGCT
>Ga0335080_10006080_pt1 | contig 12477 bp, 11 predicted proteins | sample Lox_Sample_34_FD_206720 | JGI IMG/M metagenome (GOLD analysis project Ga0335080, IMG submission 206720) | Soil microbial communities from Loxahatchee National Wildlife Refuge, Florida, United States - Lox_Sample_3.4 | ecosystem: Environmental > Terrestrial > Soil > Wetlands | place: USA...
CAGCGCGGCTTGACGCCGAGCCTCCTCCTGCGTCATTCCCTTGCGCAGGTTTTCCTCGATGGCCATTTCCAGGTGCAGGGCCATTTCTGCGTCGAGTTCACGGTCCAATTGATCGCGGCGGAAGAAGGAGTGGAGGCGGTGCAGCAGTTCGCGAATGCGGTCGATCATTGGTCGCCGCCTTCCTCGCCCATCGCCAGAACACGCGCCATAACGCCGCTGAGACGTTGCCAGTACGCTGTATCTTCGACCAGGTGCTTGCGGCCGCGTTTGGTAATCGAATAAAACTTGGCTCTGCGATTGTTGTCGGAGGTGCCCCATTCGGCAGTGATCCATCCTCGCTGCTGCAAACGCACCAGCGAGGCGTATATCGTGCCCTGATTCAGCAGCACGGTATCGCCGCTGACTTGTTCAATCCGGCGAGCAATGCCATAGCCGTGAAGGTCGCCGATGCCTGCAAGTGTCTGCAACACCATGAGATCGAGGGTTCCCTGCAAAAGGTCGAGTTTGGAATCGCCCACCAATCCTCCTGTGCGGTGGCCACATAAGGACACCACCTGGCTCCTGTGTTCACGTCACAGGAGAGTAGACGAAAGCCTCCGTGAGAAAGTTCAATCCGGGTTGGAGTTTATTCGTAACGCAAGGCAACCATGGGATCGACCTTTGAGGCTCTTCTCGCCGGCACCCAAGCCGCCAGCAATACGACGAGCAGGAGAACAGCTAGGACTGCCAATAGCAACCGGTGCTCGTGAGGAGGCACTCCAAACAAGAGCGACTCCATGAGCCTCGCGCCGAACCACGTCCCCGCCAGTCCCAAAATCGCCCCAATAACAGTGGACGTTGCCATGCTGATCAAAACCATTCGGGAAATTCCCGCTGTCGAGGCTCCCAAGGCCATACGCACGCCAATCTCCTTGGTACGTTGCGAAACGTAGAAGCTCACCACGCCATAAATTCCGAGGGCGGCCAGAACAACTCCCATTGCCGCGAACGTGCTCAACAACACTGCATTGAATCTCGGGCGTGCAGCGAGCTTCTCGACTCGCGTGCTCATGCTGGAGAATTCCACTGGCACGGTTGGATCGATCTCTGCAATTTGCGAGCGGGTCCAGGAAACGATGCTGGCTTCCGTCAAGGCACTCCGGAAAATCACGAAACCTCGACCAATGTAGGTCTCTAAGTCGTCCTTCCAGGGAATGTAAAACTCGGGATCAGCTTCTGCGATGAGTCCAGTGTTCTTCACGTTCCGTGCCACCCCAACGACAGTCCGCCATGGTCCTTGTCGATCAAACGCCGTGAAGCGAATTGTCTTTCCGCAGGGCTCTTCCCCAGGGAACAGGCGTGATGCCAGAGATTCGCTCAGAATCACAGGCTGTTCGGAGGGAGCACGGTCCGCCTCAGTGAAGCCGCGTCCCTGAACGATCGGGATGCCCAGAGCCTGGAAATAATTCGGCGTGACCATCCGCCAGCCCACCATTCCGCCGGTTCCTTGCGATGGGCGAGGTCTCCCTGGAACCTCGATCGACGCAAAAAACGTCGCCTGCATGCCACCAGAAGGAGGAAGCGTGTCACTCAGCGCCAACACACCGCCGCCGGGCAGCCGGCCAAGTTTGGTTTCGAGCTCCTGGAAAAATGCGAGTTGCTTCGTAGTGTTCGGATAGCGGTGTTCGGCCAGGGAAATCTGTGCGGCCACGACGTTTTGCGCATCGAGGCCCGTCGGCACATTTTGCAGGTTCCACAGAGTCCGAAGAAGCATGCCCGCTCCCGCCAGCAGAATCAGCGAGAAGGCGATCTGTGCCGCGACGAGGCCTTGTCGAAGCCACCCCCTCCTGGGTGTATTCGACGAGCGTCCCACAAGCCATTCGGCAGTAGGTTTGTTCAAGGCGGTCACGACTCCGAACAAGACTCCCGCAAGCAATGAGGCCCCTGAGCAGAACAGCAGTACGCGAAAGTCCAGGGAAGCTTGCTCCAGCCGCACCATTCCCTCCGGAGCGATGGCAAGAAACACCCGGAGTAAGAGATAGGCAAGTCCCCAGCCCGCCACACCTCCAGCGATCGCCAGGAGCAAAGACTCGGTAAGTGCCTGGCGAATGAGTCTCGCCCGGCTGGCACCAAGCGCGGCACGCACGGCGAGTTCCCGTCGCCGCGAGGCGGCACGCACCAGAAGCAGATTCGCCACATTCACGCACGCGAGGAGGAGCACTGCAATCACCGCGCCTAAAAGCACCCAGGCTCCTACGCGCGAATCGCCAGTCTGGCGGTCGCGGAGCGAGCGCACACGTAGCGACACCTCAGCACGAAACGGCGCCGGCACAAATCGCAAAGAATCCCGGAACCATGGCTGCAACTGTGCAATTGCCTCGGGCACCGTGACCCCCGGCTTCAACCGGGCTATCGCCCGCAATAAGATGCGAGGATTGTTTCGATCGAGCGATGCCTGATCCAAAACCTGCGGAAACAACATGTCAACTTTCGCCAGATTGGGCATCTCAAAGTTCGCGGGCAGCACCCCAATGATTTCCAGCGGTTTGGCATTCACGGACAGCTCTCTGCCTACGACTTTTGGATCCCTACCAAACCGCGAACGCCATAGCCCGTACGAGATCAACGCAACCTGCGGTGCGCCGGGGCGGCCATCTTCCTCCACGAAATCCCGGCCTATCACAGGATGAATCGTAAATGTGGAAAGAAATGTCGATTCCACCACGGCACAATTCAGCCGCACCGGATTCTGCTCCGTAATATCGCAATCCGTGCCACCTGGCGCGAGGGATGTCATTGACTCGAATGGATTCTGCTGGGCTTGGAGTACCGCATATTCAGGAGCGAGCATAAATTCGAGCCCTTCGAACGGCGCCTTCACTCCAAACGATACGATGCGATCGGCCTCGGGATAGGGCAGGCTGCGGAACAAAACCCGATCCACAACGCTAAACACCGCCGTCGTTGCTCCGATACCCAACGCCGCCGTGAGCACCGCCGCAATAACAAATCCCGGTCGCATCGAGAGGGTCCGCGCGGTATAGCGCAAGTCTTGCCAAGTCGTTTCGAGCCAAGGCAGCCCGCGGCGATCTCGATACGCTTCCTTCGCTTGTTCTACACCTCCCAACTTCATCAGCGCTTCACGGCGGGCTTGCCGTGGTGTCATTCCCGCGCGCAAATTGTCGTCAATATGCAGTTGCAGGTGGCTTTCCAGTTCTTCTGACAACTCAGCATCACTGGTCGTGCCGAACGCGTTGCACAGCCGAACCAGAAATGCACGCAGACTTCTCATGAGGTTTGCTCGCGGGCGCCAAGGAACTTGGCCAAGATCTCCTGCGTTTGCCGCCAATCGCGCGTCTCACGATCGAGTTGTTTCTTCCCTGCTCGGGTCAATTTATAGAACTTGGCCTTGCGATTGTTATCGGAAACGCCCCATTCGGAGTCGATATGCCCCTCCTGCTCCAATTTCAGCAGTGCCGGGTAGAGCGTGCCGTAATTCACGCTAAGGAGGTCGCCACTCGTCTGCTCGATACGCCTGGCAATTCCATATCCATGCAGGGGGCCCATGGCTTCCAGAGTCTTTAAGACCATGAGCGCTAGAGTTCCCTGCCAAACATCCGCTTTGTCGCCCACCCTTCGCCTCCTATGGCAAAGCCATAGGGAATGTCCCACAACTCCTATGGCTTAGCAATAGGAATGTAGGGGGTCTTAGCCGATAGGGATGGGGGTGGTTTCCCGCCAGCTGCAATTATCGACTACCTAACCGCGACGATTTTATTCTTAAGGTCCGTATCTAGTTGAACTGTTAGTATGTTACAATATATGTTGAACACGTTCACTTTTACATCGACAATCGACTGGCATTGATTCGATAATTTGAACATGTTCAATACAACAAAGCCTCAGCTTCGATCCCTCGAAACCCGCGATGCCATCCTTTCTACCGCCCTGTCCTTGTTCCGCCAGGACGGTCTGGACGCCACCACCATGCGCGACATCGCCGACCAGGCCGGAGTGGCGCTCGGTGCCGCCTACTACTACTACCCAAGCAAAGAGGCGATTCTCCAGGGCTATTACGATGGCGTGCAGGAGCAGCATCAGGCCCGAGTCGTGGAAGCGCTGACGAACGCCAAGGGACTTAATTTTGAGGACCGGCTCAAGTTGGTCTTTCACGCAAAACTCGACATCCTGCAGAAAGATCGAAGAATTCTGGGTGCTCTGTTTCGCTATGCAGGCGAGCCTACGCATCCGCTGTCCGCGCTTGGTCCAGCGACGCGCAGGAATCGCGACCGGGCAATCGCGACGTTCGCGTTGGCAATTCAGGACGAAAAAGTGCCGGATGACATTCGCGGCATTCTGCCCGTCGCGCTGTGGACAGCACACATGGGAATGCTGCTCTATTTCATATACGACGAATCTCCGGAGCAAGTTCGTACCCGGAATCTCGTAAATGGAGCGATCAGTTTGTTCAGTTCCCTTTTGTTTCTGGTGAGCATGCCGTTGATCAAACCGTTCCGCGGCCAGCTGACCTCTTTATTGACTGAGGCTGGTCTTGTTCCAACCCTGAGCGGCAAACAGGAGTAATGTCATGACCAATTCGACGCCCGAACAACCGAAACGCAACGGATATAATCCGATCACCTTGGAAAATGTGCAGGGTCGGCAGCCGGATCCGTTTTTCCAAAACCTGGACACGCCGTCGAGCCGGACCGCCGGAGCCGTGTTGTTTCTGTTCATCTATTCGATGTCGGGCAATAGGGCGGTAGCCGCCCCCCTTATAACGCTGATTCTGCTGGCTTGCCTTCTGTTGCGAATGACACCCCGGCAACGCTCGCTCACGGCAGCGCCACTAACTTTCTCGGCTGTGCGTCTGGCATGGCAATTCGCGGGCCCACTGGGAATTTGGCAGTACGCCATGCCGGCAGTCCGGCTAACCGCAATCCCTCAGTGGCAGACTGGTTCAGTGTGGCTACCCCTGTTCCTCTCCACATATCTATTTTTCACTTCGTCGGTTGAAAGCTACACCGGGCGAATGGTTTTCTGGTATTCGATTGCGGTGTTGTTGTCCGGCCTGCTGCCCGGAGAAGGTTACGCCGTGGTCTGCGCAATGCTGTACTGCACGCTCTTCTTCGTTGTGCTGGTCACAATTTTAATTGACCTGAATGGCAGGCCGGACGCGCGTCCGGTGGCAATGCCACCGCAGCCAGCCGGGGCTTAACACGCGTGAAGTACGCCTGTGTACGTCGGGGATGTGAAGTTCACTGCGGGTACTGCTTGATGATCGTCACGCGCTCACCGGTAAAGTGCACGAACACCGTTTTTTCCGGCGGCCGACCATAGATCCAGTCTTCGGTATCGTTGCCGTTCGAATCGCGTTCGCGCACCTTGCGGTCCGGCTTACCGATAGCAGCAACCACTTCTTCGCGGTCCATGCCCACGACGGGCTTGCGGTCGGTGATGGCTTTCTTCATTTCCGGCGGCAGCGTATCGAACCATTGAACGGAAGCCGAGCGCTCCTTCGCAAAGTCCAGAAACGGAGCGAGCAGTGCCTTCAACTCGTCCGGCGTGAGGTCCGGGACGGCTTTGGCAAACTGCAGATAAATGGTGCCGCCATGCCCCTGCTGAAATCCAGGAGGCCCCTGGTCGTCATTCGGATTCGTTGACGTCGTCGAGGTCGTTGGCATAGGCGTGCCGCCCATTCCGATCTGAATGTGATCGCGCCAGTTCTTCTTGGGGCGGCCGCCGCCGTTCACATCGACAACGATTGTGTGTTCATGAAATTCCAACTTCGTAATCTGGGCTTTGTCTCCGGAATTGACGGCCGCTCCGTGGACACCAACCGCATGATTCAAGGCTTGCTCGTCGAGAGGCTTTTCGGCATACATTGTGATGCCGTCTTTGCCGCCGGGAATTGGCTTTTTGGCTTTTGCGAACTCCCCGGAAACGTAGCGAATGAGTTCGAGTTTCGAACTCTCCTGCAAAGTTGAACTTTTCTTGGCCGGGTTGGGCGGAGGGGCAGTGTTAGGTTGCTGGTCGGGTGGCGTCACCAGCGCCGGATAAAGGGGGATTCGATCTTCAGATGGAAAACTCTCGCCCGACAGCAAGCCCGACGTGCGCGCAGGCGACAGTCGCGGCACATCGGTATAAGCCATGAGCAAGATCGCTACCGGAATTGCAGCTTTGACGTGCATACCGTAGAGCCCGCTGAACGGGTCCCCTACATTTTATGACGCGGAAAGGCCGTTGAGTAGCGTGTTCCTCTAAAACTATTGGGCGACGACTTGAACCCCCTGCCGGTCGATGAACATCGGCAGAAGCTGTCCTCCGGCGTCCACAACCGCCTTCTCCACCCTTCCTCGCGCCTCTGGATCAATGAGCAGTACAACGCATCCCCCACCCCCGGCGCCGCAGACCTTGCCAGCCAGCGCACCCTTGCGCCGCGTCGAATCAATGATCCGGTCGATCACCTTCGTCGAGATAGTTGGCAAATTCCGCCGGCGGAATTGCCACTCGGTATGCATGAGCTTGCCCGTTTCTTTCCAATCGCCGGCTTCCAGCGCTGCCCGCATTTTCTGGGCGATTTGGGAGATCTTCTCAAGGTTGGTCTGCACAGGGCCCGTGTTGTCAATGTGAGCCTTGAAGACACCCCAATTGTTGATTGCGGATTGCCTTGGCTTGCCGGTATAGCAAACGACCAGCCGCCGCTCCAGTTCGTCAAGATTCACGTTAATCTCGATGCGCCGTTCGCCGCCGGGCATCAATTCGATCGCAGCCGCACCGCCAAACGCAGGTGGGTAGTGGTCCTGCATTCCCGTAGGTATGTGAATGACGATGGCCTCGGCATCCCGGCTGATGTGCACCCAGTCAACTTTGCTGCGACCAGCCCCGGTAAAGCGGTCCAACGCCGCACAGATTGCCACGGCCATCGCGCTGGAACCGCCGATACCCGCACCGGCAGGCGCCTCGGAATTGGTCGTCAGCGAAAAACCCCCTCGCGGCTTGAAGAACTTAACGATCTCCGCCAACAGCGGCAATTTATAGTGCTTTACCCGTCCGAGGTGCTCCAGCGATGAGAACGATTCGGCGCGGTTTGTGTCCAAAGAGACCAGTTTGATGCGGTCATCGCCCGCCGGGTGCGTGTCGATGACGCAGGAGGCGTAGCGCGAAATCGCCGCATTGACAGTTACTGCTCCGGGATGAAAGAGATACAGAGGCCAAATGTCCAGCGTGCCACCGGCGAGGTCCACTCGTGTTGGTGCTTTCGATTCGATGCGCATAGTTTTCCTGGAATGTGAATTTGCGGAGCGAACTGAGGACAGTGTACTACTTCCCGTTACCCGCGGCGCGGGAGCGATACATCGCCTGGGTCGCAAGTTCCCGGCGCGCTTTTGCGGGATTCGGCTCAAAACAGCGGCGGCAACGAGCCTCATAGGAATCGCTGGCTCCCACCACAATCAGTTCTTCACTCTCCACCAGGCGTTGGGTATGCACCGCGGGATTTCCGCAACGAACACAGATGGCCAGCAACTTGGTGATCTCTTCGGCTACGGCCAGCAGCTTCGGCATGGGTTCGAACGGTCTGCCTCGGTAATCAGTATCCAAGCCCGCGACGATGACGCGCTTGCCGAGGTTGGCTAGCTTTGTACAAACCTCTTCCACTTCTTCGCCGAGGAACTGTGCCTCGTCGATCCCCACGACCTCGGTACGTGGTTGCAATTTGTCGAGGATCTCCGACGCCTTGCTCACATTGTCCGAGGAGATGCCTAGTCCGGAATGCGACACGATTTCATTCGCTTCATAACGGGCATCGATGGCCGGCTTGAAGATCTGCACGCGCTGCTGCGCGATTTCCGCGCGGCGTAGCCTGCGAATCAACTCTTCGCTCTTTCCGGAAAACATGGGGCCAACGATCACTTCGATCCAGCCCATATTCCCTTTCACGATGTCCACGGTGTCTCCTCGGGCTCAGCTACAAATCAGAATAACTCTGTGCCGGGTGTTTCGCATCATCCCGCTGCAGCCGAAACACGCTCATATATCGCAGCATTAAAAAACGGAGCGAACGCGGCAATGACCGCAGCGCGGAATGAATCCTGCCGCGAAATCAGGTTGCGCGACAGCACTCCCCAAGCGCCTTGTCCGTCACGAATGCCGACAGCCCCGGCGAAATCGTCGATCGCTTTCGCTAATTCCACCTTGTTCTTCAGAACTTCATCCGCCAATGCGACTGGAAGCTCAATGCTGCCGCCACAGCCGAAGTGACCGCGATGCCCATCACTCACATAGGCCCAACTTTGCAAGAACACCCGCCGCACTTCACCGTCGCCCACGACATCGAGGCCGCCCTCGACACCGACATAAAACGCGACGCAGTCGCCGTCGCTTCCCAGTTTTTCTTGGATCGACTTGGCTCTCTGACGAGCGCCGCGCATTAACTCTTCCCGCGAAAGGGGCGTGTGACTCACTCCTGTCTCCACCTCGTAACCCATCACTTCGCAGTTGGCTTCAGGCCCAAAATGAGCCGCAAATAGTCCGGCGGCTTCCCGGACGGCATTCAGCTTTGGTCGTCGGACGCTGCCTACGGCGATTTGCAATGTGGTCACTGGGTAAGACAAACCTTATCGGAAATTCTAACCTGAGTTTTGCGATCATTCGCTCAGTTTTCCACGCCCTGAGGAAAACGTGCCCTGTCGTCGAGAGGTTTAGGGCGGTGATCAAACTTCGAAGAGCATGGCGGGATTCTGGCAGGTAACGAAAGGTAGGAACGAAGGTCTAGTCGGTGGCGAGACTAGCAGATTCGTCTGGGTGCAGGGAATCGGGAGGATTAACTTGCTCCGGTCTATCGCGGTCGACGTGAGGTTCGCGGTATTCGGGCACGATCTCCTTAATTTTCGCCTTGATCGGGCCGGCCCCGTCGACGTAAAGTGCGCCGCGAAGTTCTTCCAGCTTGAAACACAGCCGGCTCCAGTCTGGCTTCTTGTACCCATTAATGCGCTTGATCTTGTCGTAGGTCGTAGGCAGCACCTTTTCATTCCCGTAGAACAGCTCTTCTTCCAGTTTTTCTCCATCGCGCAGGCCTGTGAAAAGGAATTTCACGGAGGTTTCCGCTTTGCCCGACAGCCGCACCAGTGTCTTCGCCATGTCCACAATCCGGATCGCCGTCCCCATCTCCAAGACTAAAATGTCGCCGTCGACGCCGATGGTCGAAGCTTGCAGCACCAGCGACACGGCCTCTTGCGTGGTCATGAAATACCGCCGGATCTCCGGGTGGGTAATGGTCAATGGAAGCCCTTGCCGGATTTGCTCCTGGAAGATTGGCACGACGCTGCCATTCGAGCCCAGCACATTACCGAAACGCACGGAAACGCAACGCATGCCCTGCTTCGGGCGCGCCGCCAACATCAATTCGCAAATGCGTTTGCTTGATCCCATGATGCTGGTGGGGTTCACGGCCTTGTCCGACGAGATCAGCACAAACGATTTACATCCTTTCTGCTCGGCGATATCCAAGAGCGTTCTGAGTGCGAATACGTTGTTCCGAATCGCCTCGGCGGCATTTTCCTCCATGATCGGCACATGCTTATACGCCGCCGCGTGAAAAGTGTGCTCCACGCGGAAATCGTCGAAATGGCGGCGCATCCGGTCGGCGTCCGATATATCCGCGACGCAGCAAATTAACTGAGTGCCACGATTAACCCGCATAAGTTCCTGGCGCAGGTAAAACATCCCAGTCTCGTTCTGATCAACGCAAACAAGGATCCGCGGTCCGTATTCCAGGATTTGGCGGCAAAGTTCAGATCCAATCGAGCCAGCAGCACCGGTGACCATTACAGATTTCCCGCACAATTCGCGCCGCACTGCTTCCAAATCGATTTGAACGGGGTCTCGTCCCAGGAGATCTTCGAGACTGACGTCGCGGACTTGCAGGACGCGATTTTCATTCAAGAGGTTGTCGCGAAGCGCAGGCACGGTCCGGCAGGGTATCTTCGCCCCTGAGCAGATCTCCACGAACCTCCGCATCTGTGCACCCGTTGCGGAGGGCACCGTAATTAGGACTTCGTCGGCCGGCTCCGCCTTCAAGACTTCCGGCAACTGGTCCACGGTGCCAAGGACACGAACGTTGTGAATCCGGATGTTCAGTTTTGACCGATTGTCGTCTAGACACCCCACGGCCATGTACTTCCCACCTGGCCTGTGGATCTCGCGAAGGATGGTCTGCGCCGCCGACCCGGCGCCAATAAGGATCACTCGTTTGCGAGTAGTGTTTTCTCGTACTGATTCGGCCACAAGTCGCGACAGGACCCGTATTCCGCCAAGCATTCCAGCAGTAAGAAACGCCTCTAGTAGATAAACAGTGCGCGGGAAACTGTACACTCTGATTCCGAAGCGCAGAACGATATAGAAGGCCAACGAGCCGACAGAAACCGCCTTCACAATGTCCATGGCGTCCCGAATGCCCACATATTTCCACCAGCCCCGCAGCAGCCCGAAATAGGCCAGGGCAACGAGCCTAATGACCAGAAGAACAGGAAGCGAATAGAAGAGAACGCGGCGATTCGGCAAAGTGAAATCAAAGCGCAACATCCAAGCGACGATCAACGAACATGCCACCACCCAGGCCTGAAACGTCACAATAAACCATGGTCTGTGTTGTAGGAGGAATTGCGGAGTTTTCTGACTCATTCGACTCGTTCTCATTTCTGGCGAGTTGGGATGGGGCCGATCCGGGCTCGGCTGGGCTGACTGGCAGCAGCGTTGCTAGTGACTGATGCCGTCGCGTCGCAAGACACTCCACAACGTGAGAAACAGAATCTTCAAATCCATTCCGTAGCTCTGCTTTTGCAGGTATTCGTAGTCGTAGATGACCTTCGTTGAAATGTTCAGCTCGTCTCGGCCATGAATCTGTGCCCAGCCGGTGAGTCCTGGGGCCAATTCGTGAATTCCGAATTTCGTGCGCAACGCAATCAGATCGTGCTGGTTGTAGAGCGCAGGACGAGGTCCCACAAAACTGAGATCACCAATTAAAATGCTGAAGAGTTGGGGAAGCTCATCGAGGCTCGTTTTTCGCAGGAACGCACCGACCTTCGTGATCTGGCTTTCCGGCCTATCGAGAAGATGCGTGGCCACCTCCGGGGCACCGAGGTTCATGGTGCGGAACTTGGGCATGCGAAAAACCCGATTGTTAAGACCGATCCGGTCCGACCAATAAACTGCGGGTCCCCTAGATGTCAGCTTCACAAGAATTGCGACCAACAACATCGGAATTAGAAACACCGGGAGCAGCAATGCTGCCAGCACCAGATCCGTTAATCGCTTCAAAACTCCATAGGTGACATTCACCCGGCGAACAACGCGGAGGAAAGGTTTTGGCAAACTAGAATTGGAAATGGCCATGGTGTTTCCGATTTCGGCGTGTGGCGGGCTTGATTCTCAGGCGCACTCAGGCGAATTGGCGATTCGCGTGTCTCGCGAGAGATACCCGTGGGCGGTCTGCCGCAACGCTTCGATCATCGAATAGGGCGGGTGCCAGCCCAGCATCGTCCGGATTTTGCTGCTATCGATGACCACCGGTTTAAGGAGCGTTTCAACCTGCTGGCTCTTTCCGCTGAGACAGCCCAAAAGCCGTAGCATCGCCACTGGCATCGAGAATAATTGGGCGCGGCGACGCAAAGCTCTCGCGCATTGCCTGATGAATTCGGTGGTCGAAATGTCTTCCGCATCCCTCACCAGAAATATTTCGCCGGTCGCCGCTGGATGGGTGGCGCAAGTCACAATGGCGTCCGCCAAATTTCGTACGTAAATAAAACTCCTAGTGGCACGTAGCGAACCAAAAGGGAGTGGTAAACCTCTCGTTATCACGGTCAGAAGCGCCGCGAAATTTCCCGGCGCGTCGGTTCCGTAGACGAGCGGTGGACGAATGATGGAGAACTCCAACCGTTCTGCCGCCGCTAATCGTTGCAGCTCTATTTCGGCTTGCCATTTCGAATGGGTGTAGGGATCGTGCGGACGCGGCGTATCGTCTTCTGAAAAAGGCCGGTTAATCTCAGATCTGCCATACACTCCCGCGGAACTGACAAAAACAAATCGACGAACTGCCTTCCGCGCCGCCGCTTGTGCCAACTTGGCCGTGCCAACTGCATTAACACGGTGAAACTCTCCCGCTTCTTGCTCGCTCTCATTCATCACATGAACGTGGGCTGCCGCGTGGACAACCACGTCGACGCCATCCAGCGCAGCGGACCAGTCACTTCTCTCCAGATCCTCGATGAAACAAGTCTCTTGTCCGGTACACTCACGTGGCACGACGATCGGTCGCCGTACGGCGCGGCGAGTGGCAATTCCCGCTCGGGCCAAGGCTAAGCAGATTTCGCGGCCAACGAACCCGCTTGCCCCCGTGACCAATATTTTCGTTGGCCGAAGCGCTTCCATGAAGGTGCTGCTCGTCAAGTCAACCTCGCTTCCGCAACTCGCTCGGCAGCAGCCCCTCGTGCCATCACC